>Ga0164296_1000141_pt1 | contig 90650 bp, 81 predicted proteins | sample GEODES057metaG_FD_113533 | JGI IMG/M metagenome (GOLD analysis project Ga0164296, IMG submission 113533) | Dystrophic lake water microbial communities from Trout Bog Lake, Wisconsin, USA - GEODES057 metaG | ecosystem: Environmental > Aquatic > Freshwater > Lake | place: USA: Trout Bog Lake...
CTACTACAACAACCAGCGCAAGCACTCGGCCATCGGCTACCTCACCCCCAACCAGTTCGAAACTCAGCACATCAACCTCAACTAATTAAGCGTCTCTGGTCCAATATTGCGTTGCACCTCAGAGGTGTTGTTTTTTCAGACGGTGCAGACGCATCCAGACACTCCAAGACGGGTTCAGACGCTTTTAAGACGTTTTCAGACGCGCGCAGACGCTCTGCTTGATAGTAGCGGCGGTTCCTTTCGGCACGCCTGCTGGCTTTGGATGGCTCCGCATCCACGATAACGCCACCCTCGGGGGTGAGTTCAAAGCGCCGGCCCGAGGCGAGCAGCGCAGCAATCATTTCCGGCAGGATCACCATGGACATATTATGGTATGAGTTGGTATATTTACAAGCACTTTAGACCTGCTTTACGATCGCAAGGGACGCCCGCCCGGAGCCGACAAAATGTCGGCGCTCCCAGTGGGGAACGCCCGCGTTTGCGCTAGCAGGAGGAAGAGGAACGGCACTTTCCACAGGGTGCCGTCTCTCGCTCTCCACCGGGCTCAGCTCCCGTAAATCTGAATGTTTTGCAGGTGCCTTTCCAGAAGCTCCGGATAGCCGGTCGCAGACTTGGGATGCAGGCGCTCATGGCAGGGGCGGCAGATCGCCACCAGCTCGAAGAGGAGCTCATCCCCCACATGGGCATAGGTCAGATGGTGGACTTCCGTGGCCCGAGCCTCCCAACACCCTTCGCAGGTGACCCAGGCCCTCCTAAAAACGCGCTCGCGCACGGACTGCCAGTCAGCAGAGGCCAGATAGCGGTGATAGACAGCCCGCCACTCCGCCTTCCGCTTGGCGATGGCTGCGGCCCGGCTCTGCTCAATGGCGGCATTGCGGCCGAGGAGATGCCTCTGGTAGAGTTCCTCATTCCACCGCGGGCATCTCTCGCGGTTGGGGACACTGGAGTGTGGGAGCTGATTGCTAAGTTTCTGGCCGCAGTCAGGACACTGGATGCGATAGAAAGGCTTGCCGTCTGACTGCAGCGCCACCCGAGGCTCCTGCCGCAGATGTTCGCAATGCTGCTGCCTGGCAACCTCCGTGAAGATCTCACGGCTGTCGATGTCCAGGGAGGGAAAGTGCCACTTCCTGCGGATGGATCTTGGCTGGGGGAGCGCTTCCATGATGATGGGTAGGGGTGTTTCCATAGGTGTCTGGATGCAATGCTAAAACCGATTTTGATGCACAGGATGAACGGCATTTTTTCTTCCAAACGCCGTCCGGAGGCGGGCAACGAGGCGCTCGTTTCGGTGATTATCACCGTGGGCATATCATGGTATGAAACGGTATTTTATCAAGAGATTTTGACCTGTTTTCACGTTCTCAGCCAGGCCTCCTCCCAGGCCTTGCAGAACCCGCACCCGGCCTGTGTGTAAAAACTCGCAGCAGGAAGCAAATCAGCGCAGGCGTGGCCATTAAATCCAGCCTCCCGATGGTTTATGCCCCTAGCCCGATCACGCGCCAAATGCAGGCCATGGACGGCTGCTAAAATGCATTGAGAATCAATGCTTGGAGCTGCAGATCATTCGATAATGACGGGCATCGTTTTCCAGTGGCCTAATGATGCCGCAGGACTGCGTAGGCAATCACAGCGGCCACGATCAGCGATACGGTGCCAACATAGACGACCATCAGCCCTATCGAGGCTGCGACTCCAGTAGGCTGCTGCCGCTGCTCGGGCTGAAGATGCTGGCTTGCGATTCCGGCGAGGTGTGTTGCACGGACCGTGCTAGGCCCAAAGACTTCGTCGATGATTCGGAACATGCTCAGAGCCTGTTCCAGTTCAGCCTCGCCGTCTGGCTGGAGCTGGGTGGAGATGCCGTGCTCGCGCAGTTTGATGCGCATTTTTCGCTGACGCCACGCCACGGATGCCTGAAGGATCACCAGCCCAATCACGAAGATGGGGGAGACGTCCACCACCTTGAGCAGAAAGATCATAAAGCCTATCCACGAGAGAACGGCAAAGACCTGGGACGTCCAGCGCCAGCGGCAAAAAAGTACGATTTCAAAAAAGCGCCCACCGTCGAGCGGCTTGATCGGCAGCAGGTTGATTCCGTTGATCACAATCAGCATGAAGGCAATTTCATTCAGCCACGAATGACCTTCTTGGGTGGACAGCAGCAAAAAAGGCACGCCGAGCAGAATGCCGGGCAGCGGTCCGGCAAGAGTCATCACCACCTCCTGCCAGGGCAGCACATCTTTCTTCCTGCCTTTGACGGCGGCTCCGAAGAAAGGAATGAAAAACATCGAAACATCCCTGTAGCCGAAACACTTCATCGCAACAAAATGGCCGGACTCATGCAGCAAAAGCGTGCCTACCAGCGCGGCCAGCCGCACTACTGAAACGGTGCCGTTGTCTGAGGAGCTCCACACCAGCCAGCCCACGAACAAGAGGAGGGTGATCAGAAAAAAGCTCGTGTTCTTGCGGGCGCTGCCAGTTTCCTCGTCGCGCAGCTTTTGATTCAGCAACTGGAATGCCTCCTTGTGGCGTGGATCGATCCATTGCTGCTTTGTTGCACTCAAAGCGGCTTGATACGCGGCACCTGAGCCAGGGGTGTAGAACCTGGGGCCGATGGGCTGATTAGGATTCATTCCGCATGATGCTATCTGTTCTTCTTTATTTGTCGAGCGGGGCAAAGAAAAACGGCGGGCATCACTGCCCGCCGCTGAATGTATCAAGGCGGAATCCAACCCACCGCACCTTCACGTTCCCGGACCGCAACGCGGTCCCGTCACGGGCGCTGCTGCCGCTGGGCCGTTCGGGTGACGGAACCTCGTTGAGGTTCGCGATCTTGCGGGGATCGTGGGTAGCGCGGTTCCCAGGAGAGCACTCGCTAAAGCTTCCTCCTTCCTCCTTCGTTCTTCGAGCTTCGGAGGACAAGCTGGCACTCCTGGGCTGCATGACGAAAGCCCATTGGACTTTGGGGATAGAGGGACAGACACTCCGTTTGACGTTCTTTCCCCCCAGTATTTTTGAAGTTGTGTCCATTGCGGATACCTGCAAACTTGTTCACTGCCGATCAGGCGATTCGTCATGAAGACATTAATTTTTTATTCGTGTAGGTGGTGGATGAAATTATTGTTCGTATTGAGCTCACTCACCGCCACTAGCAAGGCCGATGGAGTTGCTCAGTGGTTCGATAAGTATGTCGAAAAATCGATGCAGCTATTCGAGAAGTCGGCGCAAAGCGCCCTTGACCAGCAGAAAAAAATTGCGCCGTTAGAAGGCCGAATCTCTAGCATTTTGATTGCGGAACAGGTGGTCGCGGAACCTCTAAACTGGCAAAGGAATACCAAGAGGCTGGCTGCAATTACGACAATCCAAGCTGAGTGCGGAGTTGTTCTGACGCCGGAAGACAAACAATTTGTACATTCAGTCATCAAGTTAATTGAATTCTCCGCACAGGTGCAGTCCACAACGCAGGAAGAGATAACGAAGGAGTTTCTCACATCGAAAAATCAAGCGGAGAGCCTGATTAAAGCAGGCGGATCTGTGGATAAAAAGCTGTTCGCGGAATTTTCTAAATCAGATAGCAACGAGAAAATTTCGGCCTCTGAAAAAAACTTAGCTAACAAATCCGAGGCGAGACCACTTACGAAAGAGCAATCTGCTACCTTCGCATTGCTATTCAGCGAACTGCTAAATAGCTATAGCGGCTTGTTGAAGCATTCTCCTGATCCAAATGAGATTTTGAAGGCGAAGGGATATTTTGATCCGTCGAAGAAGCACTAGCTGCTTGCATGGCCGATTGTCTGGCTCTTTGCCTCACCACACTTTAGAGTAGATCTTTGACTTGAATAAAGCACATCCTGCCTGGCATTCTTTGCAGATGTTATTTTAAATTCGGGAAGCAATGCCGACATTTGTTCATCGGATACATCGCAAGACTTCCTGTCGCTGCATCAAAGATGGGAATGAGCTTTCCATCAAAGTTCAGGTGAATTGGAAACCGATGTAAGTTGAATAATCCAACAAACCTACCGAGGTTGGCAAATAATAGGTTGTGGCTTCCGAAGACGGAACCCCCGATAGCTTTGTGCAATTCACCGTTCTCTAGATTCAAAATGTAGTCATACCGTTCCTTCACAAACTGATTAAAGAGGCGCAGGTTTCTGAAAGCGCGAGCATACTCAAATGAGTGTTGCATTGTTCATGATATTGGTGTCCACGGACAAAAGTTACTGACACGCCTCACACGTCCCGCCATTCCGCATGGCATCGATGGAGCAGGCCAGTTTCTCTTCAGCGCTGAACTGCTTCGCAGCAGCATTGGCGACGGCCACGGCGGCGTGGTGGGTGCCGACGATGCCGCGCTTTTCCTTCTCGACTTCGCTGGTGGCTTTTTCGATGTTGGAGGCGCTGCGGGTGCGGAGGTAATAGGTGGTCTTGAGACCTTTGCGCCAGGCGGCGCGGTACATGTGGGAGAGGGTCTGCATGGCGCTCTCGCCACAGAAGAGGTTCACGCTCTGGGACTGGTCGATCCACTTCTGACGGCGGGCGGCGGCGTCGAGCAGCCAGGCCCAGTCGATGCCGAAGGCGGTGGCGTACTTGCGCTTCAGGTCCACAGGGACTTCCTCGATGCTTTCGAGTTCGCCGTCGGTGTACTTGATCTTGTTCTGGATCTCGGAGTTCCACAGGCCGCGCTTCTTGAGGTCCTTCACGAGGTAAGGATTCAGCACCATGAAGTCGCCGGAGAGATTGCTCTTGGTGTAGAAGTTGGTGAACAGGGGCTCGATGCAGGGGCTGGAGCCCATGATGTTCGAGATAGTGGCCGTCGGCGCGATGGCGATGACGTTGCTGTTGCGCATGCCGTTCTTGGCGATCTTCGCACGCAGGCCGGACCAGTCCATCTTGCCGCCACGAGGCACTTCGATGTCGAGGCCGCGCTCTTTGGCGAGGAGATCGACGGTGTCCTGGGGCAGGAGGCCACGGTCCCACTTGCTGCCTTTGTAGGTGGAGTAGGTGCCTTTTTCGGCGGCGATGTCGCTGCTGGCCTCATAGGCGTAGTAGGCCACGGCTTCCATGAACTCGTCGTTGAACTCGACGGCTTCCTTGGAGGCGAAGGGAATGCCTTTGCGATAGAGCGCATAGCCGAGACCCATGACGCCGAGACCGATGGGGCGATGGCGGCTGTTGGCAGTCTTCGCGGATTCGGTCGGGTAGTAGTTGATGTCGATGACGTTGTCGAGCATGCGCACCGCGACGCGGATGGTCTCGCGCAGCTTGGAGTGGTCGATGTTGCCGCTGTCGTCGAGGTGGTTGTCGATGAGGACGGAGCCGAGGTTGCAGACAGCCGTTTCTTCATGGCTGGTGTTCAGCGTGATCTCGGTGCAGAGATTGGAGCTGTGGATGACGCCGACGTGGTCCTGCGGGCTGCGCACGTTGCAAGGATCCTTGAAGGTGATCCAAGGATGGCCGGTTTCGAAGATGGACTTGAGCATCTTCTTCCAGAGGTCGAGCGCTTCCATGGTGCGGCCATAGATCTGTCCTTTTGCGGCCATCTCTTCGTATTCGGCGTAGCGTTTTTCGAAGGCGCTGCCGTAGAGCTCGTGCAGGTCCGGCGTTTCGTTGGCGCGGAAGAGCGTCCAAGTCTGGCGGTTCTCCATGCGCTTCATGAAGAGGTCGGGCACCCAGTTGGCGGTGTTCAGATCGTGCGTGCGGCGGCGTTCGTCGCCGGTGTTCACCCGGAGCTGGAGGAAGTCCTCGATGTCGTTGTGCCAGACTTCAAGATAGGCGCAGCCGGAGCCACGGCGCTTGCCACCCTGATTGACGGCGATGAGCTGGTCATTGTGCAGCTTGAGGAAAGGAATGACGCCCTGGCTTTCGCCATTGGTGCCTTTGATGTAGCCGCCGGTGCCGCGCACGGCGGTCCAGGAGCCGCCAAGGCCGCCCGCCCACTTGGAAAGGTAGGCGTTGTCGGCGATGCCGCGCTGCATGATGGACTCGATGCTGTCGTCCACCTTGTAGAGGTAGCAGGAGGAGAGCTGGCTGTGCATCGTGCCGCTGTTGAAAAGCGTGGGCGTGCTGGAGCAGAAACGGCGGCCTTTGTAGAGGCGGTACAGCGCGATGATCTTGTCTTCGGCGTTTTCCTTTTCCTGCACGCAGAGGCCCATGGCCACGCGCATCCAAAAGAGCTGCGGGGTTTCGAGGCGCTTGGAAGGCTTGGTCTTTTTATCGACAATCAGGTAGCGGTCATACAGCGTCTGGATGCCGAGGAAGTCGAAGTCCATGTCGGCGGCGGGGTCGAGCGCGTCGGCGATCTTGTCGAGGTCATACTTCAGAAGCTGCGGGTGCAGACGCTCGATCTCGATGCCGCGGGCGAGGTTCTTGCGGAAGCCACGGCGGTGGAAGTTTGGCAACTGCTCGATGCCATGCTCGACGATGCTCCAGCCGAGCACTTCTTCATAGATGTAGGTGAGGAGCATGCGGCCAGCGAACTTCGCGAAGTCGGCGTCCTTTTCCATCAAGGTGCGCGCATTGAGGATGATGGTGGTCTTGAGCGCTTCGACGGTGATCTCGCTGAAGATGGAGCGGCGCAGCTCCATTTCGATCTCGCCACGGCTGACGCAGAGGTCGAGGCCGAGACTGGCGAAGTCGATGCGTTTCTTGAGGTCCTGGCCGTCCCAGAGGAAGGTCTCCGTGGGGGAAACACGCACGAGGACGAGCGTCTGCTGCTGGTCGGACTCCTGCTCGTCCGCGATGGCAGCGGCCGTTTCTTCGCCGAAGCGCATGTTGGAGCGCAGCGCACGGTACTGGATGTAGGCACGGGCGACTTTGAAGTAGCCCTGCTTCATGAGCTCTTCTTCGACGAGGTTCTGCACGTCTTCGATGTGCATGAACTGCTTGCCGTCATTGATGATGGCACGGCTGACGGCTTCGGCGATCAACACGGCGGGCGAGGAATCCATCTCCATGGAGAGGAAGGCCTTGCGCACGGCGATCTCGATCTTGTTGTGGTTCCAGGGGACGAGCTGGCCGTTGCGGCGAATGACTTTGGTGGTGACCATGATGGGTTGAAGCGCGCCGGCGTCGTTGGCGTCGGAGTTGGCGAGGGTTTCGGTGCGTTTGCGGCGCTCGGCCAGACTGCGTGCCACATCGTGCGCGTTGTGACGTACCAGCGCCCGCTCAATGACCTGGTAGATCTCCTTGGTGCTCAGCATGGGTGCCTCACTGCCATTGTCCGCCGTGCGCTGGGCGACCTCCTCGGCCACCGCACGTGAAATGACCTGCACCAACTGGCGATTGGAATCATTGAAGATGTCGTGCTTCTGCTGGCGTGCCAGGAGCAAGTCGGTGATCGCATTGCCCACGGTGTCGGCGATTTCACCGACATCGAAATCACGCTCATTGCCGCCGATGCGCACCTTGGTGTTTCCCGTCATGGGAATGCCGGCCACACCAATGGTCAACGCACTCCAGTCAAAACTGGGTTTTTGGTTCTTGGGGGTGTTGTGGGCGACGTTTTTAAGCGCCTTGTCTTCGTGGAGCAGGTCAGTGATCATGGCAGGAGGTCCAAACTAGAGGTTAACGGGAGCAATTGAGGGGGCGGAAAAGGAGCGGGGAAAGAGGCGATGGAATTCCCGCCGGGAGCTCCAGCGAAAAGTCGGCCAGTAATGATAAATTAAAGACCTAAAGATATTAAAGATCGTCGTCGGAACAGGCGGCTAGCGCGGAGGACTTCTGGTAATCGGTCACCTTGCCCTCGAAGAAATTTTGCTCCTTCTTGATGTCCATCAGCTCCGCCAGCCATGGCAGCGGATTGGTGATGCCCGGGTTCAGTGCCGGGAGACCGCAGCCGTCCAAACGACGGTCGGCGATGTAGTCGGTGTAGCGCTCAAATTCTTCCGCACTCAGGCCCACGGCATTCACCGGCAGGCAGTCACGAATGAACTCCTTTTCCAGTGCCACGCCTTCGCGCATGATGTTCATCAGTTCCTCACGAAACTCAGCGGTCCAGATGTCGGGGTTTTCCTCGATCAGGTCCATGAACAGATTGCGGAAGACTTCGATGTGGTTCGACTCGTCACGCAGCGTGTAGCGGAACATCTGGCCGATGCCGGGAAACTTGTTCTGGCGGTACAGGCTCAGGATCATGCCAAACAGGCCGTAGAACTGGGTGCCTTCCATGCACTGGCCAAAGACGAAGATGTTCTTGGCCAGGAGCTGCTTGTTCTCCAGCTTGGTGAGGTCGAGATCGCGGCGCAGGTTGTTGGAGTGCTTGGTGACGAACTCGTTTTTCTTCACGATCGTCGGGATCTGCTCAAACATGGCCTCGCACTCATGGGGGTTGATGCCCAGGGAGGAAATCATGTACAGCAGGGAGTCCGCATGGATGTTCTCCTCATGGGCATGACGGCCCAGAACGAGCTTCAATTCGGGGGCGGTCACCAGCTCACGCACCACATGCTGCACATTGTCTCCCACGATGCCCTCAGCGGCGCTGAAGTAGCCGATGCCCATCATGATGATCCAGCGTTCATTCTGCGACACATCGTTGGAGCGCCATTGTTCCACATCCTTCTGCATCTGGATGTCTTCCGGCTCCCAGTGGTTGGCCTTCATGATCCGGTAAAGATCATAGGCCCACTGATATTTCAGCGGGAGCAGATTGAAGGTCATGCTCTTGCGACCATTGATCACCTTCTTGGCTGCGAAGGCAGCTTCAGCTTTGTCTTGATCGAGTGGAAACTCGCGATTGCCGATTTTGTAGAGCTTTTCCATGACGAATTCGTTGCAGAATGAAGGGTGTTTATTTGATTTTTCGCGAAAATGACAGAGAATTCGGGTGCTGCCATAAATAATAGATATTGCGCACACCGAGGCGGATCATGCACAAGATATTGTGTTCTGGCGAGATATTTTTCCCAGCCATTGTGCAAAAATGCGTTTCACATCGGAGATTCAAGGGTTCCACGGCGAAAAAAAAGTTCAGGCGTCAAAATGTCGCCGGTGAAGTGCGAAAATAAGAATATTTTCAGCCCTGCTCGCAGCCGCCGAAAGCCCCTGGGGAGACAAAAAAATACCCAGAACCTGCTGGCGCAGGGGCCTGAAGCTGATCTTGTCACGCAAACTGCTGGTAATGAACCTATGAACTTCCGTCAAATCACCCTCTGCGTACTGGTTGTGTCCCTTGTGAGCTCCTGTGCGGTCATTGTTCCACAGGGTACGCCGCCGGGTGTCACGGTCGATTTGGTGCCGAATGGCCGGTACGCGCGCCGGCAGCACCGGCCCATGCGGCCCACCTACATCACCATCCATGCCACGGAGAATTATGCGCGTGGCTGTGGTGCCTATGCCCATGCCCAGATGCTCAAAACGGGCTCGCTCAAAGGGCGGCACAATGCCATCGGCTACATCGGCTGGCATTTCACCGTGGATGACCATTCCATTTACCAGAGTATGCCGACCAATGAGCAGGGCGAACATGCCGACTACGATGGGCCGGGCAACCGCGGCTCCATCGGCATCGAAATGTGTGAAAATCGCGGCAATGACCGCGCCCGCACCCTGGACAAGACCGCGCGCCTGGCCGCCTGGCTCATGAAGGAGTACGACATTCCCTTGGACCACGTCGTCCCGCACCAGCACTGGCTCATGATCCGCCACGATGACCACCGCAATCTCGGCCACAAAAACTGCCCGCACTTCCTGATGGAGCACGGTCGTCCCGGCGCGAAGTGGCAGGCCTACCTGGCCAAGATCGCGGCGTACCGGCGCGCGTTGTGACATTAAAAGGCCTTGCCACGTTCGCCTCCCCACGCTGGAGTCTGCCGCATGCCTCAAAATCTCGACGCTCTTCGTCTTGCTCTCCAGCACTCGCCCGACAATGCGCCGCTGCTGATGCTTTTTGCAGATGCTTGCATCGATGAAGGACTGCTGGATGAGGCTGAGCAGAGTTTTCAGAGAGTGCTCAAAGACGATCCAGCGCATGCAGACGCACGTCTGGGCCTTGCCCGAGTCGCCTTGCTGCAGGGCAAGACCTCGCAGGCGGCCGTGCGTGCCGAGCAGATCGTGGCCGATACGCCCACGTGTGCCGCTGCCTTCCTGCTGCTCGCCCGTATTCACATCACGGAAGGCGATCTGCCAAAGGCGAAGACGATGTATGACAAGGGCATCGCTTTGAACCGTTCACTGGCGGACCCTGGCATCGAAAAAGATCTGCACGGCATCAAACCCTCCGGGGATGATGCCTCCGGTCGCAAGCGCGGTGCCATGACCTCCAGCGGCAGTCTTATCGAGTCAGTCAAAGAGGACCAAGACAACGATGACGGCCACCCGCGCGGCGGTGCTGCCTTCGATCTCGGGCTGGCCGAATTCGGCAAGCCGCAGCTCGATTTCTCCGGTGTCGGCGGCATGGAGGCGCTGAAGGAAGAGATCCGCATGAAGATCATCTACCCGCTGCAGCATGCGGAGCTGTTCAAGGCCTACGACAAGAAAGTGGGCGGCGGTGTGCTGCTCTACGGTCCGCCCGGCGTGGGCAAGACGCTCATCAGCAAGGCCACCGCTGGCGAGATCAAAGCCAACTTCATCGCCCTGGGTCTGCACCAGATTCTCGACATGTGGATCGGCGGCTCGGAGAAAAACATGCACGAGGTCTTTGAGCTCGCCCGCCAGAACGCCCCCAGCATTTTGTTCTTTGATGAAGTGGATGCGCTTGCTGCAGACCGCCGTGATTTGCGGCAAAGCGCCGGGCGCAATCTCATCAACGCTTTCCTCTCTGAAATGGATGGCGCGGAGTCAAACAACGACGGCGTGCTCATTCTCGGTGCCACAAATGCACCGTGGCACATTGATCCCGCCTTCCGGCGTCCAGGCCGCTTTGACCGCACCTTGTTTGTGCCGCCACCGGATGAAGCGGGTCGTGCCGCGATCATCGAGGTCATGGCGCAGAAGAAACCGATCGGTGAGCTGGATCCACGCGCACTCGCCAAAAAAACCGAGGGCTTCTCGGGTGCCGACTTGAAGGCAGTCTTTGATCTCGCCACCGAAGATGTGATGAACGAAGTCATGCGCACCGGCAAGGTCATCCCGCTGACGACCAAGGACCTCATCAAAGCGGCGGGCCGTCACAAGGCCACGACAAAGGCTTGGTTTGAGAGCGCCAAGAATTACGCGATGTATTCCAACCAAAGCGGCTTCTACGATGACGTGTTGAAGCATCTCGGCCTCATGAAGCGCTGAACCACCTGACGGCGCATAGCTGACGATTTTCATCCCTCCCCCGAAGCCGCCTTTGACCGTGGTCGGCTGCTGCAAAGCCACCATCGCATGCAAGAAGCCATTGCCTGCTACCAGCAGGCGCTCGCGCTCGATGCGCATCACACTCCCAGCTTCATCATGCTCGCGCTGTGCTGGATGCAGGAGGGTGACACCGCGCCGAAGTCGATCGATGCCGCCCAGCGCGCCGTCGCGCTCGAACCGGAAAACCCCTTCGCCCGCAGCGTGCTGGCGCTCGCCCTGAATGCGAATGCCAAAGACGGCCAGACCGCTGCGGTCAAAGCGGCGCTGCAGCAGGCCGAGGAAGCGGTGAATCTCGACCCCGACAGCGATTTCAGCCATGCCGTGCTCGCGCGCCTGCACCTGCGGCTGCGTGATTTCCCCAAGGCTGAAGCCTCCGCCCGTGCCGCGCTCTTGCTGGACACTGAAAACACCATGGCCGCCGAGGTGCTGTCCGCCGCGCTGCTGCTGCAAAAGAAGGACGGCGACAACCAGGATCTCATCAACTACCAACTGCAGCGCAATGCCGAGGACGACAGCGCCCATACCAGCGCCGGCTGGATGGCGGTGATGCAGGGGAATCACAAAAAAGCCAACCAGCATTTCCTTGAGGCGCTGCGGCTGAACCCCATGAATGAAAACGCGCGCCTGGGCCTCATCGAGTCCTTCCGCGCACGCTCCTGGCCGTACCGGCTGCAACTGAAGTTTGCACACTTCATGAACCAGTTCACCGAAGGCCGGCAGACCGCCATCATGCTCGGCGGCTTTGTCTGCTACAAGGTCCTCAGCAGCTATCTCAAGACCGTCTCTCCCGTGCTCGCTGCGGTGGTCATTGGTGCCTGGCTGCTGTTTGCCCTGTGGGCGCATCTGGCGCGCGGTTTCAGCTCGGCCTTCATTGTCATGGATCGTTTCGCGCGGCAGGCGCTGCGGCCCCGCGAGTACTGGGAGGGCGTGGTGGTCGGCGGGCTGATCTTTGCCGCCGTCTCCAGCCTGGTGCTGGGCTTTGCCTGGCATCTTGTGGCTGAGGGCGGATTTTCAGCCCTGGTCTGCATCCTCGCCGCAGTGGTCAACGCCGCCGCCTTCACCAATGACCACTGGCTGGGCCGCTATGTCTATGGTGCCGCCGCTGCACTGGCCGGTGCAGGCGCACTTTACGCCACCCTGGATGCCTTTTCTGACCTGCATCTGCCCTTCGCCGGCGAACTCGGCGCGCTGGTCATGCTGCTCGGTGTGGTCACGACCTGGCTGCGCGGCTTTGGTGTGTGGTATCGGTGAGGCGCGTCCGAAAAATCGCCAATCTCATGATCTCCGACCCGCAGGGTCTGAGTAACACCACTTTGTTCGAACAACAGTGAACTTTTTGGGCGCGACACTCGTCAGTACCATCGATGCGACGTTGTCTGTACTTGCTTCTGCTGATGAGCTTCACGCTCAGGGCGGAGCAATGTCTGGTGATCGGGGACAGCCTGACCAAGGAATATGAAGCGGAGTTTCCTGCCCTGTATCCCAACAATCCGGCCTCCTGGCAGGCGCGGAACTGGATCGAACTTTTGGATCAGTATCGTGGTGCCTGGTTCGACATCGGTACGTGGAGCGTTTATTCCGACCCAAGGCTTACGGGGCACCGCTTCAACTGGGCTTTCCCAGGTTCAACGACGACAGACATCCGCAACCAGCTCAGCAGCATCTACAACTTCTGGTGGACCGGCACCTTGCAGAGCCAGCTACGAACGGATGTGCAGCGGGTGGTGATCTTTTCCGGCGGCAATGACGCCAACGGCTACTACGGCAGCCTCTATAACGGCACGGCAGATGCCTCCACCACCACCAATATCACGCTGGGCAATCTGCAATGGATCATCAATTACATTCGAACCACGAACGCCACCATTCCGATCATGCTGGTCAGCGTGCCGCATGTGGGCTGCACGCCGAAAGTCCAGCAGAGCTACCCCACCGATCCGGTGAAAACGGCCCGCGTCACTGCCGCCATGGATGCCTTGAACGCAAGCCTGGCCAGTTTTGCGCAATCGCAGGGCATCGGCTTTGTGCCTGGTGTGTATGCCTTCACGAAATCGATCATCACGCAGCCATTCCGCATTCAGGGCATTGAATTTTACCGTGTGGCGGATGCCGATGCCGGGACACGTTATACGTTCTCAGGAGACGGCTTTCACCCCAACACCTGTGCCCATACCATCATTGCCCAAATGGTTGTGGATGCCTTCAACGCGCAGTATCCCGCCACCGTGATGACTCCGCTGAGCAACAGCTACATCATCTCGACGATCCTCGGGCTGGATCCCAACATCCCGTTCACCGAGTGGCTCGCCTCGGTAGGGCAAAGCGGCAGTTTCACCGCTGACTCCAATAACAATGGCATTCCCAACGGCGTCGAGTTCGCCCTGCAAAATGTCACCAATGTGGCCGCCATGCCCAAGCCGGTGATGCAGGGCGGTGCGCTAACATTGACGTATCTCCCACGTGAAGTTTTCACCGAATGGGGCTCCATTCAGGCGCAGTCATCCACCGATTTGATCAACTGGACTAACACCAGCGCGGCGCAGACGACCACGAACGCAGACGGCACGGTCACCGTGAGCGTGAATCTCGCAGGGAAAGGTTTCGTGCGTCTGAACTGCAACCCGGTCAATTCGGGGCCTTAAGTAAACGCTGATTGAATCGGAGTTGCTCTGCATGAAGAAGCTCGACGCTCAAAAACGCGCGCAGAAGTTGCAGTGAATCAAACCAATCTTTGTAAGCATGCCGACCTGCAGCCTCCACTTCAGAAGCCGGTAAACTTCGTGGCTGCATCGACAAAACAAAGTCCACTACCAAAGGGATCACGGCAGTAGAACAAGCGCTCCCCCCAGGGCATGGATTGAATGATTCCTTCAAGAGTGGCCCCAGCCTCTCTGGCTGACTGGAAGGCTGCCTCAAGATCTGGCACCGCAAAGTACCAGTACTGCATGGGATGAAGCTGCCAACCAGCCTGGCCTCCGTCACCATCAGCCACCGGATCATAACAGGCGAGAATCGTGCCGCCACAATCGAAATAGTGCCGACCCGGTGAGACACGCTCACCGGGCACGTGAAACAATGCGCCATAAAATCGTGCCGCCTGCTCAATGTCCGACACTGGCAGAATGGTGCGATAGAGCTGAACCACGGCATTCATCTGTTCAGACTGGGCACGCCACCGCCGTCTGACCCTGCTCGCCAAGGCCTTCGACACCGAGTTCGATGACATCGCCGGGCTTCATGAAGACCGGATCAGGCTTAAAGCCGAGGCCGACGCCGGGAGGCGTGCCGGTAGTGATGATGTCGCCGGGCAGCAGGCTCATGAACTGGCTCAGGTAGCTCACCAGTGTCTTCACGCCGAAGATCATCTGCGCGGTGCTGCTGTTCTGAATGGTCTTGCCGTTCAACTTGAGCCAGAGCTTCAAATTCTGCGGATCAGGAATCTCATCGCTCGTGGCGAGAAAAGGACCGATGGGCGCAAAGGTATCGCAGCTCTTGCCTTTGACCCACTGACCGCCGCGCTCCAACTGCCATTCGCGCTCGCTGTAGTCGTTGTGGACGCAATAGCCGGCCACATGGCTCAGCGCGTTCTCTTCGGAGACGTAGCTGGCTTTCTTGCCGATGACGAAGGCGAGTTCGACCTCCCAGTCGGTCTTCTTTGAATTGCGCGGGATGACCACGTGGTCATTCGGGCCGGTGATGGCGCTGGTGGCCTTGAAGAACACGATGGGCTCCGCCGGAATCGGCATGCCGCTTTCCTTGGCGTGGTCGCTGTAGTTCAGACCGATGCAGATGATCTTGCTCGGACGTGCGATGCACGGGCCCAGGCGTGTGCCAGCAGCCACCGTCGGCGCAGTGGCCGCGTTGGCCTTGGCCCAGGCGGCGAGACGTTCCAAACCATCGCCCCCAAAGAATTTTTCATCGTAGTCACTGCCAAAGGCGCTCGCATCAATGCGGCGGCCATCGTCGAGTTGCAGGCCGGGTTTCTCTTCTCCAGGATTTCCAAAGCGGATCAGTTTCATGGTATGGTTGTTCTCAGTTCTGGCTTTTTAATTCGTCATTCGACATTCGGGCTTCGTCATTTCACCTCGTGGTCTTGTTGTTTGAGAGGGTCGCCTTCGTGATTCGTGTAGCGGCCGATGAGCGGATACTGCTCCAGCTCGGCAACCGTGCCGGTGACAGGGAAGCTTTCGCGGCCGACCCAGTAAACGGAGGCCGCAGCGATGTCTTCCGGCATCAGCAGGCGGCCCATCGGCACAGCGTAAGCAGGAAGGCGATCCGGCCAGCCTTCACCGAGACCATCGCCGAGTTTTACCTGGTATTCGTTCTCGGTGAGCGTCCAGCCCACGTTGAGCTGGTTCACGCGCACGCGGTCGGTGCCGAGTGCGTCGGCCAGATTGCGCGTCATCGTCATCAGTGCGCCCTTGGACATGGAGTAGGCGAGAAGATTCGCCTGACCGCAGTGGGCCAGCACGGAGCCGATGTTCAGCACCACGCCCCGGTTCTTTTTCAATTCGGGTAGCAGGGCGCGGATCAGGAGCATCGGCGCGCGCGCATTCACGGAGATGATGCGGTCAAACATCGCCGCATCCATCTCGTCGATTTTCGCACGGTTGGTCAGCGCTGCGTTGTTCACCAACGCATCGACCTTGCCAAAGGCGGCAATCGCATCCGCAGCAAGCTTGGCTGGATACGCGGCATCCGCGAGGTCGCCCTGACAGAAGGCCGCCTTGTCCGTGCCGAGCTCTTTGCACAAGGCCGCGCCACGTGCCGCATCACGGCCGTGCAGGATGACTTTGGCACCTTCGGTGACGAAGCGTCGCGCCATGAATTCGCCGATACCGGTGGTGCTGCCGGTGATGAGGATGACCTGGTCTTGAAGTCGCATGATCTTTGCTGGGTGGGGGGATGGAAGAGCCTTTTTCTATGGCGAGCCCAGGCCGATGCTCAAGGCTGCAACACGGCCATTTTAGGAATCGATGTTGGACGGATAGGCGCGTGAGATGGAGAAAGATGCCTCACTTCTCCAATGCCCAAACGATGCCGTTCAGCAAAAAGCGCCGGAAAGCGGGCAGCTTGAAGTCATCCCAGTGCCCCATCGAGGTGTAAAAGACGCGCGCCTTTTTCTCTCCATACAGATGTGTCCACGCGACAGGTTCCGTCTCAGCGCCTGGCAGAGTTCCCATCAGCAGCGGTGTAGTCCCGGCTTGCAGCGGTGTGTTTTTGTACAGTCCGCCGTGTCCGATGAGTTCTGCAACAGTGACGTCACGCAGGATGGGATGCGCCTCCGCACCCGGCACCAAGGTGATGGTGGCGGCGTCTTTGCCATAGTGGCCGGTGTAATTGCCGCCCAGCACCTCCGAGTCAAAGTCCTGCCATTTCCCCAGCCCCGCTTTGGGCTCGGGCTCCTTGGGGCGCAGGGCAAAGCAATGGCTGGCCGTGCGAATTCCCACCAGCGGCTTGCCAGCGGCAAGATGGGCGCGCACGGAATTGATCACCTCCACCGGCGGAGTGCGGCGCCGCACACTGATGAGAAGAAGATCCGCATCACGCATGGTTTCCACGAATCCCGGAAACTGGTTTTTGTCCGCCGCGTCCGCCTGAATGACGGTGACGCGATACGGAGCGGCCTTCAATTCCTTGGCCGCTAACTCCGGCAAGGTCTCCCAGGTGTGGTACTCATCCTCGCCAATCATGATGACGATGTGAGGTGGTTCCGCCGCTTGCAACTGCCATCCGAGGACAACTGCAACGAAAAGCAACGTGCGAAAAAGAAAGGATCGGTTCATAAGATTTGTAGCTGCTCAGGGTTTCGATGCTGTTTGAAGTGCCGCCTTGGCCGCCGCCCAGTCTGGGTTCGGCAGAGCCTCCCACACGCGCAGATGGCGGAAGCTGGCCTCGGTGCCTGCCCCCAGCATGAGGCTGTGCTTGGCGATGCTGATGAGTGGATTGCTCAGCGTGGTGCTCTTCCCGTCAATCGTTCCCACCACTTCGTCGCCTTTGATCTCCAGCACCACCGTATGCCACTCGTTGAGTTTGACGGGAGTCGAGACACCGCTCGTCGTCCCCTTCTCCCGCTGCTTCGTAGTGGGACTGATGCGCTCGGCATCATACGGGATTAAAAAGAGACCGCCCGGGCCGATGCTGAGAGCGATCACATAGTCCTTCACATCCGTCGCCTTCACAAACAACGAGCGATACTTGCGCCCTTCATCAGGCACATCGTTCAACCGCACCTCGCATTGAATGATGGCGTCGCTGAATTGAAAACCAAACGACGCCGTCGCCGGATGGTTGGCAGCAGGACTCTCAATGCCGGTAAAACAACCATCGGCCAGCTTCCACTGCCCCGACTTACCACCGCTAGGCTCCGCATTGTAGCGCCAACCGGTAAACCCGCTGGCAAAACCAACGGGCTTGCCCGTGACCGCCGCAAGCGGCGGTGTGAAATCTTCATTGACCAGCAGTTTGCCGCGCAGGGTCATGAGCGTCTGGGGCAGTTCGTTAGCGGCCAAGGTACCGCAGGTCCAGGCGCATAACAGGAGAGTGAGGGAGGTTTTCATGACGCCTTAATTATGCAGAGTCCAGGCAACTGCATTGAGCAGGAGCCGTTGCACATCGGGGCTACGCATATCTTCCGGCGCACCGAGGCTGGTGTAAAAGATGCGGGACTTGCCAGGTCCATACATGCGAGTCCATGCCACCGGCTGCGGCGGTGTGGTGGCACCAGCCTGCGCAGTGCCGATGAGCACTGGCGTGGCATCTGCGGCCAATGGCAGCACTTTGTACAGCGACTGATAGCCTTGGATGTTTCCCACATTCACACCTTTGACCAGCGCGCTCGTTTCAGCGCCTGGCGCAACGCTCACACCATACGGCAGGCCTTTGGTTTCGTAGCCGGTGTTTTCGCCACCGAGAACCTCGTGCGTGAACTCCGGCCACGGGGATAGACTCGGATCAACGACTTCATTGGGCTTGGGAAGGAAGGCATGGTTCGCCGTGCGGATGCCGAGCAGCGGCTTGCCAGCGGCAAGGTGCGCACGAATGGCGGCCATTTGCTCCTGCGGCGGAAAGCGGCGGCGGGAGAAAAGCACCAGCAGATCCGCGTCCTTCAAAGCCTCGACGAGACCGGTAAAGTGATGCATCTGCGGCTTGTCCCCTTCAATGATCATGACGCGATGCCCCAGCGGCCGGAGCTCCTTCTCGGCAAATTCACACATCGTCCTTGGCGATTCATAGTTATTGGGATCTTCGACCGTCATGATGACGATGTTCGCGGCAGACGCCGCGCAAGTAAGCAGAGCGAGGCAAAGCAGGATGGATTTCATAACAGGTTTCATTGAAGTGACGAAAACAGCTCCTCCAGCCCTGCGACGATCTTGGTCGAGGCATCGACTTCCAGGCAGGCCGACCTCGCACGCCAGGTCTCGTAACCGCCGAGCTTGTGCTGCTCCGGCGTGGGCAGATAACCATGGTAGGCATTGGCCATCGACACCGTGAAGGTCTGGGGATGGCGCTGTTTCAATCCGAGGCCGATCTCCACGAAGACTTCGGCGGGAATGGCCGAGACACGCAGCTCGCCGATCTTGAGCACTTGCAGAGGCGCTGAGACTTCTTTGGGAAAGTCGCTGAGCAGGACGGTCTCGCGTGCATACACCTGCTCCAGCGTTTCCATGCGCGGGAAAAGCTTCGACTGCTTGGTCAGCGCGCGCGCTTTCTCCACTTCCTCCTGAGTAGGAATGCGCAGGCCCAAAGTGACCTCCTTCTGCGCGGAACCGAGCGGCACCCAGTCTTGATACTTCAACGTTTTACACGCTTCGGCAACCGCCTGAGCCACATCATTCGCGACGAGCTTGATCTGGCCGTATGGTGGCTGTTTGGCCTGACCGCCACGGAAGTCGATGTTGTTGATGTCGCCGCTCGTGCCGTTCGACATGATACCCACGAAAGGCGGATCCTGCCGGTCCGCACCGAGCAGTTCATCGACGCGGTTTGCAAACGCACCAAAGTAATCCGCCGAGATATGGTCGGGGCCGACACCGCCGACGTAGTGCAGCGAGTAATTCGCATACAGCGCGATGGGTTTCCCCTCCGCTGACTGGACACTGATGAAACACACCTGCGGATCGGTGGGGCCGGCGGGCTCAAGGAGGTTGGGGTTGTTGACGCCGGGGTTCGTCTTCACCTGATCGGTGGTGACCCCATGCGGCGTTGGAGGCACGCTGCCGGGCTTCATTTTCCAGCGGCGGTTGAACACATGCTGCGGCACATCGACGCTGCCCCACGCGATTTTGGCTGGCGCAAGATTGTTCAGCGCGCGCCGCACGCCATCGGCAATGCGTTTGGCAAGAAAACGCTGATACATCGGGTTCGGTTCGCTCTGGCCCACGGCCTGTGCGGTGCCGCAGGAGTGCGAATGCGTGGCGGACATGAGCATGTTCTCCACCGGCAGACCCGTGGCCTCGTTCACCATCTTCTTCGCTTCATCGAAAATGCCGCGGCCGATGACGCAACTGTCCGCCACGACCATCACGAGCTTCGTTTTTCCATCATCCAGCGCGAGGCAGCGGGCGTTGAGTTCATCGTGAATGAACACCGCCTTGCGGTCTTGGAAGCCGCCGTTGATCGAACTGCCAAGGTCTGGCGTGATGTTGCTGGTGGCGGCTCCGGCGCGGAAAACCTGGGCGGGATCAGCCGCGTGCGCAGTGGAAATGAGGATGCAGATGGCGAAAAGAAGCAGGCGCATTCTCTCCATACGCACTACGCGAAGGGACTCAATCGACCACCCCCAGATGATAGGGCTGGAAGTACCAGCATGGGTTTCATTCGTACCAAGGAGCTGCTGCCACTGCATGGCAGAGAAAAGCCCTCATCAGCATCAGGCCGCCGATGCTGATGAGGGTGAATGGACTCCAGCGAGATCAGCCGTCGATGTTCCAGCCGTCGCGGTACTCTTTCTTCATGAAGGCGTTCGCTTCGGGTGTGTCCGGGCTGGTGCCGGTTTTGCCGTCGTACTGGATTTTCTTGCCCGTGCGGTAGGCGACGAGGCCGAGGAGCATCATCTCGATCATGTTGGCGCTGTAGCCGAAGTTGCAGGCGGTAGGCTTGCTCGGATCGCGGCAGGCGTCAAACCACTGCTTCTGGAAGTGGCCGAGATCAGGCAGCATGTCCTCCTTCTTGCGCGGCTTGTAGTAGCTCATGTCAGCGTCGTTGCCGTAGGGCAGGATGAGGCGTGAGTCGAAGTCTGCGATGAGGAAGCCCTTCGTGCCTTTGAACATGGCACCATGACCGATCTGCGTCAGGTCGATGTGTTTCTTCGGTGAGCTCGGCATCGCGCCGCCCTGATACCAACTGACGGTGATGGGGCCGCGCCAGTCGTTCGCCGGCAAGTCGAAGTGAGATTCACACTTCACGGGTGTCACATCCGAGTTGTAAGCGTCGCCCTTGGCTTCGGCGGAGGTCGGCAGACCACCGTCCACGGCGTTCCAGAGCAGGTCCATCGTGTGGCTTCCCATGTCGCCGATTTGTCCGGCACCAAAATCCCAGAACATGTTCCAGGAAAGGCAGTTCGCACCGGCTCCACCGGAGAAGTAGGCGGGGTTGTAGGGATGGAACGGCGATGGGCCAAGCCACAGGTCATAGTGAAATCCTTTCGGCGGCTCGCCTCCATCCGGGAAGTAGCCGGGCTTGGGGATCTGGCGATTGCCCCAGGCGTAGGCAGCTTTCAGTTCACCGATGGCCCCGTCGCGTATGAGTTCGCGCACGCGGTTGAAATTCGGGTTCGCATGCCGCTGCATGCCCACCTGCGTGGCCAGCTTGTCTTTCTTCGTCTCCCACGTCGCACGCACGGTGCGCGCTTCATTCACCGTAATGGCCAGCGGCTTCTCGCAGTAGCAGTGCAGATTGCGCTTCAGCGCCCAGTTGGCGATGAAGGCGTGCGTGTGGTCCGGCGTGCAGACCACGACAGCATCCAGACCTTTGTGGTCGAGGCACTTGCGCCAGTCGATGTACGTCGTGGCGTTGGGGAAACGCTTCAGCGCATCTGGGAAACGCGCTTCATTGATGTCACACAATGCGACAACGTTTTCCTCCGCGATGGAGTCGTAATGCGCAAGGCCACGTCCCCACACACCGATGAGGGCGACATTGAGTTTGTTGCTGGCGGCGTTTTGACCGAATAGCGGGCGGGTGATCATGCTCCCGGCGACGAGACCGGCAGCACCGACGAAGCGGCGACGTGAGAGAGGCGTGGGTTGGGTGCTCATGGCACCGCATGAAACGACGCTTGGGATCGTTCTCAAGCACCAAGGTTGGCTGATTCCCGCTTTTCCCCCGGCCAGATGATCTGGGGAAAACGAAGCTTGCTTAACAGCCGCCAATTTCAGAAAATGCCCTCAACAACCTTAAATGTCATGGAAATCTCAACCGCAGCCAAGACCCTGTTGGAGCACAAAGGCCGGGACATCTGGACCATCCCGCCGACAGCCACCGTCTATCAGGCCATTCAGATGATGGCCGAGACAAACATTGGCGCCCTGCCGGTGATGGAAGGCACCAAGCTCGTCGGCATCATCTCAGAGCGTGACTACATGAGCAAGGTGGCGCTCCGGGGAAAATCCTCCAAGGAAACACCGGTCAGCGACATCATGGCAAAAGACTTGGTGACCGTAGGGCCCGACCAAACTGTTTCGAACTGCCTGGAGATCATCACCGAACACCGCATCCGCCATCTGCCCGTGGTCGATGGCGACGAACTGCTCGGCATCGTCTCGATTGGCGATCTCGTGAAGTGGATCATCGCGACCCAGCGCATGACGATCGAACAATTGAATGCGTACATCTCAGGCGGTTACTCCGCCTGAGTTCATCACGCCCATGTGGGTTTACTTCACCGCAGGAGCTGGCTTCGGCTTCTCCGGCAGGCCTTGACCGGGCTTGAGGTCGAGATTGGCCTTCATGTCTTCTTCCGTCACTGCTGAGGCCACGCCATCAGCAGGAATCTTGGCCTTCGCGGTCCACAGGATCGCGTTCAGCACCAGCTTGCGCTGCTCGTTGTTGGCCCAGCCCTTGTGGAAGTGGCCGCCGCTGAAGCCGAAGCCACGACCGCCGTCGGCACGCTCGCAGGCCCAGGCGACATGCTGCTTCTCCTTGTTCTTCACGGACTCACGCACAGCCGGATTGCCGCTGTGGGTACCATCCGGGCGGCCCATCGTCGATTCAGGGGCCACATCGCTCAGGATCGGGGTCACACCTTCCATGTTTGGGCGGAAGCGCATGTGGAAATACCACTCATCATTCGTGCCGAAAGGTTTCACGCCGGAGCTGATCGGGTGCGCAGGCAGTTCTTTGAAGTTGGCGTCCCAGTGCGGGTTCACGCTCCAGTTGATCTCAAAGCAGCCGCCCATCCAGTCGATGAACTCCTTGCCACCTTTTGCAATCGTCGGCTCGACCGCGTAATGCAGCGTCAGAAAGCCGCAGCCGCGTTTCATTTCTTTATCGAGCTGGGCCAGGCGCTCGCCCTGCAAGGCGGGATGTCCGCCGCCACCGTCGGAGTAAATGATGACCGTGTCCGCTGCGGAAAGCTCCTCCTGGGAGGGCCACTCGCCATTCAGGTGAAACTTGATGTCCACCTGGTCCGCCACGCCCTGCTCCAGGCACTTCTTCAAGAGCTGGATGCCCGCATTGTGCTCATGCTGCCCCGGACCATGCGAGGGCTTTCCCGCGATCATGACGACAGATTTTTTGTCCGCAGAAAATGCGGAGCCGAGGAGTGAAAAGGCAAGGAGGGCGGTGAGCAGATGCTTCATAGATTGGGGTTGGAACGTGGCAAGCAAACGTCCCCAGCGCACGCGGCATTTCAACGAGCAGAAGCAATCTGCGCCGACAGCCCTGCTTCTGGCACGCCTTACGCTACCTAAGATGCTCCGCCCGACCGCATGCCGATTGCCAAGAACCGCTCCCAGACCAATGTTTTCTATGCCTTTGCCTTTATGGGCGTGGTCATGGCGGTCTTCACCGTGGGCTACCGTCTGGGGGGGTGGTCGTGGAGCGATGCGTTCTACATGGTCGTCATCACCGCCTTCAGCGTCGGTTACAGCGAGGTGGTGCCCATCACCGATCCCTGGCTGCGTGCGTGGACGGTGACGTTGATTCTCTTTGGCTGCACCGGCATCATTTTTGTGACCGGTACTCTGGTGCAGTGGCTGACGGAGGCGCAAATTCAACGAGCTTTGGGAGGTAAACGCATGGAAAACGAAATCGAAAAACTCAAAAATCACGCCATCATTTGCGGCTATGGCCGCATCGGCCGCATGATCGCTACGCAGTTGCAGGCTGGGGGCGTTCCTTTCGTCATTGTCGATCTGGCGACGGACCGCGTGGCGGAGGTGCGGGATGCGGGCTTTCTCACTTTGCAGGGCGAGGCCACCGACGAAGCGGTGTTGAAGACCGCAGGCATCAGCCGTGCACGAGTCCTGGCCACCGTGTTGCCGAATGACGCCGCGAATGTCTTCATCACCCTCAGCGCACGCAATATGAATCCCACGATTCAAATCATCGCGCGTGGTGAAGTGCCCTCCACCGAGCGCAAACTGTTGCAAGCTGGTGCCAACCGTGTCGTGCTGCCCGCACACATCGGTGCAGACCGCATCGCCCACCTGATCCTGCACCCGAACACGCGCGAACTGATTGGTGGCAAGACCAAGGCCAGCATCGACTTTGACCACCACCTCACTGAACTCGGACTCGATCTGGAGGAGATCGAGATTGGCTCGGAGTCGCCCTGGGTCCACAAACGCATTTCCGATGTCGAAACCGACACCGCCGGCCGCATGCTGCCGGTGGCAATCCTGCGCAAGGAAGGTGCCACGGACCTGAATCCCAACCCCACCGCCATGCTCATGCCTGGCGATGCTCTCGTGGTGATGAAGCGCGTCCTGCGCCGGGCGCGCACCTGAGAAATGCAGTTTTCGTTCAAGCTGGCTCGCTGCCTGCGTCTGAAGTGCGGACTATGCCCAAGCAACCCGACCGTATTTTCAAAGTAGCCATCATCGGCGGAGGGTTTGCCGGAGTGTACTGCGCACGCGAACTGCTGCGCCTTACCCAGGAGGTGGCCCAAATGACCGTGGGCATCATTGCGAGCGAGAACCACATGGTCTTCCAGCCCATGCTGCCCGAAGTCGCGGGCGGTTCGCTGTCACCGCAGCATGTGGTCAATCCCATCCGCATGATCTGCCGGGGTGCCGAGGTGCTGAAGGGCGAAGTCACGCACATCGACCTCGAAAACCGCATCATCACGCTGAACGGCGGCATGTTCACCCCTCAGGTCACGGTGGGCTTTGAGCACATCATGCTGGCACCCGGCGCCGGTGTGGACCTCAGCCGCACTCCCGGCATGGGCGAGCACGCGTATCTCATGCGCACCGTGGGCGATGCGATGAAGCTGCGCGCTGCCATCATCAGCCGCCTGGAGGAGGCCAATCTCATCACCAACCCGAAGCTGCGCAAAGAACTGCTCTCTTTTGTCATCGTCGGGGGCGGTTACTCGGGCGTGGAAACCGCCGGGCAGATCCAAGATTTGATCCTCGGCGCACGCCGCTTTTATGAGAACATTGAGCCCGATGAACCCAGCGTCACGCTCATCCACAGCGGAGACCGCCTGCTCGGGATGCTGAGCGACAGCCTCGGCACCTACACCGGAAAATGCCTCGCCGAGATGGGAGTGAAAATCCTTTTCAAAAGCCGTGTGCGCGCAGTCACGGCGCGCACCGTGCAGTTGGGCGATGGCGTGAAACTTCCCGCCACACTTGTGGTCTGTACCGTCGGCAACGCGCCACACCCGCAAATCACCGCACTCGGTGCAAAAGGTGTACTGCCGGTCGAGCGTGGCAAGGTCGTCGTCGAGTCCAGCGGCCAAGTCAAAGGCCTCAAGAATGTGTGGTCCGCCGGTGATTGTGCCGCGTTCCCTAAAGCCGACGGCGGCAACTGCCCCGAGACCGCGCAGTTTGCCATGCGCCAGGGGGCGCTCGTCGCCAAAAACATCGCCGCCAGTATTGCCGGACGCCCCTTGAAACCGTTTCGCTTCACCGGTCTTGGCGAGCTCGCCACCATCGGCCACCGCAAGGCAGTCGCGCAGGTGTTTGGCATGCGCTTCTCCGGCATCATCGCCTGGTTCATGTGGCGCAGCATCTATCTCATGAAGCTCCCCGGCTTTGACCGCAAACTGCGCGTCATGGCAGAGTGGACCTTTGAACTGTTCTTCCCGCGCGACATCAACCTGCTCACGCCCAGCTTCTCCTCACCGCTCGGCGAGATGCATCTTGAGCCCGGGGACTCTCTCTTCCATTCCGGCGAACCTGCGCAGTCCCTCTACGCCGTCAAAAAAGGCAACGTGAACATCACCGACGCCCAAGGCCAGCTCGTCAAAGCTGCCGGCCCCGGCGAGCACTTCGGCGAGCGCGCTCTGCTCAGCGACGGCATCTGGCGTTTCGATGCTCAGGCCACCGAATCCAGCGAACTCGTCGCCATTGACGGCGAGACCTTCAAAACGCTCGCCAAAAGCATCGGCTCGCTGGACGCCCTCTTCCGTGGCACCGCGCAGCAGTACCATTTGCCCGAGGAAATCCAGCACACGGTGGACATGATTCCAGAAGCCACCCGCAAAGCCTGCGCCGCCGATGTCATGACACGCAACATTGCCTTCCTCGATGCCAGTGTCACCGTGCAGGATGCCGTGGCAGAGTTCCAAGCCCATCCGCACAGCACCTATCCCGTCACGGCGGACGGCTGCGTCATCGGTTTGCTGCGCCGCTCCGTTGCCTACGAGTGGCTCAAAAACCACGGCCTCACCTGCGTGGACAAGCTGCAGGCCCTGCCGCTCACGAAACCCTTCTGCATCACCGCTGACACCCCCGTGCCCGTGCTCGTCGGCACCCTGATGCGCAGTGGCGTCAGCAAGGCCGTCGTCGTCGATGAACAAAAACATCTCCTCGGCATGATCACACTGTTTGATCTGCTCAAAGGGACTCAGCACGCGTGACGGTTGATCAAACCAGTCTTTGCCTCCACTGTTCGGCATGCCTGAGATCAGCCGATCTGGTTCCACCGTTTCTCTTGAAGCATGCGAGGTAGCTGCCTTGCAGGTAACCGGGCCGCACCGTGTCAGCCTGCGGTTTCGTGATGGCTATGTCACCGAACTCGACTTCGCCGAATACGGCAATGAAGGAGGCCCGCTCCGACGCGCCTTGTCTGATCCGGCATTGTTTGCGGAAGTCTTTCTCGCTTATGGCATCATGTCATGGCCGAACGGCTACGACATCGCACCTGAAACCCTGCGCCGTTACGCACAGCAGGGTTTTATCGGCTGATACTTGTTCGATGCCGCCCGCAGCCATCCTCCGCTGCGAATCCCGCACAAACCGACACTGCCACCATCGCGCCAGCGGAAAGCCAATCCACGCCATCCAATGACGCGGATGTGAAAAGGCGCGAATCACATACCACACGCTACCATCTGTCCGCTGCTCAATGATGAACTGTTCCTCGCCGCACTCCGCATGCTCCGGCAAGGTGCCATACACAAAGCCGTGCGTGTGCGCCGAGTCGCAGCGCCGCAATATCCGGCAGGGGTTCACCCACCAAAGTCCGCAGATGCGTGTCACCATCGCCACGATCTGCCCCACTACCTGGCCTTTGGCTTCCTGACGGCTGACCTGCGCCCAAGCTGGAAACATGACCCACGCATCCAGAGCCTCGCATGCAGCGCGATATATCTGCTCTCCGCTACCTAGCCTCACCCCATGCTCGTCGGCAATGAATCCAGCCACCAGTGGCGGCGTGTAGCTCAATGGCTCATCTCTCCATGACTCCAGCATTCCACGCAGTCGTTCGGGGGCTGGCTTTCGCAGGCTAATCATGGTGGCAAAACGTTGCCATGGCCTGTGGGCAGGAAGAAACGAAAATGCACAAAAAATGGGCCTGCCAGTTTTCACAGCTTTCGAATCTTTTGCATCTTTCGCTACTCTCGGCCATCCATCCGCATGCCCCCACCCATTCGCGCCGTGATCTTCGACTTCGACGGCCTCATTGTTGACACTGAAAGCACTGGTTACCACACCTGGAGAGAAATCTTTGACCAGCACGGCCATGATCTGCCCTTGGAGCGCTACGCACAAGCCGTCGGCACCGACTTCATCACCGGGGCCTATGATCCCAAGCGTGACCTCGAACAGCTCACCGGCCGCGACTTCGATTGGGCCGCCATCGAAATCGCACGCAAGACCCGCGAGGGTGAACTGCGTAAACATCTGCACCTGCTCCCCGGTGTGGCGGACCGCCTTCAAGAAGCCGCGTCACTCGGTCTGCGCATTGCTATCGCCAGCAGCAGCCCGCGAGTGTGGATCGACTCATGGATGGATCAGCTTGGCCTGCACGCGCATTTCCACCACATCTCCACCGTCGATGACACCGGCAAGGTCAAGCCCGACCCGAGCCTCTTCCTGCATGCCGCCAAAAATCTCGGTGTTGCACCCGAAGAAGCCGTCATTTTCGAAGACTCCCTCAACGGCCTCCGTGCCGCCATGGCCGCCGGCATCCGTTGCATCGTTGCACCGGGGCCGATGACACGGCACCTAGATTTCACGGGTGCGTGGAAACGCGTGGATTCCCTCGTGCATGTCTCGCTCAAGGAGCTCATGGCATGAAGCCGCACACATTGCTTGCCCTCTTGATCATCAGCACGCTTCACGCGACTGATCCAGCGTGGTTGAGCACGGGCGAGTTCCAGTGGCAGAGCTCGCCCCCGCTCATCGGTCCCGCAGCCGACGCAGCCGACCCCGATGTGGCGCTCAAAGACCCCACCATGGTGTTTCATGAGGGGAAATGGCATCTGTTCGCCACGCACCGTCGCGCCTCGGGCAAGGTGGACATGCAATACCTCTGCTTCGCCGATTGGAAGGACGCCGGCAAAGCCACGCGCCACACGCTCGAGCTCCATGATCAGTATCATTGCGCTCCCCAGGTGTTCTTCTACACGCCCCATCAAAAGTGGTATCTCATCTACCAGCTCGCCGATGAACGCCGTGCACCCAAGATGGGGCCGTATTTCTCCACCACGTCCACCCTCGCCGATCCCAAGTCCTGGACCAAGCCACAGCCCATGATCGAAGCACTTCCTGAAGGCGGCGACAAAATCAAATGGATCGACTTCTGGGTCATCTGTGACGCCAGCAAGGCCCACCTCTTCTACACCAGCGACGACGGCCATTTTTGGCGGCGCGAAACCGCCCGAGCCAACTTTCCGCTCGGCTGGTCCAAGCCTGAACTCCTGCTCAAAGACACGAAGGATGAGCTCTTCGAAGCCTCGCACACCTACAAGCTCAAAGGCCGCGACCAGTACCTCACCCTTATCGAGGCCATGACTCCCGGCCAACGCTACTACAAAGCCTGGCTGGCAGACAAACTCGAAGGCCCCTGGAAGCCGCTGGCCGCCACCCGCGATCACCCATTTGCCTCCACCGCCAACGTCACGCAAAAGGAGCCCTGGACCACCAGCATCAGCCACGGCGAACTCATCCGCAGCGGCAACGACGAAACACTCGAAGTCGATCCCGCGAATCTCCGCTTCGTTTTCCAAGGCGTCGATGCCGAAGGCTACCAGGCGAAAAAATATGGCAGCATTCCCTGGCAGATCGGGATCCTCGATCTCCGCACGAACCCATCTGGCAATCTCACCAAAAAAACGGTGCCGTAAACGGACGCCGTGGGGTGTCAATTCGCTCACACAGGTTTCATGTCGCGAACTCAGCTAACAAAAAAGCCGCCGCCGCAGAGGCGGCGGCCTTCTGCCGAATCGTACAGCTCACGAGCAGTCTCACGCGCCAATCATGAATCGCTGAACGTCCCTCCTATTTCGGGCCCGGAGCGGTTTTCGGATGATTGAGGAACGTATTCAGGTGGACCTTTCTGCTCACAGGGCTTGTGATGGGAGTCTCTGTGCTGGTGGCACTCTCTGCGCTCACCTGCTTAACGGCTGCACTTCCCTTCTGAGCGGGAGCACTGGCCTGCTGGACGGATGCGCTCGCCTTGTGAACGGCGGCACTTCCCTGCTGAACGGGTGCGCTGGCCTGCTGCACAGGTGCAGTGGGTTCGGAGCGGGGGAAAATACTCGTAATTTGGCTGAAGGGCAGCGGGCGCTTGATCTTCGCCGGGGTGATAGGTGGTCCAGCCTGTGCCATGGAGGCAGAGGCCAGCAAAGCGACAAGCATGAGTTTCGTTTTCATGGCTGATGGTAGGGTCGGGTTGTGTTGGCTGGATGTGAGGCTCATCCAGGAAACGACTCCGCGTTGGTTAACGCAATGAGGCGCCCCTGAAGTTCTTTAACGAAGATTGCCAGAATCATCCCAGTTGCAATGTCGGGGTTGTGAAGGCTCTTGGATGGATCAGTTCGTCCTGCACGATCATTTCTATCAGAGGATGGCACGAACAGGGTCAAGCCTGACCAGAGCCTCTTCATTCACTCAACGATAAGGCCGCCACCTTGCGGCGGCGGCCTTCTGCTGTGTCGGACTGCTCATGAGCAGTCTTCTCACACCAGCCAGTACCGGCTGGGATGGCACCCTTTATTTCGGGCCCGGAGCGGAATCCGGATGATTGAGGAAGGGCCCGCTAGCGACCCGCTGGCCGGTAGAGCCTGCGCTATGCCGATGAGCAGACCGATTCAGGAGCGGCCCTTTTGTCTGCGGGGTGGAGATGGCAGGTGTGGCCTGTGCAAAAGTGGCGGAGGCCACCAAGGCGACGAGCATGAGTTTCGTTTTCATGGCTGGTATGAACTAAGGTTGGGTTGGTTGGATTTGTCTCTTATCCGGGAGCCGCCCCTTGCGTTGGTTGCCGCGACGAAGCCTTCCTGGATTGCTCCATTGAATAGTGCCAGTTTCATGCCAGCCGCCTCTTCATAGGCTGGAGGCCTTGATTTTGCTAGGCTCCAGAGGTTTTCAGGCGTTGGCCCTCAATGGCTTCCTGCGGCCTTGTTGTAAAGTTTCAAAGCACCTTGTGTAAACTTCCAAAGCGTCCTGCCTGACTTTGTGAGATTACTTTTTGGTCCGTTTGGGCAGCAAATCATAGCGGTCCAGCTTCTCCCGTACCGTGACGCGGGAGACACCCAGCCATTCGGCCACCTGGCTTTGATTGCCGGCGGCGAGCCTCAGAGCGCTGGCATACAGCGCCTCTTCCAGCTTCTCCATCGCCGCATTGAGCGCACCGCCGGGCAGCGTGCCTGCCTGTGCAGCATGGAGGCAGGACTCGACCAGTTCAGTGATCGCGTGTGCCGGTGACTCCACTGGCGGAGATCCCAGCAGAGTGCGAACCATCTCCGCCGAGATGGGAAAGCCGCGTGCCTCGATGAGCAGGGTGCGGCTGACGTTTTCCAATTCGCGCACATTGCCGGTCCAGCGGTGCTGCTTGAGCTCCTCCAGGGCCTCGCGCTCAATGGCCGGTTCCGCGATGCCAAGTTGTCCCGCCACCTTGGCCAGGAAATGCCGGGTCAGCGGCGTGATGTCATCCGTACGTTCACGCAAGGGCGGCAGTCGCAGCACGGCACCGTTCAGGCGGTAGAGCAAATCTTCGCGAAACTCACCTTTTTTGATCATGGCGGTCAGATCGCGGTGAGTCGCGGTGATGACGCGCACATCCAGTACCAACTCCTGGCTGCCGCCCACACGGCTGACGCGCCGCTCCTGCAGCACGCGCAGCAGCTTTGCCTGCACCGGTGGCGGGATGTCGCCAATCTCATCCAGAAACAAGGTGCCACCCTGCGCCTGCTCGAAGCGACCTGCACGACGCGCCACCGCGTGCGTGAAGGAGCCTTTCTCGTGGCCGAAAAGCTCGCTTTCGATCAGGTTCTCTGGGATGGCCGCGCAGTTCACCGCCACGAAGGGTTGGTCGGCGCGGCTGCTGTGCAGGTGCAGCGCGCGGGCCACGAGTTCTTTGCCCGTCCCGGTCTCTCCCAGAATCAGCACCGGCACTGGGGTGGCCGCATAGCTGCCCAGCTGTTTGAAGACTTCCTGCATCGCGCGGCTGCGGCCAATGAGCGCCGCTTTCCCGGCCTCGCCTTCACGCAGCGGCACGGGGCGCGCGGCAGCGAATGACATGTGCAACGCACGCTCGACGACCCGCAGCATCTCGGGCGGATCAAACGGCTTCAACAGGTAGTCAAAGGCACCTGCCTTCATGGACTCGATGGCGCGCTCTGTGGTGGTGAAGGCGGTCATCAAAATGACCGGCAGCCGCGGCTTGGCCGCGTGAAGCTGCTGCAGCACTTCCATGCCGCCGATGCCCGGCATGCGGATGTCGCAGATCACCAAATCAAACGGCTCCGTCATGGCCATCTGAATGCCCGTGGTGCCGTCACTGGCACGGCTCACCAAGTGGCCGCTCGTCTCCAGCACGGTGAGGAGCGACGAAGCGAAATCGTCGTCATCATCGATCAGCAGCAGCCGTGCGCTGTGTTCAGACATGCGTTATGGTGCTTCCGCCCCGGCCATCATGCAAGCGCCTCAAATGCGCGGCAGCCGGAGCTCAAAGCGCGTGCCTTCCGCCGAGGTGGAGGCCAGGAGCAAATCCCCGCCGTGTCTGCGGGCGATGCTGCGGCTGATGGTCAGTCCCAATCCGGTGCCGCCGCGTTTGAGCGTGGCAAAGGGCTTGAACAGTCGCTCCTTGAGGTCTTCCGGTACCCCGGGGCCGTTGTCCGTCACCGCCAGCACAATACGGCGTTCCAATGCCAGCGCCTCCAGCAGCACACGCCCGTCGGCCCGTCCACTACAGGCCTCAGCGGCATTGCGAACGAGGTTCAGCAGGGCCTGGCGCAGGAGCTCGGGATCGGCATGGAAATTTGTATCCTCCACGACGCCCAGTTCAAAACGCACGCCGCGCTGCTGCATCTCCGTCTGGTGGTCGTGATGAAACGTGTCCACCAGTTCCGCCAAGGCGCAGGGGATGACGCGCGGCTCCGACGGACGGGCGTAAATCAAGAAATCCCCCACGATGTGCTCCACCCGGTCCAGCTCGCGGTTCATGCTGGCCACCTGCGCCGCCACCTTGGGCTGCAGTTCGGCATCCACCAGCAGACCCAGTGCGTAGGCGCGGTTTTTCAGCGCGCCGACTGGATTGCGGATTTCATGCGCGAGTCCTGCGGCAAGGCTGCTGAGGGAGGCCATCTCATCGCGGGCGGTTTTCGCATGCTCGACCTGGGCCGCCTGCTCCTGCAGCGGCTTGAACCAGCCGCGATAGATCATCCACAGCAGCACTCCAAACAGCGGCGTCATGACCGCAGCCGCAGTCACCACCAGCCATTGCATCTCCTTCATCGAATCACGCATTTCGCTCACGCGGTCCAGCAGGCGAGCTCCGCAGGCATCGCGCAGAGATTGAAGGTCCCGCAGCATTTCCCGGAAGGGCTCGTCTGCACGCATGACGCCCGCGAGCCGTTCCTTCTCGGGCAGTGCCAGCCAGGATTGCACCTGCTCACCGTAAATGCGCAGATCCTTCTGCACTTCCTCCAGAGAGGTGGCCTCTGCTCCTGTCAGCGACACGGGTGGGTGGCGGAAAAAAGCCTCGTTGCGCGCCAACAGCACGGTGTACTGGTCCTGCTTCCCGACGTTCACCTCGCCGTCTCCCAGCCGCAGCGCAGCGGCGTGCAGGTCCAGCATCAAGACGACGCCGTCGCGGTGAAACCGCAGACCGATCTCCTGCTCCTCATGGGCTAGCACCCGCAGTTGCTCCACCTCCCGCAGCCGCAGCACGACCAGCAGCACCAGGCATACCGTTGCCACCAGCAGGCACAGCGCCAGCGCCACGGCGGCTTGTTTCCACGTGGAAATCGTCATGCCGTAATTACGCACAGGATGAGCCGGATTCACTTTGAACTTCCGGGGTCACGAAACCCTAAATCTTGGTGGCATTCCACGCCAGACCGTCCTTGGTGTCTGACCGCCCAGACGTCATGACGCCGCTCCCGCTCGCCGACCGCTATACACGTTTTCGCGACGCCGTGTTTTCCGGCGTGGCCGAGGCTCTGCCAGGTATTGCCGAGCCCATGACGGAGATGGAACTGCAGAGCCTGTGGTTTTGCGGGGCTTTTGGCAGTGAGTTCACCACCACCGACGGCAGGACCGTGCGCATCGCAGATTTCGGCGAGTGGAATTCCGGTGCTGGTCCGGACTTCAACGGCTGTGCCATCGTGATCGACGGGCAGACCCTGCGTGGCGACATCGAACTGGATCCTGATGCGCGCGACTGGGAACGGCACACGCATGGTGCGAACGAAAACTTCAACCGCGTGGTGCTGCACCTCTTTCTGCACGCACCGGAAGAGCGTTTCTTCACGCGCACCCAAGAGCACCGCGAGGTGCCGCAGGTGCTGCTGCGCGCCGGCATGCTGCCAGAGGGTATCAAGCCCAAACGTCACCTCGCGCCAGCACGGCTGGGCCGCTGCGCCACACCTCTGCGCGAGATGGAACCTGCGCGAGTGCAGTCCATCATTGAGTCCGCCGCGCAGCATCGTCTTGAGCTCAAATCGAAACGTCTGCATCGCAGCGTGGCCGCGCAAGGCCGCGAGCAGGCGATTTACCAGGCGCTGGCGCAGACGCTGGGCTATCGCAAGAACCAACAACCCTTTGCCATTCTCACTCAACGGCTGCCGTTAAAGAAAATCACCCAGCTCGATGCCACGAAGCGCGAGGCCTGGCTCTTTGGGGTCTCCGGTTTCCTCGAAAGCGTGCGCAGCGACGATACCGAACCCGCCACACGTTCCTACCTGCGCCAGATGTGGAGTGAGTGGTGGAAGCTGCGCAGTGGTCTGGGGCGCTGGCTGGATGACCGCCAGATCCTGCGCTGGAAGCTCAATGCTATCCGCCCTGGCAATCATCCGCAGCGCAGGCTGGGTGCGCTCGCCGCCATGTTGCGTTCATGGTCCGCCATCGTAACCCCGCTCGCCGATGCCACGCGCTGGAGTCAGGCGGCTTGGCGCGAGTCCCTGCTCGCGCTCACGCATGAGTTCTGGACCACTCACTACACACTCCTTGCGGATGCGGCGGAGAAGCCCCTCGCCTTGATTGGTGAGACACGCGTGCAGGAGATGCTCGCTAACGTCGCCTACCCGCTGCTGGTGCCAGAGCGCACGCGCCTGTGGGCCGAATACCTGGAACTCCCCGCCCTGCTGGACAATCAAAAGGTGCGCCGCGCTGTGCTGCGGTTGTTTGGCGATGACCCACGCAGTCGTGACTTCACCAAGAAGCTGCACCATCAGCAGGGCCTCCTGCAGATTTATGAAGATTTCTGCCTGGAAGACGACTCCGCCTGCGCCGACTGCCCCTTCCCGGAAAGATTGAAGGAGTGGAGCTGAACACGACGTTTTGGCGTTCCCACCATGCGCCCGCTTCTCCTGCTCGCCCTTTCTTCGTCGTTTGCTCTTGCCGCAGATCTGCCTGATCCCGCCGTCATCACTGCGGCCATGAAGAAGGCGGTCACCTATGCTCACACGCAACTCGCGCGTGAAGGCGGCTACGCCTCCTCGTATGACAAAGAGGGCAAGATCGGCGAAGTCGAGCACGCCAAATCTCCCACGATCATCTCCATTCAGCCGCCCGGTACGACGACGATGGGACTGGCGATGTTGAAGGCTTATCAGGCCACGGGAGATGACGTTTTCCTCACTGCGGCCAAAGATGCGGCCAAGTCGCTGCTCAAATGCCAGCTCGCCTCCGGTGGTTGGAGCAGTGATTTCGATTTCGCCCCTGAGAAAGCCAAAAAAAGCTACCTCCGCAGCGATCTCGACGCTGGCGACAAAACCCTCGGCAAACGCCACAACTACTCCACCCTCGACGACAACAAGACCGAGTCCGCTCTGCTCTTCCTCCTCGAAATGGTCCACGAACCCGCCTGCAAAGACGATGTCGAATTGAAGCGCTGCACGAAGTTTGCCTTTGACGCCCTCCTTGCTGCCCAGGCCCCCGTCGGTGCCTGGCCCCAGCAGTTCAACGGCCCCGCCGATCCCACCGCCCCCGTTCTCAAAGCCAGCTATCCCGCCGAATGGTCACGCACATGGGTCAAGACCAGCTACGAGCATCATTACACGCTCAACGACGACAACCTGCATCAGATCGCCAAGGTGCTGTTCCGCGCTTACGAACTCGAAAAGGACGAGCGCTACCTCGCTGCCCTGAAGAAGCTTGGCGAGTTCTTCCTGCTGGCGCAAATGCCGGAGCCGCAGCCCGTCTGGGCGCAGCAGTATGACCGCGACATGCACCCAGTCTGGGCACGCAAGTTTGAGCCGCCGTCCGTCACTGGCTACGAAAGCATCGGTGCCATGGAAGTCCTGCATCAGCTCTGGGTACACACGGGGGATGATAAATACCTCAAGCCCCTCAAGCCCGCCCTGGCCTGGTTCGAACGTTCCAAACTGCCCGACGGCACGCACGCACGCTTTTACGAACTGCAAACCAACAAGCCGCTCTTCTTCGTCAAGGACACCTACGTGCTGACCTATGACAGCAGCAACATCCCCACCCATTACTCCTTCACCGACATGGTGCAGGACAACATCGACGACTTTAAAAAGAAGCTCGCCAAAAGCCGTGAAGAACTGCGGCGCAATCTCGCCGGACCGCAGACACCCAAAGAATGGGCCAGCCGTGCCAAAGGTGCCGCCTCGAAGGCTAAAAAAGCCGCCGAATCTCTCGACAGCGAAGGCCGCTGGCTCAAGAACGACGAGATCGACTGCGCTGAATTTTCCAAACACCTGTCTGCGATGGCAACTTACGTCGAGGCACGGAAGAGGAGTGGGGAGTAGCTTTTCTCCAAGGTGGTGCATATCATGGCTTTATGAAGCGCCCTCTCGGCTCGACGTTGGAATTCATGCCAGACAAAGATCTGCGGCTTTTTATTCTTCATCAAGTCATCACGCCTTTTCTGGATCGTTGACATTTGCCCACCCATAAGCACATTCTCACTGGAATTGCCGCCGACCCGAAATGGCTCCGTATGGAGCGCTTTCCGCAAGGATAGGGTCGGCGGATTCCTTCCCTCTCATTTAGGCCAGCGAGCGACCTGCATTTCGCGGTGGGAGATGAGCTTCCGGTATTCCGAGGCATCTACCTTGTCAGTGAACGAGCGCGCGACAGCACCGCAAACCATGTCAGCAAGCTGGAGCAAATTGTTCTTGTGGGAGTCCTGGAGTTTGACCTTGTGGATCAACGAACGGGCGGCTCCATCCGCCTGAATTTTATGCCGGAGGTAAGAAGACAGTTCCCGGCGTAGCAACTCGGAACCCTGGCCGTCCAGGATGACCACGGCGTCGCGCAAATAGGGTTTCGCGCATTCAAACACGAGTCCGCAGGTGTAGCGATAAAGTTCCGCCGGGCTGTGAATGCCATGAGCTGTCAGTCCAGCCTTGTCGAGCACCACGGAGAAATAGAAGAACTCACACGGTGCCACCTCCTGAAGAAATCGCTGCCGCCAATCCGGTTTCAGTTTCGAAAAGTGAAACTCAAAATCCCCTCGTGTTCCCAGCGTGGTTTTGAGCGCCTGAATCCGCTGGTCCGCCCGCACCGCCTGATCATGATCCTCGAATAAAACGAGAGTGACGATGAACAGCGGTGAAGTGGGCTTGATGTCTAATTTTAGCCCGGTGTCGCCGGATTCGTCGATAAAAACGAGCATGGTGATTTGGCGTGAGTGAAGCAGAAATGCCCCATGCAGGCTTCCAGAGCAAGGATGAAGGCAAGCCGCTCAAGGCAGCCAGCCTGGCTTCGCCGCCTCTAAAACTCCAGATGGAGTTTTCTTAACGCCTCGCCACCGCAAACACACACATCACGAGGCCGGTGATCACACCTGCCGCCGTGATGTACCAAAAATTCGTTGGCGTGTCGGCCACATCGGCGCGCACATACATGCTGAACAAACCGGAAAGGGCGGTGAGCGGCAGAAACAGGGCGGCCAGCACATTCAAGCGGTGCGAGGTGTTCGCCATGCGCTGCGCGCTTTGGGCCTGTGCCTCGGCTTGTTTCGCCACGGTGAAGTTCAGGCCAAATTGCGCGTCTTGCAGCAGCAGCTCGGCAGTGCGCTCGATTCCCGCAGCCTGATCTCGCAGGTCGATCAAATCGCGGTCCGTTTTGACGAACTCGCGCGCCTGCTGCAATGCGCGATGCAGACCGCGCGAACTGCGCAGCACGGGAGCGATGGCTTCGAGCACCTGGTGGTACTCGGCGGCAGTTTTGGCGGCGTGTTCCGCTTTGTCGAGTTCATCCAGGCGGGTCGCGTAGGCCGTCAGATGATTTTGCAGGGCAAAACCACTGCCGTTTTCCACGCTGGCCTTCCAAGCCCCGTCCGACTGCCGCCAGAACAACGCCGGCCGCCGGGAGACGTCATGAGGGCCGGGTATTTTATGCAGGATGACCAACAGGTGCCCATCCTCAAACATGGCACGCTGCGGCCCGGCTTCGCGGCCCACCCGATTGCGGATGGCCTCTGGAATGGTGGCCCATTGATTGGGGATGATTTGAAGGTCTGTTTTCATGCTTGGGACTGCATTTCAATCCCGCCGCCATGAGAGCAGATGGGCGTGATATGGGCGATGAGAAAATGTGGGGGGCTTTGTCAGTGAGTATCTCCTCTTTCCCACAAATTTGACAATTTTGCGGAGACTGCGCCATCGTCATCCATCGCCATATCCTGACCCCAATGACTGACGCCGAAACACCTCAACTTCCACTGATCAAGCCCCGCCCCTGGGCCGTGGCGGGCACCGTGGTGCCAGGAGCAGGGATGCCCTCAACGCCAAATGTCACCGCAGGCTTGGAACTCTTTCAGGCCGCATCTGCAACAGAGGCTGACGGTTATTCGGCCTGGAAGTCGGCGATGTCCCAGGAGAAGGCGGCGGTGGAAAAGGCCCGCCGCAGCGCTGAACTGCCAGTTCACTCCGACGCGAACGGTTTTGCCCGATGGAAGGAGGAGGCTGAAGTCGCAAAACGCGCCTTTGAAAAACGCTGGGGGGTGCCACTCGGGAAAACGGTGCGTATCCAGCTTCGTGGTGAATCACGCGAACGAGAGGGTCGGCTGCGTCTGGTCGATGAACCGCCGCGAGACTCCTCCAAGCATCTCCGCCTGACTCTTGGCGGCCATGGCTTTGGTGCCAACGAGATCGAAAGTCTCGTGTGCGTGTGAAGCAGGAGTGGAGAATTCGAGCAATAGCGGGTTCTTGAGCGTGTGTATTTGCCCGCACGCAAATCACGGCCTAGCTTTCCTGCCCATCATGACCCACGCCGTCCTCAGCCTCCTCAAAGAAAGCCGTCACCCCATGCGCATCGACCTCATCGGGGTCGCGGGCTCAGGGATGAGCGGGCTGGCGCTGCTGCTGCTGGGACTCGGGCATAAGGTGAGCGGCTCAGACAAGGCGACGACACTGGAGACGGAGCGCCTGCAAAAGCTCGGTTTGCAGTTCTTCCATGGCCACACGGACAAAGAGGTCGAGGACTGCGACATGGTGATCTACTCCAGCGCGATCAAGCCGGGCAACGTGGCCTATGAAGCCGCCTACAAGCAGGGCATTACCCTCATCCGTCGTGCGGAAGCTCTGGCTGCCGTGATGGCCAACAAGAAAGGCGTCGTCGTCTGCGGCACGCATGGCAAAACGACCACCTCTGCCCTCACCGCCCACGTGCTGCGTCAGGGCGGCCTCAAGCCCAGCCACTACGTCGGCGCGGAGATTCCCATCCTTGGCTCCAATGCGCACTGGGATGCCGAGGGCGAGCTCTTTGTGGCCGAGGGCGATGAAAGTGACGGCACGCTGGTAAACTTCCATCCTGAGCACGCCATCGTGTTGAACATCGAACCCGAGCATCTCGACTTCTATGACGGCATCGAGGCCATCAAGACCGTGTTCCGCCAGGTCCTCAGCCAGACACGCACCCATTGGGTGTACTGCGCTGAAGACCCCGTCGCCAGCGAAGTCTGCGCTGGACCCCAAGGTGTGAGTTACGGCTGGAGCCGCTCTCACGATTTCTCGGCAAACATCCTCTCGATGAAGCCGGATCACTCCGAGTTCGAGGTGTACCAAAAAGACCGGCTTCTCGGCACCGCCACGCTCGGCATTCCTGGCAAACACAACGTCAGCAATGCGCTCGCTGCCATCGCCCTCGCCACCCGTTGTGGCGTCACGTTTGAGGCCATCCAGCACTCACTGCGCACGTTCCGGGGGGCGAAACGTCGCTTCGAAATCCGCCACAGCGGCGAGCGCTTCACTGTGGTGGACGACTACGGCCATCATCCGAGCGAAATCGCCGCCACTTTGGCCACGGCGAAGGGCTTGAACGCGAAACGCATCGTCTGCCTCTTCCAGCCGCATCGCTACAGCCGCACGCAGCTCTTAAAGAAAGAATTCGGTGCCAGCTTTGGCGATGTGGACGAACTCTTCGTGACCGATGTCTATCCCGCGAGCGAGAAGCCGCTCCCCGGCGTCAGCGGCGAGACGATCTTGGAGGAAGTGATAGCCTGCCAGAACGGGCTGAAGCCCGAACAACGTACGAAGACCGGCAGCACGCCCACGATGCCCATCGCTCGCGACAAGGTGGGCAATGCGCTCCGTCCCGGCGATCTGCTCATCACCCTCGGTGCTGGCAACGTGCACGAAGTCGGCCGCTGCATCGCCCGCGACCTGCCCGTGCTGGAAAAACTCTGCGCCCTTCTGGATGCCAACGGCGGCGGCGTGGCGCGGCTGTACGAACCCATGAACCGCCACACAACCTGGCTCATCGGCGGTCCCGCACAGTACTGGATCGAGCCCCGCAATGAAGCTTCCTTCGCCGAAATCGTGCGCTACTTGCGCTCGGCCTCGATTCCGATCCGTGTCATCGGCCGCGGCTCCAACCTGCTGGTCAAAGACGGCGGCATCCGCGGCGCGGTGATTCACACGAAAGGCGACTTCGAAAACGTGACCGTGAATGGCGATCTCATCACCGCCGGAGCCGGAGCACGGCTCAAGAAAATCGCCAGTGCGGCCCGCAATGCTGGCATCGGCGGCTTTGAATGGATGGAAGGCATCCCCGGCAATCTCGGCGGTGCCATCCGCATGAATGCCGGCGCGATGGGCTCCGAGACCTTCGACCAAATCGTCAGCGTGCGCTTCATCGATACGGACGGCAGCATTCAAGAAAAACCGCTGGCCGAAATCACCCACCACTACCGCAGTGTCCCCGAATTTGAGGAGCGTTACGTCGTATCCGCCGTGCTCAAGGGCAGCCCTGCCTCGCAGGCTGAAATTGACACCAAGCTCGCCGCCTCCCATCAAAAACGCCGCACCTCCCAGCCCGTCGGTGCCAGCGCTGGCTGCACCTTCAAGAACCCGGAACTCTGTGGCGCAGGCAAGCTGATCGACGATCTCGCCCTCAAAGGCCGCAGCGTCGGCAAAGCCATCGTCAGCGACATCCACGCCAATTTCATCGTCAACCGAGGCGGAGCCACCGCCCGCGAAGTCCTTGACCTTGTCGCCCAGATCAAAGACTCCGCCATGCACGAACGCGGCGTGGCCCTGGAGATGGAAGTGAAGGTCATCGGCGAAGACCAGCCGCTGCCGCTGTGATCTGAATCAGCCAAGAATCTGGCCGGAAATCTTGTCCACAGAGACAAACTCCTGCACTTGCATCGCGGGGTTGCTGCCCACGAAGCATGCGGGAGCCATCATGGTTGAGTTGATGATACGGGAGACCTGTGGATCTGGCACCGGAATCGACGCGCCATGTAGCACCCCATAAGTCGCGCCCGGCGCACCTGGTTTAGCAATGCTGTTGTTGATGATGACAATGCGGGGGCTGTCCTCATGCCAGTCCGCGATGGTAGAAACGTAGCCCCGCAGCATTTCAGCGCCGGTGCCGAACATAGGATTGTGCTGGTACATGAACTCCGCAGGAGAAAGACCCATGTCATACGCGCAGCGGCTGAAGTCTGCAATTTGAAACTCGCTACGCACGCTTGTGGGTTCGTAGCCGAGCATGAGAAACGACCGCTCTGGAGCACCGTCGAGGTGCAGCTTAGTGCTGTTCTGTTGGTCGAAGCGGCCCAGCGAAAGATACTCAAGTGACTCGCCCCACTGCGCCTCGTGCAGATCAGAAAGGCACTTTTTCAGAACAACCATGCTACGCCTTAATTCTCTGGACACCACCCCAGCAGGCAACAGACAAATAGCAAAGCCTGGCTGGCTGAAGTCGGAACGGAAAACGCGCTTAAAAATCGATTCAGCCTCTCGGCTGACATCCGTTGTGTCGAGGAAGAAGCTCTCGGATGGATTCATATGAGACGGGAGCTGTGACCCGGTTGGCGCGCAAGTTTCTTGTTCAGCCGAAGACGGCCCGCGCATTATGCATTATATTAGGCATGCATAAGCGCACTTTTCAGTGTCCAACACTGAAGAATCGGTGTTCAGTTTCCGCTTGTGCGGTCTTTTGGCATGCAGAAACTCGCTCTCATTCTCTTCCTCCTCGGCTTGTTCGTGACCGGTCTGCTCGGCACGGAGACGCGGCTGCTGTTCTTCTGGCCGGGGTGTCTGCTGCTTGGGCTGGCGGGCTCGATCGCCGTGCTGCGCTGGAAGCTGCGGGTGAGTTTTCAGCCGAGTGACGGGTGCTTGCTCACGGTGCTGATGCTGGCGGTTTATATCGGCTGGAGGGCCTGGACGTCTCCTGTGGAAGTGTATGCGCGTGAGGACGGGGCCGTCTTGCTGGGCTGCTTCGTGGCCTATCTGCTGACAGTGACGGCTGTCAGCCAGTCGAAATGGCGGCTGGGCATCCTGTGCGTGCTGCTGGTGCTGGTGGCGGGAAATCTGACCGCAGGCTGGCTGAATTTCAAAGGGCGCTGGGATTTCCATCTGGTGCCGGGGTTCTCACGTTCCTTCCCGCCCGGGCGGATCGGCGGCTTCTTCAACAATCCCAATCATCTCGCCGCGTTCTTGTCCTTCGCCGCGTTCCTGTCAGCGGGGGTGATGCTGTTTGCGCGCATTCATATCGCCTCGCGGCTGCTGCTGGGTTTTGGCATTCTCAGCATGCTTGTGGGCGTGATGCTGACCATGAGCCGGGCGGCGTTGCTGGGTTTTGCCGTCGGGGGCGGAGTGTTTGTGCTGCTGACGTTGTGGATCGTGTGGCGCACGAAGCGATCACTGTTCAAATGGCTGGTCCTCGCCCTCCTATTTGTCGGCGGAACTGCAGGCGGTGCACTTTACAAGGTGAACGAAGATTCGATGCTCACCCGTCAATTGCAGAGCCCGCTGGGCGAGGACATGCGCGTGTACATCTGGCGCGCCGCGCTGGCGCAGCATGCGGATTCGCCCTGGATCGGCGTGGGATCACGCATGTTTTACGACGGCAGCATCACGCATCGAGATCCGGAGTCTTCCGCCCAGACGGGAGATGCGCTCTTCGCCCACAACGAATACCTGCAAACGCTGGCGGACTACGGCTGGGCCGGGCTGGCGCTGGTTCTGTTGGTGGTGCTGGCACATCTGCTGAACGGCCTGCGGTTCCTGCGCTGGTTTGCAGCAGAGAAATTTCCGGCCACCGGAATGCTCGGCAGCAATGCCCTGGCGCTCACCCTTGGCAGCATCGCCGCGCTGCTGGCCACGCTGGTGCAGGCAGCATTTGAGTTTCACGGTCACATCCCCATCACGGCGGTGGTTGGGGCCATTCTCCTCGGGCTGCTCGCCAATCCGGGCATCGAAAGCGAAGTGTTCAAACCACGCCGCATCTGGGGTCTGCGGTTTCTCATGAAAATCGCCCTGCTGGCAGCCTCCGCCGCGCTCATCGGCGCAGCAGTGGTCTTTGGCACTGCCGACGGATATGCCGCGTATGCAAGGGTGCAAAACAGCCGTGGCGAAACCGGGAAGGCCCTTGCCAATTTCGCCCACGCAACGGCCATGGACCCACGCAATGCCGTGCTGGCCTACCAGCATGGGCTGGCCTTGATGGACTCGATCAAGCCAGGCATGACCAAGGAGGCCTACCTCCGCACCGTGGACGCTTCGCTGAAAGAGCTGACCCGGGCGACGGCGCTAAACCCCTACAATTACCTTGATCAGCTCGCCCTGGCGGACGCCCAGGATGCCGCCGGCAAAAACGATGCCGCCTTTCAGTCCATCCAGCGGGCATTGGCCCTCGCCCCGCTGTACGAAGAGCCCCGCATGGCTCTGGGCATGCACTATCATCGTCTGAAACAGTATCAGCAGGCTGAATTTGCCTACCTCTGGGCCGGACAGGCGAAGGCGCTGAACCCTGAGGGCACCACCAACTGGCTGGACAACTATCGCGAACTCCTGCGCCAGACCGCCCTGGAGGCCGGGCAGGCGCGGGTGGCCCTGATCCAGCAGCAAGGACGTTGAGATGTGCATTTATTTGCCCTCGCGCCGAATTCCGCTAGGGTGACGACCCTCATGGCACTCGCAAAAATCACCCAAGTCTCCGGCACCGGCGTTTATGTTTCCGGTTCGGACATCGACACTGACCGCATCATCCCCGCACGCTTTATGAAATGCGTGACGTTTGACGGACTCGGTGAATTCGCCTTCTACGACGTGCGTTTCGACAAAGACGGCAAGCCCACCGGCCACCCGCTTGACGACCCACGCTTCAAAGGCGCCAACATCCTGCTCTCCGGCACCAACTTCGGCTGCGGCAGCTCCCGCGAGCATGCCCCGCAGGCGCTGTATCGTTTCGGCATCCGTGCCGTGATCGCCGAGAGTTTTGCGGAAATCTTTTTCGGCAACTGCACCACGCTGGGCATCCCCTGTGTCTGCGCCAGCGCCTCGGACATCCGCGTGCTGGCCAACGAGATCGAGCGCAACCCGCAGCTCGAAGTCACCATCGACGTCACCGCTGGCAAAGTGTTCTTTGAAGACCAGGAATTCGCCATCACCCTGCCAGGGTCTGCGCACGAGGCCCTGACCACCGGCAAGTGGGATCCCATCGCCGAACTTCTGGAGAACAAGGACGCCGTGCATGCCCGCATCACGGCACTGGGTTTTGCCTGAGTTTGTCTTTCCACCGAATCACGCATGGCCGCCTCTGAAACAGCCGCGACGGACAATTCATCCCTGATCGTCCGCATTTCGTCGGCCCTGCGTCAACCCGTTTCGCCGGACACGATCCATGTGATCGGGCATCGCAATCCCGACACGGATGCCATCTGCTCGGCCATCGGCTATGCGGCCTTTTTGCGGGATGTCCGTGGGATGAAGGCCGAAGCCGCCTGCTGCGGCGAGCTCAGCGTGCGCACCAACTGGGTGCTGCAAACCGCCGGTGTTCCCGGCCCCAAGCTGCTGCTGGATGTCCGGCCCATCGCCTCAACCATCTGCCGGCGTGATGTGTTCACCGCCAGTCCGCACCAGACTTTCCTCTCGGTGTATCGGATGATGATGGATCACAACTTCCGCAGCATTCCCATCGTCGATGACCAGGGTCGTCTGCTTGGCATGCCCGCCATTCAGGAACTCGGGCAGCTTTTTTTGCCGGCCCAGACCAATGAAAAAACGGACAAGGCCAATCGTGAAGTCCGCAGCAGCCTGTTGAATATCGTGAATGCGCTGGACGGCATCGTGGGCGGTGCCGCCGCCGATCTGGAAACAATTCAGGATTTCGTGCTCGTCGTCGCCGCCTCCAGCCTGGAGACCACGCGCAAACGTGCCCAGCAGTTCCCGGCGAACCGCCTCGTGATGGTCACCGGTGACCGCCCGGAGATTCACGAACTGGCGGTCGAGATCAACGCCCGTTGCCTCATCATCACCGGCAAGTTCAAGGCAGCCGCCAGCATCCTGAAAAGAGCGGCGGAGCAGGGTGTGGCCATCATCTATTCGCCCTATGATACCGCCAGCACTTCGCAGTTGCTGCGTTTCTCACGTCCGATTGGCGAGGCGCTGACGCATGAGTTCCTGTCCTTCGGTTCACGCACCCCGCTGCGCGAGATCGTCCCGGCCGCTCAGCATTCCAGCCAGCCGCTGTTTCCCGTGGTCGATGAAGAAACGCAAAAGCTCCTCGGCGTCTTTTCCAAGTCAGACCTGATCGACCTGCCGCGCATGAAGCTCGTGCTGGTGGATCACAATGAATTTGCCCAGGCCGTGGCCGGTGCTGATGAAGCGGAAATCATTGAGGTGATCGACCATCATCGTCTCAGCGGCAATCTGCGCACCAAGGAGCCGATTCGTTTCATCAACGAACCCGTGGGCAGCACCTCGACCATCGTGGGCATCATGTACCGCATGCGCAAAGCGGCACCCGACAAGTCCATAGCCATCTGTCTCTGTGCTGGCATCATTTCCGACACGCTGCACCTGACCAGCCCGACCACGACGAGCACGGACAAGGAAATCCTCGAATGGCTCAGCGGCATCGGCGGCATCGACAGCGCGCAGTTCGTCAAAGACTTCTTCGCCGCAGGCTCCATGCTGCGCGAGAACACCCCTGACCGCGCGCTGGAAAGCGACCGCAAAGTCTTCGAGGAAAACGGCTGGCACATCAGCATCTCCCAGATCGAAGAGCTCGGTCTCGACGAATTCTGGAAGCGCGAAGCCGATCTGCAGGGCGCTCTGCAATCCCTGCTGACCAAGCACAATCTCCATTTCGCCTGCCTCATGGTCACCGACATCACCCGCCATCACAGCGTGCTGCTTGTGGCCGGAGACCAGCGCGTCATTGACGCCATTGATTATCCGCAGGCGAAAGAGCACGTCTATGACATGGCTGGCGTCGTGAGCCGAAAGAAGCAGCTCTTCCCCTACATGAGCCACGTCGTCACCAAACTGGCGGCACCTTGAGGTAAGACAGGCGTGATCTGAATATCGCCCCTCACCCGGCCTCTCCCCGAAGAGTATCTTGGACCAGCGCCGTTTGGGGCGGGGAGAGGGGATTTGCGCTAGACCACATTAGAGTGTGTCCGAGAAACAACGCATTCCTCCTCTCCCCGTCGAGGGTAAGTTTTTGCCAAGAAGAGCTTCGGGGAGAGGCTGGGTGAGGGGCGGCCAAAAGCCTCCTTGACGCTCTGCGCACCTTTTGTTCCAGTTCCCCTATGCTCACGCGCTTGGAAGAAATTCGTCATGAAATCACCGGCGAACGCCTCACCCTCATCGAGTTCGCCCGTAAGCTCCGACAAGACGCCACGGATCCCGAAGCCCTCTTGTGGGCATGCCTGCGCGGCCGCCGAATGAACCAACGCAAATTCCGTCGTCAGCACCCAGTAGAACCCTACGTCCTAGATTTCTACTGCGCGGATTTGAAGCTCGCAATCGAACTGGATGGCGGACAGCACAACACCAACGAGGGAAAGCAGCACGACAAAGCACGAGAAGTATTTTTGCGTTCCCAAGGCATCGAGACACTGCGATTCACGAATGACAAAATGAGGCAGAATACCGACGGCGTCATGAACGTGATCTGGAATCGAACCGCCATCACTCCTTAAAACTCCCCGTCTTCAAAAACCGATGCACCGCCCGGAAAACCGCAGGCTGAAGAATGATCGTGGCATGATTCGTCGGCAGCAGCGTGAAATCCGCCTCGCCCTCCCCATGCGAACTGGCAATGGTGACGACACCATCCGATTCCGCCCCCAGCAAACGCCGAAAAACCGGCAGCGTGTCTTTGTTTCCCATGATGACCCCCGTCTCGGGTGGCAGCGGCCCCAGCGTGTTCGGCGTGCTGCCCGCATCCGTACCCAGCTCCGCTGACACCGGCCCCAGCAGCCACCGCACCCAGCCCCACTGGCCCAGTTCATCAATGATCTGGCTGCCCTGATTCGGCGGCGCCAGCAGCACCGCACGTCCCAGCGGAAACGCCGGATCACGCTGCGCCGCCCAGGCACGAAACACGATGCCACCCAGCGAGTGCGTGACAAAATGCACTCGCGATCCCTCTTCAATCTCCAACCGCTCCAGCGCCGGATTCAAATGCTTATGCACCGCATCGGCAATCGAAACACGATGCGATGGATAACCAATGCGCGTCACCCGATACCCGCAAAACTTCAGCCACAGCCCCACCAGCCACATGCTGCGCCTCGAACGACCAAGGCCGTGGATGAGAACGACGGTGTGGGTGGGCATCGTTGATGAATGAGTCTTCATGGCATTCTGCTGCGAAGCTCATTCCACCATGCTTCGGGATCTCGCCGGATGTCAGCGACTCCAATGATGATGACGCCACGCGATTCTGGAACGTAGAACAAGGCGAGTTTGCGACGCTTGATTAGGAGACGTCGAACTGGAAACCGCCAACTAGGAGCCAGGCGAGGGAACTGAGCCAGCAAAGCCGTGGCTGTTTCGACCTGAGTCAGCAATTCAATACCCCGACCTTCATGAAGGTCTTCTGCCTCAACAAAGAAACGCTGCAAGTCAGCCTCAGCGGCCCACGTCCAGACGATTTCCCGTTTCATGCACGAGAGGCGAGAATACGAGCCTTGACCTCACTCCAGGGAGACACACGATCCGGATGTTGCTGGTATTCTTGCCAACGCTGTTCCACGAATTCAGCCAAGGCAGGATTATCATCGGGCGTATCGTCCATGACATCTTTCCAAAGCTCCAGCAAAAGTGTCATCTTGTCCTCGTCGGGCAATTGCGCGAGACCTGGAAAGCGTTCGGCGATCATGGTTAAAGTTTATGGCATCAAGGCCGTCGAGTCAATGCTCGACGGTTGGATGGCAAGCTAGTGGCCCAGTTGCGGCGCAACTGGGGTGCTTTGCGTCACTCAGCTTTAGTGGTTAAACAAGAACGCTGGTGAATTGATCAAGGCCCAGGCCAGATCCTGCGCAGCCGTAAGCCGCTTGTTGCCAAGCTGCTTCTGGCTCAGATCGGCATCGCGGCGGAGCTGGACCAGTTTGGGTTCAATCTGAATCGGCTTCTGGGTGTCGGTATGCTTGGTTTCAAGTGCCACGAGCTGGGCATCGACGGGCAGCGGTCTGCGGGCGTTGGCCAGGACTTTCTTCTGGGTCTGGTAGTCCTTGAACTGGTTGAGGAAGTGCTGGGTCAGCAGCGCATTCTGCTCTGGAGTGCGTTTGGCTGCTTTCAGCGCGGCGGCGACAGCGGCGGGAGTCCCGAAGCGGACGGTGGGATTCGTGGTGACCCAGAGGCGGAAGCGGCCAGGGTTGTACTTACCGTTCTGGAAGTTGGAGGTCATCACGATGGTGAACTGCGAACCGCCGTCATAGGCAATGGGTTTGGCAAATTCAAAGGTGGCCTCATGGCGGAAGCCGCCTTGTGGGCTGACGGCCCAGCCGCGATCACGATTGCCTTTCTTGAGCGCTTCGGTGACGACAAACTTGTCCTGCTCAAAATCAGCCTTCGGATTTTTCAACAGTTGCTCTTCACCACTGCCTTTGCTGCGCTTGGCGTCGATGGGGTCCGTACGGACAGTGATTTCGCCGACCACAAAGTTGCCATCGGTTGCGAGGCCGGGACCATTGCTGGGCAGGCGGTCGTCGGGGATCATCTCCAGCTTGATGCCAGTGATGTTGGTGAGCGTCGTTTTGCCGATGAGCATGTAGTTGCCTGCGGTTTCACGACCTGCCGGCAGTGCCGTGGCAAAGAGGCTGCCATCGGGTTGGAGTTCGAGTTTTTCGACGCCAATGGCACGCTGCACTTTGATGCTGTCAAACGGCAGCCATTCCGTGGTGAGATCGAGGTAATTTTCCCATGCCGGCTGATTGGCGGCGGCGGTGTCCTGAACGGACTTCACCTTGGCTTCGGCAGCGACTGTGGCGGCTTTGCGCGCAGCTTCCTTTTTGGCGACATCGGGAGCGATCTTGGCTTTGTAGGCTTCCAGTTCCTTCTTCGCGGCGTCAATGGCGGCGAGGCGATCCTGCTCGGCTTTGGCGATGATTGGCTGCTGCTCGGCTTCCTTGACCTTCAGTGCGCCAGCGAGCTTGTTGTTCTCAGGATCGAGTTCCTGCATGGAGGCCAGGGCGGCGTTGATTTCCTTTTCGCTCGCATGGCTGTTGAGGATGCGGAGGAAGATGGCATCCACGAGCTGGCGGTCGTCTTTGATCTCGCTGGTGAGTTTGGCAATGGCGTTGCCCGGATCGCTGATGGCATCGCCCACGGTCGGGCCGCTCATGAGGGCCATGACGGGGCCGAGATTGACCTCATTGCTGCGTTCGCACTCGCATACGGATTCACGGGCGGGTTTGCCGAAGTTGGCGAGGAAGCCGTCCTGTAGCTTGACCTGACCGTCTGCCAAGGCGGCGGCGCGGGTGCCTTTGGGCACGCCGGGGATGTTCGGCATGCTGCCAGTGACGGCGAAGACGGAGTCAAACAGCACTTCGGCAGGCAGGCGGCGGGCCTTGGCGTGGCTGTAGTTGGTCTTGTCGTCTTCGTTCCACTTGTTGGTGGCGAGGCTCAGATTGTAGGTGCGGCTGTTGGCGATGATCTTCATCAGGTGGCGCACGTTGAAGCCGCTCTGCACAAATTCGTTCGTCAGGTACTGCAGCAGTTCAGGATTGCTCGGCGGATTGCCGGCGCGGATGTCATCCAGCGGTTCGATGACCCCGGTTCCGGTGAGGTAGCCCCAGATGCGGTTGGCGTAGCTCATGGCGAAGTAATCATTCTGCGGGCTGGTCATCCAGGTGGCAAACTGCTCACGGCGGGTGTTTGCCGTTTTGCTGACGAGTTCCGTTTCAAACGGCACATGGGGCGCGACGGGCTTGTTGGTGCGCAGGTGCAGCACGTCACCGTCTTTTTTGTCGGATACGATTTCAAACAGCGGCTTCGCACCTTCCACAGCGCTGCCGCCGATGGTCTGGCCTTTGCCGGCGGGATCGCCCTTGAGATCGACCTGGGCGAAGTAGGACGCGGTTTGGTAATACTGGTCCATGGTCCAGCGCTCAAAAGGGTGGTCGTGGCACTTGTTGCAGTTGAAGCGGGTGGCGAGGAAGAGGTGCGTGGTGTTTTCGCTGATCTCCTCGGCGGTGCGCACGGTCTTGAAGTAAGCGGCGGGCGGGTTGTCCTTGTTCGAACCCGTGGCAGTGATGATGCGATAGGCGAAGCGGTCATACGGCGTGTTGTCGCTGACCTGCTGTTTGATCCAGGTGCGCAGACCGGTGGCACCTTCGGCACCGAGGAACTTGGAATTCACCTGCAGCATGTCGGCCCATTTATTGGCCCAATGCTCGACGAAATCGGGATTGCCGATGAGCTTGTCGATCACCTCGCTGCGCTTGGTGCGGGTGTCGCGCTTGTCTGCCAGGAAGGCGTTGACTTCCTCGGGCTTCGGCGGCAGACCGGTGAGATCGAGATGAATGCGGCGGAAGAAGTCCTCATCGTTGCACAGGCCGCTCGGCTCGATCTTCATGCGCTGCCATTTCTGCGCCACGAGTTCGTCGATCTTGTTCCACTTCTCTGGTTCTTTCCAGGCGAAGCCGGTACGGTCGCCCATCACGGTGATGGTGGTGGCGGCGTAGGAACCTTCAAAGCGGGCGAGGATCGGCGCCTCACCACGGCGCAGGCTCGTCATGAGGCCCTTCTTGTCGGCTTCGATGACATCGCCATTGCCGCTGTCGAGGAAGGCCTCGGCGGTAACGTCTTTGACATAACCGTCGGCATAACGGGCGATGACGCGGAGCTGCTGGCGTCCACCGACACGCTCAATGACAGGATTTTTCGGCGACAGCTCGATGCTGATGACGCGCGGCGTCTTCATGTCCAGCTTCGCACCCTGGCCGATCCAGGCTTTGAGTGACTCATAGTACAACTCTCCCGGCACCGTGAGCTGGCCGCCTTCATGCGGCACGCTCCCACTGGCTTTCAAAAGCATCAGAGAATGCTCCGGCGAAGCGACGTTCGCACGGCGGCTGGAGAGGTCGTCGGCAAAAGCCAGCACATCATAAACGGGATCGTAACCACGCAGCGAGAGCTTGAAGCCTGCCTTGCCTTCCTTCGCGCCATGGCAGGTGCCTTGATTGCAGCCGAGCTTTGACATGATGGGCATCACATCGCGCACGTAGTCGGGTTTGAGGGCGACGTTCATGCCGCTCACATTTACCGGGATGTTGGCGGTCTTGCCAAGGAATGAGATCTTGACGTTGGTGGCACCATCCTTGTCCGGGCGCACCATGCCACGGGTGTTCACGTCCACGACATCGGTGTTCTCAGAGGTGATCTTGGACATGCGGGTGACGTCTGCACGGGTGCCGTCGCTCATGCGCGCGGTGACGAGCAACTGCGCGTATTCGGTGGGCTTGCCCATTTTGATCGTGGTCGGTTCGACATCAATGGAGGCGACTGTCGGACCGGTGTGCAGCGTTTCGATCTTGTTATCCTTTTCGATCACCACGCGCACGCTGTCATCCACGATCACGTCCGTGGCGGCGAGGACTTTTTCCTTCTCCAGCGGCACCGAGACAAACTCCTTGGCGATGGCGCCCGTGCCCGCGTCGATGAGGCGGATCTGACCGTCCTGACCTGCAACGGCGACCGTTTTGCCATCGGGGCTGAACGTCACGCTGAAGATGCCGCAGGGGATCGCCGTGCTGCTGAGCTGCTTCACATCTTTGGTGACCCATGCATCCAGCTCCGGGCCCTTGCCGCTCACCGTTTCGACGATCTTCTTCACCGCCTCAGGCATCTTGCTGTCGTAATCGCTGGCGTAGATGTTCACCGTGCCGGTTCCTTCATAGGAGGTGCCAGCGGCGATGCGCTTGCCATCCGGCGCAAAATCGACGCCGAAAATGCGGCCCTGCATGCCGGGGAATTTGCGGATGAGGTTGGCGTTGTCCCCAATGACGCGCTTGGTGATGCGCTCCATGCGGTAGATCGCGGGCACGCCGTCGGTGCCGCCAATGAGCACCTCATTGCGCAGCGGATGCCGCGCCAGCACCTGCACGCCGCCTTTGAGCGCGCCGGGGGTGATGGAGGTGATGTTGTCCACAAAGCGCTGCGTCGCGACTTCGGTGAGCTTCACGCTCATGTCACGACCGCAGGAAACGACATGCTTGCCATCCACGCCCCAGACGGTGTCGAGCACCCAGTCGCTGTGTCCGCCCATGAAGAGCGTTTCCTTGCCCGTGGCGACTTCGATGGCACGCACCGCATTGTCGCCACAGCCGAAGGCGAGGTATTTGCCATCCGGCGACCAACTCGCACCGTAGAGCGTGTCAAAGGTCAGCGACTTGGAGAGTTCCAGCTTCTTCGCCGCCACATCCCAGATCTGGATTTCGCCCACGCGCGCCGGGCTGCCGCCGGTGATCGCGATCTTCTTGCCATCCGGCGACCACGCGAGCTTCTGAATGCGCTCAGCCAGACCGACGAGACGTGAAACGATGCCACTGCCATCGGCCTTGTGGATCAAAACCTCATGGTAACCCGCCACCGCGATCATGCTGCCATCCGGCGAGTAATCGATCGAAGTAATGGCCGGGGCCTTCACATACACCGGCGGGTGCGCCATGTCGTATTGCGCTTTGGCAGACGCTGGCGTGTCATCCTTTGCACCTTCAGCGATCCAGCGCTCGATCAGGGCGATCTGCGTTTCATGCAGCGGCTCCGCCTTCTGCGGCATCTCCACCTTGCCCTTTTCGTCCGGCTTGATCAGCTTGAGCAAATTGGACTCCGCCGGTTTGCCCGCCACCACCGCATGGCCTTCCTCGCCCCCTTTGAGCAGAGCAACGAACTCCGTCATGATGTAGTCGCCCTTCTTCTTCGCGGGCTGATGGCAGCCATTGCACTGCGCCTGGAAAATCGGGCGGATGTGCTTGTAAAAGGAGACCGGCTTATTCGGGTCAATGCCTTCCTCCTTCTTCGGCGGTGCGGCATGCACGGCGGCGGCGAGGAAGAGTGCAGGAATGAGGAGACGTGTCTTCATGGGGTGGCGTTGGGCGTTTGGGCAATAAGAGCAGTATGGCACAACGCCTCCCGGAGCGCATGTCTTGCGCACCGCCCGTCTCAGGGCGGGATCGTCCATGCGCAGAGCGGAGAATGACGGGCAGTTGCCTCGCCATGAAGTCTCCCCCATGGTGGGCGGCTCATGCCCGACCTCCTCTCCACCAGCCTCTACCGCGAAGTGCGCGATCCCGCGTTCTTCCGGGTGCTGGCGGGGAAAAATGCACCCACGTATGTCGATGTGCTGGATGTGCTGGATCGTGAATGTACCGAGCAGCCGGACGGGCTGGAACGCGACGACGCCATTGAAATCATCGCCGAGGTGCTGGCGCGGCACCCGGAATTCCAACCGGAGGAGGACTCTGCTGAACCCGCGCCCTCCGCCGGAACACTCCCGCCACGCGAAGCCGCACGCCGCGTGCTGGATCATCTCGCCCGCTGTCACTGGCTGGAGGAACCACCCCGCAAGGACTGGCGCCGCAGACTCTACTTCGATGCGCACGGCTCCACGCTGATCGCCGCCCTGCGCCAGATTGCCCACCCTGAAGCAGCGGTTTTCACTGACAAGCTGACAGCCGTCTGTTCCATGCTAGCAAACGAGGTGGCGCTGATTGAGGAGCCATTGCAAACAGTGGACACATGTCTGGCAAACACACGTCAGGGCCTCGGCGAGCTGCGCACGATGCAAAAATCCGTGCAGCGCCTCACGCGGCGGCAGCTTGAGGAAGACACACTCAAAGGCAATCTCGCGCTCGTATTTGAGGACTACGCAGAGCAGATCGCTCACGGGGCCTATGCGGAGCTGATCCGCGCCCGCCTGCCTGCCCGCCTGCCCGAGGCGGTAAGGCGCATCAATGACCGCCTGCAGGATGATCCAGCAGCCATGGCGGAGATGCAGACGGAACTGCTGCGCCGCGAATCCACCCTCAGCGCCGAAACGGCTCGCGCCCGCGTGCGCCAGCGCCTGGATGAACTCGCCCACCTGCTCGATCTCGTACAGCCGATGGCGGATGAAATCGACCGCCGCACCGCCGACTTCACCCGTCGCTCACTTTCGCGTTTCCGTTATCTCCAGGATGTCACCGGCGAGCGCCGCAGCGAGGTCCGCGACTTCTTCATGAAGGCAAACGGCATGCTCGCCGGCAAGCGCCTTTCCAGTGCGTGGGAGCTGCCGGAGCTTCCGGCCCTGCGTCTGCCAGAAACACGCATGCCCGCAGGACTCGACAGCCTTTATGCACCGGTAACACGCCGCATCGCGGGCGAGCAGGCCGCACTGGATGATGAAGTCACCGATGCCGAGCGCGATGAAGGCCTGCGCGGCATGGAGCGCGCCCTGCGTGACTCACTTTCCGTGCGGCGTGCGAATGAATTCGTAAAGCGGTTGCCCGGTGAAAAAGGCGCGCGCATCTCCAGCGCCGACCTGCCCGTCACCTCCGAAGCCGACCTCACCGAACTCATCGCCCTCATGCTCCATGCGGAGTCGAGTGAAGCCGCTTACAAGCTGGAATCCGCCCGGAGCCGCGCGGATGTGAACGAGATTGCACTCGACACTCTTCCCGGTGCCCGCGTGGAGCACTTTGACCTCATCAAGAAATGACCGAAGCCGACCCCAACCTCAATGAATTGTCCGCGCCGGAGCCATTGCTCCGGCTGCAGGATCAGGATCGCGCGCGTCTCGCCGAGGCGCTGCAGGAGCTGCTCGCACATGGCTCCCTGCTCGGTCTGGAGAGCGGCCAAAGCGCTCTGTACAACTGGTGCCGTCAAAATTTCGAGTGGCTGCGTGAAACCGCCGCGCTCGCCGGCCTCGATGTGGCCCTGCTGCATGAAGAGCGCATGGTGCAGGCCATTCCACGTGTCAGTTCGATGGTGCTGCATCTGCGGCAGGACGCCACCCTCATCTGGCTGGCGCTGTGGTATGCCGGGGACGTTCGCTGGCGAGATGAAGGCGAGACACAGGCATTCCTCACCGTCACGGAATTGAATGCGCTGCTTAAAGACCAGCTCCTCCCAGATGCCGTCGGCCAGATTTCTCGTGGCCGCCTGCGTGAGATCCTGCGTCAGGCCGCTCGCTTCAATCTCATCCGCTTTCAGCCGGCGGAGCCCTTTGAAGACTCCGGCATCGAAGTCCTGCCTGCCATCCGCCGCGTCGTGCCGTTTCGCGAACTGGCGGAATGGACAGAAACCGCGAACACCTTCAACCGAATTGAAGCCCTCGTTGCCAGTGTTGAAGAGGAGGTGGACGCATGAGTGCCAAAAGCCGCGCCATCCGCCTCTCCCGCCTGCATGCCATCAACTGGTATGGCTATCAGGACACCCTGCCCGTGCAGGGAAATCTCGTCCTCGCTGGTGTGACCGGCTCGGGCAAATCCATCCTTATGGACATGCTCATGCTGGTGCTCGTCGGCCCGGAAAAAGCACGCCATCACTTCAATCGCAGCGCCACTGGCGCACAGTCAGACCGCACGCTGAAAGGCTACTGCCTGCTGGATACCAAGCAGCAGTCGGAGAGCGGCCAGCCGCAGTTTTTCCATGACAAAGGTGTGACCACCTACGTCGCGGCAGAGTTCGTCTGGCCGGATGGAAAACGCATCGAGACCTGGGGTCTGCGTGTCGAGTTTCGCAACACCGCGGAGAATGACGGCCACATCACCCCTTTCTTCTGCCAGGGGACATTGGAAAAAGGCGACTTCATTCAAACCTCTGCCGAAGATGGCAAACGCCGCACGCTCGACATCCTCGGCTTCCGCCAGCTTGTCGAAGGTCGAAACGGGCGCGTGTTTGCCTCGTCACGCGAGTACCTGCGCGACATGAGCAACAGCGCTCATCTCAACTTCAACCGCGAGGTCCTCGACCGCCTGCTGCCGAGCGCGATGTCGTTCACCAATTTGAAGAGCTTCGACGATTTCTGCCGTCGTTTCGTCCTCCCGGGTGAAGCCGTGCCCGTGGATGATGTGGTGGCGAGCTATCGCGACTTTGAATCCTATGAAAAAGAGCTGCGGGATCTGCGCGGGCAGCTCACACGACTGCAGACCATCCGCCAGCATTCTGAAACCCGTGTGGCTGCACAGCGTGACCGCGATGTGGCCCGGTTCCTCGCCGTTGAGTTGAATCATGAACACGTGCAAAACCAAGTCGCCAGCATGGAGAAACGGCTCGCGGATCTGCGCATCAGTTTTGCTGGAGATGAGCAGCGGCTGTTGGAGCTGGAGGAAGGCATCGCCCGTTGTCGCAGCGAACGCGAGCGCCTGCTTGGCCTCATGCACGAGTCCTCCGAGGGTCGGCTTTATCACCAGCTCACCGAACAAGGCCGCAAGCTGGAGAGCGAGCTTCTGCGCCTGCGCGAACTCGGCACCAAGCTCAGTGATCGTCTGCGCAAACGCGTCAAGGATGCCAAACAGTGGCTGAAGGACGTGAAGCACGCACCACTGCCAAAGCCCGTGGACGTGTATCGCCTGGAAAACGCCATCGAGCTGCTCGAAGGCTGCGATGAAGCCGCCACAGCCAATGCGCTGAGTCTGCTGCGCGATGCTGCGGATCAGGTCTGCAAAAACCTCCGCCAGGCCTTTGCCGCAGATGCGGAGGAACTGCGCCGCCTGCGCAGCGAGCGCAACGATCTGGAAGCGCAAATCGCGACGCTCAGAGCCGGCCTTCCGCCCATCGATCAGCCGCTGCTCCACACGCTCAATGAGCACCTGCTGCACTTCCAGGGCCGCGCAGCCGCCAAAGCGCTGCGCGAACTGTGTGAAGTGGCCGACGAAACCTGGCGTGAAGCCATCGAGGTCGCCTTCAGTGAAAAATTCGCCATCATCGTCAGCGAAGAACACTACCCGGAGGCATTGAAGCACTTCCATGAACTCAAAGCCGCTTCACAAGGCCCAAGGGCCGCCGTGGAGTCGCTCATTCATCCAGCGCGCATGCTCGCCCTGAAAGCCAAGGCTGCCAAAGGTTCGCTGGCGGAGAAAATCGAAACGGATGACCCGGTGGCTCGCGCTTGTGTGGACTGCTGGTTTGGCCACGTGAAGTGCGTGCAAAAGCTCGCTGACCTCGACAAGCATGACGCCGCCATTTTACCTGACGGACTCATGCTGCGCGAAGGTGTGATCCTTCGGCCCCGTCGTTACGATGGCGTGCCGTTCATCGGCAAGCGCGGCCTGCAGCGCCAGCAGGAGATCAAGCAGGACAAGCTCAAAGACATCATCGCCAGCATCCGCCGTCTGGAGCCGCTAGAAACCGAGATCAACGCCATCATCGCCGACAAAGACACCAAGATGCCCGATCACGGCTCGCTGGCCCAGGACCTTGTGCGCGTGGAGTCGCTGCCCAAGCTCGAACAAGATCACGAGGAGCTGATGCAGCGCCTTCAGGACATCGACACCGGCTCGCTGCAAGAGCTGGATCAGCAGGCGCACAATCTGCTTTCACAGTCCAAGTCTTTTGAAGAAGAGCGTCTCGAAATCGCCCGCAAAGGCATCCAGCGCGAGATTGAGCAGAGCGAGAAAAATCTCGCCGCCCGCCGCGAAGATGCCTCGAAACGCGAGGACGATCTCCTCCGCATCAAACGCGAGATCGACATCTCCGCCCATCTCGACCGCTACCAAAGCTGGAAGCACGACATGCTCGAAAAGTATCTTTCTGCCGATGTCGCGGCGAAGGAGTTTGATCGCGAGTTCAACAAAGCCGCCGTGAGTGCCGCACAGGCCGAGGGAGATCTCAAAGCCGCGATGGTCGAGTTCAAGAAGACCTTCTCGCCTCGCTTCGATGATCTGCCGGAAGATGGCCGCAGCACCCAAGACTACGACAAGCTTCTCAAGCGCATCGACGGCCAGGGCATCCCCGAATTCGAGAAGAAGGCCGAAGCCGAACGCAAGCGCTGGGAGAGCCTCTTCCGCACGCAGGTGCTGAGCCGCATGCAGAAGGCGCTCAAGGATATCGACAACATCATCTTCCTGCTCAACAAGCAGCTCAAGCGGCAGATCGGCAACGATGTGTACCACATCAAAAAGGAGCCGAATCCCGAGTTCCGCTTCTACCGCCATCTCATCGACCTCAATTCCACCCGCGATCCCGACGATCTCTTCTTCTCCAGCCTCGAAGGAGACCTGCGCACCGCTCTCGACCACTTCCTGCAAACCCTGGTCAAACAGGCGAACAGCCCCGAAGCCGCCAAGCTTCTCGATTACCGCCAGTACTTCGACTACGACCTTCTCGTCACCGACATACGCCAGCCCGATGCCCGCTCTGTGAGCGTGGACAAGCAAAGCGGCAAGATGAGCGGTGGCGAAAATCAGAGCCCCTACTTCGTCGCCATTCTCGCCAGCTACCTGCACGCCTACAACCGCCACGAAACCCGCTGGAAAGAGCCCAGCCTCGCGCTCGTGCCCATTGATGAAGCCTTCAGCAAGCTCAGCGGCGAACGCATCCAGGACTGTCTCGCCGCCATGCAGGAGCTCGATCTCCAGGGCGTGTTCAGCATGTCCAGCGGCAACATCCCCTTCGCCTTCAGCCTGTGCGACGAACTCATCGTCGTCACCAAGACGGAAAAACGCGAAGGCGGCAAAACCCGCATCCGCAACATTCCCGCCGTGCTCTTCCGCGATTCACCCGAAGGCAAAGAATGGATGACCAAGCATGGCTCATGAGCATCCAGACGTACTGAGGGTTTTTGCTGACCGCTACCGCGACTCCCAGGTGGGCCGCACAGGTGTGAGCACCGGGGATTTCACTTTCGATTATCTCAAACTGCTCAAAGCCGCCCACGCTGACTCTGCTGAGGCCCGAATCCATGCCGAAGACCGCCTGCGCGAGGCTTCAAGCCGCTCCCAAGAAAAACTGAAACTCGAGACCCACCCTCGTGACGAACGCCTGATCCACATCGTCCGCCTCTGTCGCGAAGGCGGTGAACCGTGGCTCTTCCATTACCTGCGCGAGTCTTCGCCAACCGGAGAGCGAAGGCAGTTGGCAGACCTGTTCGAGTCATTTCAAAACGTATCCGTCCCTCGCAGGGACAAAGACGCATGGTCAAACTGGTGCCTGCAGCTGGCACAGCACGCACTCGATGGCAGACCCATCGCTCCCTTCACTCGCGATGACTTGTCGGGCGATCGGGAACTCCTCACCATCATTCCACGCGTCCTTGATTGGCAGGGCGAATCCCTGCTCCGTTTCGCCAGTTGCATAATCTGCCGCGACTCGAAGAAACTGGAACAGTTGCGCCCTCGCCTCGAATCCGCCCTGCGCCAAATCACAGCTGGCAGAATCCAATCGCTCGAAGAGCTCGGTCTGCTGGAAAAACCACGCCGTGTTTTCATTCGCGGCCCGCTGCGACTCGACCTGCACGGTGGCACGCTCAATCTCGGCCTGCTTCAATCACCCGTCTCCATTTCCGAAACCGACCTTCATCAAGCCATCGCCATCCACTGCGACGCCTCTCAGGTGCTCACGGTAGAAAATGAAACCACCTTCCTGGAACTGGCGAAACTCAACAGCGACACGCTGCTCATCCAAACCAGTTACCCTGGTCGCGCCGTTCTCGCACTGCTGGCACGCTTGCCAGCCAAGTTGTCCATCCATCACTTCGGCGACACCGATCCCGCAGGTTTCGACATCCTCCGCGATCTCCGTGAACGCTCAGGCCGTACCATCCATCCGCTGCATATGCGCTACCGACCAGGTGACGGGTCCGCAGCTCTGCAACTTGCTGACCACCAGATCATCGACCGTCTCCTGGCAGATCCACGCATGGCCGACTGCCACGCGCCTTTGCAATCCATGCGAGACTCCGGTACGAAAGGCAACTTCGAGCAGGAATCCCTGGGCTTGCCGAATTTGGCGGAATGGCCGTTTTATGAGAACTCCGCGTCTGATTGACACCGGCGGCCGTGCTACTTCACAGCATTCTCAGTCTCTGACGGCTTGGGCTTGGCACGGCGGGCGTTTTTGGCGGGCGGGGGTGGTATGGAGAACACCTCCCGTTCCGGAACGGCAACGACGGGGAAGAGACTGCTGCGCAGCAGCCAAAGCAGCCGCTGCATCAGCGGATTCCGGTGATGGATGCCCAAATAGAGCGGCACTCGGCTCGCTCCCAGCTCGGCCTTGATCTCGTAGCTGGTCTGACCGAGGTGGATCCGGCTGAAGCCGCGCCGCTCTGCTTCTTCGATGACTTGGTAAAACAAGTTGAAGTAAATGTCCGTGTCCCGTTTGTGACTGTAGTCGAAACCGCTGAAGATCGGATGAATGGTGCCCCGGTCGCGGTCGCACATAACCAGCTCGAAGGCCACCAGGCGGTCGGTGCCTTCGACCGGCTGCGTTCCCAGAACATAGAAGGCATCCTCGCCGAGCATGCGGTCCACCTCCCTGAAAAAGTCCTGATTGAGGCGCTCGAAAACAAAATCCGCTTGGTCAAGCACCTGCTGGTACAAGCGGTAGATGGTCGCCTCATGGCCGCTTGAGTTCGCGGCCACGCGCCAGGTGATCCCGTTTTCGGCGCAGATCGCCTTTCTCTTTTTGAGCTTGTTTCGGTAGCGCGTGTTGATCGCCGCGAGGTAGCCGCCGCGTTCCTTGGTGGGCAACTTCAGAATGGTGGCGGGGAGGCTTTCGACGAAGAAAAATCGGGGTCCGAGCCTCGCCCGCAAGATGTCCGCAGTGGCTTTCCCGGGCTCTTTGATGACCATGAAGCCTATGCCGAGGGCTTTGGCCTGGCGGCGGATTTCATCGAACACCGTGGTCAGTCTTTTCGCGCTCCAAAGGCGTTCGTCGGCCAGGTTTTTGATGCCCAGCAGATCATCGCCAGTTGAAAGGGCGCTCCCAACCACGAAGAGCCGGATGGTGAGGAAGTCAGGGATGACCTTGCGGATCCGGCCGACGATGCGCTGCAACCAGGGACTGGCGACTGCTACAAGCGACACCTTGAAAGCAAAACACGGCACCACGCAGGCCACGTCGTGGCTGTCCCGTCCGGTCAGGTAGTACGTCTCAACATGGTCGAGACGGGCGTTTTCTACCGCCTGATGGAGGGCGTGAGAGCGGAGTATGGCCTCACGACCAAAGCAGTCATCCCACGCTTCGCCGATCTCAGCGACGCTGCGATGCCATTGGAAAGTTAAAACTGGGGAATGAATTCGAAGGGAGCCTGACATTGGTTGTGCAGCACAAGTGCGGGTGCGGCCGTTTTACAAAGCTGATTCTCGCGGACTCGTAGCGGATTGGCAACCTCCGGCTGTAGGTAAATGGCTCTTGAGGGCGTCGTGCTCCCCTGTCCGCGAAGCTCAAGCAAGCTCCCAGATCCTGCATCAACCCGCCGACCACTCATGCCCGATAAGGGTGTTGAGCGCATCTTGGGGGCGGCGTGACCACATCGAGGGTTGACCGGGGCTGCGTGTGAAGGAAGTCTTCCACATGGCTTCCCCCACCGACCGCACGCACACCATCGCCGTTTTCTGCGACTTCGAAAACCTGGCCATCGGCGTGAAGGATGCGCAGTATGACAAGTTCGACATGAACAAGGTGCTGGACCGGCTGCTGCTGAAGGGCAGCATCGTGGTGAAGAAGGCCTACTGCGACTGGGATCACTACAAAGGCTTCAAAGCCGGGATTCATCAGGCCTCGTTTGAACTGATCGAAATCCCGCATGTAAGGCAGTCAGGCAAGAACTCAGCGGACATTCGCATGGTCGTGGACGCTCTCGACCTCTGCTACACGAAGCCGCATGTGGATACCTTTGCCATTGTCAGTGGCGACTCCGATTTCTCGCCGCTGGTGAGCAAATTGCGCGAGAACAACAAGACCGTCATCGGCGTCGGCGTGAAGCAGTCCACCAGCGGCCTGTTCATCGACAACTGCGATGAATTCATCTTCTACGACGACCTGGTGCGCGAAGAGGAAAAGACCAAGAAGCGCATTGCCCGCGCGAAGCCCGCCCCCTCCACCGTCAAACCCTCCACCACTCAGGAACGCAAACCCGGTGGCGATCCTGAAAAGGCAATCCAACTCGTGGTGGAAACCGTCGAAGCCATGCTCGGCCGCAGCGGCAGCGATACCGTGTGGGCCGGGCCGGTGAAGCAGGCCATCCGCCGCCGTCAGCCGCAGTTCGACGAACGCTTTTACGGCTTCAGCACCTTTAGCGCACTGCTGGAAGCAGCGGCAGAACGCGGCTTGATGAAGCTCGAAAAGAACGAGAACGGCTACCGCATCAAAGTCTCGGCTTCCGAAGAGTAGTACGATGGGCACTCTTGCCCGTCGGTCAGCGCTCCGCAATCATGGGCGGTTTCGCCCTTCACTGCGCACTCCTCTCAAACACTGCCGACTTGTTTTCCATCAGCGCCAGCGCTTCGCCCGCCAGATAAAGCGAACCCGCGATCAGCGCTCGGCCATCGGGTAGGGTGGTCTGCAAGGCGTCTGCGATTCGTGCATGCGTGCTCACAGGGCGTGAGGCGAGACCAAGGCCATTCCAAATTTCACTCAGGGTTTCTGCAGGCAGCGCACGCGGTGACTCAAACCCGGTGAAATGCCAGCAGCCAGCAATGGGGGCGAGCTCGCGCAGCACGGCGGCGGTGTCTTTGCCAGCGACGGCACCAAAGATGATCTCCGCCTGCTCGTTCGGAAACTGCTCCCGCCAAGTTTGCGCCAGCACACGCGCAGCATCGATGTTATGCGCCCCATCAATGATGCAGCCGCCCACTTTTTGAAAACGGGCCGGCCATTGCACCTCACGCAGTCCACGTGCAACCACCCCCTCTTCGAAATTGAATCCCGCAGCTCGGAGTGCCGCCACAGCCATGGCCGCATTCCAGCGCTGATGCGGACCCGCGAGTCCGGTTTCCTCATGCCAGGGCGTTTCGATGATGGTGAGAGGTGCGCCGCGTTCTGCAGCCACCTGTTCGATAACTTCCAACGCCTCGGGGTGCTGCTTCATCGTCACCACCGGCACCCCCGGCTTAATAATTCCCGCCTTCTCAGCGGCGATCTTCGCCAGTGTATCACCCAGCATGTCCATGTGATCCCAGCCGATGGGGGTGATGACGTTCACCGCAGGCGTGATGGCATTGGTGGCGTCCAACCGGCCGCCCAGGCCGGTTTCCAACACCACCCAGGGATTGCCACGCTGCGCGAACCATTCGAGCGCCAGGGCGAGCGTGAGTTCAAAGAACGTAGGATGCGGGTCCCACCCGGCCACGCGTTCGCGCAGGCGCGTGATGCCTGCGGCAATTTCCTCCGGCGCGATCAGGCGCTCGGCATCGCGAATGCGCTCACCAAAGTGAATCAAGTGCGGTGAGGTGAACAGTCCGGCATGGATGCCTGCGGCCTGCATAATCGAATGCATGAAGGCGCAGGTGGAGCCCTTGCCATTGGTGCCCGCGACGTGGATGAACTGCTGCCCTGCCGCTGGCAGCTTCAGTTCGCTCAGCAGGCGCTCTACGTTGTCGAGTCCCAGCTTGATGCCGAAGAGCTGCGTGCTGTAAAGCCAGTCGATTTCTGTTTGCGCCGTGGGGTCCGTCATTCCTAGGGAGCACGGTGCCTGCGCCGCAGCAGGGCGCAAGCGCCGAAGAGCAGAAGCAGTGCACGCGCAGGCTCAGGCACGACGCTGACATTGATGCCCTGGGCATTCAACTGGTCCAGATAGACCGGGATGAAGGTGTCGATGGAGTACTGGGTGCTGCCGATCGTCGCGATGCCAGAATGCGTGCCCAGCAGGGCCAGGCTGCCATTCCAGGGAACGAAAGTGGGGCTGCTGGAGTCACCACTTTGCAGGATGGAGCTGCCGGACTGGCTGCTGTTGTAACTGTAGCCGATGCCATAGTTGTCCACCGTGCTGCCGCCATTCAAATTATACGTGCCGTAGGCGTCCACCACATTGGCGCCCAGGACTGGACTGCTGCCACCGTGACCATACATCAGCACCGGCAGCCCCAGGTAGTTTTGAATCGTGGACAGGTCGAGGATGGGATAGCTGGCGATGCCTTCCGCCGGATTCACTGCGGAGCTGAGCTTGCCAACGGCAAAGTCACTCGTCTGACCGTTGAAGGTGAAGTTGTAGGTGGAACTGACGCCGTAGCTGACGACCGTGCCCAGCGTTGGGCTGAAAAAATCGACCGTCGAGCCCGGGGCGTAATGGTTGGAGTAAACAAAGTACTGGTCGCTGATCATGGCGAAGCTCTGCGTGTTGTTGCCTGGGTTCCAGCCCACACCGGAAAGATCGTAGCCCGCCCCCAGGAAGGATGCCGAGGTGTTGGCCACCGGGCTGCCCGGGTAGCCGGAACTAAAGCGGTCATTCGTGGCGGGGTCATAGCCGACAATCGTCAGCGCACTGGCTGCAGTGACGACCTGCAGGGTTAGCGAGAGGATGATCCAGCGGGAAGACACGGCGGAAACATGGGACGTTTCCCTCTACTGCCAAGAAACAAGAATAACACATTGGATTCCCGTTTCACACCCGTCTGTCACCGCTATCATGCACGCGCATGTCCGTGACTTCTGCTTCTGACTCCCCGACCTGGATCAAACGTTTCTGGTGGCTGCTGGCCGCCGTTTTCATCGCGCGGGTTGGTGTCATGCTGCTCTTTGTGAACGGGGCAGATCTGGCGGGTGATGAGGCCTACTACTGGGACTGGGGCCGCAGGCCGGACTGGTGCTATTACAGCAAGCCGCCCATGATCGGCTGGATGATGGGCGTCATCGGCTGGCTCACCGGCAATTCGGAGTGGGGCGTCCGTTTTGCCGCGCTGCTGCTGGGCACGGCCACGCTGGTCATCATCCACCGCATCGCACTGGTGTTGTTTGATGCGCGCACAGCCTTCCTTGCCGCCGCACTGGTGCTGCTGACCATTGCGAATGCGGGGCTGAATCTTCTGCTCACCATTGATGCGCCACTGCTGCTGTGCTGGACTCTGGGCCTGCTCCTGTTCTGGCTCGCCGCGCAAAAACCCTCGTGCAACACGCGCTGGGTCCTGCTGGCTCTCGTCATCGGCTTCGGAACCCTGAGCAAGCAGATGATGCTGGCCTTTCCGGCCCTCATGCTGCTCTTCGCCGTCGTTTCGCATGAAGACCGGGCGCTGCTGCGCAATCCCCGCATGTGGCTCGCCATCCTCTGCGGCATGGCCTTCATCATTCCGGTGCTGCGCTGGAACCAGCAGCATGCATGGATCACCCTGGAGCACACCAAGCATCACTTTGATGCAGCGAAGCTCGGCTGGGATGACTGGCTGGGACGCACTGCGGAAAACGTCGGCCTGCAGGCGCTGATTTACACCCCTGTGACGTTTGCCGCGCTGGTCGCGGCGATGAAGGCGGCGGTGAATCAGCGTAAACAGCTCACGCGCCCGCTGCTGTTCGTCATGCTGGCCTCCGCTCCGGCGCTGGCCTGCTTTGCAGTGCTGGCCTTGCGCCAGCGCATCAATCCAAACTGGCCTGCCGCCTTCTTTGTGCCTGCGTTCATTCTGGCGGCGTCCTGGCTGCGCGGGGTCGCACCGTTCAAGGTGCATCCCGGCTGGGAGCGCTGGTCGCTGCGAGTCGGCGGTGCCCTGGTTCTCATCGCACACCTCGCGCTGGTCATCATTTTCAGCACGGATTTGAAAGGGATCGACAAGCTTGCCAGCCTGCGCGGCTGGAATGAAGCAGGCATTGAGGCGCAGAAGTTTCTTGATGGAGTGCCGGAACCGAAGAACACCTTTGTCATGGCGCTGGGCCACCGCTACCACGCGGCTGAAATGGCCTTCTACATGCCATCACATCCACGTGTGTATCGTTGGGAACCCAGCGGCGCAGTACAGTCCCAGTATGAAATCTGGCCGGGGCCGGAAGAACGCCTCGGCAACGACGCACTGATCCTCGATCCCGGGCCTGGCGAGGCCCTGCTGCAAAACGTCGTCTTCACCACCGCCTTCGAAAAACTGGAGCTTCGTGGCCACATCCGCATCCCGCTGGGCCAGGAGACGCGCGAGTTCAGCGTGTACCTTGGGCGAAATCTGAAAAAGTGGAAACCCGTGCGCGCGCAATGAACGCCTGGGATCTCAGCCTGCTGCACCAAATCAACACCGTCTGGTCGCACCCGGTGCTCGACTGGCTGATGCCGGCGCTCTCCGCCATCGAAGCATGGCTGCCGCTCATGGTCCTGGCGGCGCTGTTCACCGCGTGGCGCGGCGGCAAACGTGCGCGCGTCATGCTGCTCTGCGCCGGCATCGCCATCGGACTCGGTGATGGCGTGATCTCCAACACCCTGAAGAAAACCATTGGCCGCGTGCGTCCGCGAGATGCCGTTTCTGGCGTCATCGTACGTGATCTGGGTTTCGCTTCACCGGCCTTCATGCGCCTGTTCCAGAAGCCCGTGGTCCAAGCGGGCAAACCGAACGGCGCAGTTACGGGCAAGTCGTTCCCATCCAGCCATACCATCAACCTGTTTGCCGTCGCCACGGTCATCGCATGCTTTTACTGTCGCGCCGGCATTGCCATCTATCTGCTGGCTGCGGCCGTGGCATACTCACGCGTCTATTGCGGTGCACACTGGCCCAGCGACATTCCACCCTCAATTGCCATCGGCGTTTTAGTGGGACTGGGGGTCGTAGGCGTGGCCAGGCGGATGCAGGCTCATGCCTTGGCAAAAAAGGAGTAGAACACCCCGCCCTGAATCAACGCCCCGACTACAAACAGCATGGCAAACAGCCGGAGCAGGAGCTTGCGCCTGTCGCGCCAGAAAAAGGCCAGCCCGGCCGGAATTCCTGCGGCTCCGCAAAGCACCTGACCGCCGATCATGCCGAAAATCAGCGTCATATGCTTGTTTGCGGAGGCTGAACCCGAGTCATTCGCCATCACATCTGCCATAAAAGAAAGCCCAGCCCAGGCGATGTGCCCGATGATCCAGAATACGATGAAGAGGACGCCGCAGACCACCCATGCGGCAGACACGCCCTCTTTCGTGGCGGTGGAGGAGGGGGCTTCACTCATTTGCCTTGAATGAAGTTGCAGACCTCATCGGCACGCAGGGCAGGGGAGAGAACCAGAGCCAGGATGGAAAAGGGGACGGAAGTTTTCATGGTCTAACGATGCGGGTGAAACGAACAACCCCTTCTTCAGGGTGAGAAAAAGGGGCTGCTCAACTGGATCGAAATGCAGGTCGAACTTATTTGGCCTTGAGGGAGCCGATCATGGCACCGATGGCCGGACCAAATTTATCACTGCCTGCTTTCGATGAAATGCAGGACAGCAAAATGAAATTCTTGGAGCTCGGTTTGGCCAGCAAGACGAGATTGATGAAGGCCTTGCCGTTCTCGTCTTCGCCCTCGGCATTGAGAATGGCGATACCCAGGCCGTCCTTGTCCCCCTTCTGGATCTCGTCCCACTTCAGGTTTTTGAATTCGGACACCGTGTCCTTGGCCTCTTTCAACGCCGCATCATAGGTGTCCGGCCCGGCTTCCATTTCATCCACTTCGATGATCACGCTGTCATCATCCTTGGTGGGCGTGGCCATGATAGCGTCGTCCTTGTAATCCACCTGCCAGGTGTCCGGCAGAGCGAATGTGAGGACCGGAGCCTCCTTGGGAAAATTTACGGCCTTGTCAGCCGCAAGAGCCAGGGGTGCAGCAGTCAAAAGGGTCAGACACAGGAGGAGGGATGTTTTCATGGTATGGGTGAAGCAGTCTCCACATAGGAAATCTCGGCAGGATTTTTGTCAACCTGACTCCGTGACTGTTTCACTTTCTTCACCCTTTCATCACAGCGGCCACTCGATCTCCGTTTCGCCGTGCATGATCTCGGCGAGCACCGGCACATCCATGAAATGCTCCAGCACCATGCGGTTGCTGATGCTGGCGGCATCGCGTTCCTCCCTTACGTAGTTCAATATGACCCCGGCGCAGGTCAGGCCGCGGGCCTGGATGTTGCGCACGGTGAGGAGGGTGTGATTGAGACAGCCGAGCTTGTTGTTCACGACGACGATCACCGGCAGTGCCAGACGCTGCGCAAAGTCGGCCATGGTCGAAAACTCATTCAGTGGCACTTCCCAGCCCCCGGCGCCCTCCACCAGGACGTGGTCATGGCCCTGCACAATCTCCTGAAACCGGGCGATAACCTCGTTCAGTTCAATGCGGCGATTTTCCATCAAAGCAGCGGCGTAGGGAGCAGCAGGCACTTTGAACCACACCGGATTGACCTCCTCGACGGTCAAACCTTCGCTGCTCGCATTGGCCAGATGAATGGCGTCATCACGTGAACCGCAGACGAAAGGCTTGAATCCTGCGACAGCTTTACCAGCGCGCTTCAAGGCCTCCAGCAGCAGGCAGGTGACGTAAGTCTTGCCTGCGTCGGTGTCGGTACCGGTGATGAAATAGTGCGACATCAGCCGATCTGAGCGAGAACTGCGGAGGCAATTTTATCCGCCTGCGCTTCGAGGTATTCCACATCCCGGCCCTCCACGAGCAGGCGGATGAGCGATTCGGTGCCAGAGTAGCGCAGCAGCACACGACCATAGTCGCCGAGCTTCTTCTCCGTCTCTTTGATGATCTTCTGCGCCTCGACGAGCTGTTCGATGGGTGGCTTGGTGCGCACGCGCAGATTGCGCGAGCACTGCGGGAATTTTTTCAGGCACTTGCGCAGCTCGCTCAGCGGCTCGCCGGTTTCCTTCATGATGCGCAGGATCTGCAGGCCCGCGATGAGTCCATCGCCGGTGGTGGCCCAGTCACCAAAAATGATGTGGCCGCTCTGCTCGCCGCCCAGGTTCAATCCGCGCGAACGCATTTCCTCGAGCACGTAACGATCCCCCACGCCGGTGCGGATGACGCGGCCGCCGAGGCGTGAAACCAGATCGTCGAGGCCATAGTTGCTCATCACCGTCGCCGCCAGCGTGTTCTGCTTGAGCGAACCTTTGCGCAGCATGGATTCAGCGGCGATGGCCATGAGCTCGTCACCGTCAAGCGCGATGGCTTCCTCATCGCACAGCGCACTGCGATCAGCATCGCCATCATGCGCGATGCCTGCCTGTGCCTGGCACTGGCGCACGATACGCTCGATTTCATCGGCGTGTGTGCAGCCGCATTCTTCGTTGATGTTGAAGCCATCCGGCTCGGAATGGAACACCTGCACATCCGCACCAAGCGCCTCAAGCGCAAGCGCACTGGTGTAAGAGGAGGCACCGTGCGCGTTGTCGAGCGCGACGCGCATGCCGTCAAGTCGGACGCCGGCCATCGAGGCAATCGCATGGGCCACGTAACGATCCACGCCATCGCTCAGTTTGGTGATGCGGCCAATGCCACGGCCTTCCGGACGCGGTGTGTCTTCATTGCCGAGCACGAGGCGCTCGATGGCGACTTCGGTCTTGTCATTGAGCTTGTGGCCGTCGCCATGGACGAATTTGATGCCGTTGTCTGTGAACGGATTGTGCGAAGCCGAAACGATGACGCCGAAGTTTGCACCGAGCTGGGCACTGAGCATGGCAACCGCAGGTGTGGGCAGTTGACCGGCGAGGATCACATCCACCCCCGCCGAATTCAACCCCGCAGCGAGCGCCGACTCCAGCATCTCTCCCGAAGCACGGGTGTCGCGCCCCAGCACAGCTTTGGGGCGTTCGCCACCCTCCGGTTTGCCACCTAGCACAACGGCAGCAGCCTGCGCGAGGCGCATGACGAACTCAGGGGTCATGGGGTGACGATTGGCCACGGCACGAACGCCGTCGGTGCCGAAGAACTGGCGCTTTTCAGACATAGGACGGCGCTTCTAACTCAGGACTTCCGAGGTGTCAAAGCCCGGTGGAAGTCTTGATCGCCTCACCAGACTTCCCCGCAGGTGGGGTGGCAGCGCCGGGTGGCGACAACATCGGCTCCAGTTGCGACGGTAATTGCACGGGTGGCGGAATCACCGGAGTGAGCTGCGAGGGTGCCGGAGAAGTCGGCACCGTCATCCTCGCAGACTGCGGCACGGAGTAAGACGGCGTGTAGCGGGCGTCCTGCGCCTTGATCATGAACCAGAACAAAAACGCCAGCACCAGGGAGATGATTTTTTCCCGCCAGTTGAGGAGAAAGAGTTGTTTAACTTGATGCCCCCAGTTCATGACTGCCCTCCGTTGCGGTTTCTGGATCAGTGCCTGTACCTGCGGTGAGAATTTCGTTGATGCGCTGGCGCAGTTCTTCAGGCTCCAGGTCGTGCTCCAGCTTGCCCTGAAAACACAGCGAGAGCGCCCCGGTTTCTTCGGAAACGACGAGTGCAATGGCATCTGTTTCCTCCGAGATGCCCATGCCGGCACGATGACGCAGGCCGATGGCACGGTCCTGAATATCGCGCTGGCTCACCGGAAAAACACAGCCAGCGGCAGAGATGCGGCCCTGATCGATGATGGCCCCGCCGTCATGCAGCGCTGTCTTGGGATGGAAAATCGTGGTGACCAGTTCATTGGAGATGACCGCATCCAGCTCCACCCCGGATTCGGCATAGGGCTTGAGATCAATGCCCCGCTTCAGGGCAAACAGCGCCCCGCAACGGCGTGAAGAGAGCTGCTGCATGGCCTCCATGAGCACATCCAGCGCCTCGGGATCAGGCCGGTTGAAGGAAAAAATACGGCTGCTGCCCAGCTCCGCCAGCACGCGCCGCAGCTCCGGCTGAAAGATGATGACCAGCGCGATGGCGAGGAAGACCGAGAAGCGCTGCAGCAGGCTGCTGATGACGGACAGCTCCAGCAGCAGCGAGATCAATGCGAGGCTCAGCAGCAGCACCAGCAGGCCCGTCAGAATGCGCGCACCACGGGTGGCACGGAAAAACAGATAACCATGATAAGCCAGCGCGGCGAGGATCAAAATCTCCACGCCGTCGCGCCAGTGCTCTGTCAAAAAGTTCCACATGCCATTCGCTCCAAGCTGCTGCGTGGAAACCATCGCACGGGTGGGTTTGTTTCTCAAAAGAAGAATCGTTTTGGCCTGTGATTCACGGCGGCTAGGATACTCGGCATGCCACACACCAGCCCCAGCACCGCCCCCAGGTCCAAACAGAGTGATCTGTTTGGCGTGCCTGCGGCTGAGGTGGCCGCTCCGGCGGAAGCGGTGTGCATCGCTCGCGTGCAGTTGGAAGGTGCGGCGGCGATGGAGCTCGATTATGCCATTCCAGCGGCCTTGGCAGATGAAGTCGTGGTGGGATCGCGCGTGATGGTTCCGCTGCAAAACCGGCGGATGAATGCGGTGGTGCTCGCACTGCTGAATGAGTCACCGCATCGCGGCCGGCTCAAGGAGATCGCCTCCATCGTGGCCAAGCGGCCCATGTTCACCCCCGCGCTGCTCAAACTCGCGCGCTGGATCGCAGATTATTACCTGGTGTCAGTGCACACCGTGCTGCGCACCATGCTGCCACAGGCCGTGCGGGACAAACCGGGCAGCTTTGTGATGGACAGCCACCTCAAGCTGCTGCGCGAGCCACCGCCCGACGACCTGGAGAAGCTGCGGCACAAAGCGCCGATGCAGGCGCGGGTGCTCGACATCCTGCGCAGCTACAAGGGAGAGGCAACTCTGAGCCAGATCCGCAAGGACGTGCCGCGTGCGGCCACGATTCTCAAACCGCTGCTCAAAGCAGGCTGGATCACCCGCAGCGAGGTGCGCGTGGAGCGCGATCCATTCCACGACGAGTCCTTTCTGCCCAGCCAGGCACTGACCTTCACCGACGAACAGCAGGCCGCCTACACCCGCGTCGCCGCAGCGATTGATTCAGCGGAGCAGCCCAGGCCGATCCTGCTGCATGGCATCACCGGCAGCGGCAAGACGGAAGTTTATCTCCAGGCCATCGCCCGTGTGCTGGAGCGTGGTGGCACGGCACTGGTGCTCGTGCCCGAAATCGCGCTGACACCGCAGACCATCGAACGCTTCAAGGCGCGATTTTCCGACCGCAGCGAGCGCATCGCCGTCCTGCACAGCCATTTGAGCGACGGTGAGCGCCATGATGAGTGGTTCAAAATTCACGAAGACCGTGCCGACATCGTGATCGGCGCCCGCAGCGCGATTTTTGCACCGCTGGAGCGCCTGGGCATCATCATCGTGGACGAAGAGCATGAGCCCTCGTTCAAACAGGACGAAACACCACGGTATCATGCGCGGGACGTGGCCGTGGTGCGCGGCAGCATCGAAAAATGCGTCGTCCTGCTCGGCAGCGCGACACCGAGTCTGGAATCCTTCGAAAACGCCGCGAACGGCAAGTACGAGCTGCTGAAGCTGCTGCAACGGACGGATGGACGCACCCTGCCGCTGATCCGCATCGTCGATATGCGCATGGAACGCCGCAAAGGCACGGGGACCACTGTGGCGAATGCCGGCATCCTCTCTGAGAAATTGCGTGCAGCGATCACCGCACGCTTGGAAAAAAAGGAGCAGACCATTCTGTTTTTGAACCGCCGTGGCTTCAACACCTCACTGGCCTGTCTGGCCTGTGGTGAAACGGTACAGTGCCAGGATTGCAGTATCCCCATGACGCTGCACAAACACGAAAACCGCCTCGTCTGCCATGTCTGCGGGGCGCGGCGGCTGCCACCTTCCAAATGCCCCGCCTGCCAGGAGCCGGGGTTGAAATTCGCCGGATTCGGCACCGAACGCGTCGAAACCGTGGTGCGCGAGGTCTTTCCACAGGCCCGCATCGCCCGGGTGGATACGGACACGATTCAGCGTAAAAACCAGCTCCGCGACCTGCTGCGGGATTTCCGCGCACAAAAGCTGGACCTCATCATCGGCACGCAGATGATCGCCAAAGGCCTTGATTTCCCCAATGTCACGCTGGTGGGCGTGCTGAATGCCGATCTGGCGCTCAATCTGCCGGATTTCCGCGCGGCGGAGCGCACCCTCCAGCTTCTGGTGCAGGTGGCGGGCCGGGCCGGGCGTGGCGAGGTCAAAGGGGAAGTCGTGGTGCAAACCCACGCTCCGCACAGCCCGGCGGTGCAGTTTTCCCGCCACAACGACTTTGAGGGCTTCGCCCAGCAGGAACTGGAGCAGCGGCGCGCGTTTCATTACCCGCCGTACACCCACGTTGTCATTCTTGCGAGCCGGGGCAAACACCAGGCCATGGCGGAATTTGCCCTGCAAACGCTGCACCGGCGGCTCCTGGAAGGCATGCCCGAAGACGTACTCATGGGCGAGCCCGCCCCCTGTGCCATGGCAAAGGCTCACGGGCAGTTTCGCTTCCAACTCCTGCTCCGGGCGGCCAAAATCCGCCCCCTGTGCCGCCACATTCAGCAGGTCATCAAGGCCACCGCCCTGCCGGCTGATGTCATTGTGACCTGGGATGTTGATCCGGTCTCACTTTTGTAAATTATCCTTTGGCGAGTCGAAGAATCGAAGGGAACGTTGACATCAAGCGTCCCGGTTCAATATTGACCCCCTTCATGACGACAGAGAAACGCACCTCCTGCCTCCGCTTTGGATGCCTTGCCATCCTTGCATTTGCGCTTTCTGCCTGTTCCAGTGCGGTCGAAGGCCCGGGAGGAAAAATCACCAAGGTGAAGTACTATCACCTGATGCCGTTCTTCACTCCGAACACGATCAACGCGACGATTCTGTTCGAGCGCCAGCACTACATCTACGGTGCCGTCTCCAAAAAGGAAATCGTGGACCGCTTCGGTCATTACTACGCCTTCTTCTGGAAGGCTGATGACCGCACCGGCCCGGTGACTGTACGTTTTGAATACCAGCAGGCGAAGTCAGGCCTTAGCAAACGCGTGCAGGAACTGGTGGTCGATGACATTCATCGCAACAATATTTCCAAATTCGAAGTCATCGGCCCGGAGTATCAAAAAAGTGGCCGGGTCATTGCATGGCGTGTAAGTATTCTGCGAGGCAAGGATGAACTGGTCAGTCAGCAATCCGCGCTCTGGAACTAACCCCTTAACGCATGACTCCTCCCACTCATATTCTTGTCGGTACCATCGGACGCGTGTTTTGGATGAGAGTGGACGGCCGGGGAACCTTTCAAAACAGCCTGCAGGCCAAGAAAGCACTGCAACGTGTGGTTTCTCAGGGCATGCGCAACCTCGTCGTTGATCTGGAGCGCTGCCCCATGATGGATTCCACCTTTCTCGGCATGCTGACCGGTGCCGCCTTAAACCTCCGCGAGACCGGTGGAGGTTCCTTGAGCGTCGTCAATGCCAACCAGCGCAATCTGCAGTTGCTCACCAGCCTGGGCTTGGACCATATTCTGGAACTGGACCGTGATGGCAATCTCTGGGAGGCGGAACGCAAGAAAGTCATTGATGCACTGCAGCACTGCAGTGAAAGCACCGCCGAATGCAAAGAGGTGCAGACCCAGCATGTGCTCTCTGCGCACCAGGCCCTGGCTGAAGTGAGCGATGCCAATGAAAGCCGGTTTCACGATGTGATCGAATTTTTGGAAAAAGAGCTGGAGGCTGGCACATCTGCTGTTCCCGCCTAGGCGCCACCCGGATGAGCCGGGCCGCCGTTTAAACCCATGATCATTGCTCTTCTTGTCCTGATCGTACTGCTGATGTCGGCGGGACTGGTGATGCTGGCAAAAATTGCGCGGCAGCAGAAACATGCTATCGCGGCGCTCCGCGCCGAGGAAGAAGCGATTGTGGCCGAGGAACGCCGCATGTTTCATTACCTGCACGATCTGGGCGAGGCCATCTGGCGCGATGATCAGCAGGCCTCGATGTACCGGCTGATTGTCGAGGGAGCCATCCGCGTGACACAAAGCACCGGTGGCGCGCTTTACCTCTACGACGAGGCCTCGCATCAGCTCGTGCCGCGGCACTATTCCGACTTCTGTGCCCCGCTCATCGCCCTGCCCGAACGTGTGCGGCAGCAGATGAAGGAAAACTCGGCCACCCTCCTGAGCACGCTGCGCATGCAAGCCGAGCCAGCGCAGTCGGGCCTGCTTGGCGGCATCTTCATGCAGCAGAAGACGGAATTGCTGCCGGATCTCGGCCTCGACCCGCGCCTCGGCGAGCACCTGGTCCCCTCCCAGCAGGATGTCACCTCCATGATCGGCCCCTTGAGCTTTGGCATGCGCAGGCTCGGCATCCTGGCCGTCACTTCGCCCAAGGGTGGCCGCAGCTACAATGCGAACGATTTCGAGGTCTTCAATTCGCTCATCGAGCAGTCGGCCTTTGCGCTGGCAAATGCCATGTCGCATCAGGAAGCAGCGAAGAACCGCATGGATCAGCAGGAACTGCAAAACGCCAGCCAGATCCAAAAAGTGCTGCTCCCAGATGCAGATCCGCACGTGCCGGGCTTCATCATCGCCGGCAGGAACATCCCCGCCCGCACGCTCAGCGGTGACTACTTTGATTATCTGACCCTGCCCGACGGTCGTTTTGGGGCAGTCATCGCCGACGTTTCCGGCAAGGGTCTCGGGGCCGCCATGATCACCGTCATGTGCCGTACGCTGATGCGGGCACAGTCGCAGACCTCCGCCTCTCCCTCTGCCGTTCTGGCGGCGGTCAACCGCCAGATCGCGCCGGACATCCGTGAGGACATGTTCATCACCATGTCCTACGTCGTGGTCGAACGGGACGGTTCAAAGCTCACTCTCTCACGTGCCGGCCACAATGCAGCACTGCTCTGGCGCAAAGCCACCGGCAAGGTCGAAACGATTCATCCGCCCGGACTCGGTGTCGGCATTGACAAAGGCGCTGTCTTTGAGCGGGTCACCAAGGATGCCAGCTTTGAAATGCAGACTGGCGACTGCCTGCTGCTCTACACCGATGGCGTGAACGAGGCCATGGACCCCAAAGGCATCGAATTTGGGGAGGAACGTGTGGAGGAAGAACTCGCTAAACATGCCCCCAACGGGCCCAAGGCGGTCATCGGCGGCATTATCCTGGATTTGGAGCACTTTTTGAAGGGTCGGCGTTCCCATGATGACATCACCTTGATTGCCATCCAGAAGACGGCATAGTCACGGCCCCCCAAATACCCGTGAAAACCTATGACCGAGCCGAGTCCCGATACGACCCAGCAAGCCTCTTTTGATGATATTCCCAATCCTGAAGCCACCGCTCCGGTGGAGGAAGCAGCACCGCTTGATCCCATCACGGCACTGACTCAGGAAGTCGAACGCTGGAAAGACATGGCCTACCGCAGCCAGGCGGAGCTGGACAACTTCCGCAAACGCTCCGCCCGTGAGGCTCAGGAAACCCGCGCCTACGCCAATGGCGATCTGCTGCGGGCACTGTGCCCCATCTTGGATAATTTTGACATGGGACTCGAAGCCGCTCGCCAGGAATCTGAAAAGTCCATGGTCTTCATGGGCATGAGCATGGTGAACCGCCAGATTCAGGAGTTTTTGCGCGACAGTGGAGCCGTGGAGATCGAGGCCCAGGGCAAAGTCTTTGATCCCAATCTTCACGAAGCCGTCGCCCAGGAAGCCAGCGGTTCCATTCCTGAAGGCACCGTCATCCGTGTCACCCGCCGTGGCTACAAGCTCAAGGACCGCCTCCTGCGTGCCGCTAGTGTCATCGTTTCCAGTGGTCCTGCGGAGGCGTAATCCCCTTTCTACACAGTTATGGCCGACAAACGCGATTATTACGAAGTCCTTGGCGTCTCCCGCGACGTCTCGGCCGAGGAGTTGAAGAAAGCCTACCGCAAGCTCGCGGTGAAATTTCATCCCGACAAAAACCCGGACGACAAATCAGCCGAAGGCAAATTCAAGGAGGTGGGCGAAGCCTACGACGTGCTCAGCGACGACCAAAAACGCGCTGCCTATGACCGCTACGGTCACGCCGCCTTTGCGGGTGGCATGGGTGGTCCGTCAGCCGGCGGCGGCTTCCACGATCCATTCGACGTCTTCCGCGAAGTGTTCAGTGGCGGCGGCGGCGGCATCTTCGAGCAGTTCTTTGGCGGCGGCGGCGGTGGTGGTGGCGGACGTCGTCGCGATGGCCCGCAACGTGGCAGCGATCTGCGCTACGGCATGGAAATCTCTCTCGAAGAGGCGGCACACGGCGTGGAGCGTGAGATCGAGTACGATCGCAGCGCCTCATGCAAAACCTGCTCCGGTTCCGGTTCTGCCAGTGGCGGCGGCAAAAAAACCTGTCGCACCTGCGGGGGTGTCGGCCAGGTCATCAGTTCACGTGGCTTCTTCCAGATTCAGCAGACCTGCCCGGACTGCACTGGCACTGGTGAGATGATCAGCGACCCCTGCCGCACCTGCAGCGGCACCGGGCGTTCCAAGGAACGCACCAAAGTACGCGTCAAAGTGCCTGCCGGTATCGAAGACGGCTCCCGTCTGCGCTCCACTGGCAACGGTGATCTCGGCGTGAAGAACGGCCCTGCGGGCGATCTCTACATCGTCGTCCAGGTCAAAGCGCATGAGATCTTCGAGCGTGAAGGCAACGACCTGCACTGCGACATACCGCTTTCGTTTGGCACTGCCGCACTCGGTGGTGAGCTCACTGTCCCCACCATGGAGTCCAAAGCTTCTGTCAAAGTACCTGCGGGCACCCAAAACGGCACCACCTTCCGCCTCCGCGGAAAAGGCATGAAAATCCTCGGTGAAGACCGCTTTGGCGATCTTTTTGTCCATGTCCAAATCGCCGTGCCGACGAAGCTCAACGCGGAGCAGCGCGAGAAACTCGACGAATTCGCCAAATCTCTCGGCGAACAAACCTCTCCGATGGAGGAGAGCTTTTTCGAGAAGGCGAAGAAGTTTTTCCGCTAATCGCTCATGACCACCAAAGACCTGCTGACCCTGACGAAGTTCCGCCTCAGTGCGCTCGTCATCGTCACCACGTTTGTAGGGTTCTGGCTTCGTGCGCCCAAGGGTTTTGATTTCTGGCTGCTGTTTCACACCATCATCGGCAGCACCCTCGCCGCCTTCGGCGCGGCGGTGTTCAACCAGCTCATGGAAATCGAGCCCGACTCGCGCATGCAGCGCACGGCCGATCGTCCTCTGCCTTCCGGTCGCGTGAGTCCTTCAGCGGCCTTTGGCATCGGCTGGCTGCTCAGCGCCTGGGCGCTCATCCATCTGACGATCACGGTGAACATGGAAGCGGCGGCGCTCACCGCACTCACCCTCGCGGTGTATCTGTTCATCTACACTCCGCTGAAACGCCAAAGCGCCACCAACACGCTCGTTGGTGCTGTCTCCGGCGCTCTGCCTCCGCTCATAGGCTGGGCGGGTGCCGCCGGGCCGCTGCCTGTGGGTGCCGCACCGCATTTCCGCTGGGAGCTGATGGTCGAACCGGGCGCCATCTACCTTTTCCTTCTGCTCTTCCTCTGGCAGCTCCCGCATTTCCTCGCCATCAACTGGATGTATCGCGATGAGTACCGCAAAGGTGGCTTCGTCATGCTCGCCAACGACGATGAGCACGGCGCACGCACTTCGCAGCATGCACTGGCCTACGCCGTGAGCACGGTGCTGCTGATGTTCTACCCTGTTTATGCCGGCGCCGCCTACGCCTGGTGGTTTCTGCCGCCCGCGCTGCTGCTCAGCGGCTGGCTCTGCGTGCTGGCTCTGCGCTTCAACCGCCAGCCGGAACGCCCCACCGCTCGCAAACTTTTCTTCTGCACCCTGATGTATCTCCCGGGCATTTTGACCGTATCCATCCTCGCTTGGAAGCACGCGTAACCGCACCCTCATGAACGAATCTCCCGCCAAAGCCAAACTCAGTCCTTGGACCATCTGGGTGCCCATCATCATCGCCGCACTCGGCATCGTCGTCTTTTACAACTACCTCATCTATCGCTCACGCATCGACAACGACGTGAACCGTCCGCCGATTCTCGGTCGTCTCGAAAAGGATCTCGACCTCACCGAACGCAGTGGCAAGACCGTCCACCTCGCGGATTTGAAGGGCAAGGTGCTCATCATCTCCTGGGTTTTCACCCGCTGCCCGCGTGGCTGTGCGGCCGTGATCGCCAAACTCAAAAAGCTGCAGACGGAATTTGCCAACGAGCCCGGGCTGCAGTTCGTCAGCTTCACCCTCGACGCCGATGACACACCGCAGATGATGAAAAAATTCGCCGAAGGTATCGGCATCAAAGATGACTCCAACTGGTGGTTCGTAAACGGTGAAAAGGACGCTGTCCGCAAGTTCATGACCAGCCAAGTGCAGTTCCGCCCCGTTCAGGACATGCCGGAAGCCGAACGCCTTTCCCCGGATGACAAGTACATCCACGATCTTCGTGTCGCCGTCATCGACCACCGCGGGCACGTGCGCCGGCTGGCCGATATTTTGAATGCCGATCCCGAATTCGCCAAATTTTGGGATGAAAAACTGCGCAAAGACCTGCACTACCTGCTCAACGATCAGAAAAAATCCCCTTACGTACCCGAAGCCGCGAAATAACCCATGGACGTCACCGAACTCCCCAAGCTCTACACGATTTTCAACGGCTGCGCGCTGCTGCACATCATCCTCGGTCTGACGATGATCAAGCTCGGCCACAAAAAGCCGCACATCGTCAGCATGATCATCGCCCTGATCTTCTCCACGGCGTTCCTCGGCTGCTACCTCTACTACCACTATCACGCCGGCCACGTGAAGTTCGCCGGCACCGGAATCACGCGCCCGATCTACTTCACCATCCTCTTCACGCACATCCCGCTGGCCGTGCTGAGTCTGCCGATGATCATCATGACCGTCATTCCAGCCCTGCGGAACCGCTTCGACAAACACAAGCGCATGGCCAAATGGACCGTCCCCGTCTGGCTCTACGTCTCCGTCACCGGCATCATCGTCTATCTGATGTGCTACGTGTGGTACGGCCCGCCGATTCGCGCCTAGTCCTGCTCATTCCTCAAACTTCCACGACTTCCGCTTCGCCGGTTTGAGGTCCGTGCGCCCGTACTTCTTCCGAAACACGTCGAACACGATGTCGGAACCGTCCGCCTTCATCTGGTGCACCATGTGCAACAGTACCCCGAGCCGCCCTTTCGGAAACCCCGCCTTGTTCGCGAACCACCCCAGATACTCCGCCGGTATGTCGTAAATCGGCACCCCATTCGGTGGAAAATGCTGCGGCCCGTATTTGCCAAACGGCATGAACGTCCGCCCGATCTCTTCCAGATCAGCGCGCATGCGTGCGGCGAGGTCATCCATGGCGCAAAGTAGTGCGGGCAATCCTGCCCGCGAGCACCTTCTTCGGCAGTAGAAGGTTCCGCGTTACTTCAAAGCCGCACGCGCCTCCCTCAGCAGTTCCTCCACGATCAAGTCACTGCCCAGCAGCGGCAGGGAGTAGTGCCCATCCTCCTCCATCACCTTGAGTCTGGCGTTGGGCATTTTCTGCACAAACCGCTCCACCATCGTGACCGGAATGTTGTTGTCCCGTCCCCCGTGCCAGTAGCGGATGGGGTACTGCACACTGGAAAAGTCGATGCCCCAGTCACTTGAGTAAATGTTCCCATCCAAACTCACCGCACGCACGGGCGAACCGACACCGACACGACCGCTCGCCATCAGAATGCCATAAAGCTCCGGATGGTGCAGCGCCTGCTGGTCACGCTCGCACATCTTGCAGATGTATCTCGCCATCAGTGGCGAGTTTACAGGCAGCCGCATGAACTTCCCCGCGACTGTAAGCCCTGCTCCTAGCAGCCATGGCAGGTACCGCTGTCCCCACAAGGCCAGGCGGTAGGCCCACAGGAGTTCCTGCGTCCCCACCTCGCTCAATGGCGGCGCACCGCAGACCACTCCGGCGCTCAGCAGCCGCTCCGGCATCGCGTGGGCGCACGCCAGCACATAGGGTCCTCCGCCTGAAACACCGAGAACATGGAAGCTTGTCCACCCGAACTCTGCGGCGAGTTCGTTGACGACTGTGGGCCAGTCCAGCAGCCTGCGCCCGGGCTGAAATTCCGAAAGCCCGATGCCAGGTCGGTCGGGTGACACGATTCGAATGCCTCGCCTTTTTCCCACCGCATCTAATAGCCCGCCCTGCAGTCGTGAGCCGGGCCAGCCGTGAAAATAAAACATCGGTACACCAGCCGGATCTCCATATTCCGCATAGCCCAGCTTCCTGCCGGAGGAGAGCGTGACGACGTGATCGTTCATGGCTGAAGCAGGTGAAGTTAAAGTCACAGCAGCGCATGCGCCTCGCGCAGCAGCTTCTCCGTCGTCTCCCAGTCAATGCACGCATCGGTGATCGACTGCCCTCGGGTGAGTTGATCCAGTGGTTGTGGAAACTTCTGGCTGCCGCCCACGAGATTGCTCTCCAGCATCGCGCCAATGATGGCCTTCTGCCCGGCGGCACGCTGACGCACGATTTCACGAAACACATCCGGCATGCGGCGATGATCCTTCGCGCAGTTGCCATGGCTCGCGTCGATCATGATGGCGGGCTTGAGCTTCGCAGATTCAAGCCCGTCAATGGTCTCCCGCACATCGTCAGCGCCATAGTTGGGCTTGTTCTCACCGCCACGCAAAATGATGTGGCAGTCGGGATTGCCGCTCGTCGTCACGGCGGAGGCAATGCCATCTTCACTCACGCCAAGAAAGGTCTGCGGCTGGATCGCCGCCTTGATCGCATTGATCGCAGGCGTGATGTGCCCAAACGTCCCGTTCTTGAAACCGAGCGGCATGGACAAACCCGAAGCCATCTGGCGATGCGTCTGCGACTCCGTCGTGCGTGCGCCGATCGCGCTCCAACTGATCAAATCCGCGATGTACTGCGGCGTGATGGGGTCCAGCAGCTCCGTCGCCGTCGGCATGCCGAGATCCAACACATCACGCAAAATCTTCCGCGCCAGCCTCAAGCCCGCCGGAATATCGCAACTGCCATCCAGATGCGGGTCCATGATGAGGCCCTTCCAGCCGACCGTGGTACGCGGCTTTTCAAAATACACGCGCATCACCAGGCACAGCCGGTCCTTCAGCTCCTCCGCCAGTGCCGCAAGCTTCCGCGCATACTCCAGCCCAGCCTCGGGATCATGGATCGAGCACGGCCCCAGAATGACCAGAAAGCGTGAATCACTGCCAAAGAGAATGTCGCGGATCTCCTGCCGCGACTTTGCCACAAAGGCGGTTTGTGCCTCAGTCGGCGCGATGTCGTTCATCAGGCTGCGCGGCGAGGGCAGCGGGATGTTAGAGGCGATGTGGAGGTTGGCAGTCTGGCTCATGGGGGCTGTTCCATAAAGCCGGAACCGACTCTCTTCAATCTTCCAGCACCACCGGATTCTTCGGCTTGAGCACCACGTACAGCACCACGCTGATCACAATGATCCCCCCCGCGATCAGCGGCGCGATGTGCATCGAAGTATCGGCGCTTGTGACAGCACTGTGGATACGAGTGTAAATCAAAGAGGAACAAGTCAACGCACCCAGCACCGGCACGATCATCGGTGGTTCAAATCCGCCCTTGGGTTCTTCCGGGCGGCGCTTCAGCACCACCAGTGCGATGTTCACCACGGTAAAGACAGCCAGCAGCAGCAGCACCGTGGATTCAGCCATTTGTTTCACACCACCGCTGAGGATGAGCACGGTGACAATTCCGAAGAGTACAAAGACGGCCACGTGCGGCGTGTGGCGTTTGGGATGCACGCGGCCCAAGATGGCGGGAAGCAGTCCCTGCCTGCTCATGCCATACAGCAGGCGCGAACCCATGATGTAGTTCAGCAGCGCCGTGTTGCCGATCGCAAAAATAGTGATGCCCAGGTACAGCCGGTCGATGCCTCCCAGCCATGGCGCGGCTTTATGCGCCACATCCATCAGCGGCGTTTTGCTCGCGGCCAGCTCACGCCACGGCACCACCGATACCGCCGTAATCGCCACCGCCATGTAAATGAGCGTGGCCAGAATCATGGCGCCGATCAGGCCAAACGGCACATTCTTCCGCGGGTTCTTCACCTCCTCACTCACGTTCAGGATGTCCTCAAAGCCGATGAAGGAGAAAAACGTCAGCACCGCCCCCTGCATCACCAGCGCCAGCGTGATGCCGGAGCCTGGACCGCCAGCCACCGTGTCTTTCGCCGTTTCCAGATAGTTCACGCCGCCCCAATACCGCGCACCCACGGCAATGATGAACAGCAGGCCGGAAGCTTCCACCACCGTGCAGACCACATTCAGCCACATGCTTTCACGCAGGCCGCGATAAATCACACACCCAACGAGAAACACGATGCCGATGGCCACGAGTTTGATGTCGAGCGCAAATCCAAACGCCTTCTCCAACTGTTCCGCAATCGCCTGGGATCCGGTGGCCATGCTGGTGAGCCCGCTCATCATCACCGCGATGCCCACCACGTAGCTGAGCAGCGGCTTGTGCAGGCCATGCTGAGTCACGTAGGCCGCACCGCCGGCTTTGGGGTAGCGGCTGCCCACACAGGCGTAGGACAGGCCCGTGAGCATCGCGGCAATCATCGCCACCAAAAACGCCAGCCAGACAGCATTTCCCAGGGAGTCCGCAGCCCGTCCGATCAGCGCATAAATGCCCGCACCCAGCATCGAGCCCAGTCCATAAAACATCACCTGCCAGCCACCGATGGTTTGCTGCAGAGTTGGCGGTGAGTCAGTCTTTGAAGAAAGGGCGGCGGGATCCATGCCCTGCTACTAGCCGAGATCGTGCCGCGCTGTAAATATAAAAAACCGCCGCCCACATCGCTTGTTAAGGCGCTGTGGGCGGCGAGGGGGAGACTAACGCTGGTTAATTACAGCACCGGGATCTGGCGCGGCTTCGCCACTTCCTTGAGCGGCAGGTGCAGGGTGAGCACGCCGTCCTCGAGTTTCGCGCTCATCTGGTCCTCACTCACGGGTGCGTTGAGACGCAGACGGAGGAGGTAGCTGAGCGGTGACAGCTCGCGATGCAGCGCCTTCATGCCTTCCGGCACGGTCGTGCTTCGTTCGCCACGAACGGTGAGGATGTTTTCCTCAAGGTCGAGCTTCACGTTGCTCTTCGGCACGCCGGGCAACTCGACGCGTATTTCATACGCTTCGGCGTTGCCATTGATGTTGTAGAGCGGCTTGCGCAGGGATTCAGTGACGCCGGAGGTGGCAGGAGTGCAGGTGCTTGGGGAACAGGTGGTATTCATGATTTGTTTTGGGATGGATTTTTGGGTGTTGTGTGGATCGGATTAGCTCAGAGTGATGGTGCGTGGCTTGCTGCGTTCCTGCTTCGGCAGGGTCACCGTCAGGATGCCGTCTTCGAGTTTCGCGGCGATGGCTTCAGCATTGACGCCATCAGGCACGGACACGGAGCGGGTGAGGCTGTAGGAGCTTTCCTTTTCGCCGTCCTTCTCGCGCTTTTCAGCAGCGACGGTGAGCACGCCGTTGTTCAGCTCGATTTTGACATCTTCCTTCCTCACGCCGGGCACTTCAAAGCTGGCGAAGTAGCTGTCTTTGTCTTCATGCACATCCACGGCCAGCTTGTCACCGGCCACGCCGGGGAAAACCTCGCCGAGGTTGTTGATGAAGCTGCTCAAGGAAGGCAGGCCAGCCAACGGATGGCGGAACCATTCGTCGAGACCGGAAACACGGTTGATGCTGAAGGGGTGGGTGCGGATGATTTTCATGATCTGGATGGTTTGATTTGAGTTTTGGGGGGTGGAGTGATGTTCCGCCCTATACTCATGCATCAGCCGTGCCAGCCGCCATCCGTGCACGTGGAAGCCTTGTAGAATCAGGGATCCAGCGTTTTTAGCGATTTTCGACCCGTCTCAAAATGAGCCGATTTGTGCCATCAAATTGACACGTCCTGTCACTTCAGTGAGACATTTTTGCCAATTCAAAACGCCCCGCAAAAGATCTTGTCTGATTATCGTGATCTTTCGCCACTCCACTCCGCGCCACACCAGCCCTGAAGGGGCTGCGTAATACAGCCCGGGTCAGCAGCACACGAGCCGGAAGCAAACCCAGCACTCCGCCACACCCCACACCCACCAGCAGCGTCTGCAATGAGCTCCGCGCCGCACGGAGAAAGCGTCGCCCGTTCCAAAATCCACCGCGAAGCAACGTGAAAGGCCTTTTGAGAACCGGCCTAAGTCTTGGCCGCTGCCTTCTTCTTCGCCTTCAAGTTCAGCAGTTCCACCGCCATCGAAAATCCCATGGAACAATAAATATATCCCTTCGGAATCTCGAAATGGAATCCTTCACCAATCAAGGCCGTGCCGATCAGAATCAGGAAGCTCAAGGCAAGCATCTTCACCGTGGGATGACGAAGCACAAACTCGCCCACCGCTCGGGCAAACACCATCATGAAACCCACGGAGATCAGCACCGCCGTCACCATGATGGAAATGTGCTTCACCATCCCCACCGCGGTGATCACCGAGTCGAGCGAGAACACGATGTCCAGCAGCGCGATCTGCACCATCACCGCGCCAAACGCGGCCCCTTTGCCAACACTGTTGCGCATCTCGCCTTCAGGGTCGCCTTCGAGTTTTTCATGAATCTCGCGCGTGCTCTTGTAGATCAGGAACAGGCCGCCAAAGATCAGCACCAGATCCTTGCCGGTGATCGAATGCCCCATCACCGTAAACAGCGGCGCTGTCAGCGACATCACCCACGTGATGGACATCAGCAGCATGATGCGCGTCATCATCGCCAGCCCCAGACCCAGAAAACGTCCGCGCGGCCGGTCCTCCGGACGCAGCTTGCCCACCAGGATCGAGATGAACACGATGTTGTCGATGCCCAGCACGATTTCGAGCACGCACAGCGTCAGCACCGCAATCCACGCCTCCGGGGTGGTGATCCAGGAAAAGTCGAACACGTTCAAATTGGCGGTTACAGCGGCGGCGGCGTTGGCAATCATCGGGCGGCGATGGTAGCGGGAAATGCCGTCCCGGCAAACGTCGGAATGATTTTGCTAAAAGAACTTAATCCAGGCACAGCTTGTGCAGCAAAGGCATTTTCCATTGGCGAAAATCCGTTCATAGATGCGCCCATGCCGCCCAAAAGTCTCGCCGAGCTCGAAGAACGCCTCAGCCGTCCCACGCCTGCCGTCATTGAGATGATGACCCGTCTTCCCGGTGACATCATCATTTTAGGCGCAGCAGGCAAGATGGGCCCCTCTCTGGCCCGCATGGCCAAACGCGCCAGCGATGAGGCAGGCACGCAGCGCCGTGTCATCGCGGTGTCACGCTTCAGTTCACCCGGTGCGGCCGAGGAATTCATGCAGCATGGCATTGATGTCATCGCCAGCGATCTGCTCGCGGCCAACGCCGTCGCCTACCTGCCGCATGCGCCAAATGTCATCTACATGGCAGGCATGAAATTCGGCTCCACCGGCCAGGAAGCCATGACCTGGGCCATGAACGCCTGGCTGCCCGGCCTCGTCTGCGAGCGCTACCACCGCAGCCGCATCGCCGCCTTTTCCACCGGCAACGTCTATGGCCTCGTGCCCGTGGAGCGCGGCGGCAGCCACGAAGAAGACGCTCTCAATCCCAAGGGCGAATACGCCATGAGCTGCATGGGCCGCGAACGCATCTTCGAGCACTTCAGCCAGACCCGCGGCACCCCCGTCTCCCTCATCCGCCTCAACTACGCCTGCGACCTCCGCTACGGCGTCATGGTCGATATCGCCCGTCAGGTCTGGAATGGCGAGCCCGTCGATGTCACCATGGGCTACTTCAACACCATCTGGCAGGGCGATGCCAACGCCCTCTCCCTCCTCAGCCTCGCCAAAGCCCACAGCCCCGCCTGGGTCGTCAACCTCACCGGCACCGCCACCCTCAGCGTCCGCGACGTCGCCAAACGCTTCGGCGAACTCTTCGGCAAACCCGTCCAGATCACCGGCAAAGAATCCCCCGACGCCCTCCTCAGCAATCCCTACCGCAGCTTCGTCGAACTCGGCATCCCCTTCGTCCGCGACGAAGAACTCACCGAATGGGTCGCAAGCTGGGTCTCCACCGGCGGCGAATCCCTCGGCAAACCCACCCACTTCGAGTCCCGCGACGGGAAGTTTTAGGATTGATGCGCCGCACTGATTTTCACTTCATTTCCAGAGACGATGAGCAATACCGACATTGACGAAATTGTTCGTGAAGTTGCGGATCGAAGAAATCGTTTGCTTCAGCGCCTCAAGACAAACCCAGCTTATGAATTTAATGCAGTAATGCATCCATCGGGGGTTGGTGGTTTGGGTGGAGGCACCAGTAAAGACTGGTACATGACTTTTACGGTTCAACCGTGGAGACGAACGGATGGTTCAATAGACGGTCGCGAGCTGGTTATACACAAGCCAAATGTCCCCAAAGAAGAATTGGATTCTGTAATGGAAAGCCTCAAGCACAATGAAGTGATTCGACTTCGTGCCCAAGTATCGGATGAAACACAGGGGTTCGAGTGCTGGGATAAGCCCCAGGCTTTGTTAATTGCCCTATGCGGTAAGGATGTCGATGACCCAGAATTACGCATGCTGGCAGAAGATTTGAAGAGGCCGAAATGCTTCAAAGACCAGCATCTGGGACGTCTGCAACTCGACAGGAAGTACGGGTGGATCGAAGGACGCCGGAGATTGGGTTTTAGACGCTACAAGTTGTATATAAAACTACAGAAAGATGGATCCTATGATTCCACCATGGCATACGCCAAAGTGCTGTTCGTCGAAAGAAACATGGATCAATTAAAACGGACGATCATCGACAGTCTCTATGAGACCTACACTACCTGCTGGGAAAGTCTGGGGCGCTTGGACCAGAAGCAGTTTATCCGCCGTGTGAAATTGAAGAGCCTAGGGGTGTCTGCTGATGGCTCTATCGATTTGTATTTCGCCGACGGCGGGCTGTTTCTCGAACATGAAATAGCTATACTCATTGATCGTGATGGGCGTATTGGGGCTGCTAAATTGGTTGGGTAAACCAGTCAAACCGACCGCACTTCACAACCAACAGTGGCATCACTCGCCTTCCGGAAACGAGCGTCCCCAAGCCCCAAAGGGGCTTCGTAATATAGCCCAGGGTCAGCCGAGCCTTAGCGAGGCGACCCTGGGTATCGCATCACACGACCGGGTAGCAAACCCAGCACTCCGCCGCACACAGCGCCGACCAGCAGCGTCTGCAACCCGCACCCACGCGCCGCGATCACCCAACGCTCCAATACCGCCCATCCCACCGCGCTTTCCTACTCCACCGCCCCCGGCCTCAGCCAATACAGCACGCTCATCCTCACCGCGATCCCATTCTCCACCTGCTGGTTAATGAGACACTTCTCATAATTCATCCCCGCATCCGTGATCTCCACCCCACGGTTCACCGGCCCGGGATGCATCAGGTGCAGCCCGCGCTCGCGCACGACTTTGACGCGCTCGTCCGTGAGCCCGTAGTTGCGGTGATACTCCGCAGCGCTCGGAATGAATGGCTCGTCCATCCGCTCCCCCTGCACACGCAGGAGGTAAACCACATCCGGCTTCCACTCAAAGGCATCGGTCCAGTTGCCAAACTGCGGGATCTCCTCCGGCACCTCACGCGGCATCATCGAGCCCGGGGCCAGATACGCCACCTGCATGCCCAGACGCCGGAAGATCAGGCTCGTGCTGCGCGCTACGCGCGAGTGCTGGATGTCGCCGACAATGAGCGCACGGCAGCCGCGCAGGTCTCTGTGAATCTCCCGCAGCGTGAAGGCATCCAGCAGCGCCTGCGTCGGGTGCGCGTGCCAGCCGTCGCCGGCATTGATCACACTCGCGCGGGTGTTCCGGGCGATGAGACTCGGCGTTCCCGCCTGCTTGTGGCGCACCACGATGTAGTCCACGCGCATGGCCTCCAGCGTCTCCACCGTGTCCAGCACGGACTCCCCTTTCACCACACTGCTCGATTCAATGTCAAAGTGCGTCACGTCCGCAGACAGGCGGCTCGCCGCCACTTCAAAACTGGACCGCGTCCGGGTGGACGGCTCGTAAAACAGCGTCAGCATCGTCCGTCCCTTGAGCGTGGGCACCTTCTTCACACTGCGTTTGAACAGGTCCTTGAACGGCACGGCGTTGTCCAGCACGAAGGCGATTTCCTCATCCGTGAGCGAGGCGATGTCGAGGAGGTCTTTGCGCGGGGTCATCTCGTTGAGGTCTGGGTTTGCACGGTGCAGGCATCCTGGCCGTCCACTTCGGTAAACCGCACGGCCACCCGCTCGCCGGGTGCCAGCGTGACCTTGAGGGCGGAAAAATCCGGCTGCACGGGGAATTCACGCCCGCAGCGGTCCACCAGCACGGCCAGTTGCACGCGTTTGGGGCGGCCAAAATTGAGCAGTTCATCCAGCGCCGCACGCACGCTTCGGCCGGTGTAGATCACTTCATCACACAGCACCACGTTGAGGTCGTCGATGTCGAAGGCGATGTCCGAGCCTTCCAGCTTCGGCACCATCTGAAAGGTGTTCAGGTCATCGCGATACTGCGTGATGTCGATGGTGCCGACCAGCACCTTGATGTCGCCGAGCTTTTCAATCTCCGCCGCAATGCGTTTCGCCAGCGGCACACCGCGCGTGAAAACACCGGCCAGGGCGATGCTGGCCGCACCTTCATTGGCTTCCAGGATGCTCTTGGCCAAAGCCTGCACCCCTGCAGCCATCTGGGCCGGTGTGAGGAGTGTGCGTTCAGTGCCTGGCATGGTGAGAAAAGGTGTTCGGACAGTCCGGTGATTCACGGTGTTGTCAAATCAGCCAATGCCGCCACCGGGGTGGAAGTTTCGCGTCACGGTTCGCCTCCAGGGTTGCAAAGCAGGCCTGCCTTTGGTTTGATGCCTTCATGCAACGAATTACCCACGCCGTTTTGATGCTGGCCCTTTCAGGACTCCTGACCAGTTGCGCTGCCTTGCTTAGCAGTTTTGATGCACTGCGTCAAAACAAGCTGCTCATCACCGTGCACGTGCAGACGGACGAGATCGAGCATCCCAGCGAAGTCATGAAGCTGCCGATCGGTGGTCAGGAAATCAAATTCCGAAAAATCCCGGAGTTCAGTCAGCGCAGCATCTCCGGCTTCGAGCCCTTCCCGACGGAAGATATCGAAAAGGACGGCTACGGTACGCTGCTGCAGCTCGACTCCAAGGGCCGCAATGCGCTCGACCTCGCCACGCGCACCTACCGCGGCATGGTCTTGCTGACGATGGTCAATGCCGTGCCCATCGACATGATCGAGATCGACCAGCCGATCACCGACGGTCGCTTCACCATCTGGCGTGGACTGCCGAAAAAGACCATTGATGAAATGGACAAGTTTTACCCGCGCATCAAATACATGAAGTCCACCTCGCGCTTCATGGAGGACATGCTGCCGTCCACGTCCCAGGAAAAAATAAACTCCCGCAGAGAGGCGAAAACCTTGGAGGCCGCCGATAAGGCCGCTGCACTGGACAAGGAGCGTGGTGTGGTCCGCACGCCGCGCAAGGCACCCAAGCGCAAGGACATTATCCCGCTTGAAGGCTTCAAACTGCCCGGCACCTGATGATGCGTCTCGCGCTTTCCATGTCGCTGCTCTGCCTGCTGACCGGTGTCATGCCGGCGCAGCAGTTGCAACTGCCCACCGCCAACCACGCTCTGTACGACAGCCCGGCGGATATAAAACGCGGTTAAAAAGTGCGGCGGGTTCGCCGGGTGGCGTGGTGGTTTAAAAGTGCAGCATCTCTGGTTTAACCAGGAGGATGTTCACGAATATGGAGCAATGGAACGAGATACGAC
>Ga0164296_1000145_pt1 | contig 89433 bp, 84 predicted proteins | sample GEODES057metaG_FD_113533 | JGI IMG/M metagenome (GOLD analysis project Ga0164296, IMG submission 113533) | Dystrophic lake water microbial communities from Trout Bog Lake, Wisconsin, USA - GEODES057 metaG | ecosystem: Environmental > Aquatic > Freshwater > Lake | place: USA: Trout Bog Lake...
CCTCCAGCGCGAGACCCCCAAGCGCGTCAGGCCGCCGCGCCCGCGCAAGGAGCGCATGCCAAGACCTCCAAGGTCCCGCCGCGCCCTCCTGCGCGCCCTCAAGTCCTGCCTCAAGCCCAAGGGCATGGCCATCTGGCCCGACCGCATCGCCGCACGACGAAAAAGCGAGTGAAGGTCGGATACCCCAGGCTTGCCTGTTTCATTACGTATTCGTTACAGTCACCTTAATCAGCCGGATACCCTGCCCTTCCCCTTTCCTTCCCTATCGCGCCGCCAGCACCACCCCGCTGCATCCTCCGAACCCGATCGAGACAAATCCCGTCCGCTCCGCATGCGCGGCGAGAAACACCTCGTCCCCGTCCTCCAGGAAAATCCGTGTCTCCCCCGACGGCAGGTCGATCGTCCGCCGCCCCGCCAGCGTCAGCTCCTGCAGGCTCCCCCACCCCGTATCCTCCGGCGCCGAGATCGTCCCCGAGCCAAACAGGTCGCCGGGTGAGAGGTTGCATCCGTTGCTGGTGTGGTGCGCCACCATCTGCGCCGCCGTCCAGTAGAGATGCTGTGTATTGCTCCGGCACAGGCGGTGGGGAGCGAGCCCTTGCGCCCGCATCACCGGCGTCAGGATCATCACGTCGAGCGCGATGTCATAGGCGCCATGGAGTTGATCGTACTGCGCGTGCAGATGCGGCAGCGGCGCCGGATCACCTGGCGGCCGCGGCGGCTGCGGAATGCGGAAGGGCACCAGCGCCTCGGGCGTGACGATCCAGGGCGAGATCGAGGTCTGGAAATTCTTCGCCAGGAACGGCCCCAGCGGCTGGTATTCCCACGACTGGATATCCCGCGCCGACCAGTCGTTGAGCAGGCAGTAGCCGGCGATATGGGTATGGGCCTCAGCGATCGGAATCGGCTCGCCCTGCGCATTCCCCGGCCCCATCCAGATGCCCAGCTCAAGCTCGAAATCGAGATTGCGGCACGGACCGAACGTCGGCGCCGGCTCATCCGGCCGCTTCCGCTGCCCATTCGGCCGCCGTACCGGCGTGCCGGAGGGCCGGATCGACGAGGCCCGCCCGTGATACGCCACCGGCACATACTTGTAGTTCGGCATCAGTGGATTATCCGGCCGCATCAGCTTGCCGCCGTTCAGCGCATGATGGATGCCGGCGAAGAAATCCGTGTAATCCCCGACCGCCGCCGGCACATGCAGCGTGCAGGAAGCGGAGTCATGCAGGCAGGCCTTGGCCCGTTCCCGCACCGCCGGCGACGCCGTATCGACCAGCAGCTCATGCAACCGCGCCCGCAACGCCTTCCGTGCTGCCGCCCCCTGCCCCAGCAGCGGATTGAGCACGGGGCCCGAAGCCGCCCCCGCCACCTCCGCCGTCAGCAGCCCGGCCTCCAGGGCCGCGGCGATATCGAGGATCATATCCCCGATCGCCACGCCCCCCCGCGGCGCCGCCCCGTGCGGGCTGAACACCCCGAGCGGCAGGTTCTGCAACGGAAATTCCGGATGCCCATTGGCCGAGGCCACCCAGCTGCGGCGCGAAGCGTCGTGCGTATGGTCGATCATGGAGAAAACATTTTCCCAAGGCCCTTCCAGCAGGAATCGTAATCCGTCTGACGCTGCGGACAAGTCATCGCGAACTCTGTCGCCCGCAGCACCGGCCCGGTCTCGAACATGAACGCCAGCGTTCCCTCGAGCTTATGCGGCGCGAGCGTCGCCGCCATCGCCCGCTCCGTCGTCGGCAGATCCGGCCCATGCGCGCTCATCAGCCCATGCATGCTGATCCCCCCCGGCAGGAACCCCTCGGCCTTGCCGTCGTAGACGCCATGGATCAGCCCCATGCACTCGTTCATCACGTTGCGATGAAACCACGGCGGCCGGAACGTGTTTTCCGCCACCATCCACCGCGGCGGAAAGATCACGAAATCCAGATTCGCCCGCCCCGGCGTATCCGTGGGCGAGGTCAGCACCGTGAAGATCGAGGGATCGGGATGATCGAAACTCACCGTGCCGATCGCATTGAAGTTGGCGAGATCGTAGACGTACGGCGCACAATTCCCATGCCACCCCACCACGTCCAACGGCGAATGATCGAGCTCGGTGGCCCACAGCGTCCCCAGAAACTTCTGCACCACCTCGACCGGTTCATCCCGATCCTCGAACCACGCCACCGGCGACAAAAAATCCCGCGGATTGGCCAACCCGTTCGCCCCGATCGGCCCCAGGTCCGGCAACCGCAACGGCGCCCCATGGTTCTCCGCCACATAGCCCCTTGCCGTGCCATCCAGCAGCTCGACCCGAAACCGAATCCCCCGCGGTACCACCGCCACATGCCCGGGCACCACCACCAGCCGCCCCAGTTCGGTCGCCAGCAGCAGCCGCCCCTGCTCCGGCACGATCAGCATCTCGCCATCGGCGTTCCAGAAGATCCGCTCCATCGAGCGATTGGCCCGATAGATATGCACCGAGACTCCGTCCTGATACGCCCCCTCCGCACTCGCCGACATCGTCACCAGCCCGGCAACGAAATCCGTCGGCGCTTCGGGAATCGGCAGCGGATTCCACCGCATCCGATTGGGATCGGGCGGCGCCAGCTTGCCCCCGATCAGCCCGTTGTCGATCCGCCCATAGGGCGCATGATTGGCCGAGGGGCGAATGCGATACAGCCAGGTCCGCCGGCTCTGGGTCCGCGGCACGGTGAAGGGCGAGGCCGAGAACTGCTCGGCATACAGCCCCAGCGGCGGCCGCTGCGGCGAATTGCGCCCCTGCGGCAACGCACCGGCCACCGCCTCGGTCGCGAATTCGTTGCCGAAACCCGATTGCATCGCAAGATTCTGCTGCATGCGGACGCTCCCTTGATTGCCCCCAGTCTAGGGTGCGAGGCCCATCGAGGGAAGCATCGGCCTCAGCCGTACAGCGCCTCGAGATCCTTCGCCCGTAGCACCACGAGATGCCCCTCGACGAGATCGATCGTCCCCGCATCCCGCCAGATCTTCAGCTGCTTGTTCACGCTTTCCCTCGTGCTGGCCACGAGGTTCGACAGATCGCGCTGCGACAGCTTCAGCCCGATCCGCACCCCCCCATCCCCCGGCCGCCCATAATCATCCGCCAGCTTCACCAGCAGCCGCGCCAGCCGCACCGGCAGATCGTGCAGCGCCAGCTCCTCCAGCGCCGCCGACGTCCGCCGCAGCCGGTCGCACAGCACCACCAGCATCCGCTCCGCCAGCGCCTGGTTGCCCAGCACGAACGGCAGGAACCGGTTGCGCTCGATCACCAGCACCGTGGTGTCCTCGATCGCCGTCACATCGGCGCTGCGCGGCTTGCCATCGAGCAGCGCGATCTCGCCGACGATCTCACCGGGGCCGATGACGTTGAGCGTCACCTCCTTGCCATCGGCCGAGGTGCTGCCGATCCTGAGCCGCCCCGCCAGCACCGCCATCAGGCTGCTGCCGGGATCGCCCTTGCTCATCAGCATCGTCCCCCGCGCCACCCGCCGCTCGGTGGCGAAGGCGAGAATGGCGTCGATCTCATCGGGATGCATGGAGCGGAAGAACGCGCTGGCCAGCAGCGCATCCCGCTTCATCCGGTGATCGATGCGCGGCGCCGCCATGGCCTAGGCCAACGCCCCCTCGACCACCCGCCGCGCCGCATCGAGCGCCGCAAGCAGGCGGTTCTGCCCGCGCAACAGCTCGACCTGCGCCACGCGCCGCAGATGCGGATCCGTCATGTCGGCGATATCCGCCGCCACCGCGATCGTCGGCAGCGGCTGCACGGTATAGGCGGGGTCATGGCGGAAGCGCGGTGCCTGCGTGTAGTTCACCGGCACCAGAATGCGCGACAGCTCATGCAGCGCCGCATTGCGCTTTGCCAAAGGCGCAGCTGCGAGTTTCGCCAGCGCCCCCCTCAGCGCCTCCACCGCCTTGGCCGACGGCGAGAGATCGAACAGCGCACCCGCCGCCTTCTGATATCCCGCGATCGTCGCGGCAAACTCATCGCAGGTCGCACCCCAGTCGAACGGCAGCACCTCGGCGTTCACCACCCTGAGCACGGAGAGCAGATAGATCTTCATGTCCGTCAGCAGGATGTTGGGATCGGCGATTTCCAGCGTGTCGTTCTCGGTGTGCCAGGCGATGTTCGCCCCGCAGCCGGACACGTCGTAGTAGCCCTTCTCGTGCCGCAGCGCCTCCGGCATCGTGGACGACAGCATGAAGAAGCTTGGCAGTCCGATATTGTTGAAGCTGTAGTCGCCGGCCTGCGGCGGGCGCATGGTGGCGATCACCGCATCGGGCACGATGTCGCGAATGGCGCCGGCGGCGATATGGGCGCTTTCGCTGAAGGCCCGCGTGTCATGATAGCTCGTCGCCCAGCGGCAGCCCGGGCTGTCGCAGTTGATCTGCACCAGGCAGTTGCGGTCGAGCTCGAGCGCGAAGGCATCGGTGAACCAGGTCGACCCCGCATAGCGCCCGGTCGAATGCCCCGGCCACCACGCGATCTTGACGGAGCGCTTGAGACTGGCGCGGTTCTTCCAAAGCACCCGCGAGAGTTCCATCAGCGTCGCATCGCCCGTCGCATTGTCGCCGACGCCGACTTCCCAGCTGTCGTAGTGGCCATGCACCAGCGCGAACTTCTCCGGCTCGTCGGTGCCGGGAATCGTCACCACCGGGATCTTCTGGGTGAACCAGCCTTCCAACAGATCGGTGCGGATAGTCGCCTCGCCGCCGCCGGCCGCAAGCGCGATCAGTTTCTGGCCATCGGGATTGTTGACGGCGACGACGGGGATCTTCGGCTTGCGCCCCATGTCCTGCAAATCGGGCGACCCCCAGATCGTCGTGCATGTGCCCCAGTGGATATCGATGCCGGGATTGACCGCGATCAGGCCGATGCCGCCCCATTCCTCGATCAGGCTGGTCAGCGCCGGATTGCCGAAGCCCTGCATGACCACGATGTTGCCGCCGACGATGCGCTTCACTTCCTCGACTGATGAGATCGAGCCGCCGAACAGCGTCTTGATGTCGCGGTTATAGGACCGCAGCGCCTTCGGGTTCGCCTTCAGCGACACCAGCTTGCCCGTGACCCCATCGGGTGCCGACAGCGCCGAGGAGGGCGGCTTGGCGCGGTAGGGCACGTTCTCCGCCGTCACCGACGCCGAGAGCGGGACCGACAGATAGATCTCCGGCTCATGCACCTCGACCGGGATCCCCGCCGCGCGCAGCCGGGAGACGATCACGTCGGCCGAGGTGTTCACATCCTCCGGCCGCCAGCGATGCATGGTGGAAAATGTCTCGACCAGCGCCCAGGGCATGTCGAGGCTGACATCGTCGATAAACCGCTGTTCCGTCGCGCTGATGGCCATGGGGATCCCCTCTGATTCGCGGAGCGGATGGCAACACTCTTGACGCGCGGAGGCAAGACGCCCCTTGAACATCGCGGCACAAGCCCGTTCAATGGCCCCAACAGCCAAACCAGGGGGCTACAAACATGTGGCGATCGCTTCTCGCGCTGACCAGCGTACTCGTACCCAGCCTCGCCATCGCGCAAACCGCGGGGGATCCGATCCGGCCGCTGACCATCATCACCCAGCCGCAGGCCGCCGATCCGCGCGAATACCAGGCGGCCGAGATCATCGCCGATTCCTGGCGCAAGCTGGGGCTCACCGTGAACCTCCGCCCGCTGCCGGGCCAGCAGTTCAGCCAGGTGGTGTGGTACGAGCGGCAGCGCTGGGACGTCACCACATGGCAGATGGTCGGCCGGCCCGAGCGCGGCGATCCCGATGAACTGACCTACAATCTTTTCGTCTCGGCCAATGCCGCGAACGGCTATGACTTCGTCGGCTACATGAACCCCGACTACGACAAGCTCGCCCAGGCCCAGCGCCAGGAGCTGAACTTCGAGAAGCGCAAGGCGCTGGTCCTGCAGGCGCAGGAAATGATCAACGAGGACCAGCCCTATGGCTTCATGGTCCATCCCAAGAACGTCGTCGCCTTCAACAAGACGGTGTGGGACGAGAAGAGCTTCGTGCCGCAGGCCGGCATTGGCATCCGCTCCACCTGGAGCTGGCTGAACGTCGCCCCGCTCGGCGCGCAGAAGGACGTGATCCTCAACTCCGTGGCCCCGCCCACCAACCTCAACCCCTTCAACATCCCGGGCCAGCAGGGCTCCTGGGCGACCGAGATGGTGTGGGACCGGCTGATGCGCGTTGGCCCTGATGGCCTGCCGCAGCCCTGGGCCGCCGAGAAGGTCGAGCGCCCCGATCCGCTCACCGTGCTGGTCACGCTGCGCAAGGGCATGACATGGTCGGACGGCAAGCCGGTGACGATCGATGACGCCATTTTCAGCCTCCAGGCCCCGGGCTTCGGCGACAAGTCGCCGATGTACAAGCCCTTCGTGCGCAACATCGACAGCGTGACCGCCACCGGGCCGGATACGCTGACGATCAAGCTGAAGGCACCTGATGCCGCCTTCCTTATCAGCTCGCTGGCGAAACTGAATCTGGCGCCGAAGCACATCTGGGAGCCGATCTTCGACGACCTGAAGAACAAGCCGCAGACCGCCGAGAGCATCCAGGAGGAGAAGCCGGTGGGCTCCGGCCCGTTCCGCATCGTCCGCGCGGCGCTGAACCAGGAGATCGTGCTTGAGGCGAACCCGACGCATTGGGCGAAGCCGAAGGTGAACCGCTGGATCATGCGCATCATGCCGAACGTCGAAGCTTCGCTTGGCGCGCTGAAGTCGGGCGAGATCAACTTCCTTGCCGACTACACGGGCGATCCGCAGATCCTGCGTGATCTCGCCAAGGCCAATCCGAACATCGTGGTCTCCGAGGCGCTCGATATCGGCTTCAAGTTCCTTGCCTATAACGAACGCCGTCCGCCGTTCGACAGCAAGGGCTTCCGCCGCGCCCTCTCCGCGATGATCGACCGCCACCTGCTCGCCGAGGACGCCTGGGGCGGCGCGGCCGAGCCGGCGAATTCCTGGGTGTCGCCGGCGCTGGAAGCCTGGACCGCCAAGGGCATCGTCGATCGTGTCCCGGGGGCCGGCAGCCTGGAGGCCGCGCAGAAGATGCTGAAGGACGCAGGCTTCGTGCTGGTGAACGGCAAGCTGCACTATCCCGCGGGGGTGAAGGAGACCACCGCGCCGTATAACTGATCCGCGCCGCGTGGCCCGCCACATCGCCGAACGGCTTGGCCACCTCCTGCTCGTTTTGTGGGTGGTGGCCAGCCTGACCTTCCTGATGTTCCGCCTGATGCCGGGCGACCCGACGCTGAATTTCCTCTCGCCGACGTTCAACGAAGAGATGCGCGCGGCGCTGCTGCGCGGCTTCGGGCTCGATCGGCCGCTGTGGGAGCAATACCTGATCTATCTCGGCAAACTGCTCACCGGCGATTTCGGCCAGTCCTTCCTGCAGAACCAGCCGGTGAGCCGCCTGCTATGGGACGCGCTGCCGAACACGGTGGTGCTGACGCTGGTTTCGCTTGTGCTGGCCTATGGTTTTGGTATCGTGGTCGGCGCGTTCCTGGCCTTCAAGCGCGGCAGCGTGGCCGAGGGGTTCGCGATTCCGATGGCCCTGGCGACGCGGGCGGCACCTGAGTTCTGGCTCGGGATGCTGCTGTTGGCGCTGTTCGCGTTTCAGCTTGGATGGTTCCCGACCGGCGGCGCGGTGAGCCCGGGCGGCACGATGGGGACGCTGACGGACCGGCTGACGTCGGGCGATTTCTGGTGGCATTTGTGCCTGCCGGCGCTGACCTTGACGTTGTTTCTCCAGGGGCTGCCGCTGCTGCTGATGCGGGCGACGATGCTCGAGGTGCTGAACGACGAGTTCATCACCATGGCGCGGATGAAGGGCCTGTCGCGCTGGTCGATCACGATGCGGCATGCGGCGCGCAATGCGCTGCTGCCGGTGGTGACCGCGTTCGCGCTGGGGCTTGGGGCTTCGATCGGCGGCAATGTGGTGATCGAGACGGTGTTTGCCTGGCCGGGGATCGGGCGCGTGCTGGTGACGGCGGTGCAGTCGTCGGATTATCCGCTGGCGCAGGGGGCGTTCATCATGATCGCCTTCGTGCTGGTGGTGATGAATACGGTGGCGGATCTCGCCTATGCGGCGCTGGACCCGAGGGTGTCGGTCGGTGCGCGGAAGTAATATCTGGCGCTTCCTGAAGAGCGAGCCCTTCGCGGTGGCGGGGGGCGCGATCTATGCGGTGATCATCCTGTTGGCGGTGTTGGCGGATCGGATCGCGCCGTATAATCCGCGGGAGATCCTCAGGGTCAATCGGCGGATCGCGCGCTATGTGCCGATCTCGCCCGAGTTCTGGCTGGGGACGACGGCGGCGGGGAAGGATGTGCTGAGCCAGTTGATCCATGGCGCACGGGCGGCGCTGGAGGTGGGCATCACCGCGGCGGTGGCCGTGGTCGCAATCGGGACATTGCTCGGGCTGCTGGCAGGCTATCTCGGCGGCTGGGTGGACAAGACGGTGACGCGAGTAGCGGACATCGTGCTGGGGCTGCCGTTTCTGCCCTCGATGCTGGTGCTGGCGGCGCTGACGCATGGGGGGACGTCGACCGTTATCATTACAGTGACGGCGCTGCTGTGGCCGAATACGGCGCGAGTAATCCGCAGCCAGGTGCTGAGCCTGCGCGAGCGGGCCTGGGTGGAGGCGGCGCGGGTGACGGGGTGTTCGAACGCGCGGATCATGTTCGTGCATGTGCTGCCGCAGGTGTTGCCGCTGGCGGCGCTGTATGGGTCAGTGGCGATCGGCTGGGCGATCCTGGCGGAGGCGGCGGCGTCGTTTCTTGGCTTCGGCGATCCTGAGGTGGTGAGCTGGGGCGTGATGCTGCAGGACGCCTACGCCAACCAGGCGCTGTCGCGCGGGGCATGGAACTGGTTCGTGCCGCCGGGGCTGGCGATCGTGCTGATGGTGTTGGCGGGGTTCATGATTTCGCGTGGGTCGGAGAAACTGCTGTTCCCGAAACTGGGGGATCAGTGAGCCTGTTGTCCGTGCGCGGCCTTGGAGTTCATTACGCATCGCGCGCGGGGAAGGTGCGGGCGGTCGATGGCGCCGATCTCGAGGTGCCTGCGGGCTCGATCCTCGGTCTCGTCGGCGAGAGCGGCTGCGGCAAGTCGACCTTCGGGCGGGCACTGATGGGTGTGTTGCCGGATGCGGCGCGGATCGCGACGGGCGAAATCGTGTTCGAGGGGCGTAACCTGCTGGCGTTGTCCGCGCGGGGGCGGCGGGCGCTGCGCTGGCGGCGGATGTCGTTCGTGCCGCAGACCGCGATGAACGCGCTCGATCCGGTGCAGCGGTTGCGGGCGCAGATGCTGGAGGTGTTGCAGGAGCGCGGCGGGCTTGGGCGGGCGCCGGCGCTGGCGCGGGCAGAGACGCTGTTTCGCCAGGTAGGGCTCGATCCGTCGCGGCTGGCGGATTATCCGCATCAGTTCTCGGGGGGGATGCGGCAGCGGGCGTCGATCGCGCTGGCATTGGCGCTCGATCCGGCGCTGGTGATCGCCGATGAGCCGGTGACGGCGCTCGATGTGATCGTGCAACGTCAGGTGCTGGATGTGATGCGGGATCTGCAGGCGCGGCTTGGCATCGCGATGATCCTGATCACGCATGACATGGCGGTGGTGGCCTATGCCTGCGATCGAGTGGCGGTGATGTATGCCGGGCGGATCGTCGAAGCGGGTACGGCGGCCGAGGTGCTGGAGCGGCCGCAGCATCCCTACACGATGGGGCTGACGCATGCGTTTCCGGACGTGCATGGTGGGACCTCGGCGTTGGTGCCGATCGACGGGGCGCCGCCGATTTTGATTGATCCACACCCTGGCTGCAGGTTTGCGCCGCGCTGCCCGTTCGCGGTGGCGCGCTGCCATGCGGAGACGCCGGTGTTGGCGAGCGAGGGGGATCATACGGTTGCCTGTTTCCGGGCCGGCGAGGCGCCGGCGCTGCGGGCGGCGGCGGCGGAGCCTGCGACGTGGGCGCGGTCATGAGCGCGGTGATCGCCGCCGAGGGGCTGGAGAAAACGTTTCGTGTGCAGGGGCGCGAGGTGCGCGCGGTGCAGGACGTTTCGTTGTCGGTGAAAGCCGGCGAGGCGGTCGGCATCGTCGGCGAGAGCGGCTGTGGCAAGACGACGACAGCGCGGCTGCTGCTGCGGCTCGAGGAGCCGACGGCGGGGCGGATCACCTATGACGGGCAGGACATCACGGCGCTGCGGGGGCGGGCGCTGCTGCCGTTTCGTGCGCGGGCGCAGCTGGTGTTTCAGAATCCGTTCGACGCACTCAATCCGCGCTTCACCATCCGCCGCGCGCTGGCCGAGCCGTTGCGCAATTTTGGAATCCCCGTGGCCGAGCATGACGCGCGCATCGAGGCGGTGATGCAGCGGGTGCGGCTGACGCCGTCGGCGGCCTGGCTCGATCGGCATCCGCATGAGCTATCCGGCGGGCAGTTGCAGCGGGTGGTGCTGGCCCGGGCGCTGATCCCGGGGCCGAAATTGATCGTCGCCGATGAGCCGGTGTCGATGCTCGACGTGTCGGTGCGGGCGGGGATTCTGAACCTGCTGCGGGCGGCGCGGGATGAGTTGGGGCTTGCTGCCATCTATATCAGTCATGATCTCGCACTGATCCGTTACGTTTGCGAGCGGACGATGGTGATGTATCTCGGGTGGATCGTCGAGGATGGGCCGACGGCGGAGCTGATCGAGCAGCCACTGCATCCCTATACGCGCGCGCTTGTCGCCGCCGTGCCGGTGCCGCGGGTCGAGCAGGATCGCGCGCCGTTGCCGATCCGCGGCGCGCTGTCGGACAAGCCGCTGCATGGCGTCGGCTGTGCCTTTCGTGATCGCTGCCCGCTTGCCTTTGCCCGCTGCGAGGCGGAAACCCCATTGCTGCGGCCTACCACCACGGGCCGACGCGTTGCCTGCCATCTCGGAGAAGCCGCATGAACACTTGCGATCCCGTTACCCTTGAAATCATCCGCGGCGCCATTCGCGCGGCGCAGGCGGAGATGGAGGCGCTGATCGAGCGCACCGCGATCTCGGCCTTCATTCGCGAGAAAAAGGATTTCTACACCGCGCTGTTCGATGCCGACGGCGTCATGTGCGTCGGCTCCAACGTGCCGGTGTTCGGCGATATCTGCGGGCCGGTGTTCGAGAAATTCCCGATCGAGACGATCAAGCCGGGCGATCTCTACTGGTATAACGACTGCTACGGCAGCCGCGGCGCGGTGTCGCATTCGAATGACCAGGTGTTTCTGGCCCCCGTGTTCCATAAGGAGCGGCGCGTCGCCTTCGTGATGGGGTGGGCGCATTTTTCGGATATCGGTGGCATTCGTCCGGGTTCGATTTCTCCTGATGCCACCGACATCTTTCAGGAAGGCATCATCATCCCGCCCACCAAACTGATCGACCAGGGCGTCACCAACGAGGCGACGCTGGAGATCTTCTACCGCAACTCGCGCTACCCCGCGACCTGCCGCGGCGATACGCGGGCGCTGATGGCGAGCGTTGAACTCGGCATTCGCCGCATGGATGAGATCGCCGGGCGGTTCGGCCCCGACACCCTCGCGGATGCCTTGCAGCAGTTGTTCGAGCGGACGCGCACGCTGGTGCGGCAGCGATTGAAGGAGACCTTCCCGGTCGGCACGCATCGCTTTACCGACGCGCTCGATACCGACGGCCATGGCTCGGGGCCGGTGCGTATCCGCTTCGCGCTGACACGCACGCCGGACGATCGCTTCATCCTCGATGCCAGCGAGTCCGACGACCAGACCAAGGGGCCGGTGAACTTCCTGATGAACCGCGACGTGCCTGGAATGGCGCTCGGGCTCTACTTCATCGGCGGCGATCCGGCGCAGGTGTGCAATGCCGGCGGGCCGCGGGCGATCGACGAGATCATTCTCCGCGACGGTTCGGTGTTGAAACCGAATTTCCCGGCGCCGCTCGGCATGCGCGGCATGACGATGATGCGCGTGCTGGCGGCGCTCAATGGCCTGATCAATGTCGCCGGCACGCCGGCGCCGGCGGCGCATTCCGCTTACGTGATCATTTTGTTGCGCGGCACCGCTGACGGAAAGCCGTTCCTGATGTCCGACGGCATCGGCGTGGGCTATGGCGCGCGGCCCTATGCCGATGGCACCGACACGGTCTATTTCGTTGCCCAGGAGAATTATCCCGTCGAGTTCCTCGAGCTCGGCTATCCCGTCCGGCTCACTGCCTATGCCGCCCATCGCGACAGCGGCGGGCCGGGGCGGTATCGCGGCGGCGTCGGCATCGTGCGCGAATACGAAATCCTCGCCGATGAGGCCACGCTCGCGGTCCGTATCGACAGCGTCACCAACCCGCCTTGGGGCGTGGCCGGCGGCATGTCGGGCGGCGTTGGCGGCGCGATCATCAATCCCGGCCGTGCCGATGAGCGCGTGCTGAAGCCTCTCTCCGACGGCAACACGCTGAGGCGCGGCGACATCCTGCGCATCGAAACCGGCGGCGGCGGTGGGCATGGGCATCCCTATGACCGGCCGCCCGAGGAGGTGCTGCGCGACGTACTCGACGGCTTCGTCAGCGTCGAAGGTGCAGCCAGACACTACGGCGTTGTCATTCGCGAAGGCGAGATCGACCTGCGCGCCACCGAGACCCTCCGCCTTCCCCGCCCGCTCGCCGGCGCCTTCCATCGCAAGGTCTACCTCGATGCCATCGTCTGATCCCCGCCTCTCCGTTGCCGTCGATATCGGCGGGACGTTCACCGATATCACGTTGCAGGATCCCGCCTCCCGCCGCGCCTGGCGCGCCAAGACGCCCTCGACTCCGGCTGATCCGAGCCAGGCCTTCCTCACCGGCGTGCGCCTCGCGCTCGACGCCGCCGGACTGCCGGCCTCCGCCATCGGCCGCGTGCTGCATGGCACGACCGTCGCCACCAACCTCATCCTCGAGGGCAAGGGCGCGACAACGGCGCTGATCACGACTGCGGGTTTCCGCCACGTGCTCGATATCGGGCGGCAGGATATTCCACGCCGCGCCAACCTCTACGCCTGGATCAAGCCGCGCCGGCCGGTGCCGCCGTCGCGCATCCTTGAAGTCGTCGAGCGTATCGGGCCGGGTGGCGTTGTGCTCACGCCGCTTGACGAAGCCTCGGTCGCCGAAGCCGCGGAAGCGTGCCGGCGCCTCGCGGTTCAGTCGGTCGCGATCTGCCTGCTGCACAGTTTTGCCAATCCCGCGCATGAACGGCGGGTGGCCGATATGTTCCGAGCGGCGCTGCCTGGTGTTGCGGTGACGGCCTCGGTCGACGTGCTGCCGGTGGCGCGCGAATATGAGCGCAGCCTGGTAACCATCCTGAATGCCTCGGTGATGCCGGCGATTTCCACCTACGTCGAACGCCTCGAGCGGCGGCTCGACGAGGCCGGGATCGCGGCGCCGCTGCTGCTCATGCAGTCGAACGGCGGCGTGGCCGGCGCGGCGGCGATCCGCCGCGCACCCGCGGTCACCGCGCTGTCCGGCCCCGCCGCCGGGGTTGTCGGGGCGCGCGAGGTGGCGGCAGCGGCCGGGATCGGCAACCTTATCACCGTCGATATCGGCGGCACCTCGGCGGATATCTGCCTGATCAAGGATGGCCGCATCGGCCTTACCCAGCACGGCAAGGTCGGTGAATGGCCACTGTCGCTGCCGATGGTCGACATGGTCACTGTCGGCGCCGGTGGCGGCTCGATCGCCCGCGTCAAGGACGGCGCGCTTTCCGTCGGCCCGGCCAGCGCGGGCGCGGACCCGGGGCCGGCTTGTTACGGACACGGCGGCACCGAGGCGACCGTCACCGACGCGCATATCGTGCTCGGCCACCTGCCGCCGGAACTGCTTGGCGGGCGCATGCGGCTTGACCCCGATCTCGCCGAAGCCGCCGTGCGCAAACAGGTCGCCGAACCCCTCGGGCTCGACCTGCACACCGCCGCCCGCGGCATCCTCGCCATCGCCGACAGCAACATGGTCGGCGCCATCCGCGTTGTCTCCGTCGAGCGCGGCCACGACCCGCGCGACTTCTCGCTGGTGCCCTTCGGCGGCGCCGGGCCGCTGCATGGTTGCGCCATCGCCGACCTGCTCGGCATCACCACCGTGCTCGTGCCGCCGGCGCCCGGGGTGCTCTGCGCCGAGGGCCTGCTCGCCGCCGATCTCAAAGCTGAATTCCAGCGCACCCTGCCCAAGGCCGGCGCGCCCGACGCGGCGCTGGCGAACGCCATCATCGCCGACCTGCGCATCGAAGCCGCCGCCTGGCTTGATGAAGAACAGGTTCCCGCGCCCGACCGCGCGCTCGATGACGTCGCGCTCATGCGCTACGAGGGCCAGGGTGGCGAGCTCGCCGTGCCCTGGACCGGCGATGCCACCGCGGCCGTCGCGGCCTTCGATGCCGCCCACCAGTCGCTCTATGGCTTCACGCTGAACACGCCGATCGAACTGGTGACGCTCCGCGTCGAAGCGACCGGCAAACTGCCGGCCCCCGTCATCACCGCCCCCGCGGCGACGGCGTCCACCGCGGCGGGAACCCGCATCATTCACTTCGCTTCGGGCGGCCGGGAAGCCATCGTGCGCGATCGCGCCTCGCTGCCGCCGGGATCGAAACTCCCCGGGCCGGCGATCCTGACGCAGCTCGACGCGACAACGGTGGTGGCGCCGGGATGGACGGCGGAGGTGCATCCGTCAGGGGCGGTGTTGCTGCGGAAGGATTGAAGCGACGCGCCTCCGGCGGGCAGGGGCCGTGGAACCCTTGCTATAGTGTCGCGCGCAGCGCCGCCTCGGTCTGTGCGAGGACGACGCTGAGGGCTGCGATCATGCCTTGCACGGCGACTTGCGGGTCGTTGCCGGGCAAGGCGGCGGTGGCGATGAGGTTGCGTTGCAGCAGGACGCGCGGGGCGTCGCCGCGTTGGGCGATGGCGGTCACCGCGAGGGCCGCGTGCGCGAGTTTGCTTGCCGGCTCGGTCCAAAGCGCAGTGAGTTCGCCTTCGACCACGATGTCCGGCACGGCGCGGCTGCCGGGCGCGGTGACGGCGGCGAAGAGGCCGCTGTCGGCCAGCCAGCGGCGCAGCGCGTCTTCGACGGCCTGGGCCGGGGCGACGGCCCATTCCTCGTAGAAGCCGGTGCGGATGGAGCCGTCGGGCTGGAGTTCCTGCAGGCCGCGGACGTCGAGGCCGGGGCCCGCGCGCAGGGTGCGCACTTCGAGCACGCGACCGGCGGTGCGGGCGGGGAGGGTGGCGGGGCGGCCGATTTGCAGCGGCCATTGGCGGCGTTCGACGTAGGGCCGGTCGGTCAGGCCGCAGCCGGCGAGCACCGGCAGGAGCAGCAGGGCGCGTCGTTTCATCGGGATGCTCCGGGGTCGCGGGGGGGCGGTGCGCTGAGCAGCACGGCGCCGGGGTAGCGGCGCAGGGCCTCGGTGGTCTCGCGCAGGTTGGCAACGGCGGCGCGGGCGTCGCGCAGGACGGGGACGAGGTCGGCGGTGAGGTCGGAGGTGCTGGCGTCGGCGCGCTTCACGCCGGCTTCGAGGGCGGCGATGAACGCCGGCAGTTTCGCCGTCGCGGCGGCGAGGCGTTCGGCGGCCTGGGTCGAGGCGGTGATCAGGGTGCGCGACTCCTTGCTGTCGAGCGTGCCGCGCAGCGTCGTGGTGGTGGCGCGGAGGTCGCCGGCGAGGCCGCGGAGGTCGCTCATCAGGCCGGGGAGGTCGGCGGCGTCGACGCCGGCGCGCAGGGACTTCACCAGCAGGTCGGAGTCGTCGATGAAGTGTTGGGCGGTGGTGGCCATGCCGGCGAAGTCGACGGATTGCAGCTTGGTGGCCAGCGCCTGCGCGGCATCCTGCACCTGGGTGATGGTGCTGGGCATGGAGGGAAGGTAGGACTCCTTCGGCTGCCAGGTCGGCTTTTCGTAGGGGAAGCGCGTCGGGTCGGCGAAGTCGAGCTCGATGTAGACGAGGCCGGTGATGCCCTGGCTCGCCAGGCGCGCCCGCAGCCCGACATTGACAGCAGTGGCGATGTTGGTCGCCTGGCCCAGGCGTTTCGGGTCGATCACCCAGCGGACGAAAACCTGCTGCGCTTCGGGGGCATGCACGTCGAGCGCGACCTGGTTCATGTAGGCGGATGTCACGAGGCCGATCTCCTCGACCTGGCCGAGGGTGACGCCGCGGTATTTCACCGGGGCGCCGACATCGAGGCCTTGGACCGATTCCTTGAAATAGGTCTCATAGTGCTGTCCCTCGCGCACCCGGTCGCGGCCGAGAAACATGACCAGCGCGACCGCGCCGGCCGCGCTTGCAACCAGCAACAGGCCGACCCGCAGGAACGTCGCCTTGTTCGCCATTACCGCTGTTCCTTGCCTTCGGACATCAGCACTTCGCGCCGGAAGAAGGCGCGCACGGTGGGGTTGTCGCTGGTCTCGCCGAGTTGTTTCGGATCGCCCGTGGCAATCACGCCCTGGGCCGTCTTGTCGAGCATGATGCAGCGGTCCGCAATCGCCAGGATCGAGGCGAGCTCATGCGTCACCACGACGAAGGTGGTGCCGAGATCGCGGCGGAGGTCGAGGATGAGGGCGTCGAGCCCGGCGGAGGTGATGGGGTCGAGGCCGGCCGAGGGCTCGTCGAGGAAGAGCAGGGGGGGGTCGAGGGCGAGGGCGCGGGCGATGGCGGCGCGCTTGGCCATGCCGCCGGAGATTTCCGCCGGCTTCAGGCGGGTCGCATCGCCGAGGCCGACGAGGCCGAGCTTCATGCGGGCGATGCTGGCGCGGGCGGCGGGCGGCAGGTCGGTGTGCATTTCGAGGGGCAGCATGACGTTCTCGAGCAGCGTCATCGAGCCGAACAGCGCCCCGGACTGGAACATCACGCCGATGCGGGTGCGGATGTCCTGGCTGCTGCCATACATGTCGCTGCCCAGCAGTTCCGCGCGCCCGGCGGTGGGCGGCTGAAGGCCGACGAGAATGCGCAGCAGGGTCGACTTGCCGCAGCCGGAGCCGCCGAGGATGACGAAGACCTCGCCGGCATCGACGGTGAAATCGACGTCGTGGAACAAAGTGCGGGCGCCGAATCGCATCGCAAGCCCTGTGCCGCGGATGATCGGCGTGTCCATCAGATGCCGAGCCGGAAGAAGATCAGGGCAAAAATACCGTCGAGCACGATCGAGCCGACGATCCCGCCGACCACGGCCGCTGTCGCCGACACCCCGACCGCCTGGGGGCCGACCCCGGTCGACAATCCGGCCCGGCAGCCGATCGCCGCCACGGCGGCGCCGAATACCGCCGATTTCGCCAGCGCGCCGTAGAAGTCGGAGGGCTGCACCCAGTAGGCGACCTGGTTGCCGATGGCGGTCAGCGGAATGCCGTCACCGACCAGCACCAGGGCCATGCCGAGCAGGCCGGAAAAATCGAGCACGATGGTCAGCGCCGGCATGACCGCGATGCCGGCGAGGACCCGCGGCAGGACGAGCATCGTCACCGGATCGAGCCCCATAGTGGTCAGCGCGTCGACCTCCTGGTTGACCTTCATGGTGCCGATCTCGGCGGCGAAGGCGGAGCCGCTGCGCCCGGAGAGGATCACGGCGGCGAGCAGGGGCCCCAGTTCGCGCACCAACCCGATCGCCACCAGGCTCGCGACGTAGATATCCGCCCCGAAGCGCCGCATCGGGATCAGCGACTGGAAGGCCAGGATCAGGCCGATGAGCACGCCGAGCAGCATCACCAGCGGCACGGCACGCACGCCGGCCGCATCCGCCGCCGTCCACAGGTCCTGCCGGCGGAACATCCGCATCCGGGCCGGCAGCATTACCAGCGCGACGGCGGTCTCGCCGAGGAAGGCGATGCCCTCGGTTGCCGCCGACAGGCCGTGGATGATGGTTTCGCGCCAGGTAAGGGCGGGAGCCTTTGCCGGCGGCGGCTGTGGCATGCGGGTCGCTCGCACACGGGCGATGAGGGCGGTGATTTCCTCGGTGGCGCCGATGAGCGCCAGCGGGCCGCCGCCGGCCGCCTCCATGTCGAGCAGCAGGGTCGCGCCGGCGGTGTCGCAGCGGCTGATGCCGGAGATGTCGACGGCGAGCGTGCGGCCACGCAGCTTGCTCGCGGCGGCGATAGATTTTGTCCACACCGCCCCAGCGCCCGCTGCATCGAGCGGGCCGGCCAGGGTGATCCGCGGCCCATCATCGCGCTCGCCGAGGCTGAGCCTGGCCTCGCTCACATGCCGACTTCCGGCTCGAAGGCCCGCGCGTGGTGGGCCTGCCAGGCGATGGCGGCGGATTCGCCGCGCCGCAATCCGCCGAGCGGCGCGCCGGCGGGCCGTTTGACCACCAGCGGCACGGCGGCGCCGGGCGGGCCGGCGTCGAGGTGCAGCCGCACGTGATCGCCGTGGTGGACGACGTCCCGCAGCACGGCGGGGAGTGCGCCATCGCCCATTTCCTCGGCCGTGACCGCCGCCAGCGCGATCCGTTCCGGCCGCACCGAGACCACGCAGCGCCGGCCGAGCCGCACGCCGACCGCGATGGCCTCCACCATCAATCCGCCGCCGAGCCGGATGCGGGCCACGTCGTCCTCGATCTCCTCGACCACGCCGCCGAGGCGGTTGCTCTCGCCCATGAAGCGCGCGACGAAGGCATCGGCCGGCGCGTCGTAGACCTCCGCCGGCGTGCCGATCTGGTGGAGCTTCCCGTCGGCGATCACCGCGATCCGGTCCGAGAGGGTCAGCGCCTCACTTTGGTCGTGGGTTACATACAGCAGCCCGGCGCCGATCCGCTGGTGCAGGGCGCGCAGCTCGGCCTGCATTTCCTCGCGCAACTGCCGGTCGAGCGCGGCGAGCGGCTCGTCGAGCAGGATCAACCGCGGCTCCTTGACCAAGGCGCGGGCGAGGGCAACGCGATGGGCCTGGCCGCCCGACAGCTGGTCCGGCATGCGCGCGCCGAGCTTGCCCAGCCGGACCATATCGAGCGCGCGGCCGACAGCGGCCTCGCGCTCGGTCCGTCCCACGCCGTTCATGCGCAGCGGAAAGGCCACATTCTCCGCCACCGTCAGATGCGGCAGCAGCATGGCCTCCTGGAACACCATGCCGATGCCGCGCCGATGCGGCGCCGTGCGCGAAACCGGCCGCCCATCGACGCGGATCTCGCCGGCGTCGGGCGCCACGAAGCCGGCAACGGCCAGCAGCGTCGTCGTCTTGCCCGAGCCTGACGGCCCCAGCAGAGTCACAAGCTCACCGGCCCCCACCTCGATCGACAATCCGTCGACGGCCAGGGTCTCGCCGAAGCGCTTAGTCAGGCCGCGCAGGCTGAGGCGGGGATAGGGGGTGACGGTGACGGCCATGGGATCCGGGCAGGTTTCAGTGCCCGATATACCCCATCGTGCGCGGCAACATCAGGGCAATCTCCGGCAGCAGCGTCACTGCCAGCAACACCGCGATCATTGTCGCGATGAACGGCGGCACTTCCTTGAAGATCGCGCCGATCGAGGTGCCCGTCAGCCCGCTGATAACGAACAGCAGCAGTCCATGCGGCGGCAGCGCGAGGCCCACCATCATGTTCAGCATCACCACGACGCCGAAATGCACGAGGTCGATGCCGAGCCCGGCCGCCACCGGCACCAGCAGCGGCACGATCACCAGCAGGATGGTGATCTCGTCGATCGCGATCGCCAGCACCAGCAGCAGCACGTTCACGCACAGCAGGAAGGCCATCGGCGCCAGGTGCCAGCCCACCAGCGTCGCCCGGATCGTCTCCGGCACCCCTTCGTTCGCCACCGCGTAGTTGAACACGAAGGCGCCGGACATGATCAGGCCAATGGCGGCGGTCTGGCGCACCGTCTCGGCAATCACGCCAACCAGTTGGATGACGCCGAGCGAGCGATAGACCCCGAACGCCAGCACGAGCGCATAGGTCGCCGCGATCGCAGCGGCCTCGGTCGGCGTCGCGATGCCCGTGTAGATGATCCCGAGCAATAACCCGGGCAGCGCCAGCGGCGGCAGGGCGCGCACGAACACCGGCCCGAGGTCCCGCCAGCCCACCGGGGCCTCCGCTGGAAACCCCCGCCGCCGCGCGATCACCGCGATCGTCGCCATCAGCGCCGCCGTCGTCCCCAGCGCCGGCACCACGCCCGCCAGGAACAGCGCGCCCACCGAGGTATTCGCGATCAGCGCGTAGAAAATCATTGGAATCGACGGCGGCACCAGCGGCCCCAAGGTCGCCGCCACCGCCGAGGTCGCCCCCGCGAAGCCCGGCGGATAGCGCCCGTCGCGCATCATCATCCGCGCCACGATCAGTCCCGGCCCCGCCGCATCCGCCACCGCGCTGCCGCTCATGCCGGAGAACACCAGGTTCGACACCACGTTCACATGCGCAAGCCCACCTCGGAACCGTCCCACCGCTGCCTGCGCGAACGCCAGCAGCCGCTCCAGCACGCCCGAGGCGTTCATCACATTGGCGACGAAAATGAACAGCGGCACGGCAAGCAGGAGGTAGTTGTTGTAGAGCCCGTTCATCGTCTGATCGACGACGAGGCCCATGTCCTGATGCGTCGCCGCCAGATAGGCGAACCCGGCCGCCAGCATCGCCAACCCCATCGGCACCCCGATCAAGGCGCCGCCGACAAAGACCAGGGCCAGCATCCACAGCCCCATGCTCAGACCTCGTCCCGCCAGCCCCGGCTCGCAAGCCGGGCCAACCGCGCCGCCAGCCGTACGACCACCGCGGCCATGAACACGCCGAAACAGGCGTAGACGATGTCGAGCCGCCACAGCAGCACCGGCGTCCGCTCGCGCCACAGGAAGGCGATGTAGTCCACCGCCCCCGGCAGCGCGGCGAGAAAAATCCCGCCGATCAGCAGGCTGCGGGCAATTCCCAGCACCCGCTGCGCCTTCGCCGGCACATGGCGATACAGCAGGTCGAAGGCGATCTGCCGCCGATCCTCCACCACAAGGCCGTTGGCGAGAAAAACGATCCAGATGAACAGCACGACGGACACCTCGTCCGCCCATGCCACCGCATCATGCGCGGCATAGCGCATGACGATCTTATAGACGAACACAAGGAAAACCGCGGCGAACAAGGCGGAGCACAGCCACTCCGCCCCTTTCGCCACCGCGCTGCCGGCGCGCGCGAGCATGGCGCTACTTCGTGTCGTTCACCCGCTTGGCCATCGCCATGTCCCACGGCTTGGCGGTCGCATCCTCGGCATAGATCTTGTCCGCAAGTGCGCGGAACGGCGCGAGGTCCGGGCTGTCGATCACGACGCCGCGCGCCTTCATCGCATCCGCGACCGACCGCTCGTCACCAAGCCGCCCCTCGTCATTCATCTTCGCCGCACTCACCGCCGCCGCGGTCAGCGCCGCCTGTTGCGGCGCCGTCAGCTTGTCCCAGAACGGTTTCGCTACCGAGAAGAACACCGGCTGCAGCATATGCGCGGTCAGCACCACCTGCTCGCTGACTTCATAGAGCTTGGCCGCATTGAAGATCGACAGCGGATTTTCCTGCCCGTCGATCGTCCCTGTCTTCAGCGCCAGGTAGACCTCCGGCATGCCCATCGGCACCGGGCTCACGCCGAGCACCCGGCCGAGCACCAGCCAGTCCGGTCCCGCCGGCATCCGCATCTTCACGCCCGCCAGATCCTGCGGCCCCGCCACCTTGCGCTTCTTCGCCAGCGCCACCTGGCGCGTGCCGAGATAGGCCGTCGACAGGATCACGATCCCCATCTTCTCGGCCACCGCCTTGCGATAGTCCGCCCCGATCGGCCCATCGAACACATGCCGCAGATGGTCATAGTCGCGGAACAGATAGGCGCGGTTAAGAAAGCCGAATTCCGGGATCTGCTGCGCCACCTCGAAGGTGGTCATCGTCGACATTTCCAGCGTGCCGCGCTGCAACGCCGGCACCTCGGTGCCCTGCTTGAACAGCGATGAGGCTGCATGCACGCTCACCTTCAGCCCCGCCCCGGCGCCCTCGGCCGAGGCCTTGAACGCCTCGCAGGCCTTGGCGAGAAAATCCGACGGCGGCGCCGCGGTCGACAATCGCACCGTCGCATCCGCGGCCCACGCCGGCGCCCCCAAAGCCGCCGCCCCGAACCCGGCCAACACCGCGCGCCGCTGCATCCCCATCCGACTCTCCCGCTTCTTGTTTTGTCGCATTCGTCCGCGGCGGACTTCATCACCGCCCCGGATATATTTCAAGCTTAAAAGATCGGGTTAGATCTGCACCGCCTTCATCGCCCCCGCGGGATAGCGGGTGCCGGCCGCCGACCCCTTCGGGATCGCCGCCGACATCGCCGCCACCTCCGCGGCGGTCAGCGCCACGCCCAACGCGCCGACATTCTCGTCGAGCCGGGCCGGATAGCGCGTGCCGGGAATCGCCACCACGTCCTCGCCCTGCGCCAGCACCCAGGCGAGCGTGATCTGCGCCGGCGTGCAGCCGCGCGCCGCCGCCATCGCCTCGATCCGGGCGACCAGCGCCCGGTTGGCGGCGAAATTCTCCTCCTGGAATCGCGGGTGCGCTGCCCGCCGCCCGTCGACATCGGCGAAACTCTGGATCGCTCCGGTGAGAAACCCGCGCCCCAAGGGCGAATACGCCACATAGCCGATGCCCAACTCCCGCGTCACCGCCAGGCTCGCTTCGGCCTCCTCGCGATAGAGCAACGAAAACTCGGTCTGCACGGCGGCGATCGGATGCACCTTGTGCGCACGCCGGATCGTCTCTCCCGCCGCCTCGGACAAGCCGAGATGCCGCACCTTCCCCGCCGCAACGAGGCGCGCCATAGCCCCCACCGTCTCCTCGATCGGCACCGTCGGATCCACCCGATGCTGGTAATAGAGATCGATCACCTCGACCCCCAGCCGCTTCAGGCTCGCCTCGCATGCGGCGGCCACATACTCCGGCCGACCATCCACCCCATTCGGCTGCCCGTCCCGTCGGATCTGCCCGAACTTCGTCGCCAGCACGACCCGATCGCGCCGCCCCCGCAGCGCCCGCCCAAGAACCTCCTCGTTGTGCCCCCAGCCATACATGTCTGAGCTGTCGAAATGATCGACGCCGATATCGATAGCGTGCCGGATCAATCGCTCCGATTCCGCATCATCCGCCGCGCCATACACGCCCGACAGCGACATGCACCCCAGCCCGATCGTCGAAACCGACAGCCCGCCGCGTCCGAGATTCCGATGCGCGATCATGATAAAGTTCCCTTTGGTGTTGGAGGCATGTCGGAAGCGATCTTCCCCTTCACTGCGGCCGATGCAACTCCGGCCGCGTCCGCGTCACTGTGCGCTTGCCCCGCTTGTAGACCGCCAGCGGCTGGCGCAGTTCCGTGACCGCCTGCTCCGGCGATGTCGCGTCGAACAGCACCAGGTCCGCGGGGTTGCCGACGGCGATGCCGTAGTCCCGGAGGTTCATCAGCCGGGCCGAGCGGTCGGTGAGCATCGAGAACAAGTCGCGGTATTTATCGTTGCCGCTGATCTGGCAACAATTGGCCTGCAGATTCGCCATGCGGATCAGGCTGCCATCGCCCATGGGCGTGAAGGGGTTCAGCACGTTGTTGGTCGACAGCGAGCAATTGACGCCGTATTCGGCCAGCAGGTTCACATCGGCAAGCCCGCGGCGGACGTTGTCGGTCTGGTCGCGGCCCATGAGGAAAAGCTCGGTCGCCGGCAGCACAGTCACCGCAACGCCCGCGTTGGCGATGCGCTGCGCCATGACCTTGAGGTTGTCGATCGTCATGGTCGACAGGCGCGTCATATGGCCGACCGCCACGCGCCCACCCATCTTGTAGTGCTCGGTCAGCTCGCAGACGAGCGGAATGTCCATTTCATCCGGCGTGTTGCCGAAGTCGAGATGCATGTCGATATCGACATCGAATTCAAGGGCGAGCTCGAACACACGGCGTATCTGGGCGGCATGATCGGTGTCATAGCCGGGGGCGGCGCCGACCACCCGCGCGCCGCGCTTCAGCGCCTCCACCATCAGTTCATCGGTGCCGGGATTGTTGGTGAGGCCTTCCTGCGGAAAGACGCAGATCTCGATGTCGATCGCCCAGGCGTATTCCTTGGCCAGGATCTGCACGCCCTCGAAGCCGCGCAGCCCGACCTTGGGGTCAACCTCGACATGCGCCCGCATCCGGGTCGCCCCGTTCTCGATGCAGCGCTCCAGCGTCGTGCGCGCGCGGGCGACGATGTCCTCCACCGTGAAGGTATGTTTCACATCGGAAACGCGCTTCACCGCCATCGCATTGCGGCCCTGCTCCGGCGCGCAACGATCGATGATCCGCGACTTTTCCAGATGAATATGCGTCTCGCACATTCCGCCGCAGACCATACAGCCGCCGGCATCGACCACCTCGCGCGCCTCGGCGCTGATCCCGGTGCCGACGAAGGCGATCCGGCCATCCCGCACACCGATATCGACGGGGGTCACCGGGTCGCAGGACAGGCGGGCATTGCGAACGATCAGGTCCAAGGGAACACTCCGGGTTTAATCACGTGAGGGCGATAGTGGTCGCGGTGGCAGGGGGGCCGTCAAGGCCGCACCCTTGACGCACCGCCCGCTCCGGCCGGACGATGGCACGGAATCCGGAGGAGCAGCCATGAACGACCTCGCCCCCAGCCTCAATCCCATCCGCGCCGACGCGCGCGAGGAAATCCCGGTCATCGATCTCGGCCCCTATCTCGCGGGCATCCCCGGCGCGCGCGAAAAGGCCGCCCAAGAGCTCCGCCACGCCTACGAGGACGTCGGCTTCTACTTCATCACCAACCACGGCGTGCCGCAAAGCCTGGTCGACGCCGCCTTCGCCGCCGCCGCCCGCTTCCACGCCCAGCCGCTCGACGAAAAGCTGAAGATCAAGATCAACCAGCACAACGTCGGCTACCTCCCCGTCCGCGGCTCCGTCACCCGCCATTCCAAGATCAACGAAGGCAACAAGCCCAACCTCAACGAAGCCTTCTTCGCCAAACGCGACCTCGCCCCCGACCACCCCGACGTGGCAGCCGGCCTGCCGTTCCGCTGCGTCAACCAATGGCCCGACAACCTCCCCGGCTTCCGCGACACCGTACTGGCCTACCAGGCCGCGCTCGAAAAACTCGCCTTGTCGCTTGTGCCGCTCTACGCGTTGGCGCTCGATCTGCCCGCCGACTGGTTTGCGGAAAAATTCCAGGACCCGATGTACACGCTCCGCATGTCGCACTACCCGCAGGTCGACGTCATCGAGGATAACGAATTCGGCCTCGCGCCGCACACCGACACCAGCTTCATGACCCTGCTCGCCCAGAACAAAATCCCCGGCCTCTCGATCCGCCTGCCGAACGGCAAATGGGTCGACGCCCCCGCCCTCGAAGGCTCCTTCCTCGTCAACGGCGGCGACATGCTGCGCCGCTGGACCAACGAACGCTTCCTCGCCACCCCCCACCGCGTCATCAACCGCTCCGGCCAGGAACGCTACGCCATCCCCTTCTTCTTCGACTGCAACTACCGCACGACGATGGAATGCATCCCGACCTGCACCTCCACCGAAAATCCGCCGAAATATCCGCCCATAACCTATCCGGACTACATGACCTGGTATCGCAACCTGAACTACGGCGCCCAGAACGACGGCGGCGCCAAGGGGAGCGATGGGGTGAAGCTTTCCGCAGGGTAAGGCAAGGCAAGGCTCCGCCGGCTTAGGGCCTGGAGGCCCTAAGAACCCCACCCACCAACGCGGCTGGATCGTCTTTCCTCAGCTGCTAACTGCTTTCTTAGCGCCGCAGGCAATCAAACCATGCGACCGCACGAACCCTCGTGCGGTCGCATATGTCTTATGGGCTTCGCCACTCGCCGCGGTCGAACGGTGCGGCTGTGGAGTGGGGCGCTATCGCGGTTTGAAGGCAAACCGCTGTCGCTTTCGTGGCCGCGCGAAGACGCGCGTCAGAGATCGTGGGATTGCGATCGAAGGTCATCGCCCCAGCCGCAAGCATGGATGGGGTTCTTAGGGCCTCCAGGCCCTAAGCCGGCGGAGCCTTGCTTCCCCTTTTCAATGCACCGTCGCATCCCCCGCCCCGTGGCATTTCTTGTATTTCTTCCCTGACCCGCACGGGCACGGATCGTTGCGCCCCACTTTGGTGGAGCGCACCGGGGCGGCCGTCGTGCGTCGGCGCCAGAAGCGGTGGATTTCGAGCAGGGCGTCCGGCAGCAGGTCGAGGCATTCCTCGCGTTCCTCTTTCGGCAGCGGCTCGTATTTGGTGCCTTCCGGCGGCACCGAGAGGGCGAAGATCGTCTCGGTTGCTTCGGAGAATTTGCGGTCACGCAACAGTTTTTCCCAGGCGAGCGCGCGCATTTCCATGCCTTCGATGAAGCCGCTCGCCCAGAGCGACCCTTCGTGTTCGGGATCGCCGCCGATCCAGGGGATGTGGGGCTGATCGGCCTGCAGGCGCTGTTCGATGGTGGCCCAGTGGCGGGTCAGCAGGCCGGTGACGAACTGGGCCTGCTCGGGTCCGTCGAAGCGCACCTCTTCGCCTTCTGTGCCCCAGATGATCTTCATGTATTCAGCGGGCGGGACTGGTTCGGGCCCGGCGATGAGGGCGGAGAAGAAGCCGTCGAGCTCTTCCAGTGTCATCGTCGATTTCGGCACCTGGCCGCTGACCAGGAATCCCGCGAGCCAGCCGAGTTCGGTTTCGCTCAGGCGCACCGCCTTGGCTGGATCCGGCGGCTCGTCGGCGGGGGGCGTTTCGTCGCCCCATTGCATGAGGCGCAGATTGCCGATGGGGTCTTCGAGCGGCGTCACGCGGCCCTCGATGAAGCGCGTCTCGTCGGCGGGATTGGCCACGGCGAGTTCGAGCTGTTCGACCCAGTCGGTTTCGTCCACTTCGCGCCAGCCGTCGATCGGCCGGGTTTTCCAGCCGGCGATCACCCGCGGCGCCAGTTCCTCGACGCCGAGCAGCCGAATTGCCTCCTGCCAGCCGAGCCAGGCGAGATCGCCGGTCTCGGCCATGCCCTCGCGGTCGAAGCGGTCGAGCAGGTCGACCACCGCCGTGCGCGCCACCTTGCCCTCCCAGGCCAGCCGCGCCAGCACCAGGAACAGCACCCATTTCATGCCCCCCTCGGTGTAGGGGTCCTCGGCCGCTTCCAGCAGCAGCGCCGCGTCGCCGTCGTAGAGCGACAGCATCACCTGGGTCAGCAGTCCGCTGCAATCCTCGCCGAGCGTCGCCTCGATCTCCTCCTCCGGCACGCGCAGGAACGCCACCAGCGCGGGGAAGGCCGAGGTCTCGCGCGCGGCGGCCAGCGCGTGCAGGCCGAACAGCATCAGGTCCGACTCCCCGGGCATCAGGAACGACCCCGCCGTCGCCTTCTCCAGCAGCGATATGATTTCGGGCGCCAGCGCCGCCGCCTGGCCGACGGCCGCGCGCAGCGCCGCCTCCGGCACGGCGGTCGCGTTAATGAAGTCGTGGCGGATCTCATCGAGGGTCATGGCAGGCTCCGGCAGCACATGGGCAGTCTACACGCCGGGAAGCGCCTACTCCACCGAGGGCGCCTGCGCCGGTATCCGCCGCACGCGCACCCGCCGGATCCGCCGCGCATCGGCCTCCAGCACGCGGAACTCGATCCCCGCGGGATGGCCGATCACCTCGCCCCTTGCCGGCACCCGCCCGGCGAGGGTGAACACCAGGCCGCCGACGGTATCGATGTCGGCCGCCCGCTCGTCCTCGCTTAGCACCGGCCCCATCCGCGCCTCGAACTCCTCGACCCTCATCCGCGCATCCATGTCGAGCGAGCCGTCGCCGCGCTCGGTCACCATCGGGCCGGGCACTTCGTCATGCTCGTCAGAGATATCGCCGACGATCTCCTCAACGAGGTCCTCGATGGTAACCAGCCCATCGATCCCGCCATATTCGTCGACCACGAGCGCCAGATGCATCCGCGCCTGGCGCATCTGCAGCAGCAGGTCCAGCACCGGGATCTGCGGCGCGATCATCAGCGGCTTGCGCAGCACCGCCTCGAGCTTGAACGCCTCGGCCCGGCCCACGAAGGCGAACACGTCCTTGAGGTGCACCATGCCCACGACGTCATCGAGCTCCTCGCGGAACACCGGCAGCCGCGAATGCCCCTCGCGCTGGAACAGCGCCACCGCCTCGTCGAGCGTCGCGCCGACCTCGATCGCCACGATATCCGGCCGCGGCACCATCACGTCATCCGCCGTCGTGCCGCGCAGCCGCAGCACGTTGGCGAGCAGCGCCCGCTCCTGGCGGTCGAGCTCCGGCGCCCCCTCATTGGCCGCCGCCGCCTCGGCCGCCTCCTGCACGAGTTCGGCGATCGACTCGCGCACGCTCGGCTCCGGCTTGCGCAGCCGCCCCCGCAGCCGCGCGATCAGCCCCGCCCGCCCGCTCATGTGCGCCGCCACGGGTTCGGCATCCCGAGCCGCCCGAGCAGCCGCGCCTCCACCATTTCCATCCGCCGCGCCTCGCCGGCGCCCTCGTGCCCATGCCCGCGCAGATGCAGCGCGCCGTGGATCACCAGGTGCGCCAGATGCGCCCTTACCGACTTCCCCGCCGCCCGCGCCTCGCGCGCCACCACGCCGCTCGCCAGCACGATCTCGCCGATCTCGCCGGGCCCGTTCGGCTCGAAGGTCAGCACATTGGTCGGCTTGTTGCGGCCACGGAACTGCGCGTTGAGCCGCTTCACCGCCCGGTCGGAGGCCAGCACCACGCTGCCGTTCAGCGCCGAAACCGCGCCGGCCCGCCGCACCACCCGCTCGGCGTCGCGCAGCATCCGCCGCCACGCCGTATCGTCGACGAACACCTGGAGCCCCGCCTGCGCGGGGCTCCGACTGGAGGAAGGGTCCATCTACGTCGACGACCCCTCCGCGTGCCGCCCGCGCTGCGCCGTCTCCTGCTCGGCCGCGGTGCGCTGCTCGTAGGCGTCGACGATGCGCGCCACCAGCGGATGGCGCACCACGTCGCGCTTGTCGAACCGGCACACGCCGATCCCCGGCAGCCCCTCCAGCGTGTCGAGCGCGTCGCGCAGCCCGCTCCGCGCCCCGTTCGGCAAATCGATCTGCGTGAGATCCCCGGCGATCACCATGCGTGTGCCCTCGCCCATGCGGGTGAGGAACATCTTCATCTGCACCGGCGTCGTATTCTGCGCCTCGTCGAGAATGACGAACGCATGCGCCAGGGTCCGCCCGCGCATGAACGCCAGCGGCGCCACCTCGATCTCGCCCGTCCCCATCCGCCTTATCACCTGCTCGCCCGGCATCATGTCGTGCAGCGCGTCATAGAGCGGCCGCAGATAGGGATCGACCTTCTCCTTCATATCGCCGGGCAGGAAGCCCAGCCGCTCGCCGGCCTCGACCGCCGGGCGGGACAGCACGATCCGGTCGACCGCGCCCGAGGTCAGCATCGCCACCGCCTGCGCCACGGCCAGATACGTCTTGCCGGTGCCCGCCGGCCCGATGCCGAACACCATCTCCTGCTTGGACAGCATTTCCATATACGTCGCCTGCCCCGGGCTGCGCGGCCCCACCGCGCCCCGCTTGGTGCGGATTGCCGGCAGGTCCGCCAACGGCAGCCGCGGATCGTCGATCTCCGCCAGCCGCACCGCCGCGTCCACGTCGCTCAGGCTGATGCCCTCGCCGCGCTCCAGCCGGCGATACAGCCCGTTCAGCGCCGACTGCGCCGCCTCCACCCGCGCCGGATCGCCGGCGATCGCCATGCGGTTGCCCCGGCAGTTGAGCCGCACGCCAAGCCCCTGCTCGATGCGCACCAAATGACGATCGTGGTCACCGAGCAGCAGCGAGAGCAGCGCGTTGTCGGGAAACTGAAGGGTGACGGCCTTGCTGGCCGAAGCGGCGGCGGAACGGTCGGTGGCGGCGACGGTGATCTGGGTCAAGCGGGGGCTGTCTCCTGAACAAGGGTTGCACTCAGCGAATTGGTATGCGCGGCCGTGACGTCCATCATCACCTCGCGGCCGACGAGGTCCAGCGAACCACTGGCGTGCACCGGCTGCAACCAGGGCGACCGGCCGCCGATCTGCCCGGGATGCCGTCCGGCCCCGGTCACCAGCACGGGAATGCGCAAACCCGCGCAGCGCGCGTTGAATGCCGCCTGCTGTTCGCGCAGCAGCGCCTGCAACTCCTGCAGCCGCCGGTCCTTCACATCCTCCGCCACTTGCGGCAGCCCCGCCGCCGGCGTGCCCGGACGGGGCGAATACTTGAAGCTGAACGCCTGCGCGAACCCCACCGCGCGTATCAGCGCCATCGTCGCCGAGAAATCCGCCTCGCTCTCGCCGGGATGCCCGACGATGAAATCCGACGACAGCGCGATATCCGGCCGCGCCGCCCGCAGCTTCTCGATGATCCCGAGATACTCGGCCGCCGTATGCTTGCGGTTCATCGCCGCCAGAATGCGATCCGAGCCCGACTGCACCGGCAGATGCAGGAACGGCATCAGCTCCGGCACCTCGCCATGCGCCGCGATCAGCTCCTCGTCCATGTCCCGCGGATGCGACGTCGTGTAGCGGATGCGCTTCAGCCCCGGAATCTCCGCCAGCCAGCGCACCAGGCGCCCCAGAGTCGCCGGCCCGCCATCCGGACCCGTGCCGTGCCAGGCGTTGACGTTCTGGCCGAGCAGGGTGATCTCCCGCGCGCCGCCCGCCACCATCCGTCGCGCCTCCGCCAGCACCGAGGCCGCCGGCCGGCTCGCCTCGGCGCCGCGCGTATACGGCACCACGCAGAACGAGCAGAACTTGTCGCAGCCCTCCTGGATCGTCAGGAACGCCGTCACTCCCTGGGGGGCCGCCGCATCGGGCAGATGGTCGAACTTGGTCTCGGCCGGGAAATCCGTCTCGATCACCGCGCCGGCCGCCCGGCTCGCGCGGGCCACCATCTCCGGCAGCTTGTGATAGGTCTGCGGCCCCAGCACGATGTCGACATAGGGCGCCCGGGCCAGGATCTCCGCCCCCTCCGCCTGCGCCACGCAGCCGGCCACCGCCAGGATCATCCGCCCGCCCTCGGCCTCCCGCGCCTGCTTCAGCAGCCTGAGCCGCCCCAGCTCGGAGAACACCTTCTCCGCCGCCCGGTCACGGATATGGCAGGTATTGAGGATCACCATGTCCGCCCCATCGGGCGCCTCCGCCGCCGCATAGCCCAGCGGCGCCAGCACATCGCTCATGCGCCCGCTGTCATACACGTTCATCTGGCAGCCCCACGTGATCATGTGGAGCTTCTTGGCGGCAGGCGTCATCGGCAGGGTTCCTCTTCCCCCGCGCGGAAAAGTCCGGCGAGGAAGAGGGGAGAGATCGTCGTCCGGGGCGTACAGGTCAAGCGCAATGGCGCTGCGGTCCCTCCGTGCGTTGCGCGAAGTGTCGCAGAATGCCCGGTTGGCGTGTCAAGCGCCGCGAGCCCCGCGGCACGAAAACGTCACGCAAAAACCTCGACCGCGGGCTCCGCCACCGGCTCCGGCGGCCGCGCCGTCAACGGCACCGCCGGCCGATTCTGCCGCAACGTCGCCGCCCCATCGGCGGTAATCTGCCACAACGCCCGCGTCAGCGCCTTGCGCGAGGGAAACGTCGCGGGGTCCAGCGGCGTGTGGAACAACACCGTCGCCCGCATCCCCCGCTCCGCGCCCAGCCGGCAGAAATGCGACGCCAGATCCTGATCGCCGATCCAGGCGAAAATCGTCCGGCTCGCCCGCCCCGTCGGCAACCCCGCCAGCCGGTCATACACCAGCGACACCGGCTGCACGATCGGCGTCCGCCCATCCACCGTCACCGGAACCTCGGCGATCGACAGAAACGCCGAGCGGAACGGCAGCACATGCGAACCATCCGACGTCGTCCCCTCGGGGAACAGGATCAGACTATCCCCCCCCGCCAGCCGCGCCCGCATCTCGTCGCGCTCCCGCGCCGTCGAGGTCCGCACCCGGCGCACATAGACCGTGCCGCCCAGCCAGGCGATCCACTTCACCACCGGCCAGCTGCCGACCTCTTCCTTGGCGATGAAGCTCGCCTGCAACAGGGCGCCGAGCACCGGCACGTCGAGCCACGAGCTGTGCGTCGACACATACACGATCGGCCGTCCATCCGCCGTCCGCGCCGCCGGCTGCCCGATCGCCCGCACTCGCATCGACATGATCCGGCACATCACCCCCCAGTAGATCCGCGCGAACCCCGCGTTCAGCCGCCCCGGCAGCAGCAGCAGGACCGCCTGCACCGGCATCAACGGCAGCGTCCACAGCACGATCAGCACCAGCCGGCGGACCACCCGCAGCTTGCGCATCGGCTCGCTGCCCGGCCGCACGAACTCCGACCAGGAGCCGTCGTCGCTCTCATCGAATCTCTTGGTCAGCAGCGCCGCACGCTGCTTCTTCGGAATCGCGATGTTCATACCCACCGGGGATACAGTCCGCCGCCGCCGCAAACAATGACAGGATCATGATCGTTCGCTGAAGCCTTCGTTGCAGTTCCCCACCCCCGCGCCTGGACACATCCCGCCGCCAATGCTGACATTTCCGCCAAACAACGATCCGGGAGGCCCCCCATGCGCATCTTCCAGCACCACGTCCTCGCCACCGCAGTCAAATCCGCCCCCGCCGTCGCCCAACACCTGCTGGCCCACGCCGCCCCCGCCGCCAGCGCCGCCGGCGGCCGCCTCTTCGGCGTCTTCACCCCGCAGATCGGGCTCAGCGCCAACCACGTCATCCTGCTCTCCGAATTCCCTGACGAAGCCACCGCCCGCGCCACCGACCTCCTCGCCGGCGCCCAGGTCGGCGTAGAGCGCCACGAATTCTGGCAGCCCGACCCGCGCCCGGCCGCCGGCGCCGTCTTCCCCGAGACCGAGGGCTTCTTCTCCCATCGCTGGTTCGACTGCGCCGAGGCCGACTGGCCCAAATTCCGCGACCTCTCCACCTACGCCTGGGACAATTTCGAAGGCCACCACGCCACCCGCGTCATCGGCTTCTGGCGCAGCCAAACCCCGCCCGCCCCCGGCCTCACCCGCGTCTGGCTCATGGCCTGGTACCAGAACCTCGCCGCCTGGGAGGAGTCGCGCTGGTACCTCAACCGCACCGGCCAAGGCGCCACCCAGGCCTTCGAAAACTTCCGCGCTCGCCGCGAACTCACCCTCGATACCGCGGTCTCCATTCTGATCCGCGTGACCTCAGGGTAGCAACGCGCAGACGCAGGCAAGGCTCCCCGGCTTAGAGCGCGATCACGTGAGGCTTATGGGTCAGAAAGCGTGAATCGCACTCTTCTTCAATAGGTTGCTAGATCAGGGTTGGTTTGACCTGAACCAATCATGATCTAGGTGAGGGTATCCAAGGTGAGCTGCGAAGCAGATCAACCGGCCCTTGGCCACAGGAGCGCCGTCCCTTCAGGCCGTTGCGTGCATCCCTGACCCACCGCAACCATCGGATGGTCCCTCAGCCGGAACCGCGGCAGCATGGTGTTCATGTCCCAGTCCGCAACGTCTACCACCCCGGCGCCGTCCGCCGAGGCGTGGCTGCTCATTCTTGCCTTGTCGCTCCCCTGGGGTGGCTCGTTCATTTTCTACCGCCTGTTGGCCGATGCCTTGCCGAGTTTCACCATCGTGTTGGGGCGGGTGGCTTTGGCGGTGCCGTTCCTGTGGCTGTTGATCAGGCTGCGCGGCCAGCGCCTGACCGTCCCCTGGCCTGGCTTCCTGGTCATGGCCCTGCTGAACAACGTCGTGCCGTTCACCTTGTTCGCCTGGGCTGAGATCCGCGTCACCAGCGGCACGGCCGCCATTCTGAACGCGACGACCCCGATCTTCACCGCTCTGGTGCTGCGGATCTTCGCGGCCGAGCCGCTCACCCGCGCGCGCATGTCCGGCATAGTGCTGGGGGTCGCGGGGGTGGCGGTCCTGGTGGGACCGTCGGTGCGCGACCTGACCGCCGATCTCTGGGCCGAGCTCGCCTGCCTGGGCGCGGCCATGTGTTACGGCTTCTCGGCCTCGTGGAGCCGCCGTCTGAAGGGCGTCGACCCGTTGCATGCGGCGACGGGGCAGTGCCTATGCAGCACCCTGATCCTGCTGCCGCTGGTGGCTGTCATCGACCAGCCCTGGGAACTGCCGATGCCCAACGCCGCCACCTGGGCGGCCTTGTTTGGCATCGCGCTGCTGAGCACGGCTCTGGCCTACGTGATCTTCTTCCGCATCATCGTGGTGGCCGGCGCGGCGAACGTTATGCTGGTGACGTTGCTCGTCCCGGTAAGCGCGCTGGCCATGGGCACGGTGTTCCTGGGTGAGGCGGTGACGGCCAATGCGATGGCCGGCATGGTTCTCATCGCCCTGGGGCTGGCGGCGATCGACGGGCGATTGCTGCGGAGAGGGCTGGGGCGATAACCAGCCCGCACGCTGCGATCCCCGCCATCAGCAGCCACACATGCCCGGTTCCGTCATAGAGATGCCCGGCGATCACGGTGAACACGCTTACCGGCAGCGCCCCACCGAGCGCTGCATACAGCGTCTGCGCCGCCCCCGCGCGTTCAGGCGGCAGCTGGCGCGACAGGATCTGCATGGCCGAGAGGTGCTGGGACGCAAAGATCACCCCATGCAACGGCTGCACCAGCAGCAGCGGTAGCGCCGCGGTCGTCGAGCCCGTCACCAGCCAGCGCACCACCGCCAGCCCCGCCGATAATGCCGTCAGCCGCGCCGGCCCGATCCGGTCGGCGAGTGGCCGGCAGAACAGGAACACCAGGCTCTCCACCAGGAGCCCTTCCGCCCAGAACACCCCGATCATGCCCGAGGAGAGCCCGTTGGCCTGCCAGTGCAGCGTGCTGAGCGCGTAGAGGGCGGCGTGCGACCCCTGGCTCAGCGCGCTCGCCGTCAGCGTCAGCACGAAGGGCCGGTTGAGGAACAGCCGCGGAATCCCCGCCAGCCCCGCACGCCGCGCCGTCGCGGTCTCGGCGGCGATCAGCCGCGTCGCGCCGGCCGCCAGCAGATACCCCAGCCCGCAGAACACCGGCACCACCCGCGGCCCGAAGACCCCCACCAGCCACCCGCCGGCCAGCGATGCCGCCGTGTAGCAGCCTGACGCCGCGCCCCGCACCCGCCCATAGTCCAGCCGCCCCCGTGCCGACAGCGCCAGCGAGACGGCATCCGCCAACGGCATCAGCGACGCCGCCCCCGCCCCCTGCAGGCATGCGACCATCAGCAACACCCAGAACGACCCCGCGGGAAGCAGCAGCAGCGAGGCCACGCCGGCCAGGCAACTCGCCGCCAGCAGCGTCCCGGAAACATTCCCGCCGCGGTCGGCGATCGCCCCCCACACCGGCACCGCCAGCATCCGCACCACGGTGGACACCGCCAGCAGCGACCCGATCGCCACCGCATCCAGCCCCGCCGCCAACAGATAGGCCGGCAGAAACGCCGTCGTCATCGCCGCCGCCGCGAACACGGGGGCGAGAAACAGCCCGACGCGCAGCCCCGGCGACACCGTCAGGGTCTCGCAGCCTCCAGCGCCGCCAGCTCCCGGATCTTCCGCGCCATCGCCGCGATCCCGTTCCCCCGATTGGTCGACAGCGCCTCGAGCAGCCCAAGGTCCTTCAGGAACACCGGATCCGTCGCCCCGATCTCCTCGGCCGTCCGCCCCGAGTAGACCCGCAGCAGCAGCGCCACGAGCCCGCCCACGATCGCCGCGTCCGACGCGCCGGCGAGATACAGCCGCCCATCCTCCCGCCGCATCTCCATCCACACCTTGCTCTGACAGCCCGGCACCCGGTGTGCGTCATCCATCCACGCCTCCGGAAACGGCGGCAGCTTCCGCCCCAGCTCGATGATGAACTGGTAGCGCTCCATCCAGTCATCGAACACGGCGAACTCATCGCCAATCGCGGCAATCGCCTCGGCGGCGCTGGCATCCTCGGGACGCAAGAACGGATCATCGGTCATCGCCCGCATGTGCGCGCGCCCCTCGCCATCGTCAAGCAACCCGCCATCAAGAGGCACTGACAACGATCGGCTGCGGCGGCACGCTCGTGGTGCGTGCGTAAGAAAAAGCGAAGGCAAGCAAGGCTCCGCCGGCTCAGGGCCACGGGCCCTGAGAACCCGTCAACTTAACGCGGCTGGATCGTCGTTCTTCAGCTGCGAACCTCTTCCTTAGCGCCGCAGGCAATCGAACCCAGCGACCGCACCGATCAGCGTGCGGTCGCACTGGTTTGATAGGCTTCGCCACTCCCCCCATCGAGATCGTGGGACTGCGACCGAAGACCGGTTCTCCAGCCGCGAGCATGGATGGGGATCCAAGGGCCTCCAGGCCCTTGGCCGGCGGAGCCTTGCCTGCCTTCCCCAATCCTCCCTACCTTGCGCTCCCATCATCCCGGACCCAGACCCATGCCCGCCCATCGCCTGCACTACGCCTGGGTCATCGCCGCCCTCACGTTCCTCATCCTCCTGGTCGCCGCCGGCATGCGTGCCGCCCCGGCGGTGTTGCTGATCGCGCTCCAGGCCGATTTCGGCTGGACCGCCGCGAGCATTTCCCTCGGCGTTGGGATCAATCTCCTGCTCTACGGCCTGTTCGGCCCCTTCGCCGTCGCGGTGATGGACCGCTACGGCATGCGCCGCACCTTGATCGCCTCCCTCGCCCTGATCGCCGCCGGCACGGGTCTGACGTCGGTGATGACCGCCGTGTGGCAGTTCGTCCTGCTCTGGGGCCTGATCGCCGGCCTCGGCAGCGGCGTGATCTCGATGGTCCTGGCGGCCACGGTGGCGGCGCGCTGGTTCACCGCGCGGCGCGGCCTTGTCATCGGCGCCTTGTCGGCCAGTGCGGCCGCGGGCGCCCTGGTCCTCTTGCCGCTGATGACCTGGCTCGAGCGCGCCGGCGGCTGGCGCGTCATGGTCCTGGTCATCGCCGGCGCGGTCGCGGCCGTCCTGCCGCTCGTCGCCTGGCTCATGCACGACCGACCGTCCGATCTCGCCCTCGCGCCCTATGGCGACGAGGGCGGCGTCCAGCCGGCGCCGCCGGTCCAGGGCAACCCCGTCGCCAACGCGCTCCGCGGCCTCACCGACGGCCTGCGCAACCGCGACTTCCTGCTGATGGCCTCGAGCTTCTTCATCTGCGGCGCCACCACCAACGGCCTGATCGGCACCCATTTTCTCCCCGCCTGCCTCGATTTCGGCATCCCCGCCACCACCGGCGCCGGCCTCCAGGCCGTCATCGGCGTCTTCACCGTCACCGGCGCGCTCGCCTCCGGCTGGCTGTCCGACCGTTTCGACGCCCGCGTTCTCCTCGCCGCCTACTACATCTCCCGCGGCCTCGCCCTCTTCTGCCTGCCCTTCAGCTTCGACACATCGGTTGGCCTCTCCCTCTTCGCCATCCTCTACGGCCTCGACTGGATCGCCACCGCCCCCCCCACGGTCAAACTCGCCGCCACCTGCTTCGGCAAGGAGCGCGCCGGCCTGATGTATGGCTGGGTCAACGCCATCCACCAGATCGGCAGCGCGCTCGCCGCCTTCGCCGGCGGCGTCCTGCGCGACCATCTCGGCAGCTACATCCTCGCCTTCTTCCTCGCCGGCATCGCCTGCCTCACCGCCGCCATCATGGCCACCCTGATCGGCCGCGGCCGCCGGATCGACGCCGCCCTCGCCACCTGATCGCCTACAGCCGCGCCTCCACCACCGCCCGCGTCTCCGCCGACGCCACCACCGGCGTGAACTCGAACTCCACCAGATCCCCCCACTCCAGCACCCACGCCTGCAGCAGCCGCGGGTCATCCACCTCCATCAGCTGAAAACACCGATCGAAGTTCGCCTCGATCCAGCTCCCCACATACCGCAGCCCCTCCGGCAGCCCGCGCCCCTCCTCGCGCAACCGCCGATACACCGCCCGGGCATTGCGGTCCCTGAACCGCTCGATCACCATGAACAGCACGATCCCACTCCTTCCCTGAACGCGAGGGCACCATCATGCCTGTCAAAGGCCTCGGCACCTACGACGACACCAACATCTTCGCCCGCATCCTCCGGGGCGAAATCCCCTGCAAGAAAGTCTACGAAGACGACCACGCCCTCGCCTTCCACGACATCAACCCCCAGGCCGCCACCCACGTCCTCGTCATCCCCAAAGGCCGCTACATCTCCGTCGCCGATTTCTCTACGAAAGCCTCCAACGCCGAAATCGCCGGCTTCATCCGCGCCGTCGGCAAAGTCGCCACCGCCCTCGGCCTCGACGACCCCGGCTACCGAATCCTCGCCAACATGGGCGAACATGGGGGGCAGGAAGTGCCGCACTTTCACGTCCATCTCTTTGGTGGGCATGCGCTTGGGCCTATGCTCGCCAGGAGATAAGCAAGCGGTTCTTTTTTGAAAAAAAGAACCAAAAAACTTTTGCCGGATAGCCGCACGGCAACCGTAACCCAATGGCGTAAAAGTCTTTTTCCTTCTTTTTCTCCAGAAAAAGAAGGCCTTCCCTACCCCCTCCAGGAGCCCATCCCATGCAAAACAGCGAACGCATCTGGCAACTCGTCGACGTCAGAAAGGACCAATACGAGGCCCTCAGCGATCGCATCTGGGACGCCCCCGAGATCGCCTACAACGAATACACCGCCGTCGCCGAGCACAAGGCCATGCTCGAGGCCGAGGGCTTCCGCGTCACCGAAAACCTCGCCGGCATCCCCACCGCCGTCATGGGCGAGGCGGGCGAGGATGGCCCGATCATCGCCATCCTCGGCGAATACGACGCGCTGCCCGGCCTCTCCCAGGAAGCCGGCATCGCCGAGCCCCGCCCGCTCTCCGGCGACGGCATGGGCCACGGCTGCGGGCACAACCTCCTCGGCTCCGGCTCCCTCCTCGCCGCCGCCGCGGTGAAGGACTGGCTGAAGGAAAACGGCATCAAGGGCCGCGTCCGCTACTACGGCTGCCCCGCCGAGGAAGGCGGCGCCGCTAAATCCTTCATGGTCCGCGCCGGCTGCTTCGACGACGTCGACATCGCCATCACCTGGCACTCCATGCCCTTCGCCGGCGTCAACGACGCCCAGAGCCTCGCCAACACCCGCATCGATTTTTCTTTCACCGGCCGCGCATCGCATGCGGCAGCCTCGCCCCATCTCGGCCGCTCCGCCCTCGACGCCGTCGAACTGATGAACGTCGGCGTCAACTACATGCGCGAGCACATGCCCTCCGACGCCCGCATCCACTACGCCCTGCTCGACACCGGCGGCGTCGCCCCCAACGTCGTCCAGGCCTTCGCCAAGGTGCGCTACGCCATCCGCGCCCGCGACCTCACCGAAATGTTCCCCCTCATCGAGCGCGTGAAGAACGTCGCCCGCGGCGCCGCCCTCATGACCGAAACCCAGGTCGAGATGCAGGTCATCTCCGCCGTCTCCAACCTCATGGGCAACACGCCCCTCGACCAGGTCATGCACGCCAATCTCTCCCGCCTCGGCCCGCCCCCCTTCGACGCCGACGACCGCAAATTCGCCGAGGACATCCGCGCCACCCTCACCGACGGCGACATCGCCGCCCAATACCGCCGCGCCGGCCTGGCCATCCGCAAGGACCAGCCGCTCGCCGACTTCATCGTCCCCCTCGGCCTCCGCGGCGAGCCAATGCTCGGCTCCACCGACGTCGGCGACGTCTCCTGGAAAGTCCCCCTCGTCCAGGCCGACGGCGCCACCATCGCCATCGGCACCCCCTTCCACTCCTGGCAGCTCACCGCCCAGGGCAAGTCCCCGCTCGCCAAGAAAGGCATGGTCCACGTCGCCAAGGTCATGGCCGGCACCGCCATCGACGCCCTGAAAGACCCCGCCATCATCGCCCGCGCCAAGGCCGACCTCGCCGACCGCCAGGCAGGGAACCCCTACATCTCCCCGCTTCCCCCCGAAGTGAACCCGCCCATCCGCCAGAAAGCCGCCTCCTAGCCCCAGGTGGCCAAACCCCAATCCCTCTCGGCCCAGGCGGCGCGGCGCATCGGCCTCGCCGCCCAGGGCTTTTCCACCCCCCGCCCAGCCTCCCCCGGCCGGCGCCACATCACCGCGCTCGCCGCCCGCCTCGGCATGTTCCAGATCGACTCCGTGAACGTGCTCGCCCGCGCCCACACCATGCCCGCCTTCACCCGCCTCGGCCCCTACGCCTCAGCCGACTTCGACGCCGCCGCCTGGGGCCGCAAACGCGCCTGGTTCGAATACTGGGGCCACGAAGCCTGCCTCATCCCGCTCGCCTGCTGGCCCCTGCTCCACTGGCGCATGTCCATCGCCGCCCGCACCAAATTCGCCACCGGCGAAGAAGCCCGCTTCGCCGCCGAACGCCCGGACTACATCGCCACCGTCCTCGCCGAAGTCCGCGACCGCGGCGCCCTCGCCGCCGCCGACCTCACCGCAGGCGGCAAAGCCCGCGGCGCCTGGTGGGGCTGGTCCGACGGCAAACGCGCCATGGAATACCTTTTTGCTACAGGCCGCCTCACCGTATCCCACCGCCGCGGCGCCTTCGAACGCGTCTACGACCTCCCCGAACGCGTCCTCCCCCCCGACATCCTCTCAGCCCCCCCACCCCCTCCAGACGAAGCCCAGAGGGCCCTGCTGCGCATCGCCGCCGCCGCCATGGGCGTCGCCACCGAAGCCGACCTGCGCGCCTACTGGCGCCTCAAGCCCGACTCCCGCCCCCGCATCGCCGAACTCGTCGACTCCGGTGACCTCCTCCCCGTTACCGTCGAAGGCTGGAAACACCCCGCCTACCTCTGGCACGACGCCCACCACCCCCGCCGCATCGCCGCCAGCGCCCTCGTCTCCCCCTTCGACCCCCTCCTCTGGGAACGCGACCGAGCCCTCCGCCTGCTCGACTTCCACTACCGCATCGGCCTCTACACCCCCCGCGAGCAGCGCACCGACGGCTACTACGTCCTCCCCTTCCTCCACGGCGACCGAATCGCCGCCCGCGTCGACCTCAAAGCCGACCGCAAAACCCGAATCCTCCACGTCCACGCCACCCACCTCGAAGACCCCCACGACACCCCCGCCGAAGCCCTCGCCCACGAACTCCGAACCCTCTGCACCTGGCTCGGCCTCGACCACATCGCCGTCGCCCGCCGCGGCGACCTCGCGGCCGCTTTGCACGACGCCTGCACGTAAGAAAGAGCCTCCGGCGGCTTAGGGCCGAGAGGCGCTTGCCCGCCGGACGCTCATCCTTATCCGTTGTAGAGCCCCCCAGCCCGCGCCCGCACCTTGATGAGGCCTACGATCATTTCGAGGGTCGGCATCGGGACTCCCAGGGATTTCGCCAGGTCGAGCGGCACTGAGTAGAGCGAGTCGATTTCCATCGGGCGGCTGGCGAGGAGGTCTTGCAGGATCGACGGGCGGTGGCCGAGTTGGGTGTTGATGCCGATGGTGCGTTCAGGGTCGATGGTGACGTTGCGGCCCATGGCGTGGATGAGGGCGTTGGCTTCGGCCATCAGCTTGCGCGAGGTTTCGATCAGGATCGGCTCTTCGTGGGTGGATTTCACCGTGGTGGTGGTGAGCACGCACATCGGGCCGGCCGAGAGGTTGAAAGCGAGTTTTTCCCAAATGAGGTCGCGGATATTGGGCGCGATGGCGACGGCGAGGTCGGCCTTGCGGAAGGCCTCGGCAATGGCGGTCATGCCCGGGGTTTCCACGCCGTCGGGGGCGCCGAAGACGGTACCGCGGGAGGCGCCGCTGACCAGGCGGATGTGGCCGGGGGAGGGCACGGAGCTGGCCGGCCAGAAGATGCCGCCGACGACGCGCTTGGGGCCTACGGTGTTCCAGAGTGCGTCATTGGGGTCGAGGCGCGGGAGGCGCATGCCGTCCATCGGGCCGCCATGGGCCATGAAGTACCACCAGGGCACGCCGTTGTTGAGGAAGGCGACGGGGGTGTCGGGGCCGAGCAGTGGGGTGATGCCGGCGGCGACCGAGGGGAGCGAGGGGGCCTTGACGGTGACGAGCACGGCGTCCTGCAAACCGAGGCTCGCGGGGTCGGCCGAGGCGCGCGGGCGGGTATGGGTGATCTTGCCTTCGACCTCGACGGTGAGGCCGTCTTTCTGGATGGCTTCCAGGTGGGAGCCGCGAGCAATGATGGAGACATCCGCGCCGGAATTGGCCAGATAGCCCGCTAGATAGCCGCCGATCGCTCCGGCGCCGTAGACGCAAATACGCAAGAGGGTCTTCCTCGATCCGTGGTGTGAGCGGGGATGCTGCCCGACCTGCTGCGCTGCGGCAACAGCGCCTTGCCGCGGCCGGCGGGCGGACGCAGGATGGCGGGATGAGCGAGACCCTGCTGGACGTCAAAGGCATGAACTGTCCGTTGCCGGTGCTGCGGGCCAACAAGGCGTTGCGGAGCCTGCATCCGGGCGAGCGCCTGCGCGTGCTGGCGACCGATCGGGCGGCGGTGGCGGATTTCCAGGCGTTCTGCCGCGAGACCGGCCATGCCCTGCTGGCGATGGGCGAGGAGGCGGGGGTGTTCAGTTTCGTCATCCGCAAGCGTGAGGCGCCCCAATCGTGACTGTCGCCCTGATCACTCATCCCGCCTGCCTCGAGCATGACACCGGCGACTGGCATCCCGAGTGTGCCGACCGGTTGCGCTATGTGTTGCGGGCGCTGGAGGGGGAGGCGTTCCTGCCGCTGATCCGCGAGATGGCGCCGCTGGCGACCGAGGAGCAGATCGGGCGGGTGCATCCGGCCGATTACATTCGCATGATCATGGAGGTGGCGCCGGGCCCGGGGGAGCGGATTCCGCTGGATGCCGACACGCTGATGTCCGAGGGCTCGCGCGAGGCGGCGTTGCGCTCGGCCGGCGGGGCGGTGATGGCCGTGGATGCGGTGATGGAGGGCTGGGCCAAGCGGGTGTTCGTGGCGACGCGGCCGCCGGGGCATCATGCCGAGACCAACCGGCCCATGGGGTTCTGCCTGTTCGCCAATGCGGCGATCGCGGCCCGGCATGCGCAGGCGAAATGGGGGGTGGAGCGCGTCGCGGTGGTGGATTTCGACGTGCATCACGGCAACGGCACGCAGGAGATTTTCGAGCGGGATGCCTCGCTGTTCTATGCCTCGAGCCACCAGTTCCCCTGCTATCCCGGCACCGGGGCGGGGCACGAGCGGGGCATCGGCAATGTGGTGAACGCGCCTTTGGAGCCGGGGGCGACGGGGGCGCAGTTTCGCGCGGCGTGGGACGAGACGATCCTGCCGGCGCTCGATGCCTTCGCGCCGGGGCTGATCATCGTCTCCGCCGGGTTCGATGCCCACAAGGCCGATCCGCTGGCGCAGTTGCGGCTGGAGACATCGGATTTCGGCTGGGTGACGCGCAAGCTGCTGGGGATCGCGGACATCCATTGCGGGGGGCGGCTCGTATCCCTGCTCGAAGGGGGTTACGATCTGGATGCGCTCGCGGCGTCGGCGGCGTTGCATGTGCGGACGCTTCTGGAGGCTTGAACCGGCGATTGCGGATTGGCGCCGAAGGGTTAACGGGGTATCGACTGAAACCTCGCGTTACGGCACTCGCCTAACAGTTGCAGCTTGACGGAGACGTCCCCGAATGTCCGGCAAATCGACCGCCCCCGCCCCCGAGCCCGATGTGGCCGCGCTGTCCTTCGAGGAGGCGCTGGCGGAGCTTGAGCGCATCGTGAAGGCGCTGGAAGGCGGGCAGCAGAAGCTCGAGGACGCGATCGGCGCCTATGAGCGCGGCGCCAAGCTGCGGGCGCATTGCGAGGCGAAGCTGGCCGAGGCGGAGCAGCGGGTACAGGCGATCGTCGCCGGCGCGGGCGGCGTGCTGTCGGCGAGGCCGGTGGAATGAGCGGCGCGGAGACCCTGGCCGACGCCCTAAAGCGGCAGGCCGGCGAGATTGAGCGGGCGATCGACATGCTGCTGCCGGTGCCGGAGGGGCAGGAGGCGCGGCTGTTCGAGGCGATGCGCTATGCGACCTTGGGCGGCGGCAAGCGGCTGCGCGGGTTCCTGGTGATGCAGACGGCGGGGCTGTTCGGCGTCGATGAGCGGGCGGCCGTGCGGGTGGCGGCGTCGGTGGAGATGCTGCACGCCTATTCGCTGGTGCATGACGACCTGCCGGCGATGGACGACGACGATATACGGCGCGGCAAGCCCTCGACCCACAAGGCGTTCGACGAGGCGACCGCGATCCTGGCCGGCGATGCCTTGCAGACGCGGGCCTTCGAGATCCTGGCCGAGGCGGAGACGCATTCGAATTCCGAGGCGCGGGCCGAGCTGGTGCTGGCGCTGGCGCATGCCGCGGGGGCGCGGGGCATGTGCGGCGGGCAGATGATCGACATCCTCGCCGAGGGGCAGACGCTGACGGCGGACCAGATCACCCGGCTGCAGGCGCTCAAGACCGGGCGGCTGATCCAGTATTCGGTGGAGGCCGGGGCGATCCTCGGCCGGGCGTCGACCCATCACCGCCATCTTCTCGCCGCCTATGGGCGCGATATAGGGGTGGCGTTCCAGCTGGCCGACGACCTGCTGGACGTGACGGCGACGGCCGAGGAAACCGGCAAGGCGACCGGCAAGGACGCCGCGGCGGGGAAGGCGACGATGGTGGCGGTGCTCGGCGTCGAGCGCGCGCGCCAGCAGGCCGAGCACCTGGCGAGCCAGGCGGCCGGGCACCTCGATACGTTCGGCGAGCAGGGCGCATTGCTGCGCGAGCTCGCCGGCTTCATGGTCACACGGCGCAACTGAGGGCCACTCCCGATGAACGCACCATCCGCACCTCTCCCCACGACCCGGCCGCGCAAGCCGCTGCTCGACCGGGTGAGGGTGCCGGCCGACCTCCGGAACTTCTCGCACGAGCAGCTCAAGCAACTGGCCGACGAGCTGCGGGCGGAGACGATCGACGCGGTGTCGACCACCGGCGGGCATCTCGGCGCTTCGCTGGGCGTGGTCGAGCTGACGGTGGCGATCCATGCGATTTTCGATACGCCTGACGATCGGCTGATCTGGGACGTCGGCCATCAGTGCTATCCGCACAAGATCCTGACCGGGCGGCGCGAGCGCATCCGCACGCTGCGGCAGGGCGGCGGACTGTCGGGGTTTACGCGGCGGGCGGAGAGCGAATACGACCCGTTCGGCGCGGCGCATTCCTCGACCTCGATTTCGGCCGGGCTGGGCATGGCGGTTGGGCGGGACCTGAAGAACGCGCGCGGGATCAAGGACGATCGCCAGGTGATCGCGGTGATCGGCGACGGGGCGATGAGCGCGGGCATGGCCTACGAGGCGATGAACAATGCGGGGGCGCTGCATTCGCGGCTGATCGTCATCCTCAACGACAACGACATGTCGATCGCGCCGCCGGTGGGGGCGATGAGCGCCTATCTGTCGCGGCTGCTGTCGTCGAACTCGTTCCTGGGGCTGCGCGACCTCGCCGCGCGGATGGCCAAGCGCTTCCCCAAGGGCATCGAGCGGACGGCGCGGCGGGCGGAGGAATATGCCCGCGGGATGCTGACCGGGGGCACGCTGTTCGAGGAACTCGGTTTCTACTACGTCGGGCCGATCGACGGGCATAACCTCGATCACCTGCTGCCGGTGCTGCGCAATCTGCGCGAGGCGGAGGAGGCCGATGGCGGGCGGCCGGGGCCGATCCTGCTGCACGTCATCACCAAGAAGGGCTTCGGCTACGCGCCGGCTGAGGCGTCGGCCGACAAGCTGCACGCGGTGAGCAAGTTCAACGTCATCACCGGCGAGCAGGCCAAGGCGCCGCCGGGGCCGCCGACCTATACCAAGGTGTTTGCCGATGCGCTGATCACCGAGGCGGAGCACGATCCGGCGATCGTCGCGGTGACGGCGGCGATGCCGTCGGGCACCGGGCTCGACAGGTTCGGCAAGAAGTTCCCTGATCGCACCTTCGATGTTGGCATCGCCGAGCAGCATGCGGTGACCTTCGCGGCGGGGTTGGCGACCGAAGGGATCAAGCCGTTCTGCGCGATCTACTCGACCTTCCTGCAGCGCGCCTACGACCAGGTGGTGCATGACGTGGCGATCCAGTCGCTGCCGGTGCGCTTCGCGATCGATCGTGCCGGGCTGGTGGGCAACGATGGCGCGACGCACGCGGGGACGTTCGATCTCGCCTATCTCGGCTGCGTGCCGGGGATGGTGCTGATGGCGCCGTCGGACGAGGCGGAGCTGATGCATATGGTGGCGACCTCGGCGGCGATCGACGATCGGCCGAGCGCGGTGCGCTATCCGCGCGGCGAAGGCACCGGCGTCGCGCTGCCGGCGCGGGGCACGATCCTGGAGATCGGGCGTGGCCGGGTGATCCGCGAGGGGGGCACGATCGCGCTGGTGGCGCTCGGGCCGCGGCTGATCGATGCGATGAAGGCGGCCGACGACCTCGCCACGCGCGGGCTCAAATGCACCATCGTGGATGCGCGCTTCATGAAGCCGCTCGACGAGGCGCTGCTGGAACAGCTCGCCCGGCATCATGAAGTTCTGGTGACAATCGAGGATGGCTCCGCCGGGGGGTTCGGCTCCGCGGTGATGCATCACCTCGCCTGGAAGGGGCTGTTGGACCACGGCCTCAAGGTGCGCCCCATGGTGCTGCCGGACCGGTTCATCGACCATGACAGCCAGACCAAGCAACTCATCGAGGCCGGGCTCACCGCCAAGGACATCGCCAGCACCGTGCTGACCGCCCTCGGCCGCGCGGAGGCCGGGGCGGCGCGGGCGTGATGCGCCGCCGGGCACTCCTCGCGGGCCTCCTGGTGATGGCCGCCGGGCCGGCCGATCCGGCGGCGCCGATCGCGGCGCTGAACGCCGGGCTGCTGGCCGGCATGAAGGCGGGGAAGGCAACACCCTTCGCCAAACGCGCGGCCACCCTCGGGCCGATCGTCGATGCGGCGTTCGACCTCAAGGCGATCCTGGCTGCCAGCATCGGACCGCGTTTCGCGTCCATCGCTCCCGACAAGCAGGCGGCGCTGTTCGACGCCTTCCGCACCTTCACCATCGCGACCTGGGTGGCGAATTTCGATACCGATGGCGGGGAGCGGATCGAAGTGGCACCTGGCACGCGCAAGGTGGGCAACGATGAGGTGGTGACCACGCGGATCATTCCGGTATCCGGTGATCCGGTGCGGCTCGACTATGTGATGCGGCAGGGGGACGCGGGCTGGCGGGCAGTGGATATCCTGGTCGACGGGTCGATCAGCAGGGTGGCGGTGCAGCGGTCGGACTTCCGGGCGCTGCTGAAAGACTCGGACCCCTCGGCGCTGATTGCCAATCTGCGGGATAAGGCGGTGGAACTGGCGGGCGGGAAGACGTGAAGGGGGCTCCGCCGGCCAAGGGCCTTGCCCTTGGATCCCATTTGCCTGGAGTGTGTGGCGGCGTCCTTCAGTTGAAATCACCCGATTTCGCCGGTGTCGTTGGCGACGCCCATCAATTTTTGCGACTGCACGAACGTTGGAGTGTTTCTCTGGTTCGATTGCCTGCGGCGCTAAGGAAGGCGTTATCAACTGAAGGTTTGTGCTCCAGCCAAGAGATGGATGGGGATCCAAGGGCCTCCAGGCCCTTGGCCGGCGGAGCCTTGCTTCCATGCTCTGGCTGACGACTCTCCTCGCCGCCATAGGCATCGCCCAGGCAATGGCCGGCTGGCGTCTCGTGCGGGCGTTTCGGGATAATCCGGCGCCGGCTCCGGTGACCAGGGGCGTCACGGTGTTGAAGCCGTTGCATGGCGACGAGCCGGGGTTGGAGGAGGCTTTGGCGACGTTGCTGGGGTCGGCGTATCAGCCGTTGCAGATTGTGTTCGGGGTGCACAGCGAGGACGATCCGGCGTTGGCGGTGTTGGATCGGTTGCAGCGGCGGTTTCCGGATCCGGATGTGGCGGTGGTGATTGATGGGACCGAGCATGGGTCGAACCCGAAGGTATCGAACCTGCTGAACATGTTACCGCGGGCGAAGCATGATGTGCTGGTGATCGCGGACAGCGATGTGTGGTGTTTGCCGGGGTATATCGAGGCGGTGGCGGCGACGGTGGAGGAGGCGGGGGCGGGGCTGGCGACGGTGTTGTATGTCGGGCGGCCGGCGAATGGGACAATGGCGGCGTATCTGGGGGCGTCGTGGATCAACCACACGTTTCTGCCTGGCGCGATGATGGCGCGGCTGCTGGGGCGCCAGGATGCCTTGGGGGCGACGATGGCGCTGAGCCGGGCGACGCTGGAGGCGATTGGCGGCCTCGAGGTGGTGGCTAACGAGTTGGCGGACGACCAGATGCTCGGGCAGCAGGTGCGCCGGCTGGGACTGGCGGTTGAGCTGGCGCCGACGATGGTGGCGACGACGGTGGGGGAGCGGACGCTTGCGGAGCTGTGGCGACATGAGTTGCGCTGGGGGCGGACGATCCGGGCGCTGGCGCCGGCGGAGTTCGCGCTGTCGTCGCTGCAGCATCCGATCGCCTGGGCGCTGCTCGGTGTGATGCTGACCGGGGGGGCACATCCGGCTTGGGCCGTGTTCGCGATCGTGTGGCTGCTGCGGGCGCGACTGGCCCGGCGGATCGATCGCCAGTTGCGGGGTATCGACGAAATGCTTGCAACCCGGATGCCGTTCTGGCTTTTTCCGCTCCGCGACCTCATGTCCATCGCCGTGATCGTGGCCAGCTACTGTGGTACCCGCGTCGAGTGGCGGGGCCAGATTCTGCACACAACAACATCCTCCGCACCGCCCCCTTCGGGAAGCCCATCGCCATGATGAAAACGCTGTTTCTCCAGCCTCCTTCTTTCGACGGTTTCGACGGCGGCGCCGGATCGCGCTACCAGGCGAAGCGGGAGATCAAGAGCTTCTGGTATCCGACCTGGCTGGCGCAACCGGCGGCGATGGTGGAGGGCAGCAAGCTGATCGACGCGCCGCCGGCGCGGCTGGGGATGGAGCCGGTGATCCGCGAGGCGAAGGCGCGCGACCTGTGCATCATCCATACCTCGACGCCGTCCTTCGCGTCGGACGTGAAGGTGGCGGCCGCGCTGAAGGACGCCAACCCCGCGCTGAAGATCGGGCTGGTTGGCGCCAAGGTGGCGGTGCAGCCGGAGGAAAGCCTGCTGAAGGGCGCGCCGATCGATTTCGTGGCGCGTAACGAGTTCGATTTCACCATCAAGGAAATCGCCGAGGGGCGGGAGTTCGCCGCGGTCGATGGCATCAGCTATCGCAATGCATCGGGCGCGATCGTGCACAACAAGGATCGCGCGGTGCTGCACGACATGGATCAGTTGCCGTTCGTCACCGATGTCTACAAGCGGGACCTGCGCATCGAGGACTATTTCATCGGCTACCTCATGCACCCCTACGTCTCGCTCTACACCGGCCGCGGCTGCAAAAGCCGTTGCACCTTCTGCCTGTGGCCGCAGACGGTGGGCGGCCACACCTATCGCGTGCGCTCGCCCGGGCACGTCGCCGAGGAAGTGCGGCTGATCCAGAAGCTGTTTCCGCAGACGCGGGAGATCTTCTTCGACGACGACACCTTCACCGACAACCTGCCGCGCGCCGAGGCGATCGCGAAGGAACTCGGCAAGCTCGGCGTGACCTGGTCGTGCAACGCGAAAGCGAATGTTCCCCGTGAGACTCTGAAGGTTCTGCGCGACAACGGGCTGCGGCTGCTGCTCGTCGGCTACGAAAGCGGCAACCAGCAGATCCTGCACAATATCAAGAAAGGCATGCGCATCGAGGTGGCGAAGAAATTCACCAAGGACTGCCATGAGCTCGGCATCAAGATCCACGGCACCTTCATCCTCGGCCTGCCCGGCGAGACCACGGAGACGATCCAGGAAACCATCCGGTTTGCCACCGAAATCAACCCGCATACCATCCAGGTCTCGCTCGCCGCACCCTACCCCGGAACCTTTCTGTACAACCAGGCGGTGGAAAACGGCTGGCTCGACGCGGCCAACGCGGAACTGATCGACGACAACGGCATCCAGATCGCGCCGCTGCACTACCCGCATCTGTCGCACACCGAAATCTTCGATTCGGTGGAAACCTTCTACCGCAAGTTCTACTTCCGGGCGCCGAAGATCGCGGCGATCGTGAACGAAATGATCCGCAGCCCGCAGATGATGAAACGCCGCCTGCGCGAAGGCGTGGAATTCTTCCAATTCCTCCGCGATCGCCACGCGGCTTGATCGAAGGAAGAAAGGCGGGGGCTTCGCCCCTCGACCCTACCAAGGGCTGGGCCCTTGGAACCCATCATTTGAAGGCATGTGATCTCATGAAGAGGGGGCTTAGGAGATGCTGAAACATCACCTCAGCCCCCTCTTCATGAGATCACCTCTTAAACGGACGGGTTTCCAAAGGCCCCCGGCCTTTGGCGGGTCCAGGGCAGAGCCCTGGCCTTGCTTCCTGCGATGAAGTCCCTCGTGGTGACCGCGGATGATTTCGGGATGTCCGAGGTCGTCAATGAGGGGATTGAGCGGGCGTTTCGGGATGGGGTTTTGACGTCGGCCAGTTTGATGATGGGGGGGGCGGCGGTTGCGGATGCGGTGGCGCGGGCCAGGCGGTTGCCGGGGTTGCGGGTGGGGTTGCATCTGGTGGTGATCGAGGGGCCTTCGGTGCTGGGGGCGGGGGAGATTCCGGATCTGGTTGATGGGGAGGGGTGGTTTCCGTCGGGCCAGTTGGGGTTGGGGGTGCGGTATTTTTTCGTGCCGCGGGTGCGGCGGCAGTTGGCGGCGGAGATCAGGGCCCAGTTCGCGGCGTTTGCGGCGACGGGGTTGGCGTTGGATCATGCGGATGCGCACAAGCACATGCATCTGCATCCGACGGTGGGGGCGTTGCTGGTGGGGATTGGGGGGGAGTTTGGGTTGCGGGCGGTTCGGGTGCCGCGGGAGCCGGTGGGGGTGATGGCGCGGTGTGGGGTGGCGGCGACGTGGGGGGCGCGGGCGATGGCGGCGTGGAGCGGGGTGTTGCGGCGGCAGGCTTTGCGGGCGGGGATGGTGGTGAATGATGCGGTGTTCGGGTTGGCCTGGTCGGGGGCGGTGACGGAGGAGCGGGTGTTGCGGCTGGTGCCGGAGTTGCCTGAGGGGATCAGCGAACTTTATTTTCATCCGGCGGCGGGGCGGGACGGGCTGATCGAGCGGTGGATGCCGGACTATCGGCATGAGGAGGAGTTGGCGGCGCTGGTGAGTCCCGCGGTGCGGGCGGCGCTGGAGGGGGTGCGGCTTGCGGGTTATTCGGACGTGGCGCGCAGGTAGGCGGCCAGCGCGGGGTCGGTGGTGAGGGCGAGGGCGCGGGTGAGCGCGGGCGTGGCGTCCTGGCCGAGGCGGCGGAGGAGGTTGGCGCGCAGGGCCCAGTAGGGCTGGTAGGTGGCGACGGCGGCGGGGTCGAGGGCGTCGAGTTCGTGGAGGGCGAAGGCGGGGTCGCGGGCTTCGGCGAGGGCGGCGGCGCGGCCGACGGCGACGCCGGTGGTGGGGGCGATGGCGAGGAGGCCTTCGTAGAGCAGGGCGATGGTGTTCCAGTCGGTTTGGCCGGAGTCGGCGCGGGCGGCGTGGACGGACTGGATGGCGGCTTCGAGCTGGAAGCGGCCGTGGCGGGCGAAGGTGGCGGCGTGGGCGAGGAGGGACTGGGCCTCGGCGCGCAGGGGGGCGGACCAGAGGGCGGTGTTCTGTTCGGAGAGGGGGACAAAGCGGCCGGCCGCGGTGCGGCGTGCCGGGCGGCGGGATTCGCAGAAGAGGAGGAGGGCGAGCAGGCCGATTGTTTCGGGCTCGGTGGGCAGCAGGCTGGCGAGGAGGCGGGCGAGCCAGATCGCTTCGTCGGCCAGCGCGTTGGCGGCGGCGTCTTCCCAGCCGGTGCCGTAGGCGGCGTAGATGGCGTCGAGCACGGCGTCGAGCCGGTCGGGCAGGTCGGCGGGGTCGGGGATGCGGAAGCCGATGCCGGCGGCGCGGATCTTCTCCTTGGCGCGGACCAGGCGCTGGCCCATGGCGGCGGGGCTCGTGAGGAAGGCGGCGGCGATGTCGGCGGCGGTGAGGCCTAGGACGGCCTGGAGCATGAGGGGGGTGCGGGCGGCGGGGTCGATGGCGGGGTGGGCGCAGACGAAGAGGAGTTTCAGGCGCTCGTCGGGAAAGTCGCTGTCGTCGTCTTCGCCGATGGCGAGGAGAAGGGTGGGGATGGCGGCGTCGCGGGTGCGGCGGCGGCGGGCGGCGTCGATCATGCGGCGGCGGGCGGCGGTGAGCAGCCAGGCATCGGGGCGGGCGGGGACGCCGGTGCGCGGCCAGGTGGCGAGCGCGGCGGCGAAGGCGTCGGAGAGGGCGTCCTCGGCGCCGGCGATGTCGCGGGCGCGGGCGCCGAGCCAGGCGACGAGGCGGCCGTAGGCGTCCCGCGCGGCGTGTTCGACCGCGCGGGACGTGGCGTCATCCGGCAAGCGGCCGCACTTCGAGAATCCCGTCGGCGGCACCGGGGCAGCGGGCGGCCCAGTCGAGCGCGGTATCGAGGTCGGGGGTGTCGAGGATGTAGTAGCCGGCGAGCTGTTCCTTGGTGTCGGCGTAGGGGCCGTCCTGTACCTGGCGCTTGCCGTCGCGGACGCGCACGGTGGTGGCGGCGGCATGGGGCGCGAGGCGGCTGCCGCCGACGAGGACGCCGGCGTCGATAAGGGCCTTGGTGTAGGCGATCCAGGGGGCGGTGATGGTGTTCGCCTCCGGTGAGTCGGCCGGCATGCTGTTGCGTGCGGCGTCCTGGTAGATCAGCAGCATGTATTTCATCGGTGGGTCTCCGTTTGCCGGCGCGGAGGTGTTCCGCGCCTGACCATGGGACGTTCGGCCAGGCGCGATTTCGACATGGCGCCGGCGAAAAGTCACGGAGAGGGGCGGATGGTGACCTCGCCCTGCCAGCGGTTGTGCAGCACGTCGCGCGGGCCGTTGCCTTGCAGCAGGCCCTTGGGCGCTGGCGGGCCCTTCAGGACGTCGAACCCTTCGGGCTCCGGGGGGGCGGCGCAGCGGGTTCCGAACATCGGGACGTCGCCGAGATCGATGGGGATCTGGCCGGTCATGCCCGCGGGAACGCCGGGGCGGCCGGCGAGGCCGATGCGGGGGATGAGGCGCATGTTCGGGCCGACCGGCTCGGCGGCGCAGTCGGCGGGTTGCGCCCGGGCGGGCATGGCGAGCAGGAGGCAGGCGAGCAGGGTCCAGCGCATGCCGTCAGCCTAGGGCGGAAGGATTGACGAAGGCTTACGGCTCGACCACCCGGCGGTTGTGGGGGTATCGTCCGGCGCCGCCCGCAGAGGCGCACGAAGGAGAACGTCCCATGAGCCTGTCCCGCCGCGCCCTGCTGGGCGCCACCGCCGCGACCGCCGCCGGCGCGCTTGCCCCCGCGCGCGCCCAGAAGCGCCCGGTGATCCGCATCGCCGTGCTGAACGACCAGTCCGGGCCCTATGCCGACGATGGCGGGCGGATGGGCGTGCTGTGCGCGCGCCAGGCGGTGCAGGAATGGGGCGACCATGGGTTCGACGTCGAGCTGCTCGTCGGCGATCACCAGAACAAGCCGGATATCGGCGCCGGGCTGGCGCGGCAGTGGATCGACCAGGGCGGCGTCGACGTGGTGGTCGACGTACCGACCTCCTCGGTGGCGCTGGCGGTGAACACGGTGTGCAGGGAGAAGGACCGCGCGTTCCTCAATTCCGGCGGCGCGACGACGGACCTGACCGGCGCCCAATGCGCGCCGACGACGGTGCACTGGACCTACGACACCTACATGCTCGCGAAGTCGACTGGCGGCGCGATCGTGAAGGCCGGGGGTGACAGCTGGTATTTCGTCACCGCGGATTACGTGTTCGGCCAGCAGCTGGAGCGCGACACCGCGGGCTTCGTCACCGGCGCCGGCGGTAAGGTGCTGGGGGCGCGGCGCTATCCCTTCCCCGACACCACGGATTTCTCGTCGTTCCTGGTGCAGGCGCAAGCCTCGGGGGCGAAGGTGCTGGGGCTGGCGAACGCCGGCGGCGATACGATCAACTGCATCAAGCAGGCGGTCGAGTTCGGGCTGACCAAGACGATGAAGATGGCGATGCTGCTGGGCAGCATCAACTCGGTGCATGCGCTGGGGCTGGAAACGGCGCAGGGGCTGCTGTTGACCGAGAGCTTCTACTGGGATCTCAACGAGCGGACGCGGGCCTTCACCAACCGGATCAAGCCGAAGCTCGAGAAGCCCTCGCAGTGGACCAACATGGTCACCACCGGGAACTACGGCGCGATCCTGCACTACCTCAAGGCGGTCAACGACATGGGCGCGGTTGAGGCGAAGAAGAGCGGGGCGGCGGTGGTTGCGCGGATGAAGAAGATGCCGACCGACGACGACTGCTACGGGCCGGGGCGCATCCGCGAGGATGGGCGCAAGCTGCATCCGGCCTATCTGCTGGAGGCGAAGAAACCGTCGGAAAGCACGGGGACGTGGGACCTGCTGAAGGTGGTGGCCTCGACGCCCGGCGAGCAGGCGTTCCGGCCGCTGCCGGAGGGGGGGTGCCCGTTTATCAAGACGTAAGGGAAGTCTTCTTTTTCTGAAGAAAAAGAAGCAAAAAGACTTTTTCAATTTGGGATCGTTCGAGACGGGTGAGAGGGCTGCGCGGAGCGGTTATTGACTGGCTTCGCCGCTCTCCTCTCGCCGATCTTCGCACGACAAAGTAGCGAAAGTTTTTTGGTTCTTTTTTTCAAAAAAGAACATCACTTCCTTTAAATTCTTGCCCCCGGGAGCCGTAGCGGTAGCAGCAGGAAGGCCGCGAATCCCGTGGCCGCCGCGGCGGCGATGACGACGCTCGCTGGGGTGAGGGCGTCGACGATGGGGGCGGCCAAAGTGGGCGCGCCGGCCTGGGCGAGGAGGACGGGGACGGCGAGCCAGCCGAGCAGGCTGGCGTAGCCGGCGGGGCCGAAGATCGCCATCGGCAGGGTGCCGCGGTTGATGGTGAGGATGCCGTTGCTCATGCCGTAGAGCAAGGCAAAGGCGGGGGCGGCGAAGGGTCCGCCGAGCAGCAGGACGAGGAAGCTCACCGGCGAAAGGAAGGCGGCGATGCGGGCGCGGACCAGCAGGTTCAGGCGCTTCTTCATCGAGAACTCGATCATCCGGCCTGCGACCTGGCCGGGGCCGATGAGGGCGGAGACGAAGATGGCGTGCTCAAGGCTGAGGCCGAGGGTCTGCAGCAGCGGCAGGATGAACACCGCGACCGAGGAGGTCACGAACCAGCGCAGCGTGAAGAACGAGGAGAGGCAGGCGAAGGCGACGGCGCGCACCTGGCTGGCGTCGCCTTCGGGGGCGGCCTTGGTGGTGGGTTCGCGCGGCAGGCCGGCGGGGACGAGGGTCAGAACCAGCGGCAGGTTCACCAGCAGTTGCACAGCAGCGTAGCAATAGAGCGTTGTCTGCCAGTTCGTTGCCTCGACCAGTTTGGCACCGATCGGCCAGAAGATGGTGCTGGCGAAGCCGGCCAGCAGGGTGACGCCGGTGATGACCGGGGTGGCTTCGCGGCCGAGCAGGCAGCCGATGGTGGCGAAGGCGACGTCGTAGAGGCCGAGCGACATGCCGATGCCGATGACCAGCCAGCCGGCGTACCAGGAGATCAGGCCAGTCGCGGTGGCGAGCAGGACGAGGCCGGCGGCCGAGACGGCGCAGCTGGCGACGAGGATGCCGCGGCCGCCGTGGCGGTCGATGTGCTTGCCGACACGGGGGGCGCAGAAGCCGCTGATCAGCAGGGCGCAGGAGAAGGCGCCGAGGATGGCCGCGCGCGAGACGCCGAGGCTGGCGCCCGCGGGGCCGGCGATGACCGCCGGGAGGTAGAAGGTCATCCCCCAGGTGAGCGTCTGGTTGGTGCCGATCACCAAAGAGAGCCGGCGGTTGCTCGCCATGGGGTCAGCCCTTGCCGAAGCCCCATTTGAAGAAGTCGACGCCTTCGCGGCGGAGGAAGTTGGCGAGCACCATGCGATGCACCTCGCTGGCGCCGTCGACGAGGCGGGCTTGCCGGGCGTAGCGGTAGATCCACTCGACCGGCGTGTCTTTCGAGTAGCCCTTGGCGCCCATGAGTTGCAGCGCGGTGTCGGCGGCTTTGTGCAGCGCGTCGGCGACGACGATCTTGGCCATGGAGATTTCCTTGCGCGCCAGGTCGCCCTGGTCGAGCTTCCAGGCGGCCTGCATGGTGAGCAGGCGGCCGATCTGGATTTCCATCGCGGCCTGGCCGATCAGGCCCTGGACGCTTTCCTTGTCGGCGAGGCGTTGGCCGAAGGAGCGGCGCTTTTCGATATGGGTGGTGGCGACCTCGAGCGAGCGGCGGGCGAGGCCGAGCCAGCGCATGCAGTGGGTCAGGCGGGCCGGGCCGAGGCGGATCTGGGTGGCGCGCAATCCGTCGCCGACTTCCATCAGGCGGTCCTCGTCGGGGATTTCCAGGCCGTCGAATTCGAGCTCGCAGTGGCCGCCATGTTCCTCGGGGCCCATGATCTCGATGCGGCGGACGATGCGCCAGCCCGGGGTGTCGGCGTGGAAGAGGAAGGCGGTGAGGCCGCGGCGCTCGTCGTCGGAGGTGCGGGCCATGAGGATGAAGTGCTTGGAGGATTCGGCGCCGGTGATGAACCATTTGCGGCCGTGGATCTTCCAGCCGGTATTGGTGCGCTCGGCGCGGGTGTAGGTGAGTGAGGGGTCGGAGCCGCAGCCGCGGCCGTCCTCGTCCATCGGTTCGGTCATGATGAAGGCGGACTGCACCTTGCCGTCGATAATCGGTTGCAGCCATTTTTCCTTCTGCGCTTCGGTCGCGACCTGGTTGAGCAGGCGGATGTTACCGTCGTCGGGGGCGGCGGCGAGGAAGACGACGGGGCCGAAGATGGAGCGGTTCATCTCCTCATAGCAGGGGGCGATGCCGGCCATGCCGAGGCCGAGGCCGCCGCGGGCCTTGGGCACGTTGAGCGCCCAGATGCCTTCGGCGCGGGCCTCGGCGCGGAGCGTGCGCAGGAGGTCCATGTTGATGTTCTCGTGCGCGTCGTAGCTGGTGCGGTCGCGCTCGAGTGGGATCAGGCGATCGTCGACGAAGCGGCGGATGCGCCGGGTGAGCTGGTCGACGTCGGGGGAAAGGGCAAAATCCACTTCGGTGTGTCCTGGTTGCGGCGGTTGCCCACATGATCGCGCGACTGCCGGCGGCGCGCCAGACCGGTCACGGTTTGGCCGGCTTCGCAACCTTGGCGCGGGCGGCGCGAGCGTCGTTCACCAGCTTGTCGATGGCGCGGAAATCGGCGTGTTTCGCCAGCTCCGGGCACCATTTCTTCGATCCGTCGCTGACAAACATCCGGTGGCCGAGCGTCATCCGCTCGCGTATGTGGGCGTCGGCCAGCGACCGCCCCCGCACCAGGCCGTCGCCAGCGAGCCCGTCAGCAACCTCCGGCCGCAGCACGGCGCTAGCCAGCACCTCCTGCGCCTCATCCCCCCAGGCCGCGTTGCGCGTTCGGCAATCTTGCGCCAAGGCGATCCAGGTGGCCGTCATCGTGCGCTCGATGATGCGCTGGTCGAGACTATCGTCTGTCTGGGCCAGCGCCACACCAGCGGGAAGCGGCACGGCCAGCGCTAGGGCGACGAGGCAGGAGAGGATGCTTCGCATTGCGGTCATCGTCCCTCTTTGCGGCGCACACTCCAGAACACCGGCGTGCCCGGTTGCACGTCCAGCAGATCGGTGCGGTAGGCGGTCGGCAGGAAGATTTGGCCCAGAGGAATGTACGGTACTTCGATCGGCATGAGACGCTCGATCTCACCGAGGAAGCGGCTGCGCCAGGCGTCATCTGGGGCACCGATCCAGGCATCGCGAACCACCTCGAGCCTAGAGCTTGTCGGCCATCCCGGCGCGGCCGTTCGTCCGGTGCCGCGCAGGAGCGGATGGCCGATGGGATCAAGCATATCCTCACCCTCCCAGAGCGCGGGGCACAAACTCCAGCCGCCTTCGGCGACCGGCGCGGTGCTGGTCAGGCGTGCCGGCAGAGCGCTGAGATCAACAGGCTCCACCGTGACAATCATCCCTAGGTCGTCAAGCGCTTTTGCCAGTGCCTCCGTTAGCGGCCGCAACACTCCGCTAGGTGAGAGCAGTCGGACTGTCTCGCCGGCGTAACCCGCTGCGGCGATTGCCGCCTTTGCGGCCGCGAGGTCAGGCACCTTTGGTACGGTGTCATCTCGAGGCGCCGCAGTCGAACAGAAGGCACCGATACCAGTGCGCCAGCGCGGCCCCCCCCTGCCAGCCAGCGCACGCATCGCCGCCTCCTGGCTGATCGCGGCAAGGAGCGCCTGACGGACAGCCGGCTTGTCGAAGGGCGGATAGAGGTGGTTCGGCCGCAGGGTGACGACCATCCCGCGTTCGCCAAGCACCTTCAGCCGAACATCGCGCCGCTCGGCTAATTCGGGCACCATAGCGGGCAAGGGCATAGCCCACCAGTCGACTGCCCCTTCACGCAAGGCCGCATCAGCGGCACTGTTGTCCATGATCAGCCATTCGACGCGGCCGATATTGACGTCCTTCGCTCCCGCGGAATGGTCTGTAACAGCACGCGTCGGAACATACGTCTCGCTGCGCGCATATACCACGCGCTTACCTACCTCGCGCTCGGCAGCAACATAAGTGAACGGTCCACTGCCGATGATCTCGGCTGGTTCCTGGCCAGGCGGGACTGCGGCCAGACGAGCCGGCATGATGGCGCAGATCGCCCCAGTCGACTTGCCAAGCGCTTCGGCCAGCCGCGGAAACGGTGTCCTGAGGCGGAACTGCACAGTAAGGTCATCCGGCGCCGACAACTCCTCCGTCACCGCCATCAGTGCCTGGCCGTAAGGGTCGCGCGCCGCCCAGCGGCGGATGCTGGCCACACAGTCACTGGCCCGCACGCGCACGAAATCGTGAAAATACTGCCCGGAGCGTAATCGCAGGCGCCACAACAAGCCGCCCCGCTCAACCGTGTAATTCGACACCATCTGCGGTTGCGCAACACCATCACGGTCGATCCCGAAGAGCATGTCGTAGACCATCAGGGCATGATCTCGAGTGACCCGGCCGGCATTCGCCATCGGGTCGAGCGTGGGAAGGTCGGTTTCCGGCACGAAGCGCAAGATCGCGTCGGGTTGTGGCAAAGCGAGTACGGGACGGGCGAGCGCCAGGGTGGCGGCCCCGGCGAGAAGATGGCGGCGCTTCATTGCGGGTCGGGCTCTCTGTCGGACGGACGCGGACTATGGCGCAAACCGGGTCCGCATGGCACCCCCTTGCGAACCGGCACGCCGCGGGGTTGGGTGCTGGTGACGGAGGGCTGGCGATGGAACAGGTCGATGTGGTGGTGGCGGGGGCCGGCGTGGTCGGCATCGCGGTGGCGCGGGCGCTGGCGCTGGCGGGGCGCGAGGTGCTGGTGCTGGATGCCGCCGAGGGGATCGGGACGGGAACCTCGAGCCGCAACAGCGAGGTGATCCACGCCGGGATTTACTATCCGAAGGACAGCCTGATGGCGCGCTTCTGCGTCGAGGGGCGGCGCAAGCTCTACGCCTTCTGCGCCAAGCGGGGCGTGCCGCACATGAACTGCGGCAAGCTGATCGTGGCGACCTCGCTGGAGGAGAATGAGAAGCTCGCGGGCATCCAGGCGCGGGCCGAGGCCAATGGCGTCGAGGGCATGCGGGTGCTGACGGCCGCCGAGGCGCGGGCGATGGAGCCCAACCTGGAATGCACGGCGGCGCTGCTGTCACCGACGACGGGGGTGGTGGACAGCCACGCCTACATGCTGGCACTGCAGGGCGAGGCGGAGCACGCCGGGGCCATGTTCGTGTTCCACAGCCCGGTGACCGCCGGGCGGGTGACCGGCGACGGGGTGGAGCTGACGGTGGGCGGGGCGGAGCCGATGGCGCTGTCCTGCCGCCTGTTCATCAATTCCGCTGGCCTCCATGCCCCCGCCCTTGCCCGTTCGATCGCCGGCATGCCGCGCCAGCTGATCCCTCAGGAATACTTTGCCAAGGGTAACTATTTCACTCTCATGGGGCGCTCGCCGTTCTCGCGGCTGATCTATCCGGTGCCGGTTCCGGGCGGGCTCGGGGTGCATCTGACGATCGATCTCGGCGGCCAGGCGCGGTTCGGGCCCGACGTCGAGTGGATCGAGCCGGCGGCGGACGGGAGCCTGGACTACGCGGTCGACCCGACGCGCTCGGAGAGCTTCTACGACGCGGTCAGGCGCTACTGGCCGGCGCTGAAGGACGGAGCGTTGCAGCCCGGCTATTCCGGCGTGCGGCCCAAGATCGTGCCGAAAGGGGCGCCGGGGCAGGATTTCGTCGTGCAGGACGGGCGGGTGCATGGCATTCCCGCATTGCTGAACCTGTTCGGCATCGAGAGCCCGGGGCTCACCGCGGCGGTGGCGATCGCGGATCATGTGGCGGAACTGGTCGCCGCCTGACCGGGCATCGACAAGGCCGTTGCCGCCCCGCAAACTCGGGGGAACGAACGCCCTGAGGAAACCCTGGCATGAGTGCCGCGCATCAGCTTGCCACACGCCCTGATCCTGTCGCCCGTGCCCGGTCGATCGCGCCGGCGATCGCCGCGGCGGCGGATCGAATCGAGGCGGGAAGTGCGATTCCGCCGGATCTGTTGGATCGCCTGCATGAGGCGGCGCTGTTTCGGGCCTTGTTGCCGCACAGTCTTGGCGGGGACGAGACCAGGCCGGCGACCTATGTTCGGATGATGGAGGTGATCGCGGGTGCGGATGCCTCGACGGCCTGGTGCATCGGGCAGAATTCCGGCTGTTCGATGGCCTCGGCCTATATGGAGCCGGCGGCGGCGCGGCGGATCTGGGGGGACGATCCGCGGGCGGCGCTGGCCTGGGGGGCGGGGCCGCAGGGAACGGCGAAGGTCGTGCCGGGTGGATATGTGGTCACGGGGACGTGGAACTTCGCCTCGGGCGGGCGCAACGCGACCTGGATCGGCGGGCATTCGCGGGTGGTGGAGCCGGACGGTTCGCTGCGGCGCTGGCCGTCGGGGGATCTGGTCGAGCGCTCGATGCTGTTCCCCAAGGCGGCGGTGACGATGACGGAGAACTGGAACGTCATGGGCCTGCGCGGGACGGGCAGCGACACCTATGCGGTGAACGAGGTGTTCGTGCCGGACGAGCATACCGTGATCCGCGACAATCCGCCGGATCGGCGCGAGACGGGGACGCTGTATCGGTTCACGACGACGAACCTCTACGCCTCCGGCTTCGGGGCGGTGGCGCTGGGGATCGCGCGGGCGATGCTGGATGCGTTTCGCGCGCTGGCGGCCGACAAGACGCCGCAGGCGCTGTCGCAGCGGCTGGCGGAGAATACGGCCATCCAGAAGGAGGCGGCGCTGGCCGAGGCAAAGCTGACGGCGGCGCGCGCGCTGCTGCTTAACACCCTCGAGGAGACCTGGGTCGACGTCGTCGTGAGCGGGGCCCTGACGGTGGAGCAGCGGATGCGCATCCGCCTCGCGGCGACCTTCGCGACGCACCAGGCGCGCGAGGTGGCGGATTTCGCCTATCACGAGGCCGGCGCGACGGCGATTTTCGCCGCCAACCCCTTCGAGCGGCGGTTTCGCGACATCAACACCGTGACCCAGCAGGTCCAGGCCCGCAGCGCCCATTTCGAGACGGTGGGCGCTCACATCCTCGGGCTTTCACCGTCGCTGCGTTTCGTATAGCGATAGACTCTCCTGCCGCCATGAAAACGAGATCGCCATGAACGTCCCGGCTGCAAATCTGTGCCAATGCGGCAGTGGCCTGCGCCCCGCCCGCTGCTGCGCGCTCGACATCGCCTCCGTCCCGCCCGCGGAGGCGACGCGGCATCTGGTGCCGCTGGTGGAGCGGGCGATCCAGGCCCATCGGACAGGGGCGACCGAGACGGCGGAGCAGCTCTGCCTCGACGTGCTGGAAATGGCGCCGGACCGGCCTGGCGCGCTGTCGGTGCTGTTCGAGATCCGCAAGGCGCAGGGCAATTTCCGCGCCGCCGAGGTGCTGGCGCGGCGGATCGTCCGTTTCGATCCCAACAATTTCTGGGCGACCAACGAGCTGACGCTGATCCTGCTCGGCAAGGGTGATCTCGGCGAGGGCGAGATCCATGCCCGCAACGCCGTGCGCATCGCCCCGGAGAATCCGCAGGCGCACAACCTGATGGGCATGATCATGACCGAGGCGCAACGCCCAGCGATCGGCGAGTATCACTATCGCAAGGTGCTGGAGCTGTCGGGGGGGCGCGATCCGATCCTGCTGGCGAACCTCGCCTGGTGCCTCAAGAACCAGGGCAAGATGGAAGAGAGCCGCGCGCTCTACACCGAATCGCTCGCCGCCGCGCCGCAGGTGCGGCAGACGCTGCTCGGCTTCGCACGGATGGAGGAGGCGGACCGTAATTTCGATGCGGCGATGAAGCTGCTCGACCAGCTCGAGGCCTTGGCGCCGAACGATCCGAACGTGGCGCTGAGCCGCGGCATCGTGCTCGGCCGGATGCGGCGCACCGAGGAAGCGGTGGCCATGCTCGATAGCATCGCCAAGCTGACCCAGGGCGGCCAGCTCGGCCCCAACGAACTGCTGGAGAAGGGCCGCCTGCTCGACCAGATGGGCAAGTATGACGACGCCTTCGCCGCCTATCTCGATGGCAAGCGGATCGCGCGCGAACTGTCCGGCAACGTCTATCTCGACCAGGCGGCGGACGGGTTGATCAATCGCCTGCGTAACTTCTTCACCGCCGAGCGGCTGCGCATCCTGCCGCGCGCCGGCGTGCGGACGGACGTGCCGCAGCCGGTGTTCATCCTCGGCTTCCCGCGCTCCGGCACGACACTGGTGGAGCAGACGATGACGGCGCATCCGCGCATCGCCGCCGGCGACGAGCTGCCGCTGGTGAACGACATCACCGGCATCATGCCGCGCATGTTCGCCAGCCCCATGGCCTATCCCGAAGCGCTGGCGGAGCTGTGGATGGGCGACCGCCACGAGGGGCTCGACGACCTGCGCGACTGGTATCTGCAGAAGGTGCGGCAGATGGGCATCCTGCGCCTGGGTGCCGACTTCTTCACCGACAAGATGCCGCTGAACGAGACCCATCTCGGCCTGATCGCCATGATTTTCCCGGCGGCACCGCTGGTCCATGTGATCCGCCATCCGCTCGACATTATGGTCTCCGCGATTTCCAATCATTTCACCCATGGCTTCTATTGCGCCACCGCGCTGGAAACAGCCGCGAAGCACTACGTCCGGGTAATGGACCTGGTGCAGCACTACCGCAGCCAGATGACCTTGCGCTATCTGCCGATCCGCTATGAGGACATCGTCGACGATCAGGAAAACAGCGTGCGCGCGATCCTTGATTTCGTCGGCGTCGACTTCGACCCGCGCTGCCTCGGCTTTCACGAAAATAAGCGCTACGCGCGCACCGCGAGCTACGCGCAGGTGACCGAGAAGCTCTATGACCGCTCGCGCTTCCGCTACAAGAAATACCTGCGCCATCTCGAGCCGATCATTCCGATCCTGCAGCCGGTGATGGATCGCCTCGGCTACACGGTGGAGTGATGGATCCGCAGGCCGCGCCGCTTCCCGCCGGATATTCCGCGGCACAGCACCAGGTGATGCACACGCAGCCGCCGAAGGCGAGCCCGGCGGCGATCCCGGTACCGGTGCCGCTCGGCGAGGTGTTCGCCATCGCCGCAGAATTCGAGCGCAACGGGCGGCTGCCGGAAGCCTCGCGCCTGCTCGCCCATGCGCGGACGGCGGCGCCGGACCAGGCGGACGTTCTGCATCTCTCGGGCATCGTCGCCTTCCGCGAGAAGAAGCCGGACGAGGCGCTGAAGCTGATGGAACGCGCCATCGAGCTCGGCACCGACACGGCGCTCTATCTGCGCAACATCTGCGAAATCTACCGCTACCAGGGCCGCCTCGACGAAGCGCTCGCCGCCGGTCAGCGCGCCTCGGCGATGGCGCCGAACGACCCGATGGCGCTGCATAATCTCGCGATCATCCACTACGAACGGCTCGAGACCGACGCCGCGATCGACTGCGCCCGCCGTGCCCTGGTGCTCGATTCCACGATGCCCGGCGCGCATTTCGAACTCGCCGAGGCGCTGCTGCTGAAGGGCGAGATGGAGGAAGGCTGGGAGCGCTACGAGTGGCGCTACCGCATCGCCGGCGCCGCGCCGCTGATGCCGCCGACCGACAAGTCGCAGTGGGATGGCCGGTCTTTGCCGAACGACACGCTGCTGCTGATCGCCGACCAGGGGTTCGGCGACGTGATCCAGTTCGCGCGCTATATTCCGTGGGCGGCACAGTTCGCCAGGCATGTCGCGGTGGCCGGGAGTGCCGAAGTGGCGCCGCTGGTGCGGCAGATCTTCCCGCAGGCGACGATCTTCCAGCGCTGGGAGGACTGCCCGACCTACGCGATGTTCTGCCCGCTCTCCGGCCTGCCGCGGCTACATCGCACGCGGGTCGATACCATTCCGGCGCCGATTCCGTATCTGCGCGCCGATCCCACGCGTGTGGCGCAATGGCGCGCTAGGATCGAGAACCTGACGCCGGCGGGCTATCGCCGCATCGGCATCGTCTGGGCCGGACGGCCGACGCACAACAACGATCGCAACCGCTCGGTGCCGCTCACCACCTTCAACCCGCTGGCGAACCTGCCACGCACCGCGCTGGTCTCGCTGCAGAAGGGCGATGCCTCCGCGCAGGCCGGCAATTATTTCGGTCGCGCGCCGCTGATCAATCTCGGCGCCGAGATCCAGGACTACGCCGACACAATGGCGATCATGGAATCGCTCGACCTGATGGTGACCGTCGATACCTCGGTCGCGCATCTCGCAGGCGCGCTGGGCAAGCCGATCTGGGTGATGACGCCGCGGGCACCGGACTGGCGCTGGTTGCTCGATCGCACCGATACCCCGTGGTATCCCTCGATGCGCCTGTTCCGCCAGAAGGAGCACCGTAACTGGAAGCCGGTCATGGCCGAAATCGCCACAGCCGCGCGCGAAGCTTTGGGATTGGGCTGAACCATGAGCGTGTTTGCCGGGCTGAAGGTCATCGACTGCGCGAGCTTCATCGCCGCCCCCGCGGCCGCCACCGTGTTCTCCGATTTCGGCGCCGACGTGATCAAGATCGAGCCGCCGGGTGAAGGCGATCTCTACCGCGCGATGCTGAACACGCTGCAGGGCATGCCGAAGACCGATATCAATTTCCCCTGGGAGCTGGTCTCGCGCAACAAGCGCAGCCTGTGCCTTGACCTGAAGTCCGACGAGGGCCGCGCGATCCTCTATCGCCTGGTCGACAGCGCCGACGTGTTCATCACCAACCTTCCGCTGCCCGCGCGTCGCCGCCTCGGCATCGGCTGGGAGGATCTCGCGCCGCGCAATGCGCGCCTCGTCTATGGCTCCTTCACCGCCTATGGCGAGCAGGGCCCGGAAGCCGACAAGACCGGCTTCGATTCCACCGCCTACTGGGCGCGCTCCGGCCTGATGGATCTCGTGCGCGCCGACGCGACGACCCCGCCGGCACGCTCGGTGCCGGGCATGGGCGATCATCCGAGCGCGATCGCGCTGTTCGCCGCGATCGTCACGGCCTTGTATCGGCGCGAACGCACCGGCCAGGGCGGCCTCGCGACATCTTCGCTGCTGGCCAATGGACTTTGGGCGAACGGCTTCTTTGCCCAGGCCGGGCTATACGGGCTCGACGTGCCGCCGCGCCCGAAGCGGGAGGACGGCGCGAACGCCTGCACCAGCCTCTATCGTTGCGCCGACGGGCGATGGTTCATCCTCACCTTGCTGAACGAGGAGCGGCAGCTGCCCGGCCTGCTGGAGGCGATCGGCCTCACCCATCTCGCCGCCGATCCGCGCTTCGCCGACAAGGCGGCGCGGCGGGCCAACGCGCGGGCGCTGATCGCGCTGTTCGATGAAGTCTTCGCAACGAAACCCTTCGCTGAATGGCGCCGCCTGCTCGATGCCGCCGGCATCACCTTCGGCGCCATCGGCACGCTCGAGGATATGCGCGCGGACGAGCAGATGCGCGCCGCCGGCGCGCTGTTGCCCTTCGAGGGCGAAGCGCTGCTGACCATCGACAGCCCCTTCACACTCGACGGCGCGACCAAGACCGCGCCGCGCCACGCGCCGACGATCGGGCAGCACAGCGCCGAGATCCTTGGTGAGGCGGGCTACACGCCCAGCGATATCAACCGCCTGCGGGGGCTCGGCGTCATCGCCTGAAGGTTGAACTCCGCCCGCGCTTCAGGCTTGATCGTCGCAACGGCGCATATAGCCGGTGGGAGGATGCGATGAAGCGAATTCTGGTGGCCCTGCTGGCCATGGCGATCGGCGGACCGGCGCAGGCCGCGGGCGCCGACGCCGCCCTGATCGAGGCCGCGCGCAAGGAAGGCCAGGTAGTCTGGTATTCCACGCTGATCGTCAACCAGATTACCCGCCCGCTGGCCCTCGCGTTTGAGAAGAAATATCCGGGCATCAAGGTGCAATATTCCCGCGCGACCAGCACCGACGTCGCGCTGAAGATCACCGGCGAGGCCCGCGCCGGGCGCATCCAGGCCGATATTTTCGATGGCTCCAACACCGTCTTCCCGCTCGGCGACGCCGACCTCGTCGAGAGCTACCCGGTGGAGTCCGCGAAGGGCTACCCGCCCGAATTGCGCGATGCCAACGGCACCTGGACGGCGCTCAACGTCTATTTCATGACCGCCGGCTACAACACCGATCTCGTCAAAGGCGCCGATATCCCCAAGAGCTTTGACGATCTGCTCAATCCCAAATGGGCCGGCAAGATGGCCTGGACGACCGATCCGACGGTCAACGGCCCGCCCGGCTTCATCCAGAACATCCTCGCTTTGAAAGGCGAAGCCGTGGGCATGGCCTATCTCAAGGCGCTGGCGGCGCAGAAGGTGGTCAACATCCCCGCCGCCCAGCGCGTCGTGCTCGACAAGGTGATCGCCGGAGAGTTCCCGATCGGGCTGATGATCTTCAACCATCACGCTGCCATCAGCGCCGAGCAGGGCGCCCCGGTGGCCTGGGCGCGGCTCGAGCCGTTCCCCAGCAACGCGAACATGATCAGCATGGTCAAGGGCGCGCCGCACCCGAATGCGGCGAAGCTGTTCCTGGAGTTCGTGCTGTCCGTCGAAGGGCAGGAGGAGGTCGCGCGCGATCTCTATCTGCCGGCCCATCCGACGGTGCGCGCGAAGGTCGCCGAACTCAAGCCGGACGCCGGCGGGTTCAAGGCGCGCACCGTCACGCCGGACATGCTGCGCGCCGGCGAGAAAGGCTGGACGGCGATTTATCAAGACCAGTTCAGGTGAGTTCGCTACCGGCACAGGCCGGGCGAATGGACGCGCGCCGGACGACACCTCTCATCGTTGGCGCGGTCCTCGCGATCCTCATGCTGCCGCCGCTGCTGATGCTCGTGCACGGCAGCCTGGTCGACACCAATGCCGCCGGCGCCGCCACAGGCTGGACACTCCAGCATTTCCGCTCGCTGCTCACCGCCCCCGGCGCGGCCGAGAGCCTAAGGAACAGCCTGGTGTTCAGCGCCGGCTCCACCCTGCTCTCGCTGCTGGTCGGTGGCCTGCTCGCCTGGCTGGTGGAACGGACCAACGCGCCGCTGCGATTCCTCGCGACGCTATCGACGATCATCTCGATGGGCACGCCCTATATCCTGCACGTCGTCGCCTGGCTGTTCCTGCTCGGACCGGTCGGACCAATCAACGATTTCTGGAAGTCCTCACGCGGCACCGGCAAACTCGTCGAAGTGCAGTCGATGGGCGGGATGATCCTGATCGAGGGCTTCCTCTGGTCACCGCTTGTCTTCCTCCTGCTCGGCGCCACCTTCCGCGCCGCCAACGCGGACATGGAGGAGGCCGCGCGCACCTCCGGCGCCAGCATCCTCGCGACCATCTGGCGCATCTCGCTGCGCCTCGCCATGCCCGCCATCCTCGCCCTCGCGCTGTTCGTCTTCATCCGCGCGATCGGCGCCTTCGAGGTGCCCGCCCTCGTCGGCATTCCCGCGCGGATCTACGTGCTGACGACAACGGTTTTCGAAAGCATGAAGACCATGCCGCCGAACCTCGGCCAGGCCAGTGCCTTCGCCGTCGTGATGGTCGTGATCGTCGCCGTGCTGCTGCACTTCTACGGCCGGCTCTCGGCCAACGCCGAGCGCTTCGCCTCCGTCACCGGCAAAGGCTTCCGCCCCCGCCCCTTCGATCTCGGCGCCTGGCGCTGGGCCGCGGGCGCGCTGATCGTGCTCAATTTCATCATCGTGCTGCTGCTGCCGCTGGTCGCGCTGATCTGGCTGGCGCTGCAACGCTTCCCCCGCGCCTTCAGCATGGCCGGCCTCAAAACCCTCACGCTGGCGAACTTCACCGCCGTCATCGAGGCGCCGAACTACACAGACCTGGCCTTCAACTCCCTGCTGGTCGCCGCCGGCGCTGCCACCCTCATCATGGCCCTCGCCGCCTTCACCGGCTGGATCGCCGCCCGTAACGGACCCGGCGGCCGCGCCCTCGACCAGCTCGCCACCCTCTCGCTCGTCTTCCCCGGCATCGTGCTCGGCGTCGCCGTCATGGAAGTCTACCTCCGCGTGCCGCTGCCGATCTACGGCACGCTGTGGATCATCCTCATCGCCTACGTCATCCGCTTCATGCCGTTTGGTATGCGATACGTCTATGCCGGCGTCCTGCAACTCCACCGTGAACTCGAGGAAGCCGCCTCCGTTGCCGGCGCCGGTTACCTCACCATCCTCCGCCGCATCGTCGCGCCCCTCCTCTCTCCCGCGATGGTCGCAGGCTGGCTCTTCATCTTTCTCATCGCCAACAAGGAGCTCGCCATCGCCGTCCTGCTCGCGAGCCCCGGCTCACAGGTCGCCGCGGTCGCGGTGTTCGACCTCTGGGTGAACGGCCAGGGCGGCGAGCTCGCCGCCTTCGGGCTGCTATGGACGGTGCTGATGACCGTCGTCGCCGTCGCCTTCTTCCTGCAATCCCGCCGCGGCGGCACCGACATCTGGGGCAACTGAATGCTGAGCGTCACCGCCCTCACCCGCGTCTTCGCCAACCGCTACGACGCCGTCGCCGGCGGCGTGCGCGAGGCAAGTTTCAGCCTCCCTCCTGGAACTTTCTTCACCCTGCTCGGCCCCTCCGGCTGCGGCAAGACCACCACGCTGCGCTGCATCGCCGGCCTAGAACGACCCGACTCCGGCCGCATCACCCTCGACAGGCGAACCCTGTTCGACAACGCCGCCAACACCCTCGTGCCCGTCCACCAGCGCGGCATCGGCATGGTGTTCCAGTCCTACGCGATCTGGCCGCACATGACTGTCTTCGAGAACATCGCCTTCCCGCTGCGCGTCGGCCCATCGATGCCCCGCGAAGACATCGCCCGCCGCGTCGACAAGGCGCTCGCCACCGTCGGCCTCGCCGGCTATGGCAACCGCCCCGCCACCCGCCTCTCTGGCGGCCAGCAGCAGCGCGTCGCCCTCGCCCGCGCCATCGTCCACGAGCCCAAGCTCCTCCTGCTCGACGAGCCCCTCTCCAACCTCGACGCCTCCCTGCGCGAAGACATGCGCACCGAACTCCGCCGCCTGCAGCAGGAAATCGGCGTCACCACCGTCTACGTCACCCACGACCAGTCCGAAGCCCTGGCAATGTCCGACCTCATCGCCGTCATGGACCACGGCCGCATCGCCCAACTTGCCCCCCCACGCACGATCTACGCCACCCCCGCGACCACCTTCGTCGCCCGCTTCATCGGCGCCGCCAACCTCCTCGCGGGAACCGCCCTCGCCACCACCCCGGCCGGTGCCATCGCCCCCGTCCGCCTCACCGACGGAACCATCCTCCACGGTCGCTTCCCCACCGCCACCAACGCCAAAACCCCAGTCCACATCGCCATCCGTCCGGAAAACATCTCCCTCACGCCGGACACCAGCCACGCCAACCGCCTGACCGGAACCCTCACAACCACCAGCTACCTCGGCGCCACCCTCAGCTGCGAAATCGCCATCGGCGCGGAAACACTCCGCGTCGCCGCCCCGCCGGACTTCGCACCGGAACGGGGCGCGATCATGAACCTCGGATTTTCGGCTGAAGCAGCCTTGGCTTTGCAGGAAGGCGAGCAAGCGTAGGGCTCCGCCGGCCAAGGGCTATGCCCTTGGATCCCATGGACCCTCCTGGCTGCGGACACTGCCTTCTGTCGAAATCCCATGATGCAGCCTGGGTCGCTGGCGAAGCCCATCTGACAACTGCGGCCAAGCAGGAACCCGAGCGGTTAGAAGGATCTATCGCCTGCGGCACCAAGAACCGTTGTCGCGGACAAGCTTGTCAGCGGGATCCAAGGGCATAGCCCTTGGCCGCCGGAGGCCCTTCGCCTTACCCAATCTCCCCCGTCTTCGCCCGCGCCCCCTCGAGCGCCTTCCACATCTCGACATCCCGCTCCGCCGTCCAGATCCGCGGCTTGTCCAGCCCCTTCGCCTCGTCGTAGGCGCGAGAGACGTTGAACGGCATGCAGTGCTCGAAGATCACCCAGTGCCCGAACTCCGGCTGCATCTTCGCCATCGCCTCGGCATAGACCGTGGCCAGGTCATCACCTTTCGCAACCCCAGCCTTGGCGATCGCGAACAGCCGCGACGTAAACGCCGCCGTGCCATCGAGCGCCTCGTTGACCTCGGCCGCATTCAGCAGCGCGCGCCCACGGCCAGGCACCATCTTCTCGGCGCCGAGCTCCTTGATCCGGCGGATCGTCTCCGGCCAGTCGGTGAAATGGGCGTCGCCGCAATACGGCGTCGCGCCGAACTCCACCGTGTCGCCGGCGAACAGCACCTTCTCCTTCGGCAGCCACACCACCGTATCCCCCGCGGTGTGGGAGCGGCCGATATGGATGATCTGCGCCTCCCGCTCACCGAGCCAAAGCGACATCCGGCCATGGAACGTTTCGGTCGGCCAGGTCAGTCCGGGAATGCCGTCGCGCCCGCGAAACAGCCGCGGAAACCGCCCGATCTCGCTGTCCATATCCTGCTGCCCGCGCTCGACGATCATGTCGCGGGTGACGTCAGAGCAGATAATGGAATGCGCCGGATAGCCGGAAGCCCCGAGCACCCGCACCGCGTGATAATGCGACAGCACGATGCGATTGACCTTCTTGTCGGTCACGGTCGCAATCCGCGCCTGGACCTCGGAGGCCATCGCCGGCGTCGCCTGCGCGTCGACGACGGTCACGCCGTCCGGCCCGACGATGATGCCCGAATTGGGGTCCCCCTCGGCGGTATAGGCATAGAGCCCCTTGCCGAGCTCATCGAAGGATACGGTCTTCTCGGTCAGGTCCTTGGTGGAGGCGAAACCGGACATCGTTGGGTCTCCCGCAGCGTGTTGCTCCTGGCCCTCGCGGGGCCGGCTCGGGCCATGGCGTAGGTTCTGCCGGCGCCAAAAGCAAGCGGCGGACTTGCCCGCACCGCCCGGCCGCGCAATGGTCCAGCCAAACCCTGGGAGACGCCCCATGCAAACCCTGCTGCCCCTCGCCCATCGGATCGGTAACCTGCTGAAAGCCCGCCAGGAAACCCTCGTCATCGCCGAAGGGTCCGCCGGTGGCCTGATGTCAGCGGCGATGCTCTCGCTCCCCGGCGCGTCGGCCTATTTCCTCGGCGGCGCGGTCGTCTACACCCGCGTCGCTCGCCGCGCCCTTCTCGGCCTCGACGACGACGCCTTCGTGGGCGTCCGCGCCTCCACCGAGACCTACTCGCTGATGCTCTCACGCGCCGCCTTGAAGAACTTCGGCGCCACCTGGGCCGTCGGCGAATCCGGCGCCACCGGCCCCACCGGCAACCGCTACGGCGACGCCGCCGGACACGCCGCCCTCGCCGTCACCGGCCCCCGCGAAGCCAGCCTCACGCTCGAAACAGCCAGCAACGACCGCGAGGCCAACATGCGCGCCTTCGCCGCGGCCGCCCTCGACCTGCTGGAACGCACCATCGCCGGATAAGCCGCTGCCGGCGCGTCTAACCGCGCCCTCGACGCTGCCGCCCCGCTCAGGCAGATTACGTCTCCGCCGTCGACCAGGAACTTAGCCCAATGTCCGATCCCACCCTCGCCTCCGCCACCACCGCCGCGGCTGCGCCGACTGCCCTGCCGCAGTTCTTCACACGCGTCGTCGGCGTCAACCCGGGGCTGCACGGCCACCTCAAGATCGACCGCACCATGGGCTACGCCTTCGCCCGCAGCGCCCAGTCGGTCCCCATCGGCCTCGGCGAGTTCGAGGTCGTCGCCCAGCACTACCCGATCGTCTTCGCCAGCGGCCCGAACCCCGCCCCGGTCGCGCTGCTCGGCATCGGCGAAGGCCAGAACCTCTTCCTCGAGCCCGACAACGCCTGGCGGCGCGATGCCTATGTACCCGCCTATGTCCGCGCCTTCCCCTTCATCTTCGTCGAGGACGCTAACACCAAAACCGTCTATGTCGGCATGGAAGCCGACGCCGCCTGCCTCCGCGAAGACAGCGGCCAGCCGATGTTCGAAGACGGCCAGGCGACCCCGGCCCTCACCGAGTCCATCAACTTCTGCTCCGCCTTCCGCGACAACCTCAACGCCGCCGCAACCTTCGCGCGCGCCCTCGACAGCGCCGGCCTGCTCGAAGAAGAAGAAGCTGCCATCAATTTCACCGCCGGCGGCGGCACCCGCATCCGCGGCTTCAAGATCTTCAAGCCCGAGCGCCTCGACCAGGTGACCGACGACACCTTCCTCGAGTGGCGCCGCCGCGGCTGGCTCGGCCCCCTCTACGCCCACATCTTCTCCGCCGCACGCTGGGGCCGCCTGATCGAACTCGCTGCCGCCACACGCGCTGCTGCGACAACAGTTTAGCGCGTGATCGCTTGAGGCCGACCGGCCTCAAGCGATCACGCGCTAAACCCTCTTCGGCCGAAACGCCGCGATCACCGCAGGATCCGTCGCGATCCGCCCCGCCCCGATCAGATCGAGGCAATAGGGCGCGGCGGCGAAGATCGCGTTCATGCAGGTCGCCACCGCCGAGGGTTTCCCCGGCAGGTTGACGATCAGGTAGCGCTCGCGCACCCCCGCCATCTTCCGCGACAGGATCGCCGCCGGCACGTCCTGCAGGCTCGCCAGCCGCATCGCCTCGCCGAACCCCGGCATGCGCGCTCGATCACCATCTCGGTCGCCTCCGGCGTGCAGTCGCGCGGCGAGGGCCCGGTGCCGCCGGTGGTCAGCAACAGGTCCACCTTGTCCTCGTCGCACAGCGCCAGCAGCGCGGTCCGCACGCTCTCCACACCATCTGGAATGATCCGCCGCACCGGCTCCCACGGAGGAGATCGCCCGGCTCAGCCGGTCGACGATCGCCGGCCCGCCGAGGTCGGCAACTCCCCGCGCGCCGCCCGATCGGAGACGGTGAGGATGCCGATATGGACCACTCCGCCGGCCTCAGCCGCCGTTGATCGTCAGGATCGTGCCGGTCGTATAGCCGGAGCGCGGGCTCGCCAGGAACGCCACCGCGTTGGCGATCTCTTCCGGCGTCCCCGGCCGTCCGAACGGCATGCCCGCGCACAGGTCCAGCCAGCGCTCAGAGTCGCCCAGTTCCTCCTGCGCCCGATGCCGCAGCAGCATCGTCAGCCGGTCCGTCGAGGTCGAGCCCGGGTTGATGCCCACCACGCGCACGCCATCGGCCGGCGCGCCCTTGCCGAGCGCCCGGGTGAAGGCCATCAGCCCGGCATTCCCCGCCGCCCCCGCGATATAGTTGGTCGGAAACGCCTCGCCCGCCGCGCCGATCACGTTGACGATCACGCCGGCCTTGCGCGCCGCCATCTGCGGATAGATCTCCCGGCACAGCGAAATGAACCCGAACACCTTGAGGTCCCAGGCGCGCCGCCAGGTCTCGTTATCGACGGCCGTCAGCGTCCCCGGCGGAATGGCGCCGGCGTTGTTGACCAGGATATCCACTTGCCCCGCCTCGCGCGCCACGCGCACCACCTCCTCCTGCCGCGACAGGTCGGCCGCGATCGTCCGCACCGTCACCTGCCGCCGCGCCCGGACAGCCTCCGCCGCCGTCGCCAGCATCGCCGCATCGCGCGCCACCAGCGTGACGTCGCAGCCCTCCTCGGCCAGCAGTTCGGCCGAAGCCCGCCCGATGCCTTTCGAGCCGCCGGTGATGAGGGCGTGTTTGCCCGCGATGTGCAGATCCATGGTGTCAGGCCGCCTTCTTGATGCCGCGGTGATAGGCCCGGCACGCGTCGCCGAAGGCCCGGAAGATCGCCTTGCTCGGCGCATCTTCCATGTAATGCCATTCCGGGTGCCATTGCACGCCGAGCACGAAGCCGGGGGCGTGGGGGGCGCGCACGGCCTCGATGGTGCCGTCCTCGGCGAGGGCCTCGACGACGAGGCCTTCGCCTGGGCGGTCGATGGCCTGTTGATGGAGCGAGTTCACCAGGATGGTCTGCTCGCCGATCATGTTGGCGAGGTGGCCGGTGAGGGACACCGTATGCTTCAGCCGGAACAGATGATCGAAATCCAGCGGCTCGGTCCGCTCGGCGTCGTTGGTGATGGCGCGATGATCGTTGCGGCCGGGCAGCTCCTGCACCTTCTGGATCAGCGTACCGCCGAGGGCGACGTTGAGTTCCTGGATGCCGCGGCAGATGGCCAGCACCGGCACGCCGCGGCCGACGGCCTCGCGGATCAGCGGCAGGGTGGTGGCGTCGCGATGATGATCGTGCGCGTCGGGCGTGAGGTCTTCGTCGACACCGTAGTTGGAGGGATGCACGTTGCTCGGGCTGCCCGACAACACCAGGCCGTCGAGCCGATCGAGCATCGCCACCAGCCCGGCGCCGACCGGCGGCAGCAGGATCGGCAGCGCGCCGGCCGCCCCCATCAGCGCCGCGCCGTAGCGGGCCGGCGTCGCGTGCTGGAGCAACCCGCCGACATCCTTCGAACAGGCGGGAATACCGACGATCAGGTTCATGAGCGGTGCATCCTCTGGTTACCTCTGGCGAAACCCTATCACTGCCGTTTCGGCCGGCACAGATCGGCCACGACAGCACAGCCCGCACAGCAGAACATGAGCGCAGCCATCGGCAGCGCCGTCCCGTTGGCGAGGATGCCCACCGCCAGCCCGCTCACCGCGCCGAGAGAGAAATGCAGCGTGCCCATCAGCGCCGAGGCCGCCCCCGCCTGCGCGGCATGGCGGCTAAGCGCGCCGACCACTGTGTTCGGCATCGTGATCCCCTGCGAGGACATGCAGAAGAAGATCGGCACCGCGATCGACAGGAACCCGAACGGCCCGGCGATCGCCATCCCCAGCATCACCACCGTCGCCGTCAGATACACCCGGACGGAGACCCGCATCACCCGCTCCGCCCCGAAGCGCGGCAGCAGCCGGGGATTGACCTGCGACATCCCGATGAACCCCGCCGCGCACACCCCGAACAGCGCCCCATAGGCCGCGGGCGAGAGGTGAAACACCTCGATGAACACCGAGGGCGAGCCGCCGAGATAGGCGAACATCCCCGCCACCGCGAAGCCGACCATCAGCGTATGGGCGACGAAGCTGCGCTCCCCCAGCACATGAGCGTACCGCGCCGCGATCGAGCCAACGCCGAGCTTCAGCCGCCGCGTCTCCGGCAGGGTCTCCGGCAGGAATAGCGTGACGCACGTGCAGCACACCGCGCCGAACCCGGTGAGGATCCAGAAGATCGCCTGCCAGCCGAAGGCACTCATCACGACCCCGCCCAAAGTCGGCGCCAGGATCGGCCCCACGCCCATGATCAAGGTCAGCCGGCTCATCAACCGTGCGGCGGCCTGGCCGTCGGCGAGGTCGCGCACAATCGCCCGAGTGATCACCATGCCCGCCGAGCCGCCGAAGCCGCAGAGCACCCGCATCGCCGCCAGCGTGGTCAGGTCCGGCGCCAGGGCGCAGCCAATCGAGCCCAGGGTGAACAGTCCGGTGCCGAAGATCAGCGGGGCGCGGCGCCCGTAGCGGTCCGACAGCGTGCCCTGCGTCATTTGCCCGAGCGCTAGGCCGATGAACCACATCGCCAGCGTCACTTGCGCCTTGCCGCCGAGGTCGGCCTCGATGGCCGGGAAGGCCGGCAGGTAGATGTCGGTGGCGAAGGGCCCGATCGCGGAGAGCAGGCCGAGCAGCAGGGGAAGCCAGAAGGGAATCGGCATCGCCACACCATGCCCGGTCATGCTGCATGTGCGAAGAGGCAATTCCGCCGCCCCCGCCCGTTGCGCCAAGCAAACCGCCATGCCTAAGCTTGCGCATCCGCCATGGGGGAGTTCCACCAATGACCAATCCGACCGCCGCCAACCTCGGCCGCCGCAGCGCGCTCACGCTCGCCGGCTCCGCCGGCATCGCCGCCGCCGCGACCGGCAGCCGCAAGGCCAACGCCGCCGACGTCACGCTCGCCATCTGGACCGGCTATCCCGAGCTCGTCCCCTGGTATCAGGCCATGGGCGCCGAATACACCAAGGCCAAGGGCACCAAGATCACCGTGCTCTCCACCACGCTGCGCGAACACGAGCAGAAGCTCGCCGCCGCCGTGCCCACCGGCACCGGCCCCGATGTGTTCGACGTCGGCCAGATCCTCGCCATCAAGTTCATCGAAGGCGGCCTGATCAAGCCGAACCCCACCGCCGTCGACGGCCTGCTGAAAAGCGGCGCCTATCGCAAGACCAGCATCGAGCAGTTCACCGTCGAGGGTAAAACCTACGGCCTGCCGCAGCTTTTCTCCACGCCCGCGATGTTCTGGAACAAGGCCCTGTTCAAGGAAGCCGGCCTCTCTGGCCCGCCGAACACCTTCCAGGAGAAAATGGCCTTTGCCAAGAAACTGGTGAAGTTCGACGCCTCCGGCAAGATGACCCGCTCGGGCATGAGCCTGCGCCTCTCGGGCCAGGGCAGCGGCATCGCGGAGAAATTCCGCTTCATCCTCGAGCCCGCTGGCGGCACGCTCATCAAGCCGAACGGCAAGGGCAAGTTCTCCCAGGGCTACGACAACGACGCCGGCCGCAACGCGCTGAAATATTACATCGATGCCGTCCAGATCGAGAAAGTCGATGATCCCAAGGTCCAGCACGACGCCGGCGCCTTCGTCGCTGGGAACACCGCCATGCTCATGCGCGAAGCCTGGGTGATCGGCGAGATCAAGGAAAAGAACCCGACCCTCGACTACGGCGTCGCCCCCATCCCCGCCTGGGGCACCGGCCCGCACAAGACCCTGCTGCAACACAACGGCCTGTGGGTGAACGCCAAGTCGAAGAACATCGACGCCGCCTACGACTTCCAGCTGTTCCTCGCCGGCAAGGAGTCGATGGTGAAACTCACCCAGACCTCCGGCTGGGTCGCCGCCCGCGCCGATCTCGACTGGACGCCCTTGCTCAAGGAAATCCCGCAGTACAAGGAATTCGTGAACCCGACCGAGGGCATGCAGTTCTACCCCGAGCCCGTCATGGCCGCCTGGGACGAAATCGAATCCCGCCTCGCCGACAAGCTCCCCGGCGCCTATGTCGACGCCTCCCTGCAGGACCCCGCCAAGCTCGCCGCCTTCATCAAGGCCGCCGCCGCCCAGACCGACCAGATCCTCAAGCAGAACGACCTCTACGGCACCTGACCCTGTGACCATCCCTGCCAGCCTGCGGCGGTTCTTCCGCCGCAGGCGCCTGATGCTGTTCTGCTACGTCGCCCTGGCCCCGGTCCTGGCGCTGTTCTTCTACGTCCGCATCATCCCCATCGGCTTCAGCTTCCTGCTCAGCTTCTACAAATGGAACCTGATCAGCCCGCGCCGCCCCTTCGTCGGCTGGGACAACTACCTCGGCCTCCTCGACGACGAGAACTTCCTGCTCGCGTTGAAGAACACCACCATCTACTCCTTCTCGACCGTGCTTCTCAGCACCGTCCTCGCCCTCCCGCTTGCCGTCTTCCTCAGCCGCAAATCAAGGCTCTCCGCCTTCTACCAGACTGTCTACTTCCTTCCCGTCATCACCCCCCTCGTCCCCGTCTCCATCGCGTGGAAATGGATCTACGACTACAACTACGGCATCCTGAACTACGGGCTCTCCTTCCTCGGCATCAAATCCGTCGCCTGGCTGACCGACCCCGACATCGCGCTCTGGGCCCTCGTCATCATGGGCGTCTGGAAAGTCCTCGGCTACAACCTCGTCCTCTTCCTCGTCGGCATCCGCAACATCTCCGGCGAACTCCTCGAAGCCGCCAGCATCGATGGCGCATCGGACTGGCAACGCTTCTGGCGCATCACCCTGCCGCTGCTCAAACCCATCCTGCTCTACGTCCTCGTCACCTCGACCATAGCCGCCTACAACGTCTTCACCCAGGTCTACGTCATGACGCTCGGCTCGCAATCCGCGCCAGGTCAGGCCGTCCGCATGCTCGTGTTCGACATCTACACCAACGGCTTCCAGTTCTTCCGCATGGGCTACGCCTCCGCCGAGGCCGTCATCCTCACCCTCATCGTCCTCGGCCTCACCGTCATCCAGTTCGCCATGGTCCGCGAAGACAAGGTCAAGGAAGGCTGATGGCCAAGAAACGCTCCCTCCTCCGCCGCATCGGCCTCCTCGCCTGCCACACCGGATTGATGACCGGCGCGCTGCTGATGGTCATGCCCATGCTCTGGATGCTGGCCACCGCCTTTAAACCCCCCACCGAAATCGCCCTCTGGCCCCCCCAGTTCCTCCCCACCGACTGGACCACCGCCAACTTCACCGGCGCCTTCGAAACCGCCCCCTTCGCCCGCTTCTTCCTCAACTCCGTCCTCATCGCCATCACCAGCACCGCCGCGGTCATGCTGACCTCCCTGGTCGCCGGCGCAGTCTTCGCGAAATACCGGTTCCCCGGCCGAACCATCCTCTTCGGCCTGGTTCTCGCCACTGCCATCGTCCCCTTCGAAGCTTACATGATCCCGCTCTACATCCAACTCGTCGACATCGACTGGATCAACACCTACCAGGGCATCATCCTGCCCTACCTCTTCATGGCCTTCGGCATCTTCCTGATGCGCCAACACGTCAGCTCCGCCATCCCCACCGAACTGATGGAAGCCGGCCGCGTCGACGGCGCCGGCGAATGGTGGATCCTCGGCCGCGTCATCGCGCCGCTCTCCGGCAACGCACTCGCCGCCGTCGGCATCTTCGCGTTCATCCAGGGATGGGGCATCTTCATCTGGCCGTTGCTGATTGCCAACGACCAACTGCTCTTCAACATGGAACTCGGCCTCACCGCCTTCCAGTTCCGCTTCTCCGCCGACACCGGAAAACTCATGGCTGGCTCCACCCTCTCAGTGGTGCCAATGCTGATCATCTTCCTGCTGATGCGGCGGCGCATTATCGAGAATATGGCGCTCACAGGGCTCAAGGGCTGAAGCGAAGGGCCTCCGGCGGCCAAGGGCTATGCCCTTGGATCCCGCTACTCTCTAGGCTGGATCAGTGACCTTCAGCCAACGGCAAAAAAACCGAGGCAAAACCTTGGTGATTGCCTGCGGCGCTAAGGGAGGTCGAAGCTGACGACGATCGCCGCGCTGGCGATCACCGCCGTGTCGCGGCCATCGTCATCCGGGACATCGAGCCCACCCTTCTTCACCACGACCGTCACCTCGCCATACGGCAACGACGTCCGCACCCGCTCGGCATCCACCTTCCCCGGCTGCTGCACCCCGATCGTCACCGCCACCTGCATCTTCTTGATGTCCAGGTTCAGCGCCCGAATGAACGACAACGACGAATGATGCAGCGCATCCTGCACCGCCCGCAGCGCCGCCTTCGTATAATCCCCACCGTGCAAATCATTGCCGGCGCCCATTTCGAGAATAATGCGCTTCAATGCCATGACCGTGCCCCCCCTCAGCGCTCAAGCCGCACAATGGCCGCCGCATGGGCCATCAACGTCGCATTGCTGCCATCCTCATTCGGAATCTCCAGCCCCCCTCGACAACCTCCACCGTCCCCGTCCCATGCGGCAACACCGCCAAAACCTGCGCCCTGTCCACCAGCTCCGGATGCGGCACCCCAATGGTGATATCCACCCGCATCGAATCGATATCCACCCCCAAAGCCTTCGTGATCGTCAACGAATTGTGCCAAAGCGCATCACGCAGCGCGCGAACCGCGGCCTTGGTATAATCCCGCCCGCGAATATCCGTCCCCATGCCGATTTCCAGCACCATACGCTTCATCGCCATGGCGATCTCCTTCCCAAATTCTTGTCAGGTGATGATGTGTTTTTCAGAGGTGTTTGAAAACCCCGCTTAGGCGCGAGCACTCTTAACCAAGGCTCCGCCAGCTCAGGGCCACGGGCCCTAAGAACCAATCACATCTCTTGGCTGTGGCGATGACCTTCAGTCGCAATCCCACGATTTCGATGCGGAGATTGGCGAAGCCCAGAATCATCCAACGACCGCACCGACGCCGGCGCGGTCGCCGGGTTCAATTGCCTGCGGCGCTAAGGACGCAGTTATCAACTGAAGAAAGACAATCCAGCCGCGTGAGTGGATGGGGTTCTTAGGGCCTCCAGGCCCTAAGCCGGCGGAGCCTTGCCTTCCCTCACATCCCCCCAGGATACGCCGGCCCGCTGCCGCCTTCCGGTGTGCACCAGTCGATATTCTGGGTGATGTCTTTGATGTCGCAGGTTTTGCAGTGCACGCAGTTCTGCGCGTTGATTTGCAGGCGTGGTTCGCCTTCTTCCACGCCGACGATTTCGTAAACGCCGGCTGGGCAGTAGCGTGTTTCCGGGCTCGCGAACTTATTGTAGTTCACGCTGATCGCCAGGTCCGGGTTGCGCAGTTTCAGGTGGATCGGCTGGTTTTCTTCATGGTTGGTATTGCTGATGAACACTGAGGAGTTGCGGTCGAAGGTTAGTTTGCCGTCGGGCTTGGGGTACACGATCGGGTTGCAGGCCGCGGCCTCCATCGTGCATTCGTTATCTTTGTGCTTGTATTTCAGCGTCCATGGCGCGCGGCCGCGGAAGATGTAGGCGTCGATGCCGGCGTTGATCAGGCCGCCGAGGAAGCCGAATTTGGCGAAGCCGGGACGGATATTGCGGGCGAGGTAGAGTTCTTCGTAGAGCCAGCTTTCCTTGAGCTTGGCGGTGTAGCTGACGGGCTCGCTTTCGCCTTCGCCGGCCATCGCTCCGGCCACGGCATCGGCGGCGAGCATGCCAGACTTCATGGCCGTGTGTGTGCCTTTGATCTTCGGCGTGTTGAGGAAGCCCGCGGTGTCGCCGACCAGGCAGCCGCCGGGGAAGGTGAGTTTCGGCAGGGCCTGGAAGCCGCCTTCGCTGATGGCGCGGGCGCCGTAGGCGATGCGCCGGCCGCCTTCGAAATGCTTGCGCATTTCGGGGTGGGTTTTCAGCCGCTGCATTTCCTCGAAGGGGGAGAGGTAGGGATTTTTGTAGTCCAGCCCTACGACATACCCATACGAAACGAAATTCTCGCCCCAGTGATAGAGGAACGACCCGCCATAGACGTCGTTGGTCACCGGCCAGCCGATCGTGTGAATGATGGTGCCTGGCTTGTGGTTCTCCTTGGGGATTTCCCAGAGTTCCTTGATGCCGATGCCGTAGGTTTGCGGGTCGACGCCGTCGCGCAGGTGGTAGATGTCGAATAGCTTTTTCGTCAGGCTGCCGCGGCAGCCTTCGGCGAAGATGGTGTAGCGCGCGCGCAGTTCCATGCCGGGCGCGTAGTTCGGCCCCTGGGTTCCGTCGCGGTTGATGCCCATGTCGCCGGTGGCGATGCCCACGACGACGCCGTCCTCGACCAGGACCTCGGCGGCGGCGAAGCCGGGGTAGATCTCGACGCCGACCTCTTCGGCTTGGGTGCCCAGCCAGCGCACGACGTTGCCGAGCGAGACGATGTAGTTGCCGTGGTTGTGCAGCGTCGGCGGCAGGGGCATGCCGAAGGCGCCGTTCTTGGTGAGATACATGAACTTGTCGTCCGAGGCCGGCGTGTGCAGCGGCGCGCCGCGCTCTTTCCAGTCCGGCAGCAGCTCATCGAGGGCGCGGGTTTCGATCACGGCGCCGGAGAGGATATGCGCGCCCACCTCGCCGCCTTTCTCGACCACGCAGATCGCCGCTTCCGGCGCCAGCTGCTTCAGGCGGATCGCCGCGGCCAGCCCTGACGGGCCGGCGCCCACGATCACCACATCGAATTCCATCTGCTCGCGCTCGACGCCGTCGGCCATGTCCATTCCCTTCATCCCGCCCACGTCAGGGCGCTCGCGCTAGATTAAGGAGTGCCGCGGCGTTGCGCAAAACCCCCCGTCGCGGGAAACTCCCCCCATGGACCTCCAGAGCCTCGACACCCCCCGGGAGACCGCCCTCGCGCTGCTGAAACTGCAGCTCGACTGGGGGATCGACGAGGCGCTGGACGACACCCCGATCGACCGCCTGGTCGCCCGCCCCCGCGCTGCTGCCCCCGCCCCGGCTGAGCCGCCGCCGCCGCGTCCCCGCCCCGCGGCCGTCGCCGCGCCGCCGGCAAGCGCCCCCGCCCAACGCGCCGAAAGCATCGCCGCCGCCTGCAACACGCTCGACGACCTGCGCGCCGCCCTGGCCGCCTTCGACGGCTGCCCCCTCTCCGCCACCGCCACCAATCTCGTTTTCGCCGACGGCAACCCCTCCTCCGGCCTCATGCTCATCGGCGAAGGCCCCGGCGCCGAGGAAGACCGCGCCGGCCTCCCCTTCGTTGGCGCCTCCGGCCAGTTCCTCGACCGCATGCTCGCCAGCATCGGCCTCGACCGCTCGGCCTACTACATCACCAACCTCATCCCCTGGCGCCCCCCCGGCAACCGCAACCCCACCGACAGCGAGATTGTCGTCTGCCTCCCCTTCCTCCTGCGCCACATCGCCCTGGTGCGCCCCAAGCGCCTGCTCCTCCTCGGCGCCCTCTCCACCAAGGCCCTCACCGGCCTCCCCACCGGCATCACCCGCCTCCGCGGCCGCTGGCTCGACCTCGACATCCCCGGCCTCACCACCAAGGTCCCGGCGCTGCCAACGCTGCATCCGGCCTATCTGCTGCGCAACGCGGGCGCCAAGAAAGATGCTTGGGCGGACCTTGTCGCGCTGCGGCGGGCGCTTGACGAGGATAGGAAGGGCTAAGGGAAGGGGCTCCGCCGGCCAGGGGCCCGGGGCCCCTGGAACCCCCATGACTCCGTCTGCTGGATCGGCGGCCTTCGGTTGATAACGTCTTTCTTGGCGCCGCAGGCATTCAAAACTGCGAACCGCATATCGCTCGCTCAGTCGATGGGATTCTTGGGCTTCGCCCCCCTCGATCCCGAAAGATCGAGCGATCCCAACTGAAGGCCCTCTCCCCCACTCCAATGAGCAGACGTCTTTTTGCTTCTTTTTATTCCAGAAAAAGAAGGCCTTCCCTCGCAGCCTGCTACTCTGCCAGCCGATCCGCGAACTCCAGGACCGCCTCGGCCAGCGCGATCTTCTCGTCGATCCCCGTCATCAGCGTCTGCGCCACCACGCTCGGCACGGCCACCACGGCGTCGGCGTCGGCGTGGTCCAGCACGTAGCCGTCGAGCAGATCGCCATAGCGCGCCGCCACCCCGGCCGCGCTGACCTCGAGCCCCAGCTCCGCCATCATCTTCGCGGTCGGGCCTTTGACCGCCTTGCCGCCGATGATCGGCGACACCGCGAGGATGGGCGCGGTGCAGGCCAGCAGGGCGGCTCGGATGCCGGGCACGGCCAGGATCGGCTCGACGGAGATGAAGGGGTTCGACGGGCAGATCACGACGCAGCGCAGCCGGGGATTGCGGAGGATGGTGAGCACGTCGGGATTGGGCCGTGCCGCTGCCGCGCCGACGAAGGCCAGTTCGTGGACCACGGGCGTGCACTGTTGGCCGACGAAGTAGTCCTGGAAGTCGATCCAGCCGTCTTCGGCCAGCACGCGGGTCCGCACCGGGTCGTCGCTCATTGGCCAGATCCGCGGGCCGATTCCGAGCCGTGCGGCGATGTCGGCGGTGATCTGCGAGAGGGTCTCGCCGGCCTTGAGGCGTCGGGTGCGTTCGACGTGCAGCGCGAGGTCGCGATCGCCGAGCCGGAACCAGGTGGGGCCGCCGACCTGGCCGAGCGTTTCCATGAACGACCAGGTCTCGTCGCGCCGGCCCCAGCCGAGGGTCTGGTTGTCCAGGCCGGCGAGCGTGTAGGTCAGCGTGTCGATATCGGGCGAGATCGAGAGGCCGAGATGTTCGAAATCATCGCCGGTATTGGCGACGACGATGAGGTTCTCCGGCGCCACCACACGGGACAGGCCCAGGGCCAGTTTCGCGCCGCCGATCCCGCCGGAGAGCGCTACCACCAGATCGCGGGTCATCGGAACAGGTCCTCGGCCGGCGGGCGGACCAAGGCGGAGGCCGGGCTTTCGGGCGCCGTCCAGGACAGTCCGCTGACCAGCACGGCGGGCTGGCCTTCGGCGGCCTGACCCATGAGGAGCGAGGCGGCGGCGGCGATTTCGTCGGCGTAGCCGATGATCGATACCTCGAGGATGCGCCCGAACAGGTCGGGCTGGCCGCGCAGGTCGATCAGCGACGGCAGGCCGGCGCTGCCGATCGCGATGCCCGCGGTGCCGCGCCGCCAGGCGCGGCCGAAACTGTCGTTGATGACGACGGCGAGTTTCACGCCGAAACGCGCCGACAGCGCCGCGCGTAGCCGCTCGGCTGAGGCATCCGGGTCCTCCGGTAGGAGAAGCAGCTTGCCGGTGCCGCCGACGTTCGACTGGTCGACGCCGGCGTTGGCCATCACCCAGCCGCGCTTGTGCTCGACGATCAGCAGGTTCGGCCGCGAGCGCACGACGCGCACGGCCTCGCCGAGGATGACCTCGACGACCCGCGGGTCCTTGCCGATCTCGGCGGCGAGCTCGGTCGCGCGCGGCGAAGCGGTCACGGTCTCGATATCGACGATCCGGCCTTCGGCCTTGGAGACGATCTTCTGGGCGAGCACGAGGACGTCGCCGTCGGCGGGCGGCATGCCCGCCAGCGCGTCGCCGAGAAGTCCCGCGAGGTCATCGCCCGGGGCCACCATCGGCAGTCCGGGAATGGCGCGCAGGGTCAGCGCGGAAGCGGCCATCGTCTCAGCCGAACTTCTTGCGCAGGCGGGGCAGGATGTGTTCGGCGTAGAGCCGCATGAAGCGCGCCTGGTCCGGCCCCGGGGCGTGGAAGACCAGATGGTTGAAGCCGAGGCCGACATAGGTGCCGATCCGCTCGACATGCTCCTCGGGGTCGTCGGACACGATCCAGCGGCTGGCGGCGCGCTCGATCGGCAGGGCGTCGGCCAGGCGCTCCATCTCGGCGGGATCCTCGACGGACATTTTTTCCTCCGGCGTCAGCGCCAGGGCTGCCCAGTGCCGGGTGTCCTCGAGCGCGCGGGCGCGGTCGGTGTCGAAGGACACCTTCACCTCGATCATCATGTCGTAGGCGCCGCCGAGCTTGGACTCCGCCCGGCCCGCGGCGACGTTCGGCAGCAGGGTCTCGGTGTAGAGGGTCGGTGCCTTGCCGGAGGTGCAGATGAAGCCCTCGGCCATCCGGCCGGCATATTTCGCGACCATCGCGCCGGCGGCGGCGACGTAGATCGGCACCATCTGGTCTGGCCGGTCATAGATGGTCGCGTTCTCGGTCTTGTAGTACTGGCCTTCGAAGCTGACCCGCTGCTCCGACCACAGGCGCCGCATCAGGGTCACGCTCTCGCGCATGCGGGCGAAGCGCTCCTTGAACTCCGGCCAGGGCTGGCCGGTGGAGGGCACCTCGTTCAGTCCCTCGCCGGTGCCGATGCCGAGCACAACGCGGCCAGGGAACATCGAGCCCAGGGTGCCGAAGGCCTGCGCGACGATGGAGGGGTGATAGCGGAAGGTCGGCGTCAGCACCGAGGTGCCCATCACCACCCGCTCGGTCCGCGCGCCCAGGGCGCCGAGCCAGGCGAGCGAGAATGGCGCATGACCGTCCGTATGCTTCCAGGGCTGGAAATGGTCGGAGATGAACACGCTGTCGAAGCCCGACTGCTCGGCGAGAATGCCGAACTCCATGAGCTGGCGGGGGGCGAACTGTTCGGCGGAGGCTTTGTATCCGAGCTTGAGCACGTGGTGATCCCCAATGGCGTTTCGCCGAGGTTAGCCGGGGCCGCGTGCCGCGTCACCTTTGGGCCCCCGGCAGTCGAGTCTTGACCCCGAGGGGCATTCCCCCCGACAAGGCGGCTCCCACGAAACTACGGATATCCCCATGCAGCGCATCTTCTCGGGCATCCAGCCCTCCGGCATTCCGCATCTCGGCAACTACCTCGGCGCCGTGCGGAACTGGGTGGCGCTGCAGCAGAGCCACGAATGCCTCTATTGCGTGGTCGACCTCCACGCCATCACCGTCTGGCAGGACCCCGCGCAGCTCGCCCAGCAGACCCGCGAACTGGCGGCCTCGCTGATCGCCTCGGGCATCGATCCCAAGGCGCATATCCTGTTCCACCAGTCCGCGGTGCATGCCCATCTGCGGCTCGCCTGGATCTTCAACTGCGTCGCCCGCATGGGCTGGCTCAACCGCATGACGCAGTTCAAGGAAAAGGCCGGCAAGGACCGCGAGGCGGTCTCCACCGGGCTTTTCACCTACCCGAACCTGATGGCCGCCGACATCCTGGTCTACCACGCCACCCGCGTGCCCGTCGGCGACGACCAGCGCCAGCACCTCGAACTCGCCAACGACATCGCCCAGAAGTTCAACCATGACTACGGCGTCGACTTCTTCCCCAATATCGAGGCGATGATCATGGGCCCCGCCGCCCGCGTTATGAGCCTGCGCGACGGGACGAAGAAGATGAGCAAGTCCGACGCCTCGGACCAGGCGTCCATCAAGATGACCGACAGCGCCGACGACATCGCGCTCAAGATCCGCCGCGCCAAGACCGATCCCGAGCCGCTGCCGAGCGAGACCGAAGGCCTCGAAGGCCGCCCCGAAGCCCGCAACCTCGTCGGCATCTACGCCGCCCTCACCGATACCGACCACGCCGCCGTTCTGCGCAAGCACGGCGGCAAAGGGTTCGGCGACTTCAAGAAGGCGCTCACCGAACTCGTCGTCTCCAAACTCGCCCCCATCGCCGACGAGACCAACCGCCTGCTCGCCGACCCCGGCACCATCGAAGCCATGCTCCGCGACGGCGCTCGCCGCGCCGAGGCGCTGGCCACCCCGATCGTCGAAGAGGCCGAACGCCTCGTCGGCTTCCTCAAGGTGTGAGCGGCCGGATCATCCTGCTGAACGGCGTCGGCAGCGCCGGCAAGTCGTCCATCGCCCGGGAACTGCAAGGCATCGCCGACGCGGTGTTCCTGCACGTCCAGATGGACGCCTTCCTCGCCATGCTGCCCGCCAACCGCGAAGGCGGCTTCACCTTCGAAACCACCACCCAGGACGGCCATCCCTCCGTGGTCATCCACTCCGACGCAGCCGGCCAACGCCTGATGCGCGGCATGCGCCAGGCCGTCGTCGCCATGGCCAACGCCGGCAACAACCTCATCCTCGACGAAGTCCTGACCGGAAGCGAACGCGCGGACTACGCGACCCTGCTGGCCCCCTTCAACGTCTTCCGCGTCGGGGTGCTCTGCCCGCTCGACGTGCTCGAAACCCGCGAGAAAGCCCGCGGCAACCGGCTGATCGGGCTGGCGCGCTGGCAGTTCGATCGCGTTCATCGCGACATGGACTATGACCTCGAAATCGACACCAGCACGGCCAGCGCACTCGATTGCGCCTGGGCGATCAAGCGGGCGGCGGGCATCTGAAGGGAAGCAAGGCTCCGCCGGCTCAGGGCCACGGGCCCTGAGAACCCGTCAATTGAACGCGGCTGGATGGTCGTTCTTCAGCTGCTAACGTCTTTCTTAGCGCCGCAGGCAATCGAACATTGCGACCGTACCCATCAATGTGCGGGCGCACGTGTTCTCTGGGCTTCGCCACTCTCCGCGTCGAGGACGTGGGATTGCAACCGAAGACTGGTTCCACAGCCGCGAGCGGTAATGGGTTCCAAGGGCATAGCCCTTGGCCGGCGGAGCCGCGCTTGCCTTCCCTCTTCTCGGACCGAAAAAAACTACGTTTAATGCCGGCAACAGCATTGGAGCGCGTCCATGTCCGCAATCGTGAAAAACCTGACCAACAGCGAGGCTGAAGCCGAGGAGTGGCAGATGCGGTGCGACATGGCGGCGGCGTTCCGCGTGTCCGCAAGACTTGGCTGGAACGAGCAGATCGGCAACCACAATTCATTGATGTTGCCGCAGCGAACGCCGGACGAGACGCCGACTTTTCTGATCAACGCCCGTGGCTGGCGGTTTGAGGAGTTGACGGCGTCTAACCTGATTGTCTGCGATCTCGATGGCAACGTGATCCGTGGCCAGGGCGAGTTGCGCAAGGTGGCGTTTCATATACATGCGCGCATTCATCTGCGGAATCCGGGTGCGGCGTGTGTGATGCATGTGCATCCGCAGTATCTCACGGCGCTGTCGATGTTGCAGAACCCCGAGGTGGCGTTGGCGCATCACAACAATCTGGTGTTGAACGACCGGGTGGTGGTGGATGTGCGCGGCGACGAGCCGGTGGGGGATAACAGCGAGGGGGATCGGATTGCGGATCTAATGGGCGACAAGTCGATCATGATCATGGCCAGCCATGGCGTCACGGTGGTCGGCCCGACGGTGCATGACGCGTTCGATGAGTTGTTCAGCATGGAGCGCACGGTGATGTATCAGATCACCGCCATGTCGACGGGCCAGCCGTTGCGGCGGCTGCCGGAGCGGTTGCGGCGGCACAAGACCGGGCCGCGCTCGACGCATGCGGATGCGCGGCTGCATCTGGATGCCTGGCGCCGCATTCTCGACAAGCAGGAACCGGACTACGCGACGTGAAGGTCGAGTTTCTTCGGGCCACCGCGGTCATCGATTTCGATCATCCGGCCCTGGCGGCGAAGGCGAAGGAACTGGCGGCGGGACTGGTGGATGACGCGGCCATCGCGGAGGCATGTTTTCTGTTCGTGCGCGATGCGGTGACCCACAGCGTCGATGCGCGGGCCAATCCGGTAACGGTGACGGCGTCGGAGGTGTTGGCGCATGGCACCGGGTATTGTTTCGCCAAGAGCCATCTGCTGGCGGCGTTGTTGCGGGCGAACGGGATTCCCACGGGACTGTGTTACCAGCGGCTGACGATCGACGATGTCGGGCCGCCGTTCACGTTGCATGGGTTCAACGCGGTGCATTTGCGGGCGTATGGCTGGTATCGGGTGGATCCGCGGGGCTGCAAGCCGGGGGTGAACTCGGAGTTCACGCCGCCGGTGGAGGTGCTGGCTTATGCGCCGAAGCTGCCGGGGGAGGCGGATCTGCCGGAGATCTGGGCCGATCCCTTGCCGGTGGTGCTTGAGAAACTACGCGGAGCGGCGACTTGGGATGACATGCTGACGATGCTGCCGGATGTGGAACTGGTGCCAGGCGGCTAGCTCATGATTGGTTTAGATCAAGCCACTCATGATCTAACAACCGATTGAAGAAGAGCGCGATTCACGCTTTCCGACCGATTGGCCTTAAGCGATCGCGCTCTAGGCTGTGTACCCATTGCATTGACTACGGGACATTTGATTCAAGCTCGTGAGGAGGGCTTGGAAGATGTCGGAGCTATTCTGGCTGAACGATCGGCAATGGTCGGCGA
>Ga0164296_1000147_pt1 | contig 88948 bp, 67 predicted proteins | sample GEODES057metaG_FD_113533 | JGI IMG/M metagenome (GOLD analysis project Ga0164296, IMG submission 113533) | Dystrophic lake water microbial communities from Trout Bog Lake, Wisconsin, USA - GEODES057 metaG | ecosystem: Environmental > Aquatic > Freshwater > Lake | place: USA: Trout Bog Lake...
CTGCCGCATCAAGGATTGGCGCGCTGTGGCAACCCGATACGACAAAACCGCAAGGAACTTCATCGCAGGGATTTGCCTCGTTGCTGCCATTACCTTCTGGATCAAATGAGTCCGGAACCTAGAACGCCTCCTGCGCCCCGTCGAGCCGCACTTCCCGAAATGGATCCGCAAGCGTGCCATCAACTTGTACGTCGCCTTCGTCACCGAACGCCTCAACGGCGAGGACGGCCTTGGTGCCATCTATCCCGCCATGGCCAACACCGTGATGATGTTCGACACGCTCGGCTACAAGTTGCACCACCCCGACGCCGCCACCGCCTGGCGCGACGTGGAGAAACTCCTCGTCATCGAGGACGACCGCGCCTACTGCCCGCCCTGCCTCTCGCCGGTGTGGGACACCGGCCTCGCCCGGCCAAGCCATCGCCGAGGCCGACAACCCCGCCGCTCCCGAAATCGCCAGCGCCAATCAGTGGCTTCGCGGCAAGCAGGTCCTCGACGTCGCCGGCATGCTGCTGCACCGCGAGAACAACCCCGCCCATGCCGACGCCATCGCTCGCGCGCGCGACTGGATCATCGCCATGCAGAGCTAGGACGGCGGCTGGGGCGCCCCCGACGCCGACAACAACCACATGTATCGCAATCACATCCCCTTCGCCGACGATGGCGCCCTGATCGATCCCTCGACCGCCGACGATCCCGCCCTCGGCCGCTCCGTCAGCTTCCCCGCGTCTTCTACCTCCGCTACCACGGCTGAAAGCTCTTCTTCCCCCTCATGGCCATGGCCCGCTACCGCAACCTCCGCCAGGGCAACGCTTCCCGCGTCGCCTGGGGCTTCTGAAACGTCGAATCACCACGATGATGATGTTTGGATCAATAAAATAGCGACAACTGGGATCATTATTGAGATGAAGTGATTCGCGCCGCGAAATATTGTGCTGCGGGCAATGCCCGGCTAATATCTCCGCAAAAGAGCCGCGCGAAAGCAGTTGGGGGACCAATCGATGTCGACAACGATCAACAGCAATCGAGCCACGTTCGGCATGACGTCGACGGACAACCCGCTCACCGTCAACGCCGGCGTCACCATCTACTCCAACTATTTCGCCGACGGCGTCTACACCGACGCGTCCCTGAAACATTGGACGATCACCAACGCCGGAACGATCGAGAGTGCCAGTATCGGCATCCACGTCATCGGCGCCATCGATCTCACCAATGCCAGCAGCGGCCTCATTTCCGGCCGCGACTACGGCGTCCAGTCCTACAACGGTTACAAGTACGCCTCGCACATCCTGAACCAGGGCACCATCCACGGCGGCTACTTCGGCTATGGCCTGAAACTCCCCAGTGGCGGCACGGTGGTGAACAGCGGAACTGTGGCTCTTGTCAGCAGCAGCGGTGCCGGGATCTTTCTGGGTCACCACGGCGTCGTCCTCAATGGCGGCACGATCCAGGCCAGCCGCTACGCTGCGGTTTTGCTCGACGGCACCGGCCGGGTGAAGAATATCGGCCGCCACGCTGTGATCGAAGGCCACACCCAGGCGATCTACGCCCGCCACGGCATCATCTCCGTTTACAATTCCGGCTCCATCAACGCCGGCGACGGCACCGCCGTCGACCTCGCCAAAGGCGGCACCGTCTTCAACGCCGCCACTGGCCGTATCACCGCGCATGACAATGCCGTCCGCGCCAACGGCGCCCCGCTCACCCTCACCAACTACGGCACCCTCGCCGCATCGACCTACAACGGCATCTTCTTCCAGGCCGGCGGCACCGTCTCCAATCTCGGCCGCGCCGCCCACATCACTGGCGGCGAGGTCGGCGTCTGGGATCACGGCGGCGATGCCGGCATCTACAACCAGGGTACCATCACAGGCCTGGCGAACTACGGCATCCGCTTCGACGGCGCCGGCACGCTCCACAACGCCTCCCGCCACGCGCTGGTCATGGGCGGCACCGACGGCGTCCTCGCCACGCAGGCCGCCAGCATCATGAACCATGGCTCGATCCGTGGATCCACCGACGGTATCGTTCTGCCCTCGGGCCAGGTCGACAACCGCCATGGGGCCACCATCTCCGGCGCCTCACGCGGCATCAGCGCCACCGACAGCGGTGACCTCACCGTCATCAACGCCGGCACCATCAGCAGTCTCAACAAGGGGATCTACACCAATAGCGGCGGCCTCAGCCTCACCAATTCCGGCCTTGTCACCGCCGACTTCGTGGCGGTCTATGGCTACAAATTTGCGGCCGTGTCGAACGCCGGCACCATCATCGCCAGCACCGGCGACGGCATCAGGAGCCGCGGTCTTGGTGACGTCACCAACGCCTCCGCCGGCCTGATCAGCGGCTACACGACGGCCATCAGCCTGGCCGGCGCCGACAGCACCGTCATCAACCGCGGCACGATCACCACCAACGGCGCCTACGCCACAGCCATCAGCCTGGCCGGCGACGGCAACACCGTCGTCAACCACGGCATCATCACCACCACCAACCTCTACGCCAACGCGATCAGCGTCGCCGGCACCGGCACGATCGTCAATTCCGGCTCGATCCACGGCAGCACCGACGCGGTCGCCCTCACCTCCGGCGTGGTGCGCAACCTCGCCGGCGGCGCTATCACCGGCGGCACTCACGCCATCCATGCCAGCGCCAACGCCACCATCGTCAATGCCGGCCAACTCCATGGCGGCATCAATGCCGGTGCCGACGTGCTGCTCACCAACAAGGCCGGCGGCACCGTTTCCGGCGTCACCGCCGTCTACGGCAAGAACGGCGCCTCGGCCGTCAATGCGGGCCGCATCGATGGCTCGGGCTGGGGCATCTTCGCTGCGACCGGCGACGTCTCCGTCGACAACACAGGCAGCATCTCGGGCGCCTTCGCAGCGGTCTACGGCTACAACCACGCCTCGGTCGCCAACGCCGGCACAATCTCCTCCTCCGGTGGCGCGGCCATCCGTACTGGGGGCGGCGCCGACATCACCAACGCCGCCACCGGCCTCATCACCGGCGGGCAATGGGGCGTCTACATCGCGCCCGGCGCCGGCGCGAGCACCGTGGTCAACCGCGGCACCATCCTCGGCGACCCCGCCCTCGGCGGCGCCGTCCACCTGCCCGACCACTCCGACAACCGCTTCACCACCTATCGCGACGCGGTCACCGTCGGCGTTGTCCTGGGCGGCGCCTACTACGATCAACTGGCCTTCGGCGCCTCCCCCGGCCCCGCCGGCACCATCGCCGGCTTCGGCACCCACTACGTCAGCTTCGAAGCCATCGCCCTCGAGGATAACGCCCGCTGGATTCTGCCGGCCATCGCGAGCCTGCCCGTCGTCATCGATCTCGGCACCGGCGCCACGCTGCGTGCCCATGGCGCCCTCGTCGCCACCGACCAGCTTACCCTCACCGGCCCCGGCACGCTCGATCTCCGCCGCGGCCACCTCGAGGTCGGCATGGCCGGCCTCGCCAGGGCCGGGGAACTCGTCGTCGACGCCACCCACACCCTGTTGAGCACCGCCGCGCTCGAAGCCGGCCGCGCCCGCAATCTCGGCAGCATCCTCGATTCCTCTCTCCACTTCACGGGGGATGCCGCGGTGACCAACCGCGGCCTGATCACCGGCCCCGGCCAGTCCGTCCTGTTCGACGGCGTTGGCAGCCTGCTGAACACAGGCTCGATCCACGGCGACACCGACGGCGTTGTCTTCGCCTCCGGCTCGGTCGACAACCGGCACGGCGCCACGATCAGCGCCGGCACCCACGGCATCATGGCCACCAACACCGATGCCACCGTCACCAACGCCGGCCTGATCCATGGCGACCTCAACGCCATCTGGGCCGGTCGCGATATCGCGCTCGTCAATCAGGAGTCCGGCGTCCTCACCAGCGACATCCCCGTCTGGTCCTACTGGAGCGTCTCGGCCACGAACGCGGGCGAAATCATCGGCACCAACAAGGGCATCTACACCGATAACGGCGGTCTCAACCTTACGAACTCCGGCACCGTCTCGGGGACGAACCAGGGCGTCTACGGCTGCCAATACGCCGCCCTGTCGAACTCAGGCGTCATCCTCAGCAGCGCCGGCAAGGCCATCGTCAGCCACACCTGGGTCCATGTCACCAACTCCTCGGCCGGCCTGATCAGCGGCTACACCGGGGCTATCGAAGCCGACAACAGCGGCAGCACCATCGTCAACCACGGCACCATCGTCACCACCGGCACTGACGCCAACGCCATCGACCTCGCCTTCAACGGCACGGTCATCAACTCGGGCCTGATCTCCGCCAGCAGTAACGGCATCGTGGCGCCCACCATCCTCGTCCGCAACCTCGCCGGCGGCACCATCACCGCCGGTGGCCACGCCATCCGTGCCACCAGCAGCGACGCTACCGTCACCAATGCCGGCTCGCTCCACGGCGACCTCAATGCCGTCTACACCCTGCTCAACGTCGCCCTGGTGAACAAGTCCGGCGGCCGCATCACTGGCGACGTCCCGGTCTGGGGCACCAACGGCGTCTCCATCACCAACGCCGGCACCATCGCCGGCACCACCAAGGGCATCGTCGCCCAGACCGGCGGCCTGGTCCTCACGAATTCCGGTACCGTCTCGGGCGCCGCCGCCGGCATCTTCGGCTATGTCTATGCCCACGTCACCAACGCCGGCCAGATCACCGCCTCCACCGGCACGGCCATCGCCACTCACGCTACCGCCGACGTGACCAACCTGTTCGGCGGCGTGATCAGCGGCTATGCCGACGGGATCACTGCCGGCCTTGATGGCAGCACCATCGTCAACCACGGCACGATCGCCACCACCGGCACCGACGCGAATGCCGTCAGCCTCGCCGGCAGCGGCACGGTCATCAATTCCGGCTCGATCCACGGCTCCACGGACGGGGTTCGCTTCACCACCGGTCTCGTCCGCAACCAGGCCGGCGGCACCATCACCGCAGGTTTCCACGCGGTCAGCGCCACCAACGGCGATGCCACCGTCGTCAACGCCGGACTGCTCGATGGCGGCCTCAACGCCATATTCGCCTCTGGCAACATCTCGATCACCAACGAGCCCGGCGCCACCCTCTCGGCCGACATCCCTGTCTGGGCCAACTACGGTGTCTCGGCCAGCAACGCCGGCGAGATCATCGGCCTCACCAAGGGCATCTACACCAACAACGGCGGCCTGAGCCTGACCAACTCGGGCATCGTCTCCGGCGCCAGCCAGGGCGTCTACGGCTGCCTGAACGCCGTCGTGTTCAACTCCGGCACGATCTCCGCCTCCACCGGCAAGGCGATTTTCAGCCACACCTGGGCGAACGTCACCAACACCGCCTCCGGCCTGATCAGCGGCTACCAGGAAGGCATCTTCGCGAACAACACCGGCAGCACCATCGTCAACCAGGGGACCATCGCCGCCACCGCCTCGGTTGGCGAGAGCAACGGCATCGACCTCAATCTTGGCATCGCCACCATCTCGAACGCCGCCACCGGCCTGATCGCCGGTGGCGACTGGGGCATCTATGTCAACCCCGTCGGCGGGGCCACGACCATCGCCAATCGTGGCACCATCACCGGCGGGGTCCACTTCTCCGATGCCGATGGCAACCTTTTCACCACCTACCGCGGCGCCCACACCACGGGCGCCGTCAGGGGCGGTGCCGGTTACGACGTGCTCGCCTTGGGCGCCTCCCCCGGCCCCTTCGGCACTATCACCGGCCTCGGCAGCCACTACACCGGCTTCGAGGCACTCACGCTCAACGATCAGGCGCGCTGGGTCATGCCGGGCACCGCAAGCCTGCCCGTCTCCGTCATCAATGTCGGACACCTCGCCACCCTGCGCGCCAGCGGCGGCATCGTCGCCAACGCCAACCTGACCCTCGGCGGCGACGGCACCATCGACCTCCGCCACAGCCGTCTGGAGGTCGGCGTCGCCGGCCTCGCCAAGATCGGTGACGTCGTGGTTGACGCCTTCTACACCCTCGACACGTCGGTCAACTTCCAGGCCAGCCGCGTCCGCAACTTCGGCTCCATCACCGGCGGGCCACTGAGCCTCGCTCTCGATGCCGAGGTCATCAACCACGGCTCAATCAATGGCACCGGCAATGCCGTCGTCGGCAGCTACAATCTTCAGGTCGACAACTTCGGCGCCATCAACGGCGCGAACGACGGTGTCTTCGGCACTGACGTCACTTTCACCAACCACAACCACGCAGGCATCTTCGGCGAGATTGCGGTCTACGGCTGCAACGGTGTCCATGGCATCAACTCAGGCAGCATCGCCGGCACCTTCCGGGGTATATATTCCTATCAAGCCGGGGTCACCCTTACCAACACCGGCGAGGTCTTCGGCGGCACCTCCGGCATCACCGCCCTCTCCGCCACGGTGACCAACTCCGGCTCGATCACCAGCAACGGTACCAGCGGCACCGGCATCTCCGTCGGCGTCGCCAACGTCACCAATACGGCGGGCGGCCTCATTTCCGGCGGCAGCGGCATAGCCGCCAATGCACTCGCGCCCAGCACCGTCGTCAACGCGGGCACGATCTATGCCTACGCCTCTCTCGGCGCCGGCATCTTCTTCGAAGGCGGCGGCACCATCGTCAACGCTGCCTCGGGCACGATCCGCGGCAGCGATCATGGAATCCAGAGCTACGGAACGCTCGGGGTCCTCAACCACGGCCGGATCGAGGGCGACACCGGGTCCGGCGTCGTCATGCACGGCGGGCGCGTGGTCAATTCCGGGCCATCGGCGACGATCTACGGCCTGCACAGCGGCATCTACGATGCCACCGCCCCCGTCACCGTCATCAACCGGGGCACCATCACCAGCCCGATCGACACCGGCATGCTGCTCAAGGCCGGCGGTCTGGTCTCCAACGTCGGCACCGCCGCCTCGATTTACGGCGGTGGCTGGGGAATACACGGCAGCGGCGGCGCCGTCAGGGTCATCAACGAAGGCACCATCAAGGGCGGTTCCGTCGCCGGTCTCGACCTCTTTGCCGGCGGCGCGCTGGTCAATTCCGGCACCGTCTCCGGCGGCAGCTTCGGCGTCCAGATCTATGCCTTTGCGGGAACGATCCGCAACCAGGGCACTATCGTGGGCAATAGTGGGCTAGGCATCGCCCTCTACCAGGGCGGCACCATCGCCAACCAGGGTACCGCGAGTGACATCGGCGGCGGCAACTTCGGCATCTACGCCTCGGCCGGTGTCCTTTCGCTCACCAACGAAGGCACCATCCAGGCCACCGGCAAAGCCGCGGTCCGCCTCCAGTCAGGCAGCGTCGAGAATATCGGCACCGCATCCTCGCTCTCCGGCGGCCTCTACGGTGTCTACGTCGCCAGCGGCGCCGGCACGGTGACCAACCAGGGCTCGATCCACGGCAACGCCCACGCGGTCATTCTCGCCAACGGCGGCACCATCGCCAATCTCGGCACCGACGCCGTGATCACGGGCGGCGACTACGGCGTGTTCACCTTCAACAGCGGGGCCGCGGCCAGCATCACCAACCAGGGCACCATCGCCGGCGCGGCCAACGGCGGCATCTATCTCGGCCGCGGCGGCAACGTCACCAACCTCGGCACCGCCTCCAGCATCACCGGCGGTCAGTTCGGCGTCGTCGGCTGGAATGTCGCGCCCAGCATCGACAACCACGGCACCATCATCGGAACGAGCGACTCCGGCATCTTCCTCGACGCCGGCGGTACCGTCGAAAACCTTGGCATCTCCGCGCGCATCCAGGGCGGCAGCTACGGCATCGACGCCCATTTGTCGGCCGGCGCCACCACCATCGTCAACCACGGCCTCATCACCGGCGGCGCCGGCGCCATCCGCTTCGGCAACGCCAACGGCAACCTGCTCGACATCATCCCAGGCGCCATCGACAGCGGCGCCGTCCGCGGCGGTTCCGGCACCGACACGCTGGAACTCTCCAAAGGCCCCGGCGCCGGCACCCTCGCCAGCCTCGGCGCCCAGTTCACCGGCTTTGAGACCCTCACCCTCGATGCCGGTGCGAAATGGCACCTCATCGGCGCGAACCCCGCCGACGCACTCGACGAAATCGATGTCGCCGCCGGCGCCAGCCTCCTCGTCTCCGGCACCCTCACCACCCCCGGAAACCTCACCATCGACAGCCCCGGCATCGTCTCGGTCCTCGGCACCGGCCGCATCGAAATCGGCGCCGGCGGCCTTGCCCACGCCGGCCAGGTCATGATCGACTCAGGAAACACCCTGACCACATCAGGCACCATCGAAGCCAACACCGTCCGCGTCGCCGGCACTCTCCTTGCCGCCGCCGACCTCACCCTGCAAGGCGACGTCTCCGGCAACGGCCGTATATCCATCACCCCCAACACCGTCCTCACCGTCACCGGCACCCTCGGCGCCCAAGACGTCGTCTTCCTTCCCGGCGGCCCACAAACCATCGTCCTCGACAACGCCACGCCGTCCAACTTCCACGGCTTCCACCTCCACGACACCATCGACCTCGTCGGCCTCGGCGCCTTCGTCTCCAAATCCTATGACACCACCACGCATCTCCTCTCCATCGCCGGCTCGCTCGGCAACACCACCCTGCAATTCGCGGGAATCCACACCGACGCCGAATTCCTCGTCAACACCTCCGGCGCCAACCTCCTCGTCACCCATGCGCCGTGAACGAGGTAAGGCGATAGGAAAGCAAGGCCAGGGCTCTGCCCTGGACCCGCCTTTACCGAACCCTACCTGTCCAACTTAGAGCGCGATCGCTTGAGGCCGATGGGTCGGAAAGCGTGAATCGCGCTCTAAGCTGCTGGAGGTGTTACCTGTCGGCAAGGCGTTCTCCGGCATCGACCTCGAAGGCCACCTCGGCGCCGCGAGCGGCGATTTCGAAGCCCTGGAGAGGTCGTGTCCCGTTTCGTGGTGTAGGAGTTGTGCTCCTGGGCGGATTGGTCCGCTGTATCAGCCGACCACGGGAGGCAGGCTGATGAGAGGATCATCGGCCAGTGGCGCGATGGTTTCCAGGGTCATGTATCGGGCACGCTGCACGGCCCATTCGTCGTTCTGTTCAAGCAGCAAGGCGCCGACGAGTCGGATGACCGCGGCTTTGTTGGGGAGGATGCCGACGACCTCGCGGCGACGCTTGATCTCGCGGTTGAGGCGCTCGAGAGGGTTGGTGGAGTGGAGCTTCGCGCGGTGCTAGGCCGGGAAGCGCATGTAGGCCAGCACATCGGCTTCGGCCTGATCGAGCAGGGCGGCGAGCCTGTGCACGCGTGGCTGGGCTTGATCGGCGACCTCGCGCCACTGCGCGCGGGCAGCCTCGGCGTCGTCCTCGGCGATGGCGGTGCCGACCCAGGCGGAGACGATGCGGCGCAGGGCCTTGCCGGCATAGGCCAGGGCATTGCGCATGAAGCGAGCGCGACAGCGTTGCCATATCGCACTGAGAGCCTTGGCGATGGCGGCCTTCAGCCCCTCATGGGCATCGGACCTGACGACGAAGTCGTCGCAGGGTGGTGACGAGCTTGACGCCCCGCAGCCCGCGCCGCGCCAGGCCGCGCAAGAACTCGACCCAGAACGGCTCGGCTTCGCTATGACCGACCGTCATGCCCAATACTTCGCGCCGCCCGTCGGTGTTGACGCCGACGGCGACAATCACCGCCACTGAGACGATATCGTGCCCGCGGCGGGCTTTGACGTAGGTCGCGTCGAGCCAGATATACGGCCAATCGCCCTCGATCGGGCGGCTCAGGAAGCTCTGCACCCGCTCGCCGATCTTGCCACAGACCCGGGAGACCTGGCTCTTGCTGATCCCCTCCATCCCCATCGCCTTGACCAGGTCATCGACCGAGTGCGTCGGGATGCCCTGGATGTAGGCTTCCTGTATCACCGCTGCCAGTGCCTTCTCCGCCAACCGGCGAGGCTCCAGGAAGGCCGGAAACTAACTCCCCTTGCGCAGCTCCGGGATCCGCAGCTCCACCGTGCCGGCACGCGTCTCCCAGTCGCGATCACGATACCCAAGGCGCTGGTTGCGGCGCTCCGCGCTGCGCTCACCATGACCGGCGCCACACAGCCCTTCGGCCTCAAGTTCCATCAGACGTTGCGCCGCATAGCCGATCATCTCGCGCGGGAACCTCGCACCGGACCCCTTCTCCAGCAGCGCGCGGAGGGCAATCTTATCCTCGGTCATCGTGGCGATTTCCTGGTCCAGGAGGCGCCACCTCCTGGCGGGTCCAGGGCAGAGCCCTGGCCTTGCTTATCCCAGCCCCGCCCTGCGCGCCTCCGGAGCCGGGGGCAGCCAGTAGTGGCCGGGGAGGGGGAGGGTGAGGGTGATTTTGGTTGCGTTGGTGGCGGTGATGGTGGCGATGCCGGTGGTCCAGCGCCAGGTGGGTTCGGGGGGGTGCCAGCCGGTGGTGAGGCGGGGGTCGTCGAGGGGGATGGGGTGGTGGTCGAGGGTGAGGTTGGCGATGCCGATGCCGAGTTGGCGGTGGTCGGGGGAGGTTGGGTTGGTGTGGGCGGGGGTCCAGTGGCGGGAGATGAGGCGGAGGGTGGTGGTGCCGGGGGGGAGGGTGGCGCTGAGGTGGTTGGCGTGGGGGTGCAGCGGGAGGGGGCGGCCGTTGGCGAGGAGGCGGAGCGCGGGGTCTTGGGTGAGGTGGAAGCCGAGGGTGGCTGCGCGGGCGAGGAGGGTGTGGCGGAGGATGGTGACGGTGTCGCCGTCGGTGGTGAGGGGGGCGCAGCCTTGCTGGTCCCAGATGGTGCGGGCGAAGCCGGGGTGGAGTTGGGTGGTGGGGGCGGTGTTGGCGAAAGCGGATCGGTTGCCGGTGTCGAGGTAGGATTCGCAGGGGAGGTTTTCGGCGAGGAGGACGTCATGGGTGGGGAGTTCGACGTGCCAGTAGGTGACGTGGTCGGTGTCGTGTTCCTGGATGATGGTGGCGCCGTTGACGAGGTAGCGGGCGGGGATCAGGTGGCCGTCGACGAAGATGGCGTGGTCGGGGGAGAGGCGCAGGGGGGCGTGCGGGGTGCCGGGGCCGAAGGCGTCGGCGGCGATGCGGATGGGGGCGACGTCCCAGGGGCGGGGGTGGCGGCGGCAGTCGAGGTGGCGGTGGCCGGTCCAGGTGATGGGTACGGTGCCGCCGAAGGCGGAGATGACGCGGTCGCCGAGGCTCAGGGCTTCGACGGGGACCGGGCCGGTGGCGGTGAGGATGCGGGTGCCGGCGGCGAAGCAGGCGACCGAGGTGGTGAGGGTGACGGAGCCGCTGTTGGCGACGGAGGTGATGTGTTGGGCGGCCTGGTTGTCGGCGAAGGTGAAGGCGGCGAAGGGGGTGCCGTTGCCGAGGAGGGTGACGGTGTTGCCGGCGAGGGAGCGGGTGACGGTGCCGTGGTTGCCGGCGAGGACGATGGTGTCGCCGGCGATGAAGTCGGCGACGGTGAGGGCGGGTGTGGAGGGGGCGCCGATGCGCAGTGTTTCGTGGGTGCCGTCGAGGCGGAAGGCGAGGGTGAGGTTGGGGTCGATGGTGCTGTCGAGGGCGAGGGTGGCGCTGTCGGCGATTTCGAGGGTGCCGGTGCCGTTGATCGGGCCGGCGATGTCGAGCAGGCCGGCCTGGGCGCGGATGAGGCCGGCGGCTTCGTCGGTGATGGTGAGGCCGGCGAGGCCGATCGTGCCGGTGCCGGCGATGAGGTTGTCGACGTTGTCGAGGGCGGCGCCGGGGGCGAGGCCGAGGACCTGGGTTTGGGTGCCGGTATCGCCGGGGTTGAGGCCCTGCAGCGCCAGGGTGCCGCCGCCGGAGAGGGCGACGGTGCCGGAGATTTCGAGCTGCGACGATATGCCGACGAGCTTGTCCGAGCCCTGGACCAGTAGCAGGCCGTGGTTTGCGATGGTGCCTGACAGGGTCAGCATCTTCGCGTAGGTGTTTGGCACTTGCGCGTCGATCTCCAGGGTGGCACCGGGTGCGATCGTTGCGCTGTTGACGGTGCCGAAATAGGAATCAACGACGCCGGCCAGGGTGCCGCCGGTGATGGTGCCGGGGATGGCGCCGTTGCCGTCGAGCACGACGAGGCCTCCCGCGGCGCCGAAGGTGCCGCCGGCGTTGTCGATCCGGCTCATCAGGTCGAGCGTGCCGCCGGGCAGGGCGCCGAGCAGGCCGTGGTTGGTGGTGGTGCCGAGGGCGGCGATCACGAGGGTACCGTTCTGCGCCAGGATGCTGCCGGCGGCGCCGTTGACCAGGCTCATGAACCCGTTGCCGACCTCGCCGACGCCGGTGATGGTGACACCCTCGTTGTCGAGCGTGTCGGCCGCGGTGGTGCCGGTGATGATCTGGGTGTAGCGGCCGCCGGGATTGCCGAGCTGGTCGGTGAGCGTGATGGAGCCGCCGCCGGAGAACACGACGTGGCCGCTCAGTTTCAGCGTCGCCTGGCCGTAGAACTGGGAGCTGTCGGCGATCAGCGCGATCAGGCCCTGGTCGACGATGCTGCCCTGCATGATCACCGTGCCCGGCACGATGTCGAAGCGCGCGGAGGGATCGAGGGTGACCGGCGTGGTGGTGCCGTCGAGCGTGGTGGTGGGGCCGCCGGTGTTGAAGAAGAGGCTTGCGGGGTCGGAGGTGTCGGAGGCGAGCACGCCGCCTGCGATGGTGGCGCCGGTCAGCACGATCGTGCCGGAATGCCCGAGCCCGTCGGAACGGGCAGCGAAGGTTCCCGAGGCGTTGTCGATGGTGCCGCGGACGTCGAGCGTGCCGCCGGTGGCGCCGAGCAGTCCGCGATTGACGACCGTGGTGCCGGGGCCGGTGGGATCGAACAGCAGCCGGCCGCCCTGGGCGATGATGCGGCCCTGCGCCTCGTTGGTCAGCGAGGTGCGACTGAAGCCGATTTCGCCCGAACCGATCAGCAGGTTGTCGATATTGTCGAGCGTGTCAGTGGCGCCGGAATCGGCGGCATAGATCTCCGCCCCCAGGCCATTGCCGGGGCTGGTCAGTTGGAAGGTGCCGCCGCCCGACAGCGCGGCGGTACCGCTGATCAGCACGTTGGCGAAATATCCCGCTGCGTCGGGCCGCAGCGCGACGGTGCCGAGATTGACGATGTCGCCGGTCAGCCGGAGGGAGCCGCTGGTGTGGACGGCGACGACGTTGCCGGCCCCCAGCGTCACCGCGCCGCTGGTGCCGTCGAGCGTCGCGTTGGTGGAGAGGATGCTGGAGGTCGCGTCGGTGAGGAGTGTGCCGCCGCTGATGGTGACGGTGTTGAGATCGACCGTGCCGGCGTGGCCGCCGCCGGCGAGCGCTTCGATGGTGCCGCCGTGGTTGTCGATGAGGGCGTTGAGATAGAGGTCGCCGCCCTCGGCGGCCATGGTGCCCTTGTTGACGACGAAGCCGTTGCTGGGGATCGAGTTGCCCGAGGCGGTGATGACCGCCAGCGTGCCGGTGGCGAAGATGACGCCGGCGGCTTCGTTGGTGATCGCCAGGGCGGGATTGCCGAGGCGGCCGGCGCCGCCGATCGCGTTGTCGATGTTGTCGAGCGTGTTCTGGCCATAGACGTAGGGGCTCGCGGCGGGGGCGCCGATCAGGTAGGCGCTGGTGCCGTACTGTGAGGCCTTGTCGTCCTGCAGCAGGACCTGGCCGCCGCCGCTGAGGATGAGGGCGCCGCGCACCTCGAGGCTCTGGCCGGCGTAGACGCTGGGCTGGTCGTCCTGCACGAACATCGTGCCGTGATTGGCGATGGTGCCGAACAGCGCCATGCTGCCGGGCAGGTCGTTGTAGATCAGGCCGAGGGAGGCGGCGGGATCGATGGTGACCGGGGCGGTCAGGGCGTCGATGGTGGTGGTGTTGCCGAGGACGATGCCGCCGGTGCCGCCGATATGGCCGCCGGTGAGGGTGATGCCGTTGAGGATGGCGACGCCGGAGCCGGTGGCGGCGACGGTGCCGCCGGTGTTGGCGATGTTGCCGCGCAGGTCGAGCGTGCCGGAGGGGGCGGCGGCGAGCAGGCCGGTATTGGCGATGGCGATGGTGGCGGTGTCGACGAAGAGGGTGCCGCCGGTGGCGCTCACGGTGCCGCCGGTGGAATTGATGAGGGTGGTGGTGCGGTTGCCGAGGAGGCCGAGGCCGCTGATGACCGCGCCGTTGTCGAGCGTGTCGGCGGCGGAGGCGCCGGCGATGATCTGGGTGGCGCGGGTGCCGGTGGCGGTGGCGTCGGCGAGGGAGAGGGTGCCGGTGCCGCGCAGCAGGGCGGTGCCGCCGATGGCGACGCGGACGGGCAGGCTGGTGGTGCCGCTGGCGGCGATGGTGCCCTGGTCGGTGAGGGTGCCGTGCAGGGTCAGCGTGCTGCCGGGGCGGATGGTGACCTGGCCGGCCGGCGCGAGGGTGACGGCGCTGGCGGTGCCGTCGAGGGTGAGGCCGAGGGCGGTGTCGACGAGGTGGGAGGCGAGGTCGGCGGTGTCGGAGGCGAGCGTGCCGCCCTGGACGGTCAGGCCATCGAGCACGACGAGGCCGGGGTGGCCGAGGCCGTCGTTCCAGGCGCCGATGGTGCCGCCGGCGTTGGCGACGGTGCCGGGCATGTCGAGCGTGCCGCCGATGGCCGCGAGCGTGCCCTGGTTGACCGAGCCGCCGGTGCCGGGCGAGGGCTGGTAGATCAGCGTGCCGCCCTCGGCGGCGATCAGGCCGGCGGGCTGGTTGTGGACGATGAGGCCGCCGAGGCCGAACTGGCCGTGGCCGGTCATGCGGTTGTCGACGTTGACGAGGGTGCCGAGGAGGCCCTGCGGGGAGGCGACCAGGTCGCCGGCCGCGGCGCCGGTGGCGGCGCTGTCGGCGAAGGTGACGCTGCCGCCGCCGTTGAGCGAGACGGTGCCGTAGATCTGCAGGGTGTGCTGCATGCCTGGACGTGCGGAGTCGGCATCGAGGGCGATGGTGCCCTTGTTGGCGATGGTGCCGCGCAGGGTCAGGGCGGCGATCGCGGGGGCGGGGAGGTCACCGGGCAGGGTCAGGGTGGCGGCGGCGGGGAGGGTGAGCGGGTCGGCGCTGCCGTCGAGCGTGCCGCCGAGGGCGAGCAGGGTGTCGGTGTTGGCGACCGCGATTGTGCCGCCGGCGATGGTGCCGCCGTCGAGCAGAAGGGTGGCGCCGTCGACGAGGAGGCTGTCGCCGGCGTCGATCAGTGTGCCGGTGAGGTCGAGCGTGGCGCCTGGGGTGGCGGTGAAGGTGCCGTGGTTGATGAGGGTGGCGGCGAGAGCGAGGGTGCCGGCGCTGGCGCGGATGGTGCCGGCGGCCTCGTTGATGACGGTGAGCGGGCCGAGGCCGATCTGGCCGGTGCCGGAGATGAGATTGTCGATGTTGTCGAGCGTGTCGGCCGCGGCTCCCCCGGCGATGACCTGGGTGGAGCCGGCGCCGGCGCCGCCGGCGTCGACCAGCAGGAGGCTGCCGCCGCCGGAGAGGGTGGCGCTGCCCTGGATCGCCAGCGTGGCGGTGAGGGGCGTTGTGCTGTTGCCGGTGAGGGTAAGGGTGGTGAGGTTGACCACCGGGCCGGCGAGGGCCTGGCTGGCGGAGAACTGGATGTTGGCGCCGGCGGCGAGTGTCAGTGGCGTGGCACCGCCGAGGGCCTGGCCGTTCAGCGTCTCGATCACGCCGCCGGAATCGGTGTTCAGAGTGCCGCCGCCGACGGCGTGGCCGCGCAGCAGGATGGTGCCGCCGTTGGCGAGGATGGTGCCGCCGCTGTTGTCGAGCGTCGCGTCCATGATCAGCAGGCTGGTCGGCCGGGCGACGATCAGGCCCTGGTTCGACGAGGCCACCGTGCCGGCATCGAGGCCGAGGAACACCCCGGCGGCCTCGATGGTGGACTGGTTGGCGAAGCCGGTGGCGACCAGGCCGGTGCCGCTGATCAGCCAGGTGTTGGTGAGGATGGCGGATGTGTCGGAGGCGGTAACGGTGCTGGAGATGCCGTCGAGCAGCAGCGTTCCCGCCCCGCTGTCGCCGCCGACCGCGGCGGCCAGTGTCGCGGCGTCGTTGCCGGTCGCGCCGACCACCAGTGTGCCGCCGCCGATCCTGATTTCCGCGCCGCCCAGCGAGGGCGCCACCGCGCCGGCCAGTGCCAGCGTGTTGCCTGCACCGATCGCGAGCGTGCCGGCCAGTCCCACCCCGACCGCGCCCGCCGAGCCGTCGAGGGTGACGCTGTTCTGGATCACCACCGCGCCGTGGCCGGCGACCTGCCGCGCATCGAGGAGCCCGCCACGCAGGTCGGCGTGGCTGAGGTAGATCGTCTCTCCCCCGGTGACGAAGCCCTTCTTCCCTGGCGCCGAGGCAAACGACGGCAGGTTGAACAAGCCCGACATCTGCAGCGCGGAATCTCCGCCGCTGTAGCTGGTCATGCCAATCAGGGCATCGACGGTCATGCCGAGGAGGCCGCCATCGAGGCTGACATAGTTGCGCACCGTCATGGTGCCCTCGGCCGTGCCGGCGGACTGCTCCACCTTCAGGGTGCCGCCGCGGATGGTCAGCGCGAGCGAAGGGCCGGAGATGTTGGCCGCGCCCAGGAACACGGTGCCGAACGCCGCCGCCGCGATGGTGCCGCCGGTGTTGGTCACCGTCATCGGGTTGCCGCCGCCCTGCAGATCGGCCTGGACCTCCAGCGTGCCGCCGGTGCCGAACAGCGCGCCTGGCTTCGTCGTGGCCTCCACGACGCCCTTGTTGACGAAGTCGTGGTCGATCACCAGCGCCCGCGTATCCGTCGCGTCCACCGCGCCATGGTTCTCGAACGGCAGGTAGATGACACCGTGGCCGAAGATGGTGTTGTCGTCGTTGCGCAGCAGCGTGTCGGTGTGCACCGTCGGCGCGGTGGTCGCCATCACCAGGGCCGCGTCATTGTCCAGATGCACGAAGCCGCCGCCGGTGAGATCGAGCACGCCGGCTGCCGTCAGCCCCGGTGCCGCTGTGCCCGGCGCGGTGGGATCGATGACGATTGTCCCGCTGTTGTTCACCACGCCGGACATCACCAGCACGCCGCCGAGCAGGGCGCCGGGCTGCGAGGCGACATGCAGGACGCCCTTGATGTCGGAGGCGACGCCGCTGCCGTCGATCAGCAGGGTGCCGGCCTGGACGAAGAGCTGGGCGTCGGCGGCGAGCTTCAGCGAATAGAGGTCGGCCTCGAGCGGGCCGTTGAAATCGGCCTCCCAGAACAGCTGGCCGACCGGGCGGGAGAAGCCGATGGTGTCGGGATCGATGGTGGCGTCGGCGTAGACGTCCCATGTTCCCGCGCTGAGGCCATATTCGTGGGTGGCGAAGGGCTCGCTCCAGTTGCCGGCCGTTTCGAAATCGGTGCTCGGGCCGTCCGGCCGCCACTCGGTGAGGGTTGGCACGCCGTTGGCCGCCGCGCCCTGGCCTTGCGGGGGATAGAGCACCACGCGCGGTGAGCTGACGCCGAACACGTTCTGGCCGCCGACATCGATGTTGAAATCGAGCCCGGCGGTGATGCGGCCATCGACGTTGAACAGGCCGAGCGGATTGGTGTTGAGCAGGCCGAGGAGGTTGCCGAGATGCTCGGTGCCGTTGTTGGCGAAGCCGAGATTGACGACGCCACTGACGTCGCCGGTGCCGCTGATATCGGTCCCCGTGATGCCCGCGGCGATGCCGAGCCCGACCGAGCCGCCGAAGGTCACCGCAGGCACTTCGAGGCCGTTGAGGGTGGGGTTGGCGACGTATAGCCCGTCGAGCAGCAGCCCGGGGTCGGCGTAGCCGCTTTTTACGAAGTCGGACAGGCCGGTGGTGTCGTAGCCGAATTTCAGGCCGAAGCGGCCGGCGAGGGCGGCGGTCAGGATCAGATTGACGCCGGTGAAGATCGGGATCGCCGCCAGGGTGGTGGCATTGGTCACGTTGCCGAAATTGTCGATCGTGCCGCTGCCGAACTGCGTCTCCGGCAATTGGTAGGTCACCAGATCCGCCGTGCCGCCGAACAGCACCGCCGCCGCGGAGGCGGGGTTGTCGAGGATCGGGAAGTTGAAGCCGCCCTGGTCCGAGGTGGTCGGCGTCAGCAGCTGCGTGAGGTTGCCGCGCAGGGTGGCGTCGCCAGCGACGGAGTTGACGAACTGGGTGATCGACTGCGCGCCCGAGATCTGCGGCACGACCTGGCTGATGTCGAAGCCATTCTGGCGGATGTCATAGCTGCCGGCCGGCAGGGTGAAGCTGCCAAGGGCATATTGCGCGCCGCCGAGGGAGACGTTCTGGAAGGCGGCATCGAGGGAGTTGATCTCGCCGACCAGGCTGACGACCTTGTTCAGCGACGAATCGCTGCCGCCGTGGTCCTTGACGAAAAAGTCGAGAAGCGAAACGGTGCCGTCGTTGTTGTAGTCGAGCTGGTGCCAGACCACGCTCGGCAGCGCCATGATTGGCGCAATGGCCGAGGTCAGCAGGTTGACGATCGGCTGCAGCGGCTCGGTGACCTTCGCGAGATCGTCGAGCACGGGCTTGACCATGTTGGTGACGAAGCTGCCCATGCCGAGGCTGACGTTTTGCAGCGTCACTGTCGGCGTCTGGCCGAGGGCGGTGTGGCTGGCGGGGTCGAGGGTGGTGGACGCGCCGAAGGGCCAGGCGACTTTCAGCTCGGTGCTGATCGATGGCAAAGCGGCGGTGCCGAGGTCGGTGGCGAGGTTGACGTCGACGTTGGCGTTACCGCTGAGGGTGGCGCTGCCGGCGGTGTCCAGCGTGATGGTGCCGGAGAGGGTGGAGCCGTTGTCGGCGGCGGTCATGCGCAGCGGGCCGAAATTGGCGTCGCCGGCGAAATTGGGCGCGGTCAGGGCGAGGCCGAGCGTGACGGCGCCGGAGGGGGCGCTGACACTGAAGGATCCGCCCTGGGTGACGGCGGCGGAAAGATCGAAGCCCCAGGTCAGGGCGGCGTGGGCGCTGCCCTGGCTTTGAAAGTTGATGCCGGGGATGCCGAAATTGGCGTCGAGGGGGACGCTGAAGCCGGTGGGGGACTCGCTGTCATGGAGGGTGACGGTGAGATTGCCGGCGCCATCGAGCGTGGTGGAGGCATTGCCGCTCCAGCCGGCGGCCGTGATGGCGCTGTTGAGGGCGGTTTGCACCAGGGCCGCGGTGGTTGGCGTGCCCGCGTTCTCGATCGTCTGCAGGGCGGCGATCAGCTTGGCATCGAGGGTCTTGAAGGCCGCCAGTGCGGCCTGACCCTGGGAGAAGACGGTGCCGAGCTGGTTGCCGACCAGGGGCAGGCTGGAGGCGAAGGCCTTGCTCTCGAGGCCGCTCTCGATCAGGTCGAGCGTGGTCTGCAGGTTGACGAGGAGCGACTGGACCTGGGCGAGGGGGATGTCGGAGAGGGCGCTGGTGAACTGGATGGTGGCGGCGGCCGGCTGGAGGTCGGGCACGACGATGGCCGCCGCGGAGGGGGCGGGCGGCGGCGCGCTGGCACGGGCGGGCGGGACGGCGACGGGGGGCGGCGGCTGCACGACGACATGGCTGGTGACGGCTGCGGGGGGTTTTGTCAGGGCGCTGGACTGATGGGCGGTGCGATTCGAGCCATGGTGATGCAACGTAGTGCCTCCCGCGGATCGGCCGATGATATGCCGTGTTCTCAGCGGCCGTAAGTGGCGGCGGCGGCCGTTCGATCACGTCTCGCGGAGCGCGCCGCCGGGGAGGGTCAGGAGGTGGCCGTAGGAGGGGATGGGGGTTTGGACGTTGCTGTGGCGGAGGCAGTTCCACAGGCTGACCTGGTTGGCGGAGAGGGTGGGGCGTTTGAGGTTGGTTTCGAGAGCCTGGAGGATTCCGACGCAGCGAAAGCCGGTTCCGGCGATGTAGATGCCGTCGGCGGATGTGGGGCAGGTGGCGGCGATCTGTTGGTAGAGGGGGTCGATTTCCTGTTCGAAGCCCATGCCGTTTGGGTAGAGGTCGGCGGGCGGGAGGTCGCGCCATTTGCGGCCGGGGTCGTAGCGCAGGTGGCCGGCGGGGGTGATGCCGTGGGCGGTGTAGTAGGCCAGGGCTGCGGATATGGCGGCGTCGTTGAACCAGGGGGGGAGGACGAGGAAGGGACGGGTGATGGTGCTGGCTTTGAAGGCGGCCAGGCTGTCGAGGCCGTTGGTGGTGATGAAGGTGGTGGGGGGGAGGATGGTGGCGAGTGCGGCGACGGTGGCGTCGTCCCAGCCGGGGCCGCCGATGATGCTGCTGGAGGTGTGGCCGACGGTGACGGCGGTGAGGCGCATGGCAGCGAACTGGTGGGCGCCGCGGGCGAGGTCGTCTTCGGGGGTGACGGTGGTTTTGTCGGGGTTCCAGCGGGCCCAGGGGGCGCGGGCGGTGACGCGGGCTGCGTGGATGGAGACGTTGGGGGGCGCCATGGCCCACCATTCGGCTTCGGGGACGGCTTCGTTGCCGACGATGAAGATGCCGATGCGGGCCTGCCAGCCCCAGTTGTCGTTCGGTTTCATGGTGCCCTCCTGGTGGGGAGGGTGGGGTAGCGGGCGGGAAGGGGGGGCGTCAAACGGGCGACGGCGCCTAGATCGTGATTGGCTTAGGTCAAACCAATCATGATCTAGCAATCTGTTGAAGAAGAGCGCGATTCACGCTTTCTGGCCCATCGGCCTCAAGCGATCGCGCTCTGGCGACGCCGTCGGTCTGGTCAGTTGCGGCGGCGGCGGAGGGTGCCGAGGCCGAGGAGGCCGGTGGCGAGGAGGGCGAGGCTGGCGGGTTCGGGAGTGGAGACGGGGGACTGGACCTGGATGGTGATGCCGTTGGGCAGGGATTCGGTTTGGGCGAGCATGCTGGTGATGTCGATGGCGGTGCCGTCTTCGACGACGGTCATGGCGCCGTTCGGCAGGGTGGGCGGGATGTTCGCGCCGTCGTCGAAGGACTGGAAGGTGCCGGTGAGGTTGGAGACGCCTTCGCCGCCGGTGAAGGAGAGGTGGAGGATGTCGCTGACGGTGACGCTGTCGGGTTCGACGACGTAGATGTCGAAGGTGCCGGAGGGGTTGAAGCCGGTGTTGGTGAAGGTGCCTTCGATGGTGGCGGTATCGCCGGTGACGCCAGTGCTGACGCTGTTCCAGTTGCCGGGGGTGACGACGAAGCAGGGTGTGTCGCTGCCGCAGGTGTCGGTGCCTTCGGTGGCGAGCAGGTTGACGCCGGGGGGGGTGGCGAGGGCCGGTCCGTTGGCGAGGGTGAGAGCGCCGAGGGCGACGCTGGCCATGAGAATTTTTCGCATTGCAAATTCCTTATCGGGAAACTGTCAGTCGATCGGGCGGCTGCGCCGGTTCGCCGTGGTGGATGGCATGTGGCGTCGGGGCTATGCGTCGGTGGCAAGCAAAATCGATGCCACGATAGAAACATGATTTAATTCAACGGATTGCATGCGGAAGAAATATTTCATTAAGGAATTAACGTAAAGAATATTCCGATGCGAATAATACTCTAATTCGAGATATTATATTTATCTGCAAAATCTTGTAATCAAACTGTATTTGATTGATAAAATTCAGAGCGTCGGCAGTTCGGTGCGGAAAGGGCGGAGCTTGCCGGCTTCGGTGCGGGCAATGGCAGGGACTTCGGTGATGGCGAGGGTGAAGCCTTCGGTGAATTCGGCGGCCATGATGGTGCGGACTTCGGCGGTTTCGGAGGCGGTGAGGGGGCGGGCGGTGACGAGGAGGATGTCGATGCTGGTGCGGGTGCGCTGGACGATCTGGTACTCGCGGACGGCCTGGATCTGCGAGAGGCGGTAGTGGTTGAAGTCGGTGCGGCGCAGCGTGCCGTCGGGGAGGGTGAGCAGGTCGAGGATGCGGCCGCCGATGCGGGTGAGGACGGGGAGGTGGCGGCCGCAGGGGCAGGGGGCGCCCAGGGTTGCGGTGTCGCCGATTTCGTAGCGCAGGAGGGGGGTGGCGAAGTTGTGCAGGGGAGTGACGAGGACGCGGCCGGTTTCGCCGGGGAAGACGGGGGAGTTCTCGTCGTCGACGATTTCGAGAAGGCAGGATTCGGACTGGACGTGGAAGACGTCGTGGTCAGGACATTGCAGCGCCATCCAGCCGGTTTCGGCGGCGGTGTAGTTGTGGACTATTCGTGCTCCGAGCACTTGGCGACACAGGTCGCGCAATGTGTCATCGACGGCTTCGCTCATCGTCCAGACGCTGCGTACGCCCGAAAGCTCAACCTTGCGGTCGCGCATATGGGCGAGGAGCAGGCGCAGGTTGGAGGGGAAGGTGAAAATATACTGTGGGCGGTGGCGCTGGAGATAGGCGATCTGGATGGCGGGGGGCTGGGTGGATTCCAGGACGTGCATCTTGCCGGTGCGCCAGACCTGGTTCACCGGAGGGCCCCAGTCGGCGACCGTCATGCCCTCGGGTGAGCAGATCTGGGCCCGTTGCGCCTCATTCACACCCGGGGGGACGCGGCGGAGGCGGACGATGTCCCCAAGCGTGTCCTCGCGGTGCCAGATTTCCTCGCGGATGTGGATGGCGTTCCAGAAGAGGGTGTCGAGCGCGGTCTTGCGGATGCGGACGGGGATGCCGGTGGAGCCGCCGGTGGCGACGTCGCTGGTGGCGCCATGGGAGGGTGGGACGCTGCTGGCGTTGAGGCGGGGGCCGGCGGCCTGGACGTCCTGGCGGGTCAGCGGGGGAAGGCGGCGCCAGGCGGCCTCGGTGAGGGGCTGGGCGGGGTCAATGCCGGCGGCGCGCAGGCGGGCGGCGTAGAAGGGGACGGTGGCGGCGGCGTGGGCGAGGAGGTGGCCGAGCTGACGGAACTGGGCGGCGCGCATCTCCTCGGGCGGCCAGAACTGGGAGCGGTCGAACTGGCGGTTCAACGCCATCAACTCGGCGGCGCGGCCGCCCTGGAGCGCGGGGAAGGCGATGTCGGCGAGAGCGGAACGGAGGGCGGTGTCGCTGGGGGGCATGGGGGGAGCGTAGACGGGGGAGGGAAGGGGAGGGAAGGCGCTCCGCGGGGCGTTCGCGGGCGGCGATGTCGGTGAAGCCGAGGTGGTGAGCGGCGTTGACGGAGGCGATGGGGGCATGGCCCAACATCTGGCTTCGGGCGTGGGTTCATTGCGGATGATGAATAGGCCGATGCGGGCCTGCAAGCCCCGGTTGCTACCGGCGCGCCCATTGATGCCAATGTCATAACAAATCCGACAATGCTGCGTTATGAAGCTGATTTGCAACAACGATGACGTTCGATGGTTTTGCGGTGATGAGCTGCCTGCAACGGATGACGGGATTCTGGGGAGTGTGGCGTCTGGCAGGGTGTTGGCGGGCTTGCTCGCACTCGCTTGCTCTCGGCGCTGGACGGCTTGGATCGCATTCTCCTGTCGGAATATTTTACGCTGTTACAGTCCGTTTCGTTTTTGCGTAAAACAACCCCTGGATTTCAAACACAAAGCCGATCTGGCACGACGTTTGCTTGTTTACATGTGGAAACCAGATGCACCCCTATAGAGGTCAAAGCCCCAGAGGGCGTGTGATGGTTCGACGGGCAACAGGATAGGGGAACACAATGCGGGTTATCTTTGCCGCGGCTGCGGCGATCGTTGCACTCACCGGCGTCAGCGGAGCGGCTCAGGCTGGTGTCGGGATTCCTTTCGTCGAATACGACTATGGCAATGGCGTCGAGACCCTTTCCGTCGTCGGTTTTCCCGGCGCTGTGATCACCGGATCGCAGGACAACTGGAAGATCGATCTCAGCTCGACCGGGATCAACTTCTGGGGATATCCGGTGCTGAACTGGTACGATCCGAGCAACGGGACCTACGATAGTCTGACGAATAACCGCGACGGTACCTTCACTCTGGTCTCCGACCTGCCCAGCGATCCCGGCACCAACAGTTGTGCAGCGGGCGGCAGCGTCTTCAGCCTCGGTACGTCATGCTTCGTGGGCACGGACAGCCGGTTTAACTCCTATTATGCCTCCTTCACCGAGGTCCCCACCCCCGAGCCCACCACCATGGCGATCCTCGGCCTCGGCCTCGCCGGTCTCGGCTTCGTGCGCCGCCGCCGCGACTGATCCAGCCGACACCCCGATCCGACCCGACGGCGCCTCACGGCGCCGTTATTCGTTGTGCCGCCGTCATCCCCGTGGACGTCGCATCATGAACGGCAGCAGCAACGCCCACCACGGCCAGGCGTAACGCGCATCCCGGAACTGCTCGACGCCGAACGCCGGCGCGGTATCGCCGGCGGGCAGCCGTGGCCCGGTCGTGGCAAAGATCCGGTCCCACACCGACAGCACGGTGCCGAAATTGCTGTTGTAGTGCGCCGGGTCGACCGCGTGATGCGCACGATGCAGCCCGGGTGTGACCAGCACCAGTCCGAGTGCGCCCTCCAGCCATTCCGGCAGGCGGATATTGGCGTGCTGAAAGAACTGAACCGCCGCGGCCAGCGCAATGTAGACGGGCAGGACCCACACGGGCATGCGCATCAGCACCACGACGATCACGATCAGCGTGCCCGAGAACAGGTTGTCGAACGGATGGTGCCGCACCGCGGTGCTCGCATCCACGTCGGTGTCGGCATGGTGCACCGAATGCAGGCGCCACAGAGGAAATACCGCGTGCTCCAGGCGATGGATCAGGTAGCCGCCGAGGTCGAGCAGGATACACCCCGCCGCCAGCACCGCCCAGGCGCCACCCCAGCCACGGATGACCGCGAACAGATTGAATGGTGGACTGCCAAGAGCCGCCTGGATCATCACCGCGAGCCCATAGGGCCCCACGGCAAGCGCCAGCCAGCGCCCGAGCAGTTCCAGCCCGAGATTGGTCGTCCACCGCGCCAGCCGCCCGCTCACCCGCCGCCGCTCCGGCCACAACGCCTCGCCGATGGCCAGGGCAACAAACACCGCCACCGGTATCCACACCTGCCATCGGAACGCGAGCAGAGCGAGACGCTCGGCAGAGATCATCCCGCCGCACCTTGCGCCATCGCATGTCGGGCGGCGTGACCAAGCTCGAGGGCGGTGTCAACGGGGGGCATGGCGCGATCGTAGACGAGGGATCGGAAGGGAAGAAGGGGAGAAGGCGCGCCATTGGCGCTTGGCCGTCGGTGGCTCTCCCCTCGTGAATGATGTTGCGGGGCGCGGCAGGGTTTGGCAGGGTTGCGAGAACCATAAACGGGGAGGAACGAACGATGGCGAAATTGTCACGGCGGTTGGTGTTGGCTGGGCTTGGGGCGGGGCCGTTGGCCATGCCGGGGATCATCCGGGCGCAGAGCACGTCCAAGCCGATCCGCTATGGGTTGTTGAGCGACATGGGCGGGCCGTATCGCGATGTCGGCGGACCGGGGAACCGGGTGGCGGCCGAGATGGCGGTGGCGGATTTCGGCGGCTCGGTTCTAGGAAGGCCAATCGAGATCTTGCAGGCGGACATGCAGAACAAGCCCGATGTTGCCTCGGCCATCGCGCGGCAATGGGCGGATGACGGGGTCGACGCGTTTTCCGACGGGGCGGCATCGTCGTCGGGCCTGGCGATCCAGCAGGTCGCGCGGGACAAGAAGCGGATCTACACGATCACCGGCCCGGCGGCGTCGGATTTCACCGGGAAGATGTGCTCGCCGTACGGAATGCATTTCGCCTACGACACGTATGCGCTAGCGCATGGCACCGGCACGGCGCTGACCAAGGCGGGCGGCGACAGTTGGTTCTTCATCACGGCGGATTACGCGTTCGGCTATGCGCTCGAGCGCGACACCATGGACGCGGTGAAGGCGGCGGGCGGCAAGGTGCTGGGGTCGGTGCGGGCGCCGCTGGGGACGGCGGATTTCTCGTCCTACCTGGTGCAGGCGCAGGCATCGGGGGCGAAGGTGATCGGCTTGGCGAATGCGGGGACGGATCTGCAGAACTGCATCAAGCAGGCGGCCGAGTTCGGCATGCGCAAGTCCGGCGTGAAGATCGCGACGCTGCTGATGCAGATCTCCGACGTGGCCTCGCTCGGGCAAAGCGTGTGCGAGGGCTTGGTCTATACGGACAGCTTCTACTGGGATCAGACCGATAAGACGCGGGCGCTGTCGGCGCGCTGGGCGGCGAAGATGGGGGGGATGGTGCCGGGGCTGCTGCATGCCGGGAACTACAGCGCGATGACGCACTGGCTGAAGGCGGTGGCGGCGGCGGGGACGACGGAGGCGGACGCGGTGGCGGCGAAGATGAAGGCGCTGCCGGTGAACGACGCGTACAACGTGAATGTGAAGGTGCGCGAGGACGGCCGGGTGATGCACGAGATGTATCTGTGGCAGGTGAAGGCGCCCTCGGCGGCCAAGAGCAAGTATGACTATTGCACGGCTTTGGCGACGATTCCGGCGGGGGAGGCCTGGCGGCCGCTGAAGGAAGGGGAGTGTCCGTTGGTCAAGGGTTGAGGGGCGCGCGCTGGACGCATGGGATGTATTCGAAGTGGGTGGTTCTTTCCGGGCGTCGGGCGCACTACATCCCGCTGCGTTGAGGAGATGATCCTCTCAGACTTCACCCGCGCAGGCTGAGCCCCCCCTCGCCGCGCGGGGCGGCGGCACGCTCCCTCCCCATAGGCGTGTCGCTGCGAAGCGGAAGCCGGTTCGGGCCTTGCCCGGGCCGGCTTTCTGCGTTTTTGCGCTCCAGACTGCGTGGGCATTGCCCGGTGCCGACCTCAGCCTGTACGGAGGGGGGATGTTGCGCGGCATTCTCACGGTGGGCGGGTGGACGATGGCGAGCCGGGTGCTCGGCTTCGTGCGCGACATCCTGATTGCTGCGATGCTGGGCGCGGGACCAATCGCAGACGCGTTTTTCGTCGCCAACCGGTTGCCGAATCTGTTCCGGCGGTTGTTTGGCGAGGGGGCGTTCAACGCGGCGTTCGTGCCGTCGTTCTCGGGGTTGCTGGCGGCCGAGGGGGAGGGGGCGGCGCAGCGGTTCGCCGAGGAGGCGGCCGCGGTGATGACGTTCTGGCTGCTGGGGCTGACGGTGCTGGCGGAAGTGTTCATGCCGGCGCTTCTGGTGGTCATCGCGCCGGGGTTCGTGGATATTCCCGAGAAATTCGAGCTCGCAGTCGCACTGTCGCGGATCACATTTCCCTATATGCCGCTGATCTGCCTGACGGCGCTGTTTTCCGGTGTGTTGAACGGGCTTGATCGGTTCGCGGCGGCAGCGGCAGCACCGGTGATTTATAACCTGACATCGATCGCGTTCATGCTGGGGCTCGCTGGGCTGGTGCCGACGGCGGGGCATGCGCTGGCGTGGGGCGTGTCGGTGTCGGGCGTGTTCCAGCTCGGGCTGCTGGTGTGGGCCGTGCGCGCGGCGGGGATGCGAATGACGCTGCCGCGGCCGCGGCTGACGCCGCAGATGCGGGTGCTGTTTCGCAAGATGGGGCCGGGGCTGGTGGGTGCGGGGGTGACGCAGCTCAACCTCGCGGTCGACGTGATCATCGGCAGCCTGCTGCCGGCGGGGACGGTGTCGATCCTGTATTACGCCGACCGGATCAATCAGCTGCCGCTGGGGACGATCGGAGTGGCGGTGGGGACGGCGCTGCTGCCGACGCTGTCGCGCCAGGTGGCGGGCGGCCTGGCGGGCGAGGCGATCGGGACACTCAACCGGGCGATCGAATATGCGCTGGCGTTGACGTTGCCGGCGGCGCTGGCGTTGCTGGCGGTGCCCGGTCCGATCCTCTCGGTGTTGTTCGAGCGGGGGGCGTTTTCGGCGGAGGATGTGCAGCTCTCGGCGCAGGCTTTGTCGGCCTACGCCGCGGGGCTGCCGGCCTTCGTGCTGGTGAAGGTGCTGGTGCCGGCATTCTTCGCGCGCGGGGATACGGCAATGCCGGTGAAGATCGGCTTCGCGACGGTGGGGCTGAACCTGGCGCTCAACGTCGCCTTCATGGGGCCGTTGCAGCATCTTGGTCCGCCGCTCGCATCGTCAGTGGCGGCTTGGGCGAACGTGGTGGCGCTCTGCTTTGTGCTGATGCGGCGGGGGCAGATGGCGGTGGACAAGCCGCTCGCGCGAGTGGTGCCGCGGATGCTGGCGGCGGGGCTGGCGATGGTAGGGGTGCTGTGGGGGCTGGAAATCGTCGCCTACGGGCCGCTGGCGGCACGGGCGGGGCTGCGGTGGTTCGGGCTGGCGGCGCTGGTTGGTGGTGGGCTGACGGCGTACGGGGTGGCGGGGCAGGTGGTGGGGGCGTTCGACGTGCAGGTGATGGTGCGGCGGGTGATGCGGCGGGGGAGGTAGGGGCCTCCGGCGGGTAAGGGCCCCGAGGCCCTTGCAACCCACTGACTCTCTTGGCTGTGGAGCCCGCCTTCGATCGCGATCCCACGATCTCGATATGGTCGCTGGCGAAGCCAATTTCCTGTTGCGACGGAACGGGGATTGGTGCGGATCGCGGATTTGATGGCCTGCGGCGCCAAGGACGACGTTGGCAGCTGAAGGTTGGTCATTCAGCCGAGAGAGGTGATGGGGTCCAGGGGCCTCGGGGCCCCTGGCCGGCGGAGCCTCTTTCTTTCTCAGGCCGCCTTTAGGAAGCGGTTAGCCAGTGGCGGGTACATCAGGCCGAGGCCGACGCCGAAGCAGCCGTTGATGAGGATGGAGCGGATCCAGTTGTTGATCATCCAGCCGCCTCCGATGGGGAGGCCTTTGATGGTGGGGACGATGAAGAAGCCGATGAGAACGGCGGCGAGGCCGAAGAGGAAGCCGTTGAGCTACATCGGGCCCTTGAGTTTGGGGTAGGCGATGCCGAAGACGAGGCCGTAGAGGCCGCCCCAGAAGCAGAGGTTGAGCAGAACGGGAACGCCGAAGGGGGGCACCGGGGTGAACCGGTAGGGCGTGGCAGCGATTTCGAGGCCGGGGATGGCGAGGATATGGAGCAGGCCCAGCATCAGTTGGTGGAAGGTGAGTACCGAGAGAGCGGCGGTGAGGAAGCCGAGCAGGGCGCGGGCGGGCAGCGTGGGGGCCATCGGTCGAACTCCTGGGTTACGTGTCGGCCGCGCGCATTATTGCGTTAGCCCGTCGCGACGCCGGGCGGCGGTAACCCCCCCCTCTCGATTCCCCGGGGTGGCTCAGCGTAGGATGTCGTAGATTCGACTTTTCGTCAGTCGTTAAATTCCCTTGATGCAGCGATTGCGGCTCGGGGCAGCAGGGAGTTGGTCTTGGCAGAGCTGAACGAGGAGGACGCCGAGCGGCTCGCGAGCCGGCTCGCGATGATGGTCTCCGAGGAAGGCGAGGCGGCCAATGCCGGGCGTGCGCTGTCGCAGATGGCGCGGCGGCTGGGACTGACGGGCGGCGAGTTGAAGGAGATGTTCCTCAGCGGTGCCGCGGGTGGCCGTCCGGCGCGGGGGGAGACGGCGTTCACTGGGGCGCCGCGCGATGAGGTTGAGCGGCTCGAACAGGAAATCGCCATGCTGCGCAAGGGGTTGCGCATGCTGGAGGCGACCCAGCGCGACCTTTTGATGGAGCGCGATGCGCTGGCGGCGGAGCTCGAGGATTACCGGGGGCGAACGGAGAGCGCGCGCAACTCGTCGCGGCTACGGGCAGTGGCGGCGGGGGTGATCCTGCTGGCGCTGGCGGGGGCGGCTTCGGTCGGATTCCTGATGGCGGTGGGGGATGCGACGGCGCCGCAGATCGCGGTCACACCGGCGCCACCAATCGCTTCGACGCCGTCGATGCTGGGCCAGCGCATGGCGCCGCTGCCGCCGCCCACTCTGGGGGCAGGGCAAGGAGCGGCGTCCGGCGCCGGTTCAGCGGCGGACTACGGGGCGGTGACGCGGCGGGTCGGCGTGGTGAAGAACGGGCGCGCAGTGGTGTATCGGGTGCCCGACCGCGGGGCGCCGGCGGTGGCGACGCTGCAGTCGGGCATGCCGATCGTGGTGCGCCGGGTGTTCTATAATCTGCAGACGCAGTGGGCCGAGGTCGAGGTGGGCAGTTCGGTCGGCTATGTGCTGATGACGGACGTGGATGTGTCCTAGGCTGACCTGGCGGTTTCGCGGAGGCGGAATTTCTGGATCTTGCCGCTAGGGGTGCGCGGCAGTTCGGCGACGATTTCGAGGCGTTCGGGGATGTATTGGCGGGCCATGGACTGGCCGGCGAGGTAGGCGGCCATGTCGGCGAAATCGAGGCTGGCGCCGTCGCGCAGCTTGACGAAGGCGCAGGCGCGTTCGCCGAGGCGTTCGTCGGGGTAGCCGACGATGGCGACCTCGGCGATGGCGGGGTGGCGATAGAGCAGGCCCTCGACCTCGACGACGGGGATGTTTTCGCCGCCGCGGATGATGATGTCCTTGGAGCGGCCGGCGATGCGGATGTAGCCCTCGTCGTCCATGCGAGCGAGGTCGCCGGTGTCAAACCAGCCGTCGGCGTCGGTGGTGTCGAGTTCCGGGCGCTTGAGGTAGCCGGCGAAGTTCGAGCAGCCGCGAACCTTGAGGCTGCCTTCCTCGCCGGGCGGGACGGGGGCGCCGTTGGGGTCGACGACGCGGACCTCCATGCCGGGCAGGGCGCAGCCGTCGGTGGTGGTGGCGCGGGCTTCGTCGTCCTCGATGCGGGTGGTGGTGACGGCGCCGTTTTCGGACATGCCCCAGGCGGAGATGATGGCGGCGCCGAGGGTGGGGCGGGCCTTGGCGACGAGGGCGCGGGGGATGGGGGCGCCGGCGGAGACGAAGACGCGCAGCGAGGGGGTGGCGATGCCGGAGGTGGCGACGTGTTCGGTGAGGTCGTTGAGGAAGGGGGTGGCGCCCATGGTGAAGCTGGCGCGCTCGGCGGTGATCTGGCGGGCCATTTCGGGGGCGGTGAAGATGTCCTGCAGGACGGCGGTGGCGCCGAGCATGACGGGGAGGACCAGGCCGTACATGAAACCGAGCTGGTGGGCCATGGGCGAGGGCATGTGGATGACGTCGTCTGCGCCAAGATGGAGGCGTTCGGCGAAGGGGACGAGGTTCGACAGCATGGTGTTGGAAGTGTGCAGCACGCCCTTGGGCTCGCCGGTGGTGCCGGAGGTGTAGAGCAGCTGGATGACGTCGTCGGGGGCCAGGCGGTGGGCGGGCAGCGCGGGGGCGTCGGGGGAGAGGAGCGCGTCGAAGGGTTCGGTGCCCGGAGCGGTGCCGCCGGCGGTGAAGACATGGCGCAGGCCGGCCAGGCCAGCGCGCAGGCCATTGGCCATGGTGGCGTAGTCGAAGCCGCGAAAGCTGGCGGGGACGATGAGGATTTTCGTTTCGGCGAGCTTGAGCATGAAGGACAGCTCGCGGGCGCGGAAGATGACCATCAGCGGGTTGCTGACGGCGCCAAGCTTGAGGCAGGCGAGGTGGAGGACGGTGAACTCCCACCAGTTGGGCAACTGGAACGAGACCGTGTCACCGGCGCCGACGCCGCGGGCGGCGAGGTTGCGGGCGACAAGATCGGCGCGGGCATCGAGCTCGCGGTAGGTGAGACGGGTTTCGGTGGTGGCGCCATCGGTGCGGAAGGCGACGAGGGCGGGCTTGTCCGGGGTGTCGGTGAGCGCGCAAGCGAGGTGGTCGAGCAGGGTTTCGTCGCGCCAGTCGCGGCGGGCGATCATGGCGGGGCGGCGGGCCAGGAGGCGGGCCTGATTGAAGTCCATTTTTGTTTCTCCCTGCTGGCGTCGACTGTTTTTAGCGGTTCGCGTGTTGCACGGACATGCGGCCGGCGCGTTCGCGGGCGACGATCATTTTCATGATCTGGGCGGTGCCATCGCCGATCTCGAGGCCCATGACGTCGCGCAGGCGCTGCTGGTGCGGCAGGTCGAGCGACCAGCCGTAGTGGCCGTGGGTGAGCAGGCACTGGTGGATGACGTCGACGGCGGTCTTGGGGCCGAGCCATTTGCACATGGCGGCTTCGGCGGTGTGCGGGGCAGCGGCGTCGCGCAGGCGGAGCGTGTGGTAGCAGAGCTGGCGGACGGCGGCGATGAGGCCTTCGCCCTCGGCGAGCGGGAAGGTGACGCCCTGGTATTGCGCGATCGGGGCGCCGAAGGCTTCGCGGCTCTGGACATAGGCCCAGGTTTCGTCGAGCGAGGCCTGGGCGCTCGCGCAGCATTGCAGACCGATGAGGGCGCGGGAGTAGTCGAAGCCCTGCATGACCTGGACGAAGCCCATGCCTTCCTCGGCCAGGCGATGGTCGGCGGGTACGCGGACGTCGTCGAAGAAGATCGAGCCACGGCCTACGGCTTTGCTGCCGAGGTCGTTGAAGCGGGAGCGGACGATGCCGGGGAGGTCCATCGGCACGAGGAAGGCGGAGACGCCGCGGGCGCCGGTTCCACTGGTGCGGGCGAAGACGACGGCGGCGTCGGCCTGGTCGGCCATGGAGATGGAGGATTTCTCGCCCTTGACGATGTAGTGGTCGCCGTCGCGGCGGGCGGAGAGCGCGAGGTTGGCGGCGTCGGAGCCGCCGCGGGGTTCGGTCAGCGCGAGGGCGAGCAGGGCCTCGCCGGCGACGGCGCGGCGGATCCAGTGTTCGGCGAGGCGGGGGGCGGCGTGGCGGGCGAGGATCTGGCCGTTTAGGGAGGTGAGGAGCTGGACGTAGGAGACGTTTAGGTCGCCGTAGGACAGCGCCTCGATGACGACGCCGGCGGTTTCGCTGGATTGGCCGAGGCCGCCGAACTGTTCGGGCAGGTCGACGCCGATGAGGCCGAGGTCGCCCATTTCGCGCAGCAGAGCGCGATCGATGCGGCCCTCCGCCTCGCGCGCCATGAAGCCGGGCGCGAGGCGCTCGGCGGCAAAGCGGCGGGCGGTTTCCTGGAAGGCGAGCTGGTCTTCGGAGAACATGTCAGCGCTGGTACTTGCGGAAGTCCGGCTTGCGCTTTTCGTTGAAGGCGCGGACGCCTTCCTGGGATTCGTCGGAGGCGTAGTACATCGACAGGGCCTGCATCCCCATGCCGCCGATGCCGCGGATGTTGTCGCTGTCGGCATTGAAGCTGCGCTTGGCGATGGCGATGGCGGTCGGGCTGCGCTCCATGATTTCGGCGCACCATTTGGCGACCTCGGCGTCGAGCTGGTCGTGGGGGACGACGCAGTTGACGAGGCCCATGGCGAGGGCTTCGGCGGCGGTGTAGCGGCGGCAGAGATACCAGATCTCGCGCGCCTTTTTCTCGCCGACGACGCGGGCGAGATAGGCGGTGCCGAAGCCGGGGTCGACGGAGCCGACCTTGGGGCCGACCTGGCCGAACTGGGCTTTTTCGGAGGCGATGGTGAGGTCGCACAATGTTGCGAGAACGTTGCCGCCGCCGATGGCATAGCCTTGCACGCGGGCGATGACGGGTTTCGGGACGTCTCTGATAATGCCTTGCAGTTCCTCGACGGGCAGGCCGATCATGCCACGGCCGTCATATTGGCCGTCATGGGCGGACTGATCGCCGCCGGTGCAGAAGGCGCGGTCGCCGGCGCCGGCGAGGACGATGACGCCGATGGACTTGTCCCAGCCGGCGCGGTTGAAGGCGTGGATCAACTCCTCGCAGGTCTGGCCGCGGAAGGCGTTCATCACCTGGGGGCGGTTGATGGTGATGCGGGCGACGCCGTCGGCGACGTCGTAGAGAATGTCGGTGTATTCCATTGCGGTTTTCCTCAGCCGGCCATGGTGAGGCCACCGGAAACGCTGATCACCTGGCCGGTGATGTAGGCGGCGTCGTCGGAGGCGAAGAAGAGGATGGCGCCGGGAAGATCATCCGGCTCGCCGATGCGGCCCATGGGGACGGAGCGGCGGAAGGCCTCCTCGAGCTTTTCGGGATTGCCCGCGCCCTGCTTGTAGCCTTCGAAGAGGGCGGTGTGGGTGGCGCCGGGGCAGACGACGTTGACGGTGAGGCCATGGCGGGCGTGCTCGCGGGCCAGCGTCTTCGAGAAGCCGACGAGGCCGGACTTGCAGGCGGCATAGACGGCTTCGCCCGACGAGCCGACGCGGGCGGCGTCGGAGGCGATGTTGACGATGCGGCCGCGGCCCTGGGCGAGCATGCCGGGGAGGACGGCGTGGTGCATGTTGAGCGCGCCGACGAGGTTGATGGCGATGAGCTTCTGCCACTCCGCCGGCGTGCTGTCCTTGAAGAGGCGGAAGATGTCCCAGCCGGCGTTGTTGACGAGGATGTCGACGCGGCCGTGACGGGCGATGACGGCGGCGACCGCGGCGGCGCAGGCGGCGTGGTCGGTGATGTCACACGCGGTGGCTTCGCCTCCGATCGCGGCGGCGACCTTCTCGGCAGCTTCGAGGTTGATGTCGAAGACCTGGACGATGGCGCCTTCCTCGGCGAAGCGCCGGCAGGTGGCGCCGCCGATGCCGCCGCCACCGCCGGTGACGATGACGATTTTTCCGGCCAATCCCCGCATGTTTCCTCCTGGCGCCAAATCCTTGGCATGCACGATATAGCAATGCTATGACATATAATGTGTGCATACACAAGATGGATATAGCAATACCATGTTAGATCGATGAGCGACCGCGGCGAGGCGGACCGGTTCGATGTGGCGAACCGGCTGTTCCTGCGGCTCTACCAGGCGTCGAACCTGCTGCATAAGACAGGGACGCGGGCGGTTTCGGCCTATGGCGCGACGACGCAGCAATGGGCGGTGCTGGGTGCTCTGTCGCGGCCGGCGACCCGGGCGCAGGGGATGACGGTGAAGCAACTCGTCACCTTCCTGATGGTCAGCCGGCAGAACCTCGCCGCCGTGCTGGACCGGTTGGAGGCGGCCGGGTTGATCGAGCGTACCCGCATCGCCGGCGATGGGCGGCTGCGGCATGTGACTCTGACGGTGCAGGGGGCGGCGACGTGGGCGGCGATGCAGGCGAGCATCCAAGCCTACTACGCCGACGCGTTGGTCGACTTCTCGACCGACGAGGCCCTCACGCTGTTCCGCCTGCTCGACCGTTTACGGGGCAGCCTGGCGCGCGTGGATGCGAGAGAGGGGAAGGCGGACGAACTCCGACCTGGTCCAATCCCTCCACGACCACTTGATGCAAATCGATCGTGATCAACGCTGTCGGTGTGGGCATTGGGGCAGGCTGCCAGTGTCCTTACGCTGCCGTCTGCTTCGCCGCCTTCGTCTTCAGGTAGTGCCGATGTGCTTTCGCCCGATTGCCGCAGGCGCTCATGGCGCACCAGCGGCGGTTGCCGGGTTTGCTGTCGTCGAGGAACAGGTAGCCGCATTTCGGATTGGCGCAGACGCGCAGGCGGGCACGGCGTGGGCCGGCGAGTACGTCGGCGGCTGACCAGAGGACGCCGGATAGCAGGCGGGCGGCGGAGGCCGGGCCGGGCTCGGCTACCCATGCGTAGGTTCCGTCGTCGCAGACCAGGCGGCTGCGCGAGGCGGCCTGGGCGAGGGCGATGTTGAAGGTGGTGAGGTCGGGCGTGGTGCTGGCGGCAACGCTGGCGAACACGCGGTAGAGGATTTCGCGCAGGCCGATCGCCGCGGCGAACGCCATCGCGGCTTCGCCGGGGCTTTGCAGCCAATGGGCGGCGCACTGGGTGGCGAGCGCGGCATTGGCCGGCGCGGTTGTGCTGATCCAGCCCGTTACATCGTTGATCGTATGGAGTTCCTCGGTCGGAACCGGGCTGCCGCGCCAGCTGCGCGTGTTCACATAGGCCAGGCAGAGATCGTCGGTGGGAATGGCGACCCGGAGGGCGTCGTCGGCCGTTTGCATGAGGTTCGTCTACTAACCCCTGCGGTGGTTGACAATGCCATCAGACTAATAACCAATATAATGGTTATAATTCTGGGAGGACAAAATGCTCGACCACATATCCATCGGCGTCCGCGATCTCGCCGTCGCCCAGCGTTTCTATGACGCGGTCTTCGCGCCGCTCGGCTACAAGGCCCTCTTCGCTGGCGAGGGGTATGCCGGATATGGCGACGACCAGCCGGAGTTCTGGCTCAACGCCACCGACCATCCGGTACCCGCCGATTCCCGCTCGGGCCTCCATGTATCTTTCGTCGCCAGGAGCCGCGCGGCGGTCGATGCCTTCCATGCCGCGGCACTGGCCAACGGCGGGACCGACAACGGCAAGCCCGGCCCGCGCCCGGACTATGGCCTGACCTACTACGCCGCCTTTGTCGTCGATCGCGACGGCTACCGGATCGAGGCCCATACCGAAGCGGCCTGAAGGGTTGGTGTCGGGCGGATGGTACTGTCATATGACCATCATGCCCGACACCCGTTCAGCGGCGATCGATCTCGGCGATCTCCCCCGCCAGCTCGACTATGCCCTCCGCCGCGCGCAGCTCGTCCTTGCCCAGGACCTGTCGGCCGCACTTGAGCCGGTCGGATTGCGGCCCCTGCAGGTCGCCGTGCTGAGCGTGCTTCGGGGGAACCCCGGCCTGCGGCAGTCCGAGATCGGCGCCGCCCTCGGCATCCGCCCGGCGAACCTGGTCCCGCTGATCGATGAGCTCGAGCGCCGGACCCTCGCCGAGCGCCGCCCCATCCCGGCCGACCGCCGGGCCAACGGCCTGTTCATCACCCCGGCCGGATCAGCGGCCCACGCCAAGGCGCGGGCCTGCATCGACGCCCATGAAGTCCGCTTCGCCGCCCGGCTTCGCGCAGGTGGCAAGGATCAGTTGCTCAACCTTCTCGGCCGGCTCGCTAATCCCGCCTGAACGCTTATCGCGGCGCCATCCTGAGCGCGCCGTCGAGCCGGATGGTCTCGCCGTTCAGCATCCGGTTCGCGACAATATGCAGCGCCAGGGCGGCATACTCGCCGGGGGTGCCGAGGCGCTGCGGGAAGGGGACGGAGTCGCCCAGGCTCTTCTGGATGTCCTCGGGCAGTGACTTCATCATCGGCGTCAGGAACAGCCCCGGCGCGATCGTCATCACCCGCACCCCGAAGCGCGCCAGTTCCCGCGCCGCCGGCAAGGTCAGCCCGACCACGCCGGCCTTGGACGACGCATAGGCGGCCTGGCCGATCTGCCCGTCATAGGCCGCGACCGAGGCGGTGTTGATGATCACGCCGCGCTCGCCATCCTCCAGCGGGTCGAGCGCGCTCATCTCCGCGCCAGCCAGTCGCAGCATGTTGAATGTGCCGATCAGATTCACCCGGATCACCTTTTCATAGGCCGGCAGCCCCAGAGGCCCGTCGCGCCCGACGATGCGCCCGGCGGTGCCGATGCCCGCGCAGTTCACCAGCACGCGGGCCGGCCCGTTGGCCGCCCGCGCCGCGGCGAAGGCGCGCTCGGCGCTGTCGGCGTCGGCGACGTCGCAGACCACGCCGGTCGCGCCCAGCCGTCCGGCCGTCGCCTCGATCGCCGCCGGATTGATATCCGCCAGCGTCACCTTGGCGCCGGCCGCGATCAGCGCCTCTGCCGTCGCGGCGCCCAGCCCCGATGCGCCGCCGGTCACGATGGCGGCCATACCCTTGAGATTCATGTCTGCACTCCGTTGGAAGACGGTCCGATCGCGTCCGTCGCATCGATCGCGATGATATCCGCGGGCGGCGGCTCGGCATACAGCCGTCCGACCAGCGCCGCGCGGCGGGTCAGCAGGGCGCGCTGGTTGAGCGAGCCCTTGTCGGTGACTTCGCCCGCGTCGATCGAGGGCGGCTCGCGCAGGATCGCCACCCGCACGACGCGCGTGGAGCTTCCCGTGCTCTCCTGCGCCATCGCCCGCAGCCCGGCCCGCAGCGCCGCGATCACCGTGGGATGGCCGAGCGGATCGGCCGCCTTCGGGCACAGGGCGGCGCAGGCGTCGATGTCGGGCACGATCAGCGCGGTGACGAAATCCTGGTCCACCCCGGCGATGACGGAGTCACGCAGCAGCGGCGCCAGATGCCGCGCCAGCCGTGCCCGGAGCGGCCCGACGCTGACCCAGGTTCCCGTCGCCAGCTTGAAGTCCTCGGTGATGCGGCCGTCGAAGCGAAAGCCTTTCTGCCAGTCGGCATCATCGACGAAGGCGAGCGCGTCGTTCATCCGGTAGAAGCCTTCGGCATCGAAGGCCGCCCGTGTCGCCTCGGGGTTGCGCCAGTAGCCGGGCATTACGTTCGGACCGCGCACGCGCATTTCCCGCTTGTCGCCGGTGGGCACCAGCTTGATCTCCTGGCCCGGCAGCGGCAGGCCGATGATGCCGGACTGGTTGCAGTCGGCCCGCGTGACCGTCACCGAGGGCGCCGTCTCGGTGGCACCGATCCCCGCGGTCATCACGATGCGTTCGCCGACGGTGGCCACCGCGGCGGCGTCGAGTTCGTCCCACACGTGCTGCGCCAGGCCCGCGCCGGCGTAGAACATCAGCGAGACCCGGGCGAAGAACGTGCGCGCCAGATCGGCGTCGCGCCTGAGATGGCGGACGAGTTCCTCGAATCCCTTCGGCACATTGAAATAGACCGTGGGCGCGATCTCGCGGAGGTTGCGGATCGTTTCCGGAAATCCTTCCGCGGTCGGCCGCCCGTCGTCGATGTAGAGCGTGCCGCCATGATAGAGGGTGATGCCGGTATTGTGGTTGCCGCCGAAGGTGTGGTTCCACGGCAGCCAGTCCACCAGCACCGGCGGCGCCTCGCGCAGCACGGGAAACACCGAGGCGATCATTTCCTGGTTGGAACACACCATGCGCTGCGTGTTGATTACGCCCTTGGGATGGCCGGTTGAGCCTGACGTGAACAGGAATTTTGCGATCGTATCGGGGCCGACCCGGGCCGTCGCCGCCTCAACATCGGGCGTCGGCGTCGTCGCCAGCAGGGAGGCAAAATCGGTCACCGCGCGTCCCGCCGTGGGCCGGTCGACCACGACGACTTCGCAGTCAGGCGCCACCGCCGCCGCGATGGCCGCGCTATAGGCGACCCCGTCCTCGGCCAGCACCAGGCCCGGCGTCAGCACGCCGAGCACCTGCCGGAGCCGCCCGAAGTCGCGCGAGACCAGCGAATACGCCGTCGACACGGATGTATAGGGCACCCCGACATGCATGCAGGCGATGGCCAGCAGCGCGTGCTCGATGCTGTTGCCCGACAGGATCGCCACCGGCCGCTCGGGCGACAGGCCGCGGTCGAGCAATGCCTGGCCGATTGCGCGGACATGGCCGTAGGCCTGGCCGAAGGTCACAACCCGCCAGTCTCCGCCGTGATCGCGCCGCGCCAGGAACGGCCGCGCCGGCGCCACCGCCGCCCAGTGCTCCAGCCGTGCGGTGATCCGCGCCGGATAGGCGCCGAGCGGGGCCCGGTTGCGCACGATCATCGTGCCGTCGGCGCGTGCAACGAAGTCGGACTCCAGCGGTCCCAGCGCAACCCGGCGATATCCCGGCGGAAGGTGGCTTTCGCCCACTGTCGCGGCGCTCCCGAAACCCTATGATGCCGTCGGCATAGGAGCGCGGCCGGGCGGCGTCAACGCGCCCGCCGGCAGGGGAGACAACGCATGCAGCCACCGGTTCTGGACTTCGCATTCGAGGCCCGCGTCTCGATCTCGCCGCCGCTCGATGCCGGGCTGATCCCCGGCGGCCGGCGCCGGATCATCCCGATCACCGGCGGCATCGTGGAGGGCCCGCGGCTTACCGGCGTTGTCGTCCCGGGCGGTGCGGACTGGCAGATCGTGCGCGATGACGGAGTTACCGACCTCACCGCGCGCTACACGATCCAGGCCGCCGATGGCACCCTGATCGGCGTCGTCAACCGCGGCCTGCGGCACACCACGCCCGAGGTGCAGGCCCGCCTCAACGCCGGCGAGCGCGTCGATCCCGCGCTGGTCTATTTCCGCACCACGCCGATCTTCGAGGCCCCCGCCGGCCCGCATCACTGGCTGACCCGCGGCATCTTCGTCGGCGATGCGCAACGGCATCCCGACGGGGTCCTGTTGCGCTTCTTCGAGGTGAAGTAGGCTCCGGCGAACACAAGGGAGGACACCATGGTCATTCTGCAAGTGAACTACTCCTACAAGGGCATTTCCCGCGCCGACTGGGAGAAGCGCTACACCGACGCGGTGGCGCAGAAATTCCTCGCCGTCGATGGCCTGGCCTGGAAGATCTGGCTCGACGCGCCGGACGAGCCCCGCGTCGGCGGGATCTACATGTTCGAGACCATGGAGGCCGCGCAGGCCTATCTCGATGGCCCCATCGTCGCCGCCATCAAGGCCAATCCGGCGGTGGAGAACCTCGAGACCCGGCTGTTCAACGTCCGCGACCGCATGACCGCCATCACCAACGGCCCGGTCCCCGGCCTCGCTCTGGCGGCTGAATAATCCGATGGCAAGCGGTCTGCGCAAAGGTCTCGCCACGTACGGCGATGCCGGCTTCTCGCTCTTCCTGCGCCGCGCCTTCATCAAGGCGATGGGCTACACCGACGAGGCGCTCGACCGCCCGATCATCGGCATCACCGACACGTTCTCCGATTTCAATCCCTGCCACGGCAACGTCCCCGACCTCATTGCCGCGGTGAAGCGCGGCGTCATGCTGGCAGGCGGCATGCCGATGGCCTTCCCGACGATCTCCATTCACGAGAGCTTCTCGCACCCGACCTCGATGTTCCTGCGCAACCTCATGGCGCTCGACACCGAGGAGATGATCCGCGCCCAGCCGATGGACTCCGTCGTCCTCATCGGCGGCTGCGACAAGACGCTGCCGGCGCAGCTCATGGGCGCCGCCTCGGCCGATATTCCCGCCATCGTCGTGCCCACCGGGCCGATGCTGGTAGGCCACCACAAGGGCGAGGTGCTCGGCGCCTGCACCGACTGCCGTCGGTTGTGGGCGAAGTATCGTGCGGGCGAGATCGACGAGGACGAGATCGACGCGCTGACCGGCCGGCTCGCGCCGACCAAGGGCACCTGCATGGTGATGGGTACGGCGAGCACCGTCTCAACCATGGTCGAGGCGCTCGGCATGTGCCTGCCCGGCGGCGGCTCGGTGCCGGCGACGCATGCCGACCGTATCCGCCTCGCCGAGGCCTCCGGGGCCGCCGCCGTGCGCCTGGCCAAGGCCGGCACCCGTCCGCGCGACATCATGACCTCGGCCGCGTTCCGCAACGCCTTCACCGTGCTGCAGGCCATCGGCGGCTCCACCAACGCGGTCATCCACTTCACCGCGGTGGCCGGCCGGCTCGGCATCGACATCGATCTCGAGGCGTTCGACCGGCTTGGCCTCGAGGTGCCGGTGCTGGTCGACCTCAAGCCGTCCGGCGATCACTACATGGAGCATTTCCACTGGGCCGGCGGCGTGCCGCGCCTGCTGCGCGAGCTTGCGCCGCTGCTCGACACCTCCTGCGCCACCGTCGCCGGCACCACCATCGCCGACTACATCGCCGGCGCCGAAACCGTTCCCGGCCAGACCGTCATCCGCAGCATCGATGCCCCGATCGCGACCGGCGGCGGCCTCGCCGTGCTGCGTGGCAATCTCGCCCCCGGCGGCGCCCTGCTGAAGCGCTCGGCGGCGACCGCGTCGCTGATGCAGCATGAGGGCCGCGCCGTCGTGTTCGACGGGCTGGAGGACATGACCAACCGGCTCGACGATCCCGACCTCGACGTCACCGCCGATGATATCCTGGTGCTGCGCAATGCCGGGCCCAAGGGCGCGCCGGGCATGCCGGAGGCCGGCTATATTCCGATACCGCGGAAACTCGCCCGCCAGGGGGTCAAGGACATGGTGCGCATTTCCGACGCCCGCATGTCCGGCACCGCGTTCGGTACCATCGTGTTGCACATCTCCCCCGAGGCCGCCGCCGGCGGGCCGCTCGGACTGGTGCGCAGCGGTGACCGCATCCGGCTCGACGCCGAGGGGCGTCGCATCGACCTGCTTGTCGACGAGGCCGAGCTTGCGGCCCGCAAGGCCGCCTGGACGCCGCCGCCGCCGCATCCCGGCAGCGACCGCGGCTATCTCCGGCTTTACATCGAACAGGTGACCCAGGCCGAACAGGGCTGCGACTTCGCTTTCTGCCGCCCTGGCTGACGAGCGGGTGAAAGTGGGGTTTCCGCGGCGGCCTGCGGAAAGTGGATATATTTATTTTGATATCGTAACGAAAAAGACGCAATTCGACCCTGCTGGGACCGGCCGATTTTTGAAATGGCGATGCGGCAAGGGGTCGTGGGCCGCGGGCGGGGGATGGCGGGCGGGCAAAGCGTGTGGGGGGCGGTTGGCCTGGCGCGCGGTGAGGTCTGGCGGCGCGGTGCGTTTGGCGGGGGCGCGGAGGTTCGGCGGGCGGATGGCCGGGCATCGCGGTGCGCGGGCGTGGGCGCACGGGGGGCGGCGGGAGTGGCGCGCGTGACGGCGCGCGGTGCCGGCGGGTTGGGCGTGGCGGGGTGGTTCTGGGGGGCAGGGGCGAACTGGCCGGTGGCAAGGAGATCGAGCGTGTGCTGGAGGTCGCGCAGCCGGCGGTCGATCTCGGCCCAGCAGGGATGGAGCCAGCGGAGGAGGGCGGGGAAATGGGCGGCAAGGAAACGATGGAGGGGAAGCAGGATGGCGGAGAGTTGACGCGCGAGGTCGGCCCCGGGGTGGCTGGGGGAAGAGGCTTCGGTCGGACGATTTGAGTTAATTAATATCACTAACTAATGTTTATGCCATCTCGCACCAGCGGGGCAAGAGAAAAGCTATCCGGCAGCGGAGATTCTGTGCCGTGGCGCGCGATTCACGCTTTCTGGCCCATCGGCGTCAAGCGATCGTGCTCGAGATCATGATCGGTTTAGGTTAAACCGATCATGATCTGGCAAACTGTTGAAGAAGAGCGCGATTCACGCTTTCCGGCCCATCGGCCTCAAGCGATCGCACTCTAGCCCTTCACCGCCGCCGCCGTCAGGCCTTTGATGAAGTAGCGCTGCAGGAACACGAAGATCGCGGCGATCGGGACCGTCGCCACCGTCGAGGCCGCCAGTGCCGCGCCCCACATGGGCGCGTGCTGGTATGGCTGGCTGTAGTTGGTCAGACCCACCGCGAGCACCGTCAGCTCACGGTCCTGCACGATCACCAGCGGCCACAGGAACGAGCCCCAGGCCCAGATGAACACGATGATGGCCAGGCTGGTCAGCGCCGGCGCCAGCAGCGGCAGCACGAGGCGCAGGAACATGTGGAACTCGCCCGCGCCGTCGACCCGTCCGGCCTCCAGCAACTCGTTCGGCAGGTCCGCCGCATACTGGCGCATCATGAAGACGCCGAACGCGTTCATCATCCCCGGAATGATCAGCCCGGGATAGGAATTCTCCCAGCCGAACGCCTTGATCTCGATGAACAGCGGCACCACCAGGATCTGGAAGGGGATCATCAGCGTGCAGATGACGAAGAAGAAGAGGACCCCGCGCCCGGGAAAGCGGTACTTGGCAAATCCGAATCCGGCGAGCGCACCGAAGAACACCGTGACCACCACATGCACCAGCGCGAGCAGCAGGCTGTTGCCGAGGTAGCGCCACAGCGGGGCGTAGTCCGCCGCTTCGAGGAAGCGGCCGAACCCCTGGAACTCATGCGGCAGCCAATGCACCGGGATCGCCAGCACCTCGGTTTCGGCCTTGAACGACGAGGTGACCATGAACCAGATGGGAAACGCCGATGTCGCCGCGACGAGCGCGGCGACGAGCGTGAGCAGGGCTTTACGTGTCACGGCGGTTGAACCAGAGCTGCAGCGTGGTCACGGACAGGATCATCACGAACATCACCACCGATATCGCCGCCGCATCGCCCATGCGGAAATACTGGAACCCGTATTTCAGCACCAACAACCCCAGCACCAGCGTGGAGTTCGCGGGGCCGCCGGGGTCTGAGGTGATGACATATTGCAAGGTGAAGGTCTGGAAGGCGTTGATCGTGCTGAGGGCCGCGACCAGCACCGCCGTCGAGCGAAGCTGCGGCAGGTCGATATGCCAGAAGCTCTTCCAAGGCGTCGCGCCATCGATCCGCGCGGCCTCGCGCAGCTCCGGCGGCACGCCGGCCAGCCCGGCCAGCCAGATCAGCATGAAGAACGGGATCACCGCCCAGTCGTGCACCGCGATCATCGACAGCGGCGCCAGCACGGCATCGGCCAGCCAGCGGATTTCCGTCACGCCTCGCCAACTGCCCGCCAGCCAGGTCATCACTCCGTTGGGATGCAGCAGGATGCGCCACACCACGCCCACCACCACCACCGGCGGCAGCACGGGGAGGAAGAACACCGTCTTCAGGAATTCCTTGCCGCGGAATGCCTGGTCGAACAGTACCGCGACGAGCAGCGACAACATCCAGACCGGCACCGTCGAGCCCAGCACGAACAGCAGGGTGTTGCGCAGCGCGGTCAGGAACAGCTTGTCGTCGAGCAGGTTGGCGAAGTTCTCGAGCCCGACCCAGTTCGGCGGGTCGAGCAGGTTGTAGTCGGTCATGCTCAGCCAGAAGCCGAACAGGACCGGGAAGACGCTGAAGATGGCGAAGTAGATCACCACCGGCAGCACGAAGACGAGCCCCCACCACCGCCAGGAGGGCGGCCGCGCCCGGCGGGTGGGGGTCATCGCCATCGTTGCCGCCCGCGTCCGTTCGCTCTATCGCGACATCGCCTCGGCGCGGGCCTTTTCGCGCTTCATGATGGCGGCGATATCATCGTTCAGCCCCGGCAGCACATCGGCGACCTTCTCGCCGCCCTGCACCACCCGATCGCGTCCGCGGGCCAGCGCGTCCGCCACCTGGCTGAAGCCGACCACGCGCGGCGAGAACTTCGCCTTCTTCAGCTCGCTGAGAAACACCTGGCTGTTCGCGTCGCCGGTGTGGCTCATCACGTCCTCGCGCGGGGTGAAGAGGCCGGCGCCGGTGAACAGCTCCTCGGCGTGGTCGCTGAAGGCACGGATGAACTTCCAGGCGGCCTTCTGCACTGCCGGCGCCGAGCGCGCATTGGCCATCATGTAGTAGGCATAGGCGTCGAAGCCGTTGTCGTTCTTCGCGCCGGCCCAGCGCGGCAGCGGCAGCACGGTGAAGTCGATCTTGGCGTCACGCACCTGCGGCACGCCCCAGATCCCGAAGTCGCAGCTGGTGGCCAGCTTGCCGCCGAGGAACTCGGTGCGGGCGTCGGTGTATTGCGGGCCGCCGAGCTTGTACTTGTTCGCCCAGTCGACGAAATACTGCACCGTTTTCACCGCGGCCGGGCTGTTGAACGTCGGCGCGTAGCTCGCCTCGTCGACCACGGCGGTGTCGAGCTGGTGCATGAACGTGTTGAGGGTGAACCAGTATGACAGGACCGAGCCGCCCCAGAAGAAGAAATCGTAGCCCCGGCGCACGGGCACGCCGTTGCTGTCGCGCTTGGTCAGCTTCTCCGCCAGCGCGGGCAGCTCCTCCCAGGTCTTGACGAAATCCTTCTTCGGATCGAGCCCGGCTTCCTTCCACAGGGCATTGTTGGTGTAGCAGGCGAAATTGCTCACCTCGGTCGGCACGCCATAGAGCTTGCCGGCGAAACGGATGCCGTCGAAGCCGCTGAGATATTTCGATGTCAGCGCCTTCTCGTCGGCATAGCCCATGGCCGCGAGGTCAACCGGGGCGACGATGTGCGAGTTGTAGTACTGCGCGACCAGCGAGGACACCTGGTTGAACACGTCCGGCCCCGAGCCCGAGGCGAAGGCGGTGATCAGCTTGGTCGCGTATTCCGAGGCCGGAATCACCTCGTACTGCACCTTCACATCCGGATTGGCCTTCTCGAATTCGGCGATGATCTTGCGATCGATCGGCAGCCGCGGCGGATGCTCGTGCAGCCATACCTTCAACGTGACCTGTTCGGCGCGCGCGGCGCCGGCGAACGCGCACAAGGCGATCGCCAGACCGGCGACCACGGCATTGCGGAATCTCATCGGAAGTCCTCCTGGGAGCGTTTCTTCTGCCTGAATCCTGCCCGAAGGGGACCTGGCGTGCAAGACGTGCGTGGCCGGAAGCGACGGGAAAGGCGTCCTGGCTTCGTGGAAAAAGCGAACCGAATGTGCCGCCGGACGGCTCGCCCGCTGCGCGGCGGCCAGCGCGGCCTCAGCCCGGATCGGACGACCGGCTGCGCTTCAGGGCGGGGTGGACGGTCTTGTTGATGATGTGGAGGTCGGTTCCGATCACGTGCGAACTGGCGCCGACGATCAGCGGATCGGGGCCGGTGATCAGGCTGGTGTCTTTGCCGTCGTAGGGCAGGGCATGCAGGAAGTGCTGCATGGCGTTGAGCCTGGCGCGGCGCTTGTCGTCCGATTTCACGATCGTCCAGGGCGCGTCGGCGATGTCGGTGTAGAAGAACATCGCCTCCTTCGCCTCGGTGTAGTCATCCCATTTGTCGAGCGAGGCGCGGTCGATCGGCGAGAGTTTCCACTGCTTGAGCGGGTCGGTCTCCCGCGCTTCGAAGCGGCGGCGCTGTTCGTCGCGGCTGACCGAGAACCAGAATTTGAACAGCGTGATGCCCGAGCGCACCAGCATCCGCTCGAGATCCGGGCATTGCCGCATGAATTCGAGGTATTCGTTCGGGGAGCAGAAGCCCATCACCCGCTCGACCCCCGCGCGGTTGTACCAGGAGCGGTCGAAGAGCACGATTTCGCCGGCCGAGGGCAGATGGTTGATGTAGCGCTGGAAATACCACTGCGAGCGTTCTCGTTCGGTCGGCTTCTGCAGCGCGACGACGCGGGCGGTGCGCGGGTTCATATGCTCGGTGAAGCGTTTGATGGTGCCGCCCTTGCCGGCGGCGTCGCGGCCCTCGAACAGGATGATGATGCGCTGCCCGGAGGCCTCGACCCAGCGCTGCGCCTTCAGCAGCTCGCGCTGCAGGTCGAGCATGTGTTCCTCATAGGGGCCGGTGCGCATCCGCGTCGCATACGGGTACGCGCCGGATTCGAAGAGGCGATGGATCGCCGCCGGATCGTGGCGCATCTGCGCCGCGGTCTGATGCGGTGGGGCGTCCGGCGGTGCAAGCGCAGGCAACGGCGGCGTGTCGGCGATCGCCGGGTCCGTCGCCGGAGCGGTGTCGCCGTTGGTCTTTTTCACTGCACGTCGTGCCATCGGGCTTCCCATCCGTTGCGCCGCACCCACATGACGCGGCGCGGCGACAGGCCTAGTATGTGCCGCATTTATGAACGTCGTGTGACATCGCGCCTTGATCTCGCGCAATGCCACGCGCCGGCCCCTGTGAATTGGAGTGACGCGCATGGACTTTGATGTCGTGATCGCCGGCGGCGGCCCCGCGGGCCTCAGCTTCGCCACCGCCCTCGGCGGCAGCGGCCTGCGCGTCGCCGTCATCGAGAAACAGCCCGAGAGCGTCCTCGCCGATCCTCCCTTCGACGGCCGCGAAATCGCCCTCACCCACCGCTCCGTCCGCCTCCTCAAGGAACTCGGCGCCTGGGAGCACATCCCGGCCGAGCACATCGCCGAAATGCACGACGCCCGCGTGCTGAACGGCCAGTCCACCTTCGCCCTCAGCTTCGCCCCCCGCCGCAGCGACGGCACACCGCTCGGCTACCTCGCGGCCAACCACCTCATTCGCCGCTCCCTCTACGAAACCGCCCGCACGCTGCCCGAAGTCACCCTCATGACCGGCGTCTCCGTCGACGCCGTCGAAACCACACCGGAAGGCGGCACCGTCCGCCTCGCCGACGGCCAGGTCCTCACCGCCCGCCTCGTCGTCGCCGCCGACACCCGCTTCTCCGAACTCCGCCGCCGCCAGGGCATCCCCGCCCGTATGCAGGATTTCGGCCGGGTCATGCTCGTCTGCCGCGTCGCCCACGACCTCCCCCACGACCAGGTCGCCACCGAATGGTTCGACTACGGCCAGACCATCGCCATGCTGCCCATCAACGGCAACGAATCCTCCTTCGTCCTCACCTTGCCCGCGCGCGAAATGGACGCCGTCATGGCCATGGATGTCGACACCTTCAGCGCCGACGCCACCCGCCGCTACCAGTCCCGTCTCGGTGCGATGCGGCTGATCAGCGAGCGCCTCGCCTACCCCCTTGTCGCGGTTTACGCCGAGCGCTTCGTCGGCACCCGCTTCGCCCTCATGGGCGATGCCGCCGTCGGCATGCACCCGGTCACCGCCCACGGCTTCAACTTCGGCCTCCACGGCGCCGATACCCTCGCGCGGCGCATCAAGTCCGCGATCGCGGCGGGCAAGGACATCGGCAGCCCGTCCGTCCTGCGCGGCTACGAACACGAGCACCGCCGCACCACATTGCCGACCTACCTGGCGACCAACGCCACCGCCAAACTCTATTCCGACGAGCGCCGCCCCGCCCGCATCCTCCGCGACACCGTGCTCCGCATCGGCGCCACCATCCCCCCCTTCCGCCAAATCATCCGCTCCCGCCTCATGGAATCCGGTCGGCCGCGGTTTGCGGCGGGGTAAGGAAGGCCAGGGGCTTTGCCCCTGGACCCCACCAGGAGGCGGGGCCTCCTGGACCTGCCATCACTTAGATCATGATTGGTTTAGATCAAACCAATCATGATCTCGTAAGCTATTGAAGAAGAGAGCGATTCACGCTTTCCGACCGACTGGCCTCAAGCGATCGCGCTCTAAGAAAGCTGGATAAAGAGAGAGGGGCCTACCGCGCTGCATCAACAGCTCAGTAGGCCCCTCTCTCTTTATCCAGCTATTTCCTTAAACGGTCGCCGGGTGCAGGGGGCGGCGCCCCCTGCCGGGTCCAGGGCAGAGCCCTGGCCTTCCTACCCCACCGCAATCCGCTGCCGGTCGATTACTGGCAGGCGAGGCATTCTTCGTAGTCGGTGGTGGAGGCGGCGGCGGCGACCAGGGGGAGTTTGGCTTGGTCGTTGGCGACAGGGATGCCGGTGAATTCTTCCGGGCGGACGGCTTTTTCGCTGACGTTATCGGCCCGTTGGATCGACAGGCTGCGGCAGTAGTAGAGCGACTTCACGCCCTTCTTCCATGCCATCATGTGGATCTGGTGGAGGTCGCGCTTATGCACATTTGCCGGCAGGAACACGTTGACCGACTGGCTCTGGCAGATGAACGGCGCCCGGTCGGCCGCGTGTTCAATCACCCAGCGCTGGTCGAGTTCGAAGGCCGTCTTGTAGACCGCCTTTTCCTGTTCGGTGAGGAAGTCGAGGTTCTGCACGCTGCCTTTGTTGAGCGTGATCGATGACCAGACTTCTTCGTTGTCCTGGCCTTTTTCTTCGAGCAGTTTTTGCAGGTGCCGGTTGCGCACGGTGAAGCTGCCGGACAGCGTCTTCTGCAGGAATACGTTGGCGGCGATCGGCTCGATGCCGGGGGAGGAGTTGCCGGCGATGATCGAGATCGAGGCGGTCGGTGCGATCGCCATCTTGTTCGAGAATCGTTCCATGATGCCGTATTCCGCAGCATCGGGGCAGGGGCCGCGCTCTTCGGCCAAGGTCCGGCTCGCCGCGTTCGCCTGGCCGCGGATGTGCTTGAACATCTTCATGTTCCACACCTTGGCGATGACGCTCTCAAACGGCACGTTCTGCGACTGCAGGAACGAGTGGAATCCCATCACGCCGAGCCCGACCGAGCGCTCGCGCATGGCGGAGTATTTCGCCCGCTCCATGCCCTCGGGCGCGCGGTCGATGAAGTCCTGCAGGACGTTGTCGAGGAAGCGCATGACGTCCTCGATGAACGTCGGGTGGTCCTTCCATTCGAACCAGGATTCGAGGTTCAGCGAGGAAAGGCAGCACACCGCGGTGCGCTGCTTGCCATGCTGGTCGATCCCCGTCGGCAGGGTGATTTCGGCGCAGAGATTGGAGGTGCGCACTTCCAGCCCGGCGAGCTTGTGATGCTCGGGGATGGCGCGGTTCACGTGGTCGGAGAAGATGAGGTAGGGCTCGCCGGTCTCGATCCGGGCGGTGAGGATGCGGATCCACAGCGCGCGGGCGCTGATCTTGCGGACGACGGAGCCGTCCTTCGGCGACGTCAGCGCCCATTCTTCATCCGCCTCGACAGCGCGCATGAAGGCGTCGGGGATGAGGATGCCGTGATGCAGGTTCAGCGCCTTGCGATTTGGATCGCCGCCCGTCGGCCGCCGCATTTCGACGAATTCCTCGACCTCCGGATGCGTCGCCGGCAGGTAGGTCGCCGCCGAGCCGCGCCGCAGGCTGCCCTGGGAGATCGCCAGCGTCAGGCTGTCCATCACCCGGATGAAGGGGATCACGCCCGAGGTCTTGCCGTTCTGCCCGACCTTCTCGCCGATCGAGCGCAAGTTGCCCCAGTAGGAGCCGATACCGCCGCCCTTGGAGGCCAGCCAGACGTTCTCGTTCCATAGCCCGACGATGCCATCGAGGCTGTCGGAGGCTTCGTTGAGGAAGCAGGAGATCGGCAGGCCACGCTGCGTGCCGCCGTTCGAGAGCACCGGCGTTGCCGGCATGACCCACAGCTTGGAGATGTAGTCATACATCCGCTGCGCATGCCCGGCGTCCTCGCCGTAGAAGCTGGCGACGCGGGCGAACAGGTCCTGGTAGCTCTCCCCGGGCATCAGATAGCGGTCGCCGAGGGTGGCACGTCCGAAATCCGTCAGCAGGGCGTCGCGCGAGCGATCGACGCGCACCTGGTGACGGCCCTGCATTTGCACGGCATCGAGCACGGCGGCTTCTCCGGGGGTGATCAGCATGTTCATAACGCTATCCTGCCCAATGGGTTGCGGCCGTCAATTCATTTTTCACTAGATGTTGCCGCAGAATCGTCACAGACCCCAGAATATGGGGGAATGCGGCATGGCTGCAACAGCAGGTTGCAGAACAAAATTTGAACATCGGCGCCCGTCGTCACCAAATCTAATTGGGGTCGGGCTGAGGCCGTCCCCGAATCCGCCGAGATCCCGCTCTGGCCACCGCTTTCCCGCACTGCGCCGCTGGGTCACGATTCGCGCACCCGTCTTGCCGTCGCAGTCTCCGGGCGAATCAGGGGGCGGGTGGAAGAGCATAGGCATGAATCGTACCCCCGGCCGCCGCGTAGACCCATCCATTGACCACCACCGGTGCGCCAATCACTCCGGTGGTTATGTCGCCGCTATGCCAAAGCGCCTGGCCGGCCATGACGTTGCCGCTCGTCGTCTGGGCAACGGCATAGAGGCCATTGGAGAGAGCGCCGGAGGGCGCCCCAAGGCCGACTCCGAAGAAGGCCAAGCCATTGGCCGCAGTTACATTTGTAAGCGGAATCCCGGGCGCGATGATCGGGTTGCCATCCGGCGAGGAGTTCGTCTTCCAGGCAAACTGTAGTTGGCAATGGGAGTTGACCTTGAAGGCGAGCAGGCCATGGGTCAGCGGGGCGACTCCATCTGCGGCAGTGGTCATCAACATCAGCTGGGTTGAATCGTCGAAGGCAACCGCGCCGAATGCGGCGGTGCTCCCGGGGGCGGCCTTCAAAACCGAGATCCTCGGCGTCGAGGGCGACGCCGGGTTGGTCACCGCGACATAGAGTTCCCCGCTCTTGCGCATCACCGCCGCCATTTCCTGCTGGCATGTGGCAGGGTGGAACGGTACCGGGGTGGACCCGAAGTCATGGTCGCCCGCCGCGTTCACCGGTTGGGCCGACCAGTCGACCGCCGAAAGGTTCGGCCGCAACCGCACCATCGCTTCCGTATACCGTGGCGCGACAGTGGCGGTGTCGGGAACAGGGTTGCCTGTTGCAGTATAGAGCGCCCCGCCGTGGGAACTCGTATCGATCGCAACGCCGCCGGGACCCCAGATACCGCCCCCGCTTACTGTCGGCACCGTCGGGCTGCCGCCGGCGGCGAACCACTGCGCCTTCATATAGACCCCAACCGTGTCGATCGCTGTGATCGCGCCATGATAGGGGGGCTTGTCGCATCGTCCCGCGTTGGTGACGTAAAGTGTGCCGTCAACGAGGGTCAGTCCGGCGAAGATGAACGTGTCGCCATTGGGGATCAGGTTCGGGATCACGAATCCCGTCTCGGGCCACCCCGCAATCGTCGCCCCGGTGGCGAGGTCCCACGCATAGACGATACCGTTGCTCGCGACATAAACCGCTCCCCGGCCGCCATTGGCCTGCCGGTCGATCGCTGCGGTCGATAGGATCCCCGCCTGGTTGCCGACGTCCGCGCAGGCCGTCAGCACCAGTGGGGTCGAGCGCGCCCAGATCAGCTCCCCGGTCCGATTGCTGCTGTCGGCTTTCAGCGCGACGAACAGGCCCGTGCCGTCGCCAATGAACAGCATGTCCATTGCGCCGCCGGCACCCACGACATTCGTGGCCACCACCGGTTGCGCGACAATCCATTGCCGTTTGGTCGGCAGTCCATTGGCCTTTGCATATTCCGTCAGACTGAAGGCCCAAGCTGGCTTTAGAGTGCTGACATTCGCCGGGCTGATTAAGGACTCCGCGGGATTGTAGCCCGCGTGACGCGGCCCAAACCCGAACATCGTCCAGTCCGCAGCGCCGCAGGAAGCGCTCCCGGACATGGCCGCAGCGATCACAGCAACAATCAGCAGCGTCCAGCGCATCATGATCCCCCGTCCAGGCCTTGATACACAGGATCCGGCCTACGGGGCATCCGTAAATCGTCGCGTCCGAAATGAAATTAACGCGAGATCGGCGCGCTCAATCCCGCAAGCGGAGCGCGCCGTATCGCTTGCCTCAGGTTGCGGCGGCTACCTTGTCCTGGGTCTTGGTCTCGAAGTCGCTGGCCTCGTGCCGCTCATGCAGTTGCTGCGACGGCTCGCCCATCGTCCGGTTGACGATCCGCCCGCGTTTCACCGCCGGCCGTGCCGCGATCGTGTCAGCCCAGCGGATGACGTTCTTGTATTCGTGCACCGATAGGAATTCGCCGGCGTTGTAGGAATTCCCCTTCGCCAGGTTGCCGTACCACGGCCACACCGCGATATCCGCGATGGTGTAGTCCTTGCCGCCGAGGAACTCGCTCTCCGCCAGCCGCCGGTCGAGCACGTCGAGCTGCCGCTTGGTCTCCATGGCGAAACGGTCGATCGCATATTCGATCTTCACCGGCGCATAGGCATAGAAATGCCCGAACCCGCCGCCGAGATAGGGCGCGCTGCCCATCTGCCAGAACAGCCACGAGAGGCATTCCGCGCGCGTGGCGTCCGTCGGCAGGAATTCGCCGAATTTCTCGGCAAGGTGCAGCAGGATCGCGCCGCTCTCGAACACCCGGATCGGCGTCGGCCCGCTGCGATCCACCAGCGCCGGGATCTTCGAATTCGGATTGACCGCAACGAACCCGCTGCCGAACTGGTCGCCCTTGCCGATGCTGATCAGCCAGGCGTCATACTCGGCGCCGGTGTGACCTTTGGCGAGCAGCTCCTCGAAGAGGATCGTCACCTTCTGCCCGTTCGGCGTCCCCTGCGAATAGAGCTGGAACGGATGCCGCCCGACCGGCAGCTCCTTGTCATGGGTGGCCCCGGCGATCGGCCGGTTGATGCTGGCGAACTGCCCGCCATTCGGCTTCACCCAGGTCCAGATTTTCGGGGGGGAATAGGTTTCTGACATGACGTCACTCCTTCGTGCCCCGCTCGGGAGGCTGTTTCGTTGATGCCACAGAAATGGGGGTGGTGACCCGCGATGGAAAGGGGCTAGATCGCCGCCCGCACCGCCTGCACGAAGGCCGCGATCTCGGCGCGATGCCGGGCCTCCTGGCTTTCCGGCGCAAACGGCGGCTGCGGCATCGCGCCCAGCGTGACCACCGCCAGGTTCTCGCCGCGAAAGATATCGATCCGCTGCCCCGCGAACCCCAGCGCCGACATCATCCCGTCCCCCAGCCACCACGAATACCCATATCCCGTGATCCCCGGCGCCCGCGGATTATCCGCCACCGGAAAGGCCGGGGTGGCGGCTTCATCGAGATACCCCGCCGGCAGCGTCCGTCGCCCCTCGATCACCCCGTCAACCAGCACATATTGCGCCATCCGCCCGAAATCCCGCAGCGCCATCCCCGCCCGGCTGCCGGCGATCTCCTGCCCGCCCTCGGATTCCAGCGAGTAGAATCCGTCGAACTCCATCCCCGCCGGCTGCCAGATCCGGCGCGCCATATAGTCCGCCAGCGGCATCCCCACCGCATTACGCAGCGCCGCGCCGAGCAGGAACGTATCGCCGGAGTTATAGAGAAACACCGTCCCCGGCGCCGCCGTCCGCCTCAGCCCGGCCATCAGCGCCAGCACCCCGCCTGGCGTCCGCTGCGCAAACGCCCGGCTGTACTGGTTCACGTCGGACGTTGGATCCGAATACACCTCCGTCCACGCCGTCCCCGACGACATCGTCAACAGATGCCGCAACGAAACGCCATCATACGCCGTCCCCCGCAGCGACGGGATGTAGACACTGACATCATCATCGAGCGACGTGATCGCCCCCTCATGCAGCGCGCAGCCCACCAGCAGCGAGGTCATCGACTTGATGGTCGACATCGTCGACCACCGGTCGCCCTCCCGCAGCCCGAGCCCATAGCGCTCCAGCCGGATCGCCCCGTCGGTGATGACCAGCACGCCGGAGAGAAAGTTGCGCTCCATCACCGCATCGACGTCGTATTCCCCCTCCGCCGTGCGCACCACCGGCGCAATCTCCGCCCCCCGCGACCAAACCCGCGGCGGCCCATGCGGCACCACCCGATGCGCGAACAGCCGATCGACGATGCGATAGCCCCAGGGCTGAATCGTCGGCGGCCACAGCAGAAAGTCATCGGCGACCGGCAGATGGTCGCGCGGCATGGCGGCCTTCATCACACCGGCCGCGTGCCGCACCAGTCGGCGATGAAGGCGGCAATCGCCAGCGTGTTCTTCTTCAAGCTCGGCAGATGCGCCCGCTCGTCGAAGGCATGCGCCCCTTCGCCCATCGGCCCATAGCAGATGCCGGGAATGCCGTAGTACAGCCCATACATCCGGCTGTCCGCCACCCCCGTGCTGCTATGCTCCTTCAACGGCTCGCCATAGACCTGCTGATGCGCCGCCCGCAGCACCGCCTCGGCATCGCTGCCGGGCTCCAGCACGTAGCCGTCGGCCTGGAACCCGTTCCAGATCACCTCCGGCGGGTTGTTCGCCATGAACGCGTCGCTCTTCGCCACCCGCGCCACCGTATCCAGGATCTGCTGCCGCGCCGCCTCCAGCGACGTCCCCGGCAGCAGCCCGATGCGGCAATCCACCTCGCACCAGGCCGGCGTCGAGCTGCCCCAGTCGCCGCCGCGGATGATGCCGGGATTGAAGTTCACGGGATGGTTCATGTGCTTGAACCACGGATGCGCCTTCGCATCCTCGTTGATCTTCTCAGTGAGTTCGTAGATCTCCCGCAGCAGCGCATAGGCCGACATGATCGCATTCGTGCCCGACTGCGCCACCGCCACATGCACCGGCACGCCGCGCACGCGCAGGCGAAACCACATCACCCCCACATAGGCTCGGCTGAGCTGCCCGGCCGTCGGCTCCGGCACCAGCGCCGCCTCGGCACGATAGCCGCGCGCCAAGGTCGAGAGCGCGCCATTCCCCGTGCACTCCTCCTCCGTCACCGTCTGCACATACACATCCGCCGCCGGCGCCAGCCCCGCCGTGCGCAGCGCGTCCATGGCGAACACCATCGCCGCCACGCCCTGCTTCATGTCGTGGCAGCCGCGCCCGTTCATCCATTCGCCCTTGATCACCGGATCGAACGGCGCATGCGTCCACATCTCCGCCGGCCCCTCCGGCACCACGTCGACATGGCCCTGCAGGATCAGCGACCGCCCGGTCTGCTCCGGCGCCCGCACGGTCGCCACCACCTGCACCGCCTGGCTGTAGTCGGTGTCCATCACCGGCGAGAAGCCCGGCAGGTGATCCATCTGTACATCGGCCAAAGTGTAACGATCGACCGACCAGCCGCGGCCGGCGAACTCGCGTGCGATCCAGTCCTGGCAAGGCCCCTCCTTGCCACGGCGGGAGGGGAAGCGCACCAGCGACTGCAGCCAGGACACCTGTTTGTCCCAGTTGGCATCGACGGCTTTTTCGAGGGCGGCAAGCGTGGCGGCATCGGGCATCGGGGCGGTCCTCAGTTCTTGGCGATGTTCCAGTAGGCGATCACGGGCGCGGTCAGCAGGCCGGTGATGTTTTTGCGCATCGCCACTGGCTGGTCGTACTGGCCGAGCACGCGATAGGGCTGCACTTCGGCGAGGCGGCGATGCAGCTTGTCGAGCGCGGCCGGCCGCGTCGTGTCGTCGGCATCAAGGAAGGCTTGCCGCAACGTCTCCGCCTCCTCGTCACAGGGCCATCCGGCGAAATTCTTGCCGTCGCAGCCCATGTTGGTGCCGATATTGGTCAGCGGATGATGCATCGTCGGCCCCGACGCGCCGGTCGCGAACAGGTTCCAGCCGCCCTGCGCGACGGTGCCCCGGTTCGACTGCCGCGCGGCGGTCGTGCCCCAGTCGGCGATGACGAGATCGACGTCCATGCCGGCCTTGCGCATGTTGTCGGCGATCACCTCGGCCATGCGGCCGATCCAGGCGATTTCGTTGGTCGCGGTGAAGGTCAGCTTCTCGCCCTTGTAGCCGGCCTCGGCGAGCAGCGCTTTGGCTTTCGCCAGATCGGGACCGAGGTTCTCCGCGCCAGCCAGCGTGCCGTAGGGGCCGCCGCAGACATAGAACGAATTGCAGGTCTTCCAGTATTTCTCATCGCCGAAGCCGGCGGCCATCACGTCGGCGGTGTTGACGATGTAGGCGAGCGCGAGACGCCCCTTCGGATTATTGAACGGCGGATACAGCGCATTCGGCCGCAGCATCGTCGTGTTCGACAACTCCGTCAGCTTCTCGAGCTTGATCGCCGGGTTTCGCTCCAGCACCGGCAGCAGATCGAGCGCCGGCTGTTCCCAGATATCCACCTCGCCGGCCTGCAGCGCCGCTGCGGCGGTCGAGGCATCCGGGATCACCTTCCATTCGACGCGATCGACCTTGGCCAGCCGCGCGCCGGTCAGACCGTCCGGGGTTTCCTTGCGGGGCACATAGTCGGTGTTGCGATCGAACACGGTGAGCGCCCCGCTGATCCGCGCGGCGTGATTGAACCGGAACGGACCCGAGCCGATCGCGGTGGTGACCGGCTTGGTCGGATCGGCCTCGACATCCTTCGCCCGCATCATCACGGGAATGAGCGCGACGCCTGAACCGAGCGAGAACAGCATCGCCGGGTAGGGCTTCTTGAGCTTGATCTCGAAGGTTTTCGCATCCATCGCATCGACCGACGCCGTCGAGGCATTGAGCTTGGTGCCCACCAGATCGCGGCTCATCCAGCGCTTCAGCGAGGCCACGATGTCCGTCGTCGTCACCGCCTGGCCATCATGGAACTTCAGCCCGTCGCGCAGCGTAAAGCGCCAGACGAGGCCATCAGGCGACGTCGTCCAGCTCTCCACCATCTGCGGCTTGGCGCCGAGCTTGCTGTCCCACGCGAAGAGCTGTTCGTAGACCATCAGCCCGTATTCGCGGGTGATGACGATCGGCGACCATACGGGGTCGAGCAAGGTGAGGTCGGCGTGCGGCACCACCCGCAGCACGTTGTTCTGCGCCAGCGCCGGCTGGGCGGCGAGAAGGGCGAGGCCGAGCGTCGCGAGTCGGGCGAGGGGGGACATGCGGACCTCCTGCAATGTTGGTGCAGTGCAGCACGCGCCAGCCGCCCCCGCAAGCCGCCGGTGATTGACCCGATGGTCGCGAGGCGGTGTGATGCCGGGCCGCACAGGGAGGCCGCCATGACCGTATCCGCCGCCATCGATCGGATTTTCTCGCGCTGGGCCGGGCAGGATTCGCCGGGCGCCGTGGTCGGCGTCACCCGCAACGGAGCGCTGGTACACGAGGGCGCCTATGGCATGGCCGACCTCTCGCACGGCATCCCCCTCGATCGCCGCTCGGTCATCCGCATCGGCTCGCAGTCCAAGCAGTTCACCGTCCTGCTCGCCCTCATGCTCGAAGCCGAGGGCAAGCTGTCGATGACCGACGAGGTCCATCGCTACGCCCCCTGGCTGCCGAAATACCCCCATCCCATCACGCTGCAGCATCTCGCGACCAACACCAGCGGCCTGCGCGATTTCCTGGAAATGTCGATCTGGAGCGGCCTGCCGCTCGCCGCCGGCGCCACCCGCGCCACCAGCCGCACCATCATCGGCCGGCACGGCGAAGTGAATTTCGTTCCAGGTTCGGCGATGCTCTATTCAAACACTGGCTTCTTCCTCCTCTCCGAAATCATCGAGGAAGTCTCAGGCCGCAGCTACAACGAACTGCTGTCATCCTACATCACCAACCGCCTCGGCATGGCCGATACCCGCCTGATGTGGCGCGATACGGAGATCCTGCCGCGGCTGGTCTCGATGCATATGCGCGGCGCCGGCGGCGACTGGGAGACGGTGCGCTGGGGTTTCCCGATCGGCGGCGAGGGCGGCATGGTCTCGACACTCACGGACATGCTGACCTGGCAGGCGACGCTGGCGAGGCCGCCGGCCGAGTGGGTGTCCTACCTCGCGCGGATGACGGCGCCGGTGCATTACACCAACGGCACCGAGACGCTGTATCGCATGGGCCTGGTGGTCGATTCCTATCGCGGCCTTCGGGGCATCGGTCATGGCGGCGGGGTGGCCGGCGGCAAGTCGGAATCGATCCGCTTCCCCGACCAGGTCGCGGGCGTGGTGATCCTCGGCAATCTCTCGGAGATGAACCCCTTTTCGCTGGCGCGGCGGATTGTCGATGTCGTGCTGGAGCGCGAGATGACACCGCGCTTTGCGCCCGCGGGGGCGGCGGCGATGATGGCGGCCGCCGGCGTCTACCGCGAGGTCGGCGGCGGCGATGTGTTCGAGATCGGCGTGCTGGAAGGCGAACCATCCTTCTCCAGCACCGGCGGCACGACGCGCCTCGACGAGGTCTCCCCCGGCGTCTTCGCACCCGAACGCCCGACGATGCACCTGACCCTGTCGCTCGCCGGCGATGGTGCGATGGACATGGTGATGTGCGGCCAGAAGTTCCGCTACCAGCGGGTGCCAACCTCGGCAACAGGCAAGTCGATTTCAGGCAACTATCGCAATGCCGGCCTCGGCATCGAGGTCGCGATCGACGGAACCTCGATGCTGATCCGCTCCGATGTCGGCGCCATGCGGGCCACCCTCAACTGGATCGACGAGGATCTCATGCTGATGCGTGGCGAGGGGATCTTCGGCCGCGGCGGCTGGATGGCCAGCCTGCGGGTGACTGGTGACGGGCTCGAGCTGACGTCGGATCGGACGAAGGGGCTGCTGCTCCGCCCGGTTTAGGCGGGCGGGAGCAGCAGTCCGTCGGATTCAGTTCGCCTTCGCAGCGTCGGCGAGATAAGCCATCGCGGCATCGACGCCGCCAGGCGTATGCGGCACCCCGTTCAGCTTCAGCGCCATCTCGACCACCGACAACGTGCCGAGGATCATCGGCTCATTCAGATCGCCCATGTGCCCAATCCGGAACACCTTGCCGCCAAGCTTCGATAGCCCACCGCCGACGGAAACGTTGAAGCGGGAGAGGGCGGTCTTGCGGATGTCGTCGGCGTTGAAGCCTTCGGGCATCAGCACGGCGGTGACGGAGTCGGAATAGCGCGCGGGGTTCTTGCAGTAGAGCTGCGGCCCGTTATTGCCGCTCCAATGCTGCACGCAGCGCCGCACCGCTTCGCCGAGGCGGGAATGCCGGGCCAGAACGTCCTGCAACCCTTCCTCGTCATGGATCAGCCGCAGCGCCTCTTGCAGACCGAAGAAGAAGCTCGTCGGCACCGTGCCAATAAAACTCTTGTGCGGACGGGTCAGCATGTTGGTCCAGCTGAAATAATGCTTCGGCATGGTGGAGGTTTTGTGGACCTCGAGCGCCTTGTTCGACACGCCGGTGAAGGACAGGCCGGTGGGGAGCATGAGGCCCTTCTGGCTGCCGCCGACGGCGCAGTCGATGCCCCATTCGTCCATGCGGAAGTCGAGCGAGCCGAGCGACGAGATGGTGTCGGCCAGCAGGAGCGCGGGATGGCCGGCGGCATCGATGGCGGCGCGGATCGCCTTCAGCGGCAGGACCATGCCGGTGGAGGTTTCGTTATGGACGCAGCAGACGGCCTTGATGGCGCGGCCGCTGTCAGCCGCGAGCGCCGCGGTCACAGCGGCCGGGTCGGCGCCGGTGGACCACTCGGCGCCGATGGTCTGCACGTCGAGGCCGAGGCCCTTCGCCATGCGGCCCCAGGATTCCGAGAAATTTCCGGTCTCGACGATGAGGATGCGGTCGCCGGGGGAGAACAGGTTGACCAGGCTGGCTTCCCAGGCGGCATGGCCGGAGCCGGTGTAGAAGAACAGGTTCTGCTCGGTGCGCAGGACGCGCTTCAGGCCGTCGACGCAGCGGTTGTAGAGGGCGATGAAGTCGGCATCCATGAAGTCCACGGTGTGGTGGGCCTGGGCATGCAGGATGCTGTCCGGGATGTTGGTCGGGCCGGGATTGGCGAAGAACAGGCGGCCGCGCGGTTTCTTGGACATGATGTCGCTCCTCCTATCCCGCCGGAACGGGCGGGTTCATGGGCGGCATTAGCGTTAGGCGCGAGCCGTGCCGCAAGCCCGGTTTGCTGCGGGGCCGGGTTGCGATCAGGGGGAGGAGCGGGCTTCCGCCTCGGCGAGGACGGCAAGCTGATCGGCGACAACGCCCCAGCCGGCAGTGAATCCCATCGCCGCGTGCTGCGCGCAGGCCTCCGCGTCCCACTCGATGACGAGCTCGTGCAGCATCAGGGATCTCCGTTGGCGGCGGCGAGCAGGGCGGGAAGGTCGAGCTTGCGCATGCCCATCATCGCCTGCATGGCGCGCCGCGCGCGGGCGGGGTCCGGATCGCCGATCGCGGCGGCGAGCCCGTCGGGCACGATCTGCCAGGACACGCCGAAGCGATCGACGAGCCAGCCGCAGCGGCTTTCCTTGCCCCCGTCGGCGGTGAGCGCGGTCCAGAGGCGGTCGACCTCGCCCTGATCCGGGCAGGCGACCGAGAGCGAGATCGCCGGGGTGAAGCTGTAGTGCGGGCCGCCATTGAGGGCCTGGTAGCGCTGGCCGAGCAGGCTGAACTCCACCATCAGCGCCGTGCCGGCGGGGAAGGGCGCGCCCTGCCCGTAGCGCGAGACTTTGGTGATGGCCCCGCCAGGGAACAGCCCGACATAGAACGTCGCGGCCTCCTCGGCGGTGCCATCGAACCACAGGCAAAGCGCGATGTTCACACGCGCGGGCCGGTAAGGGCGAACAGGGTGCCCTGGGGATCGCGCGCATGGACAACAAACCCGCCGCCGGGGACTTCCTGCGGGCCGAACTGCAAGCTCCCGCCGGCCGCGGCGATGCGGGCCACCGCGGCGTCGATATCGGCTACGTTGAAGTAGATCACCCACATCGGATGGGGGAAGTTCGGGCTGCTCATCATGCCGCCGATCGGCTCCGCGCCGCGGCCGAACAGATGGTAGGTGCCGGCCGGCCCCATGCTCATTTCCCCGGCCTTCAGCCAGCCGAACCGCGCCTGGTAGAACGCCAGCGCTGCGGCGGGGTCGGAGGTGCGCAACTCGTTCCAGCCAGCGCGGCCGGGGGTGGCGTGGGCGAAGGCGCCGCTCTGGCCATCACCAATAGGCGCCATGACATAGACGGCGGCGCCCTGGGGGTCGGTGATCATGGCGATGCGGCCGATGCCGGGGATGTCCCTGGCCGGCATGCAAACCGCCCCGCCGGCCGCCACGGTCGCGGCGATGCAGGCGTCGACGTCGGCGACGCCGATATAGGCGAACCATGCGGGGGGAAAGCCGGCGCCGTCAGGCATGGGCATGAGCCCGCCAATCGCGGTCTCGCCGGCCATCAGGACGCGGTAGTCCATGCCCGGCTGCCCGCTGTCATGGACAGTCCAGCCGACGACCTCGGCGTAGAAACGCGCGGCCGCGTCAGAGGCGGTGGTGATGATTTCATACCAGATGAACGGCGCGGGCTCAGGCGGCATGGCGGGTTTCCTGGGGCTGTATGAGCAAAGTGAGGTAGCGCTTGAGATGGGCGATGGAGTCGGTCACCAGGCCAGGGTCTCCGGCGGCCTTCGCTAGAATGAAGGCGCCCTGCAGGACGGCCTGGGTGTGCAGCGCCAGCGAAGCGGCCGAGACGCCGGTAACATGATGGGCGGCCAGGGCGGCGGCGATATCGGCTTCCAGGGTCTGGGCATGGTTCGCAATCGCGGCATGGCATGCCTCGCGGATGGCCGGAGACGTCGCGAATGTCTCCTGGACCAGGGTCCCGGCAAGGCAGGTGAAAGCCTCTGGCGGGCCGCCGATCAGGGCGGCGCGAAAATCGATATAGGCAAGCACACGCGCGAGCGGATCGGCTGGCTGGTGGTATGGGGCACTCGCGAAGAGCGCGCCCGTGGTTTCGCCCCAGTGCTGGGCGGCGGCGACGGCGAGGGCCTCCTTGGTGGGGAAATGATGGAAGAAGGCACCCTTGGTGACCCCGGCGGCGGCGCAGAGGTCGTCGACGGAGGTGGCGGCATAGCCCTTGGCGCGGAAGAGGGCGAGGGCGGCGGCGAGGAGTTTGGCGGGGGCGGTGGGCGTGGGGGGCATGGCGGGAGCTCATACCAACCGGTCGGTATGAGTCAAGGGCGCAAAAAGCCGCTCGACCCCGTTACGTGGTTCGTGATGGCGCGGCGGTGGGGCGATGCGCCGGCAGCAGGAGGGCGATGGCCCAGGCGAGGGCGAGCATGGCGGCCGCGCCCCAGAGGCAGGCGGTGATACCGCCGGCGGTGGCGAGGAGGCCGGAGAGGACGATGCCGAGCAGGCGGCCGGCGGCGTTGGCGGCGTAGTAGAAGCCGACATCCTCGGCGGCCTTCTCGGAACCCGCGTAGGCCATGATGAGATAGGAGTGCAGCGAGGAGATGACCGCGAAGACGGCGCCGAACAGGCAGAGGCCGGCGGCGAGGACGAGGTCGGGGCGGGAGAGATTGGCGGTGCCGAGCAGCACAGCGAGCGCGAGCGGGATGCTTGCCAGCGCGAACCCCCAGGCGCGGGCCTCGGGCACTTCGCGGCTGAGGCCGTCGGGGCTGCGGCGGATGAGGGCGGGGGCCGCGGCCTGGATGGCGCCGTAGCCGATCGTCCAGAGGGCGAGGAAGCTGGCGACCGCGATGAAGCTCCAGCCGGCGCCGTAGAGAAACACGGGCAGGCCGACGACGAACCAGACGTCGCGGGCGCCGAAAAGGAAGATGCGGGCGGCGGCCATGAGGTTGACGGCTTGGGATTTGGCGAAGAGTTCGCGTATCGACTTCGAGGCTTTCGCCTTGCCGAGGTTGCGCGGCAGAGCGGTCCAGACGAGGACGAAGACAAAGCCCAGCATCGCCGCCATCAGCCAAAGGGCGGGGGCGAAACCGGTGGCCTGGAGGAGGGCGCCGCCAGCGAAGAAGCCGGCGCCCTTGGTGGCGTTCTTCGAGCCAGTGAACCAGGCGACCCAGCGGAAGAGCTGGGTGTTGCCGCCCTCGGAGGTCGCCTTGATGGCGCTTTTGGCGGCGGTCTTCGTGAGGTCCTTGGCGATGCCGGCGAGGCCTTGGGCGGCGACGACCCAGGCGACGGAGGCGGTGGCGGACCAGGCGGGATCGAGGGCGGAGAGCATCAGCAGGCCGGCGATCTGCAAGGCGAGGCCGCAGGCGAGCATGCGGGGAATGCCGAAGCGGACGGCGAGCCAGCCGCCGATGGCGTTGGTGAAGATCCCCGCGGTTTCGTAGAGCAGGAAGAGGGTCGCAAGCGCCAGCGGGGCGTAGCCGAGGCGATGGAAATGCAGCAGCACCAGCATGCGGATGGCGCCGTCGGTCAGCGTGAAGAGGAAATAGGCGATGGTGACGACGGCGTAGTTGCGGACGGCCGACGTCATGTCAGATGCCGACCGACTGCATGTGGCAGGCGAGGTCGACCATGCGGCAGGCGTAGCCCATTTCGTTGTCATACCAGGCATAGACCTTCAGCAGCGTGCCGTCGGTGACCAGGGTGGAGGGGGCGTCGACGATGGCGCTGCGGGTGTCGCGCGCATAGTCGGCGGAGACGAGGGGGCGCGCCTCGTAGCCGAGGATGCCGGCGAGCGGGCCGGCGGCGGCGGCGCGGAAGAGGGCGTTGACCTCGTCGGTGGTGGTGGGCTGGTTCATTTCGAAGACGCAGTCGGTGAGGCTGGCGTTGAGCACGGGCGCGCGGACGGCGTGGCCGTTCAGCTTGCCCTTGAGCTCGGGGTAGATCAGCGCGATGGCGGTTGCGCTGCCGGTGGTGGTGGGCTGCAAGGAGAGCAGGGCGCTGCGGGCGCGGCGGAGGTCGCGATGGGGTGCGTCGGTGACGACGTTGGTGTTGGTGGGGTCGTGGATCGTGGTGATCTGGCCGTGGCGGATGCCGATGGTCTCATGGACGACCTTGACGACGGGGGCGAGGCAGTTGGTGGTGCAGGAGGCGGCGGTGACGATGGGGTGGCGGGCGGGGTCATAGAGGTGATGGTTGACGCCGACGACGACGTTCAGAACGCTGTCGAACTTGACGGGAGCGGCGACGATGACGCGCCTGGCGCCGCGGTCGAGGTGGCCTTGGAGACTCTCGGGGGTGAGGAACTTGCCGGTGCAGTCGAGCACGACGTCGACGCCGAGGTCGCCCCAGGGGATGTCGCGCGGGGCGGCGTGGGCGGAGAATGAGAGGCGGCGATCGGCGATGCGGACGGCATCCTCGCCGTCGGCGGCGATGTTGGGGCTGCGCCAGCGGCCCTGCACGCTGTCGAACTCCAGGAGGTGCGCGCAGGTGGGGGCGCCGCCCTTGATTTCGTTGATATGGACGACCTCGAGCCGGTTGGCGCGACGGGGGTCTTCGGGCTGACGCTCGGCGGCGCCGAGGGCCGCGCGGAGCGCGAGGCGGCCAATGCGGCCCATGCCGCTAATGCCGACGCGCATGGTCATGCCCGCACCATCCCGCCGATTGCGTCGAGGCGCTGGCGGGCGGCCAGGCGGTCGAGGGTGGCGAAGGGGAGGTTGACGAAGATGCGGATGCGGCGGTCGAGCGCGGCGTAGAGCTCGTTGAGAAGGGCTTCCTGCTCGACGGGGCCGCCGGTGAATTTCATCGGGTCGGGCAGCGGCCAGGCGCCGGTGACGGCACGCGGGCCGAAGTCGGGGCAGTGCTGGCCGTCGAGGATGTCGCAGAGGGCGATGACGAAATCCATCGGGGGCGCGGAGGGCGACATAAACTCGTCCCAGGACTTGCTGCGCAGCGCGGCAATGTCGTGGCCGAGGGCGGCGAGTTTCGCGAGCACCCGGGGCTGCGGGGCGGCGGCGGGGGTGGAGCCGGCGGACCAGGCGCGGAAGCGGCCGGCGCCGACGGTGCTGAGAATGGCTTCGGCCATGATGGAGCGGGCGGAGTTGGCGGTGCAGAGGAAGAGCACGTTGAAGGCGGGGGTCATCGCGGGGTCCTCAGGGACGGCGGGGAGCAGGCCGGCGAGATCGCCGCACAGGCCGGGCTGACCGGCGCAGCAGGTTTCGGTGAGATAGGCGAGCAAGGCGCGCATGCCGGCGAGCCTGACGGCGTAGACGATATGCCGGCCGTGGCGGGTGGCGGTGAGCAGGCCCTCGCGCTCCATGGCGGCGAGGTGGAACGAGAGCGTGGAAGGGGGGACGGCGAGGCGACGGGCGATGTCGCCGGCGGCGAGGCCGGGGGCGCCGTGGGCGAAGAGCAGGCGCAGGAGGTCGAGGCGGGTGTCCTGCGCGAGGGCGGCGAGCATGGCGGCGGCTTCGTGGGTGTTCATTATTCGATAATCGCAGAATTATCGATAGTTTTCTGTGATGATTTGATGACGGTTCCGTGACAGCGTTCGAGCTCTACGAAATGAGTGTGTTCGGCGGGGGGCGAGGAACGATGTCATGTTGGCGATGATCGAAGCACGGCGGCCTAATTCGCGGCGGCACGGGCCCGGCTGCCGCCAGTGATGATTATGTGATGGCGAGTGAAGCGCCAGCCACTCAAAGATGAATCAATGGGTTTGGGAGGGAACTTCATGCCTTGTGCGCAGGCATGTAGTGGTTGCGTTTTGCCCGACCGGTCGGTAAAATTTTCGTTATTGGGCCGTTGATCGACGATACCGTCGACGCGGCTGTTCAACCAAGGGGGGACTCCCGAATGGCCGGCACGACGATATCGAGCACGATGGGTGGGGTTCGCGTTTCGCAGGCGAGCTGGAACCCATATCTCATCACCCGCACCGGGCGGGTGGTGGCCTCGGGCACGGTGACCACCGCGTTCTACGTCAACTATGGCATCGCGGCGACGCTCACCAATCTTGGCCTGGTGAGTGCGGTGGCGGCCGGTGATTACGGCGTGAAGCTGCGCTCCGGTGGGACGATCACCAACGGCAGCACCACCAACAGCACGGCGCGGATTGTCGGCGGCAGCTACGGCATCGGGATCGGTGTCCACGGCGGTCCGAGCACGGTGAACAATTTCGGCACCATCATGCAGTCGCCCGGCGGCACGATAAATGGCGCCGGCATTTCGATCGCCGGCAGCGGCACAATCACCAATGGCGGCACGGCGTCATTTGCCGCTGCGATATCGGGCTACTCCGATGGCGTGAACATCGTCGGCCCGGGGTCCAGCCTGGTCAATTTCGGCCGGATCACCGCCACCGGCACTGCCGTGACGGCCAATGCGAGCTCGTTCGGTGCGTATGTTGGCAATGGCAGCGTCACCAATGGCAGCGCGACGGACATCACCGCGCGCATCGTCGGCGGCGGCGGCGGGGTGCTGATCAACCACGGCACCGCCAACACAGTGACCAATTTCGGCACCATCGCGGCGACCACCATGATCGGGCGCGGCCTGCAGATCACGCTCGGCGGAACGGTGACGAACGGTACTGCCGCCGACACATCGGCGCTGATTCAGGGCGCTGGTCGCGATGGCGTATGGCTCAGCAAGGGCAAGGTGGTGAATTTCGGCACCATCCAGGACGTAGGCACCGGCAGCGGTGTCGCCGGCGTGCAAAGCAACGGCGTGCAGATGCTCGGCAGCGGCTCGGTCAACAACGGCACGGGCGCATCCAATCGCGCGCTGATCTCGGGCTATCACGATGGCGTCGATATCGGCGGCACCGGCACGCTGGTGAATTTCGGCACGGTGCAGAGCGTCGGGAATACCGACACGATCGGGCGCACCGGCGTCGGCGTTTATTTCGGTGCCGGCGGAACGATCACCAACGGTAATGCCAACAACCCGACGGCGAGCATTCTCGCCAATGCGACGGCGGTCGACATCGAGCAGGGCGCCGGCACGGTGTCGAATTTCGGCACCATCTATGGCGACGGGCTGGCCGGCAAGGGCATCGCGCTGAACCTCGGCGGCGTGATCACCAATGGCAGCACGGCGGATACCACGGCCTATATCGGCGCGAGTTTCCGCAACGCTGTCTATATCGGCGGCGACGTCGGCACGATCAACAATTTCGGTTCCATCGTGTCGAACGGGCGGCACGGCGTCAGCATGGGTGTCGGCGGCACGATCAACAACGGCAGTGCGGCAGATACCGTGGCGCTGATTTCCGGTGAGCGGAACGGCATTTATGCCCGCGGCGCGACGCCGACGGCGGTGAACAACTACGGCACCATCGTTGCAATGACACGCACGGCGTTGAATATCTATCTCGGCGGCACCGTGTCGAACGGGAGTGCAACGGATACCGGAGCCTATATCAGCGGCGTTACCAACGGCCTCTATCTCGGCGGGCCGAGCATGGTGACGAATTTCGGCACGATCACGACGGCAGCGAATTCGGCAGTGAATGAGCTCGGCGGCGGCACGCTGGTGAACGGCAGCACGGCGGTCACCTCGGCGATGTTGAGCAGCGGCAGCGGCACGGACATCAACACGGGCCCGACGGCGCCGGCGACGATTTCCAACTTCGGCACCATCCTGGCCGAGGCTGGCACCGGCATCAATATGCAGGGCGGCGGCAACCTGACCAACGGGGCGACGTCGGATCTGGTGGCGTTGATTTCGGCACCGACGTCCAACGCCGTTTTCCTCAGCGGTGCCAGCACGACGGTGGCGAACTATGGCACGATCACGGGTTTTACCGGTGTGTTCTTCTCGGGCGCGGTCACCGGCACGGTGACCAACGCCGGGACGATCACCGGCACCGGCGGCACCGCTATTTCATTCGGCAGCGGCGTGAACAATCTGCTGGTGGTGAAGCCTGGCGCTGTCTTCAACGGCACCGTCGCGGGCGGCAATACAACAGCGATTGAATTGTCCGGCACCGCGGCCGGAGCGATCGGCGGCATTGGATCGACCTTTACTGGTATCACCAAGGTTACGATCGACAGCGGTGCCAACTGGAGTTTCCTGGCACCCAGCACCATCGCCAACCTCCTGGTCACCGGCACCGGCAGCGTTGCCGGCGCGTTGCTGACGGTCAGCGGTGCAATCGACCCGTTGAGCACTGGCACGATGGTGATCGGTTCCGCCGGTACGCTCGACGTGGCCGCCGATGCCAGCAGCGGTGGCACGATCAACTTCAACAACACCTCCTCGACGCTGGTGGTCGAACACGCCGCGCAGTTCGGCACCGGGATCGGCGGCACCTTCGCCGGGCCCGCGCTGACGAACTTCGGCACCCTGTCGGCGATCGACTTCAAGGACGTCACGTCGTCTGTGACGACCAACTACAACCCTTCAACCGGCGTGATGGCCCTGATGTCGGGAGCGACCGCCCTGGCGGAAATGCACTTCGATCTCGCGACGTTGGGGACCGGATCGTTCCATATTGGATCGGATATCTCGGGCCACGCGGTGCTGACGCATTCCTAGAGTGTTGTTCTGAAGAGAGACTTTATCCGACCAGATGATTCCATCTGGTCGGATGTTGCTCCAGCAAGTTCCAGACCGAAGCCAGTCCTCGAAGGCGGCCGGAGCAGTCCGTCCGCCGCGACTACAGGTCGTCGCGCAGGCAGGCTTTCCAGTGGCCGGGCGCAACCTCGCGCAACGGCGGCACGGTGGCGGCGCAGGCGGGCGTGGCATTCGGGCAGCGCGTGCGGAAGACGCAGCCCGACGGAGGCGCCGCGGCGGACGGGATGTCGCCGGTGAGCAAATGGCGATGTCCGCGCCGCGCCGGGTCGGGGTTGGGCACCGCGGCGAGAAGGGCGCGGGTGTAGGGGTGCCGCGGCGCGGCATAGAGCATCTCGCCGGGCGCGGTCTCCATGATGCGGCCGAGATAGAGGACGATGACGCGGTCGCAGAGATATTCGACGACGGCGAGATCGTGCGAAATGAACAGCATTGCCAGACTAAGGCGCTGCTGCAGGTCGCGCAGGAGATTGATGACCTGGGCCTGGATGGAGACGTCCAGTGCCGAGACCGGCTCGTCTGCCACTAGGAGGTCAGGGCGCAGCGCGAGGGCACGGGCGATGCCGATGCGCTGGCGCTGGCCGCCGGAGAACTCATGGGCGTAGCGGTCGAGCGAGTCGGGCGGCAGCTCAACCTGGGCGAGGGCTTCCAGCGCGCGGTCGCGACGCAGCGCGGCGGGGCCGATGCCCTGAATCCGCAGTCCTTCGGTGAGGATTTCGCCGACGGTCATGCGCGGCGAGAGGCTGGCATAGGGGTCTTGAAAGACATACTGGATGCGGGCGCGTAACGGGCGGAGGGCGGCGGGTTTCATCGTTGCGATGTCCTGGCCGGCGAACAGGACGGAGCCGGTGTCGGGCTCGATGAGGCGCAGCGCGGCGCGGGCGATGGTGGTCTTGCCGCTGCCGGATTCACCGACGAGGCCAAGGACCTCGCCGCGATGCAGATCGAAGCCGATGTCGTCGATGATGCGGACGCGACCGTAGGACTTGCCGAGGCCGCGAACGTACAGGAGGGGATCGGTCATGGCAGGTCCCTCCAGCGCAGGCAGCGGCTGAGCCGATCCGGGCCGACCGCTATGAGGGCGGGGACGCCGGCGCGGCAGGCATCCGTTGCGAAAGTGCAGCGAGGAGCGAAAGCGCAGCCGGGCGGGCGGTCGGCGATGCCCGGCACGTTGCCGGCGATGGTAGGCAAGGGCTTGCCGGCGCGGCGGAGGGCAGCGGCGCTGCCGAGATGGGGCATGGCGGCGAGCAGGCCGGCGGTATAGGGATGGCGGGGGGCGACAAAAATCTCGGCGACAGGACCGCTTTCGACGACGCGGCCCGCATACATGACGCTGACGCGATCAGCAATCTCGGCGACCACGCCGAGATTATGGGTGACGAACAGCATGGCCATGCCGCGCTCGCGTTGCAGGCGTTGCAGCAGGTCAAGGATCTGCGCCTGGATGGTCACGTCGAGCGCGGTGGTGGGTTCGTCGGCGATGAGGAGGGCGGGGCCGCAGGCCAGCGCCATGGCGATGGTGACGCGTTGGCGCAGGCCGCCGGAGAGTTCATGCGGGTATTGCGCGGCGCGGCGGGCGGGCTCGGGGATGCCGACCTGTTCGAGCAGTCCGACGGCTTCGGCGAGGGCCGCGCGGTCGCCGAGGCCGCGATGAACGCGCAGGGGCTCGGCCACCTGGTCGCCGACGGTGAAGACCGGATTGAGGCTGGTCATCGGCTCCTGGAAGACCATGCCGATCTCGGCGCCGCGGACGTGGCGCAGCGCTTCGGGCGTGATGGCGGCGAGGTCGCGCGGTGGCTGGCCGGTGGGGGCAAAGAGGACGCGGCCCTGGGTCATGCGGCCGATGCCGCGGGGCAGCAGGCCGATGAGCGAGAGGCTGGCGACCGACTTGCCCGAGCCGCTCTCGCCGACGAGAGCCAGGGTGCGCCCGGCGGGGACGACGAGATCGACATCCTCGATGGCCACGATCTCTCCCGTGCGGGTACGAAACGTCGTCCGCAGGCCGCTGGCGTCGAGCACCGGTGTGTCAGTGGGTATCATGGCGGTCAGCTCAGGCCGGAGCGGGGGTCGAAGGCATCGCGCAGCCCGTCGCCGATGAAGTTGATGGCGAGCACCGCGAGAACCAGGGCGGCGCCGGGCGACATCCATTGCCAGACGTAATGTTCCAGCACCACGGTCGACTGCGCTGCGTTCATCATATTGCCCCAGCTCGCCGCTGGCGGGGGGATGCCGAGGCCGAGGAAGGACAGGCCGGCTTCCAGCAGGATGGCGTTGGCGATCTGCAACGTCGCGTAGACCACGAGGATGTCGATGGAGTTGGGCAGGCCGTGGCGGAAAAGGAGATGCAGCGTGCCGGCGCCCATGCCGCGGGCGGCAACGACGAAGTCCTGCTCTCGCACTTCGAGCAGTCGGGCACGCACCATGCGCGCGAGGACCGGCCAGGAGAGCAGGGCGATCACCCAGACGGTCGGGCCGATGCCGGTGCCGATGATCGAGGCGAGGACGAGGAGCAGGATGACGGGCGGCAGGGTCATCGCGAGGTCGACGAAGCGCATGCTGGTGGTGTCGGCCCAGCGGCCACCGAAGGTGGCGACGGCGCCAATGAGGAAGCCGATGACGAGCGAGAGCGAGACCGAGAGCGTGGCAACGAGCAGCGAGGTGCGGCCGCCCTGCAACAGGCGGGCAAGGACGTCGCGGCCGACGCCGTCGGTGCCGAGCCAGTGGCGCATCGTCGGTGCGGCGTTGCGGGCCATGAGGTCGACGCTGTTGGGGCCATCCTGCAGCCAGAACGGGTAGGTGGCAACAAGGAGGAGCATCGGCACGATGACGCCGATGCCGGCGAGTGCCGCGCCGTTGCGGGCGAAGCGTCCGAGGGCGCGGCGGGTCGGGCCGTGACTGCTCGCCACCTCAGCCGACCTTGATGCGCGGATCGACGACGGCGTAGGCGAGGTCGGTCAGCAGGTTCAGCACGATGACGAAGGCGCCGATGATCAGCGCGGCGCCCATGATCACCGGATAGTCGCGCGCACGCACGGCGGTCACCATCAGCAAACCCATGCCGGGCCAGTTGAACACGCTCTCGATAAACACCGCGCCGCCAATGGCGATGCCGATGGTCGAGCCAATCAGTGTCACCACCGGCAGCAGCGCATTGCGCAGGGCATGGCGGGCGACGACGACGAATTCGGGGACGCCCTTGGAGCGCGCCGTGCGAACGAAATCCGCACTCAGCACCTCCAGCATCGAGGCGCGGGTGTAGCGCATGATCAGCGCGGTATGGCCGATCGACAGCAGCAGGGCGGGCAACACGAGATGCGCCAGCAGGTCGCCGAAGGCGAAGGGGGCGCCCGGCGTCAGCATGCCGCCGGAGGGGGCGATGCGCAGGCGGACCGAAAAAGCGTAGAGCCCGACAAGGGCGGTGAGGAACGCCGGGCTCGATATGCCCAGGAACGCGATCACCGACAGCCCGATATCGACCGCGCCGTTTCGGCGGACCGCGCCGGCGACACCGCCGGCGATACCTAGGATGATGGCGAGCGCGATGCCGGCGCCCATCAGCAGAACGGTCGGGCCGAGGCGGGAGAAGACGAGCGGCAGCACGGGATCACCGGTGCCCTGCAAGGAATAGCCGAGATCACCGGTGACGGCCGCGGCGAGCCAGGCGAGGTATTGCACCGGCAGCGGACGATCGAGGCCAAACCGGACCCGCAGCGCCGTGAGATCCGCCGGCGACATCGCCACCGATGGATTCACGTAGGCATCGACGGGATCGCCCGGTGCGGCACGCAGCAGCAGGAAGACGAGCACGCTGAGCCCGAGCAGCATCGCGCCGCCCACGAGGAGGCGGCGCAACGCGTAGCGCAAAGTGCGCGGCATCGGGCTCAGCTTTTGCCGATCAGCGCGTGATCGACCAGTGCTCAGGATGGGCCTCATAGGGGCCACCGGCCGGCGCCGGCACCCAGACGAAATCGTTGAGCTTGGTCGAGGCAACGCCGTAGCGCGCCGTCACCCACAGGGTTGCCCAAGGCAGGCTTTCGTTCATCGCCTTGCAGACATCCTGATAGCGGCTGGGACGTTTCGCGGCATCGGTTTCGCCGAGCGCGGTGTCGAAGGCCGCCGACAGCGACGGCATGCGCACGCGCATGATGTTGGCGCCTGCGGGAGGGAGCTGCTTTTCGTTGAGGCCGATGTTGATGATGCTGGGGTCAGGGCCGTTCTGCAGGCCAGCATAGACCAGTGGGAAGGCGTTCCAATCCGGCGTCGCGGCATAGACCGTCGCGTTGTAGGTCGGCACGTCGACGGTGCGCGGCACCACGTTGATCCCGACCTGCGCCAGCATCGCCTGTACCGCGGCCATGACGTTGCCGGCGAGCGGGGTGTTGTAATAGGTCAGCAGGGTGATCGGCTTGTCGCCATTGATCTTGGCCCAGCCGGCATCGGCCAGCAGCGCGCGGGCCTTGGCGGGGTCATAGGCGTAGGTGTCGATACCGGCGGGCACGAAGGCCGGCGCGACGTAGCCGCAATTGGCCGGGACCGCGGCGCCGCCGTAGAGCGCCTTGATGATCTGGCCGCGGTCGATGGCGTACATCAGGGCCTTGCGGACGCGGGCGTCTTTCCACAGCGGGACTTCCTGGTTGAAACCGATGTAGTTCACGACATAGGAATTCCCCTCGATGACGCGGAACGCCTTGTCGTCCTTGAAGTTGGCGACGTCGTCGGCCTCGACATAAGTGAACTGGATTTCGCCCGAGCGCAGGGCGGCGACCGCGCCTGCGGTGTTCTCGAAATAGCGGTTCACTACGCGATCGACCTTCGGCGCGCCACCGCGATAATCGGGGTTGGCGGCCAGCGAGACGAACTGGCCGTTGGCATAGCGGGTAAAACGGAACGGGCCCGTGCCGATCGGCGTTGTGGACCACCAGGCATTGCGCGCGAGGTCGGCGACCGGCATAGCGGAGAGCGCATGGGCAGGCAGCATCATCACCTTGGTGAGGGTGTCGAGCAGGCCGGAGTTCGGCGCCGACAGCTTCACCACCACGGTGCGTGCGTCGGTCGCGGTCACGCTGGCGACGCTGGTGAGCCGGGCGGCGAAGTTGGAGCCACTGGCGGCGTTTTTCGCCAGATCAAAGGTGAAGCGGACGTCCTCGGCGGTGAACGGCTTGCCGTCGTGCCACTTCGCCTCGGCAAGGCGGAACGTATAGGTCAGCTGGTCACCGCTGACCTCATAGGACGAAGCCAGCGCGCCGACGATCTTCTCGAGCGCGGCATCGTAGATCACCAGCGGCTCGAAATAGAGGTTGAGCCAGGTGAAGCCCGCTGTCGCCGACAGCGGGTTGAAGTTGCCGGGCATGCCGCCGGGGCCGACGTCGAAGGCGCCGGTGATCGTGCGGGCATCCTGGGCGGCGGCCGGGAGGGCGAAGCAGGCGCCGGCGAGGAGGGTGGTGGAGAGCGCGAGTCCGGTGAGCGTTCTGCGAAGCATCAAGGCGGTTCCTTCTACGTTTGGTTTTCGGCGGCGGCGGCGCGATTGCGGGCGAGCAGGCGCGTGATGCCGTCGTAGTGCTGGTCGAGGCGGACGCGGGCTTCGGCCGGGTCGCGCGTCACCAGGGCGTCGACGATGGCGTCGTGATCGCGCCAGGTGACGAGCGGATCGGCGTTCACCAGAGTGAGGTCGTCGGAGGCCTTGAAGAAGGCGATCCAGAAGACATCCATCAGGTGCAGCAGAGTGGCGTTGCCGAGGCAGGCGAACATCGCCTGGTGGAAGGCCTGGTCCTCCTCGGCGAAGGACTCGCCGCGGATGGCCCGGGCGTGCATGCGTTTGGTGATGCGGCGCAGCGCGGCGAAGTCCTCCTCGCTCGCTTTGTGCGCGACATCGCCGATCAACGCCATTTCGAGCGCGCGACGGATCTGCAACACCTCGGCGATGCCGCGCGCGGCGGCGCGCAGGCCAAACACGAGGTTGTCCAGCAGCGGCGCCAGCGAAAACCGCGCGACGAACACGCCGACCCCGCGGCGGCTCTCGACGATCCCCAACGACTCCAGTGCCCGGATGGCCTCACGGACGGAGGAGCGGCTGACGCCGAGTTGTTGGGCGAGCTCGCTCTCGGCCGGCAAGGGGGCGCCGGGGGCGAGGTGGTTGTCGGCGATGTAGGACTTCAGGCTCTCCTGCACCGACACATGCAGCAGCTTAGGGCGGCGCAGCGGGGCCAGGGCGATGCCAGACATCCCGGTCGTCTGCCTACTTGTCTGATATCTGTCAAGATGAGAGGATTCCCAACGTCGCAATCGGAATGAGGAAGAGCATGATCGGGGTTGGCATCGCCGGAGCGGGCAACTTCGCCGCCATGCATGTCCGCGCGTTGGCCGCTCTGCCGGATTTCCGCCTGGTGGCGGCCTCCGCGGTCGATCCGGCCGCCACCACGGCGTTCACCGCCGTCCATGGGGGGCGGCCATGCCGGGATTGGCGGGACCTGCTCGATGATCCCGCCGTCGACGTTGTCCTCATCACCATGCCGCACCATCTTCATGCCGAGGTGGCGATCGCGGCGGCGGGAGCCGGCAAGCATGCGCTGGTGGAGAAGCCGATGGCGCCGAGCCTGGCCGCCTGCCGCGCGATGGCGGCCGCGGCGGCAACCGCCGGCACCCTGCTGCTGCCGGGACAGTTGATGCGCTTCGTCCGGCCCTGCCTCGCCGCGCGGGCGTTCCTGGCGTCGGGCGCGCTGGGCCGGCCGCTCTATGGCCGCAGCGCGATGACGAAGCGCTGGATGGAGGATTTCCGCCAGCCCTGGCATCTCCGGCCGGAGAATGGCGGCGGCATGCTGATGACCGTCGGCATTCATGCGCTCGACCGCCTGGTCTGGCTGATGGGCCAGGAGGTCGCCGCGGTGGCGGCGATGTCCGGCCATCTTTTCCATGACCAGGCCGTGCCGGACACCGACCTGTTGCTGCTGCGCATGACCAATGGACCGCTCGGCGAAGTCGCCAGCGTGGGATACCGCGATCGCACGATGGTCGACGAGACCGAACTGGCCTGCGAGGGCGGTCGCCTGCTGCTCGATTTCCACGCCGGCGTGCGCATCGTGCGCGATGGAGTGAGCGAGACCCTGCAGGGCTCGGCGGAGCCCGACTGGATGCTGCGCGGGCTGGAGCGGGAGTGGCGGGCGATCGCCGCTGCCGTGCAGGACGGCGCCAGTCTGCCGGTCCGTCCGCCCGAGGCCGCGCACCTCGTCGCCTGCGTCGAGGCGGCCGTTACGGCCGCGCGTCAGCAGCGTGAAGTGGCGGTGGAGCGCTGGGGCCAGAGTGCCGTACCAGAGGATGGACCTGCCAATCGCACGACAGCTTGATCCCTCAACCGCAAGCCGCCTAGTGTCCATCACGACTGCAAGTTCGCCGTCTCCGAAGAGCGACAGTTCGTGCCAAGACGGACAGCGATTGCCCTCCGGAACGCCACCCGCGTTATGAAAGAGGATGACCATGGGCTTCGATCCAAGCTACGCCATCAGGGAATTCAAATCGGTCGGCACCCGCCCCCTTCGACCCGACGGGTTCGACAAGGTGACGGGGCGTGCCCGTTATGGCGCCGATTTCAACATGGCGGGGCAGTTGGTGGGCCGGATTCTCCGCAGCCCCCATGCCCACGCCCGGATCCTCCGGGTCGACACCTCGAAGGCCCAGGCCCTGCCGGGCGTCAAGTCGGTGATCACCGCGGCAGACCTGCCGGATCTCACCAACGGCAACTCCGACCTGTTCGACATCCTCGACAACTGCATGGCGCGGACCAAGGCGCTCTATGACGGCCACGCCGTCGCGGCGGTCGCCGCGGTCGATGCCCAGACCGCTGAGGAGGCGCTGGACCTCATCGTGGTCGAGTACGAGGTCCTGCCCCACATCACCGACGTCGACGAGGCGATGAAGCCCACCGCGCCGCTGCTGCGCGATACGGTGTTCACCGGCGGGGTCGATCCCAAGCCGACCACCCCCTCCAACATCGCCAACCGCACCCAGTTCGGCCACGGCGATGTCGAGGCCGGATTCAAGGAGGCCGATATCGTCATCGCCCGCTCCTTCAAGACCGAGCAGAGCCACCAGGGCTATATCGAGCCGCATGCCTGCGTCGGCGTCGTCAATGCCGACGGCACCGGCGAGCTATGGGTATGCACCCAGGGCCATTTCGTCTTCCGCGCGCAATGCGCCGAACTTCTCGGCATGGACGTGTCCAAGCTGCGCGTCACCTCGTCGGAGATCGGCGGCGGCTTCGGTGGCAAGACCCATATCTGGGCCGAGCCGGTGGCGCTGGCGCTGTCGCGCAAGGCGGGGCGGCCGGTAAAGATCGTGATGTCGCGCGAGGAGGTTTTCCGCGCCTCCGGCCCGACCAGCGCGACCTCGATCGACGTCAAGATCGGCATCCGCAAGGACGGCACCATTACCGCCGCTTCGGCCGAGCTGCGCTATTCCTGCGGCCCCTATACCGGCCCCTGGGCCATGCTCGGCGCCATGACCGCGTTTGCCTGCTACGACCTCAAGAACGTTAAGTCGGTCGGCTACGAGGTGCTGGTCAACCGGCCCAAGACCGCGGCCTACCGCGCCCCCTCGGCGCCGATGGCGGCCTTCGCGGTCGAGAGCGTGATCGACGAACTCGCCGCCAAGATCGGCATGGACACTATCGCGCTGCGCATCAAGAACGCTGCCCGCGAAGGCACCCAGTCGTCCTACGGCCCGGTCTATGGCCCGATCGGCATCGGGCCGACGCTGGAGGCGGCGCGGAAGCACCCGCACATGACCGCACCCCTCGGCAAGAACCAGGGCCGCGGCATGGCCTGCGGCTTCTGGTTCAACTTCGGCGGTCAGACCTGCACGGATCTCAACATCGGCATCGACGGTACGGTGACGCTGGCCGTCGGCACCGTTGACGTCGGCGGCTCGCGCGCCTCCCTCTCGCTGGTCGCCGCCGAGGAACTGGGCATACCCTACGAGCAGGTCCGCGCCGTCGTCGCCGACACCGCCTCGCTCGGCCACAACGACATGACCGACGGCAGCCGGGGCACCTTCTCCTCATCGATGGCGCTCATCTCGGCGGCCCGCAACGCGATCACGGTCATGCGTGGCCGCGCGGCGCAGATGTGGTCGATCCCTGTCGAAGACGTCGCCTGGGAGAACGGCCACGCGGTCGCCAAGGGCGGCAAGCACGGCAATCTCGCGCCGCTTTCGGTCAAGGACATCGCCGCCGCCGCCCCCAAGACCGGCGGGCCGATCGCAGGACACAGCGAACTCGTCGCCGACGGCGCCGGAGTCTCGTTTGCTACCCATATCTGCGACGTCGAGGTCGATCCCGAGACCGGCGGCACCAAGGTCGTGCGCTATACCGTCGTGCAGGACGCCGGCAAGGCGGTGCATCCGACCTATGTCGAGGGCCAGTACCAGGGCGGGGCCGCGCAGGGCATCGGCTGGGCGCTCAACGAGGAATATGTCTATGGCGCCGACGGCCGGCTGCAGAACCCCGGCTACCTCGACTACCGGGTGCCGGTCTGTTCCGACCTGCCGATGATCGACACCCAGATCCTCGAAATCCCTAATCCGAACCACCCCTATGGCGTGCGCGGCGTGGGCGAGACCTCGATCGTGCCGCCGCTGGGCGCGATTGCCAACGCGGTGTCGAACGCGCTCGGTGTGCGGATGAACCACATCCCGATGTCGCCCCCGCGCATCCTCGCCGCGCTGGAGGCGGCACGGGCGGGCTGATGGTCGAGGTGCGGCTGGGGCGTTCCTTCGCCGCGGCCGCCGACGGTCACGAGACGGTCGAGGTCGAGGCCACGGATATCCGGGAGCTGTTCCGCATTCTGGCGGATCGGTTTCCGGGCCTGGTCCCGTTCATCGAACGCGGGATCGCCGTATCGATCGACGGGGTGATCTACCGCGACACCTGGTCCAAGGAACTGCCCGCGGGAGCGGAAATCTTCCTGCTGCCGCGACTGGCCGGCGGATAGAGCGTGATCGCTTGAGGCCAATCAATCGGAAAGCGTGCATCGCGCTCTCCGTCAACAACATCCGACCGGACGGAATTACCGGATCGGATAAAAATTCTTGATAGAATAATGGTCTAGAATGTTGTCCCGTCGTCTATCGGCTTGGCTACCGCTCTGGAGCGATGTTGCCGCCGGAACGCCAAACCGGCGACGACAGTGCGATCGGTAATTTCACGGCTGCACCGACGTCGCCCAGGACCGCACGAACGGCTCTGGCGGAGAGGGTGGGATTCGAACCCACGGTACCCGCAAAGGTACAACGGTTTTCGAGACCGTCCCGATCGACCACTCCGGCACCTCTCCAGTCCAAGCGGCGCCGCCTTATAGGGACACCAGCGCCAAGCCGCAATGGCCTACGCGCTCAGCCGCAGCCCCGGCACCCGCGCCAGAAACACCGGCGCCTGATGGTTCAGCATCTCCCCCGCCGCCGCCAGGAACGCCGGCAACTCACCCACCGCGACAATCCGCAGCGGATCATACTCCGCATTCCCCGCCGCCCGATGCGCCGCATGGATCTCCTCGGCCCTCAACTCCGTCCGCACCGCTATCCCGAGATCCAGCACATGGCTTCCCCCATGCTCGACAATGCACAGCGGCGTCGCATCCCGCACCGCCTCCGCCGGCAGCCCCAGCTCCTCCGTCAGCTCGGTCAGCAACTGCCCCACCACATCCACCACCCCCTCGTCGCGCAACGCCCCCGGATCGACACTCCCCGCCGGCGGCAACTGCCACTCGCCGGCCTGATAAATCGCCCCCGCCGGCCGCCGCCCGAACACCACCCCGTCCGGCCCGACAATCACCCCGCCCACCGCCAGCGGCCGCGCCCCGATCACCCGATACAACTCATTCCGCCGCATCTGCGCGACAATCCGGCGAAACTCCGTCCAATGCCCGCAGATCAGCCGCGGCGTAATCACGTCCGCGCTGAACACCCGCCCATTGAACAGCTTCCCCCCCATATCCTCCTGCGCCCCGGCCCAGATCCGATCGATCTCCGCCTCCAGCGCCGGGTCCAGCGGCGCCATCTCCCGCACCACCCGCACCCGCACCCCGGGCTCTATGGCATGAACCGGCCAGGCGGCCATCGGCATCCCCTTGTCGTCATCTCCAGCAGTCGTAGCATCGCCAAAACCAGGGAGAAATGGACATGGCCAGGAAACTGCGCGTCGGCATCGCCGGGCTCGGACGTATCTTCGACCTCAACTGCCTCGGCTACATCGACCACGCCGACGCCGAAGTCGTCGCCCTCTGCGACAACGACCCGGCCCTCCTGCAACGCCGCGCCAGCCTCTTCCCCGCCGCCCGCACCACCACCGACTACGCCGAAATGCTCCGCTGGGACCTCGACCTCGTCGACATCCTCACACCCCACCCCCTCCACGCCGACATGGCCGCCGCCGCCAGCGCCGCCGGCGCCCACGTCTCCGTCCAGAAGCCCATGGCCATGGACGCCGCCGAATGCGACCGGATGATCGCCGCCGCCGCCCAATCCGGCCGCCACCTCAAGCTCTTCGAAAACTTCGTCTTCTACCCGCCCCTCGTCAAAATGAAGCAACTCCTCGACGACGGCGCCATCGGCCAACCCCTCCACTTCCGCATGAAAGTTGTCCTCGGCGACCGCTCCCAGTCCTGGCACGTCCCCCCCGCCGCCAACGCCTGGCGCCAGCAACTCGCCGCCCAGGGCGCCGGCGGTCCGCTGGTCTTCGACCACGGCCACCACATGATGGCCGTCGCCCTCTGGCTCTTCGGCGATGTCCGCGACGGCTTTGCCCGCATCGAAGAAAGCCTCACCCCCGAAGGCCGCCGCGTCGACGCCCCCGCCACCATGACCTGGCGCCACACCGCCCCCCCCGTGCACGGCATGTGGGACGTCAGCATGGCGCTCAAGATGCAACTGCGAACCGACTACTACCCCGACAACGAACGCTTCGAAATCCAGGGCGAATCCGGCATCCTGCAAGTCACCCGCTGCTCCGACCGCCTGCTCGACGAACCCGTCCTCACCCTCTACCGCGATGGCGAAGTCCGCGCCTGGCACAACATCGACAGCGACTGGGGCGGCAGCTTCCGCCGCTCCACCCTGCACTACCTCGACTTCCTCAAAGGCCGCACCCCCCAAATCATCCTTACCGGCGAGCAAGGCCGCCGCGTGATCGACATGCATACGATGTTCGCCACTGCTAGCCGTGAGGAACGGGCGGTGAAGATGATCGCGCGATAAGGCAAGGGAAGAGCCTCCGGCGGGCAAGGGCCGAGAGGCCCTTGCGACCCACCCCATCTCTTGGCCGTGGAACCTGCCTTCAGTCGCAATCCCACGATTTCGACGCGGGGACTGGCGAAGCCCAAAATGAAACTGCGACCACACCCAGCGCGGTGCAGTCACGTCGTTTGATTGCCTGCGGCGCTAAGGAAGCAGTTAGCAGCTGAAGAACGATCATTCAGCCGCGTAAACGGATGGGGTTCTTAGGGCCTCCAGGCCCTAAGCCGGCGGAGCCTTGCCTTCCTTCTCCCTCTCCCATTGACGCCCGCCCAAGCCCGCCGCACGGTTACGACAATGCAAGTTCCCGGTTGGTTGATGGCGCTTGGCGCCACGATGTTGGCGCAGACGATCTCCTCGTTCATGGGGCAGTGTCTGCCCGTGGTTGCGCCGTTGTTGACGGCGAGCACCGGTGTGGCGCCGGAGCGGATCGGCAATCTGTCGTCGCTGACGTCGCTGGGCTCGGTGTTGTTTCTCGCTTTCGGCAGTCCCTATCTCGCGCGTTTCGGGCCGGTGCGGTCGCTGCAGATGGGGGCGGGGTGTGCGATCGTCGCGATGATTGTCGCCTCGTTGGGGTGGTGGCCGGCGTTGATGGGGGCGTCGTTGTTGCTGGGCATTGGCTATGGCCCGATGCCGCCGGCGGGCAGCCGGATTTTGGCGGCGACGGCGCCGAAGCAGCATCGGTCGCTGATTTTCTCGATCAAGCAATCGGGCGCGCCGGCGGGTGGGGCGTTGGCGGGGTTGATCATTGCGCCGATTGCCGCGGCCTATAGCTGGAATGTCGCGCTTCTGGTGGCGATTGCCGCGAGTGCCTTGTCGATCGTCGCCATCGCGCCGTTGCGCGACACGATGGACATGGAGCGCGACCGCAACCGCTCGATCCATCCGCGCGATGTCTTCAGCCTGCGGGCGTTTCTTGCGCCGGTGCGCACGCTGGGGGCCGACCCGACGTTGCTGTCGGTGACGATCCTGGCGATCTCGTTTTCCTGCGCCCAGGGCACGCTCTACAGTTTCTCGGTTACCTATCTGACCGAGCGCGGGCTTCGCCTGGTCGATGCTGGCTTCGCCTATGCCTGCCTGCAGGTAGCCGGCGTGGTCGCGCGCATCGCGCTCGGCTGGTTCGCCGACCGCACCGGGCGGCCGGCAGAGAATCTTGTTGTCCAGGCCTACATCGCCTCGGCCTGTCTGGTGTTCTACGCCTTCCTGCCGCTCGATGCGCCGCTGGCACTGGTGGCGCTGGCGACGACGTCGTGCGGGTTTTTCTGCGCCTCGTGGAACGGCATCGTCATGGCCGAGGTGGCGCGCCTCGCGCCGCCGGAGAACGTGGCGGATGCGACCTCGGCCTCCACACTGTTCATCTTTCTCGGCTACGTCTTCGCGCCGAGCCTGTTCGCCTTTGCCGTGCCCTATATCGGCTGGAGCTGGCCTTATGCAATCATCGCCGGGCAGCTCGCGCTGATGGCCGTTGTGCAGACGGTGGTTCTCTGGCGCCGTCACAAGCGCCGGGGCGCGGCCGGCTGAGATTTCCGAACGCGGGCGTTGACTCGCGCGGTGTGGCTCTTCACTGTTTGCCCCTCTGAGACTTTCGCCGTGGCGATGTTCTCGCTGCGGCAGGTCTGGCGGATCACAACCCCGGGGGGCGGGCATCATGGCCAATGCACGACGGACGTTTCTGATGACCACTGTCGCGATCGCCGCGGCCGGTCTGATCGCCTCTGGCGGCGAGGCGCTGGCGCAGAAGAAGGGCGGCAACTACGTCTTCGCCAACGTCTCCGCGGTCGGCACGATGGACCCGCATGCGGCCGCCGCGGTGGTCGATCTCGAGGCCATCCACCACGTCTTCGAGGGCCTGGTGGAAATGGGCGAGGACTACGGCGCCAAGCCGATGCTCGCCTCCAAGGTCGATATCAGCCCTGACGGGCGGACCTTCACCTTCACGCTGCGCAAGGGCGTCAAGTTCCATAACGGAAAAGAGATGACGACGACCGACGTCATGGCCAGCTTCGAGCGCTACAAGAAGGTGAGCCCGAACGCGCCGGCGCTGGGCGACGTCGCCAGCATGGAGGCGCCGGACGCCTACACCTTCGTCATCAAGCTGAACAAGCCGAACTCGCTGTTCGTCGAAGTGATGAAGACGCCGACTTACTCGTTCTCGATCGTGCCGTCCGAGTTGAAGGACCAGCCTGGCCGCGAGCTCGAGCCGATCGGCACGGGGCCATTCCAGGTCGGCGAGTGGCGCAAGGACAGCCATCTGCTGCTGAAGCGTTTCGACGGCTATGTCGCCGACGAGAGCGCCAAGGGCCCGGATGGCTATGCCGGCAAGAAGACCGTGTGGCTCGACACACTGCGCTACAACTCGGTGCCCGAGGCGAACACCCGGATCGCGGCGTTGCAGTCGGGCGGCGCGGATTTCATCGCCACCATCCCCGGCGATCTCGCCAAGCGGCTGCAGGGGCGGACCGACGTGAAGGTGATGTCGGTCATCCCCTTCTGCCAGGCGACGTTCATCACCCATGCCAAGAACCCGCCGATGTCGACCAACCGCAACCTGCGCCAGGCGATCGCCGCGCTGATCGACGCCGACGAGATGATGTCGGCGGCGGGCCAGGTGTGGGAGGCCAATCCCTCGCTGATGTTCAAGCCGTCCTACTATCATTCGGACGTCGGCCAGCCCTGGTATGACCTGCATTCCGTCGACAAGGCGAAGGCGCTGCTCAAGGCCGGCAACTACAACGGCGAGAAGGTCGTGCTCGAGACCAACAACAACTACGCCTACATGCGCGACAGCAGCCAGGTGCTGGTCGAGCAGATGAAGAAGGCCGGCATCAACGTCGAGCTGAAGATGGTCGACTGGACGACGAACCAGGCCGATCTCTCAAAGGGCACCGGCGGCTGGAACATGACCATCACCGGCCTGTGCTCTGGCCCGCTGCTTGGGCCGCAGCAGTGGCGCCTGTCGCTTGCCTTCGCGCAGAACCCGGATGATCCCGTGGTGACCGAGGGCTATGCCAAGATGTTCGCCACCACCGACGCGGCGGAGCGCAAGAAGATCTGGGGCGGCATCGAGAAATACTTCCTCGAGGAAGGCTACATGATGAAGATCGCCGACATCGCCGATCTGCGCGGCATGAACGACAAGTATGTCGGCATCAAGCCGTACTACATGCAGCGCTTCTGGGACGTGTGGGCGAAGTAGTCACGATAGGGGCGCGCGCGGCTAGCCGATGAGGATACTGCGCCGCCTCGCGCTCAGGCTTGGGCAGGCCATCCCGGTGATCCTGGTGGTGGCCGTGCTCACCTTCTTCCTGATGCATCTGCTGCCGGGCGACCCGGCCTCGGTGATCGCGGGGCCGGAGGCGGGGGCGGAGGCGGTGGAGCGCATCCGCCATCAGCTTGGGCTCGACCGTTCGATCCCCGAGCAATTGCTGCTGTGGCTGTGGCATCTCGCGCAGGGTGATTTCGGCACCTCGATCATCCTCAATCAGAGTGTGCTGCAGGCCATGGGCGAGCGGCTGCCGGTGACGGTGTCGCTGACGCTGGTGTCGTTCGCGATGACAATCCCGATCGGCATCGTGCTCGGCGTGGTGGCGGCGAAGTTTCGCAATACGTGGCTTGATTCGGCGGTGATGTTCACCGCGCTGGTCGGGGTGTCGGTGCCGGGGTTCTGGATCGCGATCCTGTCGGTCATCCTGTTCAGCGTGACGCTCGGCTGGCTGCCGGCGTCCGGCTATGTGCCGATGTCCGAGGGGGTGTGGCCGTGGCTGAAGGCGCTGCTGCAGCCAGGCGCGATGCTGGCGCTGTTCCAGATCGGCTTTCTTGCCCGCATGACGCGTTCGGCGACGCTCGATGTGCTTGACCAGGACTATATCCGCACGGCGCGGGCCAAGGGCGTGTCGGAATGGAGCACGATCGCGAAACATGCTTTTCGCAACACGCTGATCCCCGTGGTCACCGCCACCGGCATCATCCTCTCGCTGCTGATGGGTGGCTCGGTGGTGATCGAGCAGGTGTTCGCGCTGCCGGGCGTCGGGCGGCTGATTGTGCAGGCGATCCTCACGCGGGATTACCCGGTGGTGCAGGGCGCGTTGTTGATCCTGGCGTTCCTGTTTGTCGGTATCAATCTGCTGGTCGACATCATCTACACCTGGGTGGATCCCCGCGTGCGCTATGGGTGACACGCTCGCCGAGGAGGGCCTGGCGCCGCGCCGGCGCTTCCAGATCCTGCGGCGGCTGGCGCGGCATCGCTCGTTCCGGATCGGCTTCATCATCGTGCTCGTGCTGACGCTGGCGGCGATCTTCGCGCCACTGATCACCGGCCTCGATCCGACGGCGATGCGGGCGCGCATCCGCTTTCGTCCGCCGCAGGGGGCCTACTGGTTCGGGACCGATAATTTCGGGCGCGATGTGTTCACCCGCTGCCTTTACGGGGCGCGGCTGTCGCTGATGATCGGGCTGGGGGTGGCGCTGCTGTCCGGCGTCACCGGGGCGGCGGCGGGGATTATCTCGGCGCAGTATCGCCGGCTCGATGCGGTGATGATGCGGCTGATGGATGGGCTGATGGCGTTTCCGGCCATTATTCTCGCCATCGGGCTGGCCGCGGCAATGGGGCCGAATGTCGGCAGCCTGATCGTGGCGCTGTCGGTGGCATATATTCCGCGCACGGCGCGGATCGTGCGGGCCTCGGCGCTGGTGGTGCGGGAGCTTGAGTTTGTCGATGCCGCGCGGGTGTCGGGGGCGAGCAGCCTGCGCATCATCTTCCGGCATCTGCTGCCGAACTGCATGGGGCCGCTGCTGGTGCAACTGACCTTCGTGTTCGCCTATGCGATCCTGGCCGAGGCGGCGCTGTCGTTCCTCGGCATCGGGCCGCCGCCGCCGGCGCCGAGTTGGGGAAACATCATTGCCGAGGGGCGGGACATGGCGGTCGACTCCTGGTGGATCATGTTCTTCCCGGGGCTGGCGATCAGCCTGGCGACGCTGGGGATGAACCTGCTGGGCGACGGGCTGCGCGATGTGCTGGATCCGCGGCTGAAGGTGGAGACGTGAGCGAGGCGCCGCTGTTGTCGGTGCGCGACCTGACGGTCGAGTTTCGCACTGACGCGGGATGGATGACGGCGATCGAGCGGGTCAGCCTCGACCTGATGGCGCGTGATGCGCTGGGCATTGTCGGCGAAAGCGGCAGCGGCAAGAGCGTGACGGCGCTGTCGCTGCTGCGGCTGCATGCGGGCGCGACGGCGCGGATGCCGAGCGGGGAGATCCTATATGCCGGGCAGGATCTGCTGAAGGCGCCGGAGCGGGCGATGCGGCGCATTCGCGGCGGTGAGATCGCGATGATCTTCCAGGACCCGATGTCGTCGCTCAATCCGGTGCTGAGCATTGCCGATCAGATCAGCGAGACGCTGATGCTGCATCAGGGGCTCGACCGCGCGGCCGCGCGCCGGCAGGCGATCGCGTCGCTGGATATGGTGCGGATCGCCGATGCTGCGCATCGCGTCGACGCTTATCCGCATCAGCTGTCGGGGGGCATGCGCCAGCGGGTGATGATCGCGATCGCGATCGCCTGCCGGCCGCGGATCCTGATTGCCGACGAGCCGACGACGGCGCTCGATGTGACGATCCAGGCGCAGATCCTCGACCTGCTCAGGGAGTTGCAGTCGGAGCTTGGGATGTCGGTGATCCTGATATCCCACGATCTCGGCGTGATCGCCGAGTTCGCGCAGCGGGTGATGGTGATGTATGCCGGCCGGGTGGTGGAGGAGGCGCCGGCGCGGGCGCTGTATCGGCGGCCGATGCATCCCTATACGACCGGGCTGCTGGCGGCGATTCCGCCGCTCGACCATGACGTGCGGCGGCTGCCGACGATTCCCGGCAGCATTCCCGATCCGTTCCGGCGCATTCCCGGCTGCCGCTTCTCGCCGCGCTGCGCCGAGGTCGAGGCGGGGTGCCGGGAGGCGGCGCCGGAGTTGGTGAGCGTGGGCGAGGGCCATCTGGCGCGCTGCCCGCCGCGCAAGGCGCGGCTTGGGGGCGCGGCATGAGCACGCCGATCGTCTCGGTTCGTGATGTGGTCAAGGAGTTCGCGATCGGGCACTCCGGCGTATTGCGGGCCGTGGGGGGTGTCAGCTTCGAGATCGCCGCGGGCGAGACGCTGGGGCTGGTGGGGGAATCCGGGTCCGGCAAGTCGACGACGGGGCGGATGCTGGTCGGGCTGGTGCCGGTGACGTCGGGCGAGGTGACGCTGTTCGGCGAGACCATCACCGGGGCGGGCGGGGCGGCGAAGCTGGCGACGGTGCGGCATCGGATGCAGTTCGTTTTCCAGGATCCCAACGGGTCGCTCGATCCGCGGATGCGGGTGCAGGATGCGATCGCCGAGCCGCTCGACATCAAGGGAGGATATACGCGCAAGGACCGGACGGACCGGGTGGCCGAACTGCTCGACATGGTCGGGTTGCCGCGGGCGGCGGCGGATCGGTATCCGCATGAGTTCTCGGGCGGGCAGCGGCAGCGGATCGGAATTGCGCGGGCGCTGGCGCTGCGGCCGGAGTTTATCGTGTGCGACGAGCCGGTGTCGGCGCTCGATGTGTCGATGCAGGCGCAGATCGTCAATCTGCTGCTGGACCTGCAGGAAAAGTTCGGGCTGGGCTATCTGTTCATCGCGCACGATCTCGCGGTGGTCCGGAGCATGTCGAGCCGGGTGGGGGTGATGTATGCGGGAACGATCGTGGAGATCGCCAGCCGGGCGGCGCTGTACGCGGCGCCCCAGCACCCCTATACGCAGGCGTTGCTCGACGTGGTGCCGCGGCCCGATCCGGATCGCGTCAGGCGGCCGGCGTTGGCGGGCGAGGTGCCGAGCATGCTGAACCGGCCGGTGGGCTGCCCGTTCCAGGCGCGGTGCCCGCGGGCGGAGGGGCGATGCCGGGAGGAGACGCCACGGCTGCGGGAGATCGGGCGGGATCACCAGGCGGCGTGCCATTTGATCTGAATGGGCGTGAACGGACAAATGCCAGAAAAAATCATCATCGATACCGATCCCGGGCATGACGATGCCTTTGCCATCCTGCTGGCGTTGGCCTCGCCGGAGCTGGAGGTGCTGGGCATCACGACGGTAGCGGGTAATGTTCCGGTCGCGGTGACGACGGCGAACGCACGCCGCGTGGTGGAGCTCGCGGGACGGCCGGAGATGCCGGTGTTCATGGGGGCGGAGAGGCCGATCCTGCGGGCGCCGATGCATGCGGCGGATATTCACGGCGACAGCGGCATCGACGGCTATGACTGGCCGGCGCCAGTGCGGCCGCATGAGAAAGAGCATGCGCTGGACTGGATGATCGCGACGCTGCGGGCGGCGGAGGATCGGTCGGTGACGCTGGTGCCGCTGGGGCCGCAGACGAATATCGCGCTGCTGCTGCGCCGCGCGCCGGAGTTGGCCGTGAAGATCCGGCGGATCGTGGCGATGGGGGGCGGGTTCTTCGAGGGGGGGAACTATGCGCCGGCGGCGGAGTTCAACATCCTCGTCGATCCCGAGGCGGCGGCGATCGTGTTCGGCAGCGGGATCGAGCTGGTGGCGATGCCGATCGACTGCACCAACCGGACGCTGACGCCGGAGGGATGGATCGAGGATTTTCGGGCCCTGGGCACGAAGGTGGGCGATGCCTGCGCGGGGATGATCGCGTTCTTTCAGGAGAACGGTAACCGGAAATACGGGACGAAGACGCGGCCGCTGCATGATGCGTTGGCAATGGCCTGGCTGCTTTGGCCGGAGCTGTTCGCGGGGCGGGTGTGCAATGTGGAGATCGAGACAAGTTCGGAGCTGACGCGGGGGGCGACGGTGGTGGACTGGTGGCACCGGACGACGCGGCCGCGGAATTGCCTGTGGATCAGGGAGTGTGTGGATCCGGCGGTTTTGTATGGGCGGATGTTTGGACGGATCGGCGCGATTTGAAGCGTGACGTTCCTGTTCTCGTGCGCGTTTGATTTGGGGGAAGCAAGAAGGGGCACAAGGAGACAGTGAGAAGGTAGGTGTTTGAGTTAATTCTTACGAGATCGAAACAATATGGGCGAACCTCGAGCATCCGACCTTCACTCGCTTTTTCGTCGTGCGGCGATGCGGTCGGGCCAGATGGCCATGCCCTTGGGCTTGAGGCAGGACTTGAGGGCGCGCAGGAGGGCGCGGCGGGACCTGGGAGGCCGGGGCATGCGCTCCTTGGGCGGGCGTGGCGGGCGGACGCGCTTGGGGGTATC
>Ga0164296_1000148_pt1 | contig 88769 bp, 135 predicted proteins | sample GEODES057metaG_FD_113533 | JGI IMG/M metagenome (GOLD analysis project Ga0164296, IMG submission 113533) | Dystrophic lake water microbial communities from Trout Bog Lake, Wisconsin, USA - GEODES057 metaG | ecosystem: Environmental > Aquatic > Freshwater > Lake | place: USA: Trout Bog Lake...
AGATTCATACTACTGCTGGGATTTGCCAATGTTACAGTTTGCAGTTGACCGTATGCTGATTGATATGCGTTTGTTGCCACTTTGTTTTCTTCCTCTAATATTATTCGACCCTGTGCGAGCCAATTAAAAAATCGCAATCTCCAACTACGAGATTTTGGAAATAATACACGGTATGCTTTATCATAACGATGTTTACGATCCGCAAGTTCCTTCATGACTTGATCATTTCCATTGCTACAATTTGTCCAACCTGAGCAGAAATGTCTTGGTCATCGTGTATGACATTTAAGATCTCAATAGTCTCGTCCTTTTTGGGATCATAGCGTCTTGTAATTAACACAACACCACCACGGCCCACACTGACATCAAATCTAAATGTTCTGGGAATGTCGTGGTTGTCAGGGCCTGCAAGTACCCCTGCACGATGGCCTTTGCGTCTAGTAGGGTTACCACTAGCAAGTCCGGCAGTGGCATACACTTCTTCATCACATTTGCCGTACTCTTGACCCCATTGTACTATTTTATTACATAACCATTTGATCATTTTAATCCTTTGTCTGTTAGTGCTACAATGACCTGTAGTCGGTCCAAACTTTCCTTTGCAGTGGCCAGGGCATCTGCAACTGCCACATGGTCTTGAGCAAGTTGTTCAATATGCCGTTCCATTTCGATCTTTGCACGTACCCAGTTAATTGCTTCAACGGCGTCGGGGGTTAGGCTTACTGACCCATATGGTCCATAGATCTGGGTCCAATAATTTCCATCCCATGTTTCTATGCGGGCGTTATTAAATCTCAGAGCACCCCTGGCTGGGGCAGGCACCGGAGTATCGGCATTGATATATGGACCGCCAGCGACTTCATTGCCCGAGGTATTAATGTATTGACTTCCAGTTAGCCCACTAAGCATCCACAGTCTCCAATAGTTCCGGAGCTTTGGACTTGATCAATTCCTTTAGTGCCATTTGTATGTAATCGTTCACAGTCATATCTAACCTATGTGCACGACGATAAATCGCCATCTCTAGATCACTGTCAAGTTCCAATTGTATCATAACTCGTGTGTCGTACTCTCGGCCATTAACAATAGCAGTGGCCTTTTCCACAAAGTCTTCTTCAACGTCTAGATCTGTGTAGTCAACACCGTCCCATGCTGTGTTCATGTCGATACTACGTGTGGCAGCTTCTTCGGCATGTGCTTTTGCATACAGGGGATTGATCATTCGATATGCACGTTCGTTGGTAAAGTCATGTGCTGAAACTTCGTATACTGTTTGCGTTTTTGTATCAAATACAATGTCAATGCTGTACCCACCTCGTCCATGTATGCCATTCCAATTGGCCAACATAAATGTGTCCTTGCCGTAGCAGTTCCACAAATAACGGTCACCTTCTGTGATTCGGTAATTGGCCAGCTCTAGCCATTGCTTTAATGTAATCATTTCTTCTCCGGATAACTTGCTGATAAAAAGTCCACGTAACCTTGAATGTTTTCACTGATGCGTTTCAAATCATACTTGCCACAAAACTTCAAAAACTTGGTACCAATTTGTGGTATGTCTTTTGGTACGCTATTTTCTGCGATAGTTTTTGCTATGTTCATTTTAACATCATCGGGCTGAGCAGTCAAGTCCACAATGGTCACATTACGATGATAGTCATCTAGAACCTTGTGTTCAACTCCGTTATGGTCAGTCCAACGTTGAAGCATGAGATTGTTCCACGCAAATCCTTTGTTGTTTCTATCTTCAAATGCTTCTTGTAGGCCCACTCGGTTTTTAGTGCCTTTGGTACGCACACCTGGATAAGCACTAAACACATTGTCTGTAGCATCACCACGCATACATTTTTCAAACAAGATCCATTTGGGGTCAGGAATTTTCTTAGGCTCTTTAGTTTTCTTGTCAATAACTAATCGGCCTTTTTTATCCAATATGCCCGCCAGTGTATGCAGCTCGTCGCTAATGCCATTGTACTGCACAACATTGTCGGCAAGTAATTGATAAAAGTCTGTATCTGAACTTACAATAACGTGCGAATCCTCAGGGTGTGCTTGAATCCATCCTGCCACCAAGTCATCTGCTTCCAGTGCTTCGTGCCGGAGAACAGTACAATTGCTTTTTTCATAGAAGAACGTTTTGAGTTCGTCAAAAGTTTCCCAAAATAGTCGATCTTCTTCGGCTTCTTTTTCTGTAAGTGCAGCTCGTGCAACTGCACGGTTTTTCTTGTAGGGCTCATAATAGTCCTTACGCCAACTACGTCCTTCCAAACAGATCACAACATGATCTGCTTTTTGTTCTCGGTATGCTTTGGCAATAGAGTTGAGTGTAACGTGAGCAGCAAAGCCCAATCTGTCCCAAGTGTCTGCTTGGCGAGCGGCTGAGTGACGTGCACGGAAGAATGTATTAGCTGTGTCAACGATTAAGTATTTCATAGCATAATAATAGCATATTATGATTTATTTGTCAAGAGAATTTGGACATAATATTGCATTAAAAACTCGGCCCAAGCCCGGTGAGCATCTGCCCCAAAATGGTAAGAATTGGGATTTACCGTTTTGAAACCTTTTTGTATGCACCAATTGTAATAGGTTAAATTACTGTCATACGGACCCACATAGTTTAATCCCCAATCATGCTCATTGGGTACAACTTTTGTTGCATCTGTTGTTATTTGACGACTACGAATATTTGCAAAGTCACTGTAGGTGTTAAAGAATATATGCGGAATATTTTTGTTTTCTAACGCTTGGTGCAAACGCCAAATTTGATCATGCCAGCCAAGTAGTTTGCGTTCCCTGGTCACGTGTGTTTGATCTACGACCCATTCTCGATAACGTTGTTGTAATTCTCGAGGCACAGTATCTGTACCACTGGCAGTGACTTGGTAGTAGGTGTTATTGTGTAGCCATTCCTCTCGCTCCCAAGTACTCCAGCCAATAATAACGAGATCGGGTTTTTCTCGTACAAATCCACCTTGTACACTTTCTATGTGTGGCCAAGTTGTACGCATTATGCGATCATTACTGGCTGCACTTTCGGCATCGCATTCTAGTACTGCGTTCAATTCGTTTGCAATCAAGCATCCGTAACTTAATTTTAAATTGTCGGGATGTGGCCGGCGTCCCAAGTTTCGATACAAGTAATCGTCTTCGGCAAAACAGTAGGGGTTTGCTACTTCGGCACCAGCACTGTGGCTGTCGCCATTGACATAAACGATCATTCGCGATATGCCGGATTGGGAAATTCTAGTTCAAACACATGATAAGTGCCGGTATTTTCTTTGTCTCTGAGTATTTCCATTGTGCGATTTTGTTCGGCTTCGTCCAGAGTTTTAAATATACCGCTTCCGATAGTTCCTGTGCCCATGCCAGCCGGAGAGATATAAAGACCACCACTGATTGACAGTTTGGTCAATTGATAAAATTTCAGTATGCGTGGTGGTTTTAAACTTTCCATTAGCTTACCTCGGTCCGTCCGTTACCAATGTCCTTTTTGTCAATGACTCGGGGGCGATTGTCGTAAGGTTGATTGGCTTCCCATTGCTCGTAGTTTTCGGCAAGTACATTTCGGCACACATCGGCAAACCACTGATCCACCATGTCTGCATCAGTTTTGCCTTTGTAGCCCGAACGTGCTAGATTGGTAATAAACTTTTCATTCCAGTCTAGTTCAAATGCACCATTGCCAATATTTTCTGGATCTAGTTCTACTTGAACTACACTGACCCAAGGTTCGCCTTTTGCATCTGCAATTTGTCGTGGAGTCATTCCAGTAAAGTCTATTTTCTTTGTTGTCTTTCGAGCAGGAGTCTTTTTAGCTGGAGCTTTTTTAACTTCGGGTTCTGCTCGGGGTTTTCTTGTTGCCATATTTGTCCTTTATTTTATTTAACGGGTCGTGTCAACAACCATAATAAATGTTCTTCACCGCCGTGCCAATGATGTTCGTATACGGGTTCACCGGGACCGGTGTAAGTAGCAGTGCCTTGGTAGGCCTTTTCAAGCCATATACGGCGACCCGATTGTACACAACGTCTAGGCCACAGTGCAAACTTTGATTTCCACTCGGCCCGGTAGTAAAAGTGATCAAGGTCGCTGAGTATATCTAGTGGCAATTAAGTGCCCCACTCTGTTATTAAATTGTATCCTGCATCTCTTATTTTATCTTCGTACATCAAAGTCTTCTCGTATAAATCTTTCATTGGTATCTTTACTACTGGGTGAATCATTTCTGGGTCATAGGTTTGTGGGCATCCGTGCCAAAATCTTCCATGATATAAAAACACTGTATTTGAATTTGGATCATACCCATCAACTCTATATTTTACTTCTGGTAACCAATATTGGCGTTCGGGTACATTTAGCGAATCTAACCATCTTTTTTCTGCCTTTGATACAGGAGTAATTTTATGAGACGCATGAAATACCCCCTTTCTTAACGCCATTAATTCTTTAAAATTTTCTTTTTTACAAATTGGGCACGGTGTACAATGTTGTTTTGTTGAAATTCCAGTAAAAGATATACCTATATGTAAACTACATTTTATATTATTAAATTTATTTCTTGTATTAGGCATTAGAGTTGCATCTGTGAAATTTAATTCAGGTCTTTGACTTTTGTACCAATCAAGTCGTTCAGCTGAAGAAACTATCAACGTTTTTCCAATATGATTTGATGTATATTCCTTTGGGCAACAATATTTTCTTTTTTTAGTAAATGAATAACTGATAGCTTGTTGCTCTCCGTGAATACATCTATATCTAATCTTATGATCTACTCCAGTATATTCTGATATGAATTCTATTTTATTAACTAATTCAGGATTCATTAACTCAAATAATTGAATAAATTCTTTATGTGTTCTTTTATTTACAGGATTCGTCACGTAGTTCCCCAAACGTTATTAAATATATTTATGCTATTTAATAATAAATGGGGAATTTAATTACGTAGACCATGCGTTCTTAAAAAGCGGAACTTGAAGTCTATCACTATAACGCCATCCACGTTGCATTGTTGCAAGTGCCACGTTCTTTGCATTTAACGTATAAACACTTTCAACACCGCCTACAGGCATTAAGTATACGTGTCCAACAAAGCCGGCATCACGATATTCTTTTACCGCACGTTCTGCATCCGATATGTCTTGTTCTGTGGCCACTACAAACTTTAGATATGCAGTCCCAAACCATTCATATTCGCATACAATTCGAGGTTGTATTGCGTCCGCCCACGATTCGCCACTTGCCGGTAACTTGGCACTTACACTGAAAGTAATCTCTCTATTTCGATTTTGTCGTTGCCATTTAAACAAATACTTCTTGAAGTCATCGGTCAACTTTTGTGTGCCATTTGTTTCAAATGTAATCTCCTTAAGACCCTGCATATCAGGATGATCCAACAAGTCTGGATACTGTCGTTGCCAACCCAGCAAAGGTTCGCCGCCTGTGATTACGAGATGCTCGTCCTCCCACCCCTTGTGAGGTAATATGTCCATAATCTGATGGGCAATTGCGTCAGTATCAAGCATGGGACTAAGATGCTTAAACCTAGGATCCCAACTAGCATAACTGTCACATCCAGTAGATACCAAAGGCAATTGTTTATAATCGTTGAACATGTGGACCACTTGAGCAATATCTTCGACTTCATTACTAGTTTCTCCTCGAGGCATACCAAATCCGGCACATTTAAAGTTACATCCAAACACACGTAAGAACACAGAAGGAACACCCATGTAACGTCCTTCGCCCTGTACACTATAAAATAATTCTGCTACTTTTAATTTACTCATATATTTTTGACCACTTCTTAAGTTTAATTTTTTTGTTTGATTTGGCAACATCTAGTTCACTCTGTGTGAATAGGCCTTGCTCGATCAAAATGTCAATCATGGCCAAGACATCACCAACTTCTTTTGCAAGATTTTCGCGTTGTGTGCCTTCGCCATTTAAGTATACATTGTCCACGCCAAAACGTCTACACTTGCTGACATTTTGTATAACTTCGGCACATTCTTCTTGCAATATGCCCAAGGCTTCAAGAATTCGGTCGTTGTTGTGATCGATTGGTGTAATTTCTTGCATGGCACGTTTTTCTATGTGATTTTTCATTTTTGGTACTTGCATAAATTGTCCTTTGTTGAATTATACTATATATTTTTAAATGAAGCAAGTCTATTTTCAAGTTGACTATACCTTTCTAGTGATTCATTATACAAACTGACATATTCGGGATGAATGGAAATATTTCGATTTAGATAATCTCGAATCGGCAAAGAAAAATGAAAACAGTATCGGCCTTTAAAGTTTAAATATTTAGATTTTTCCAATCGTTCAGGAACAAATCCTTTGTTCTCTTGAAACCACAGAGCAACGTCGGGGTGATGTTGCCAATCGGGAATGACATAAGCATTGTCGTTGAGCAAATGATTCATCATGCTACCATTGATAGAAATATTTTTAATATCTATAAAAGTGTCGTTTTCTAATTGGCCATTGATGCGGTATTCATTGGTGCTGTGTTTGTCACATAATTCGATCCATAGCACATGCTCGTTATCGGCCAAGTCACATTCAAATTTCACATGATCCAAGGGCATAACAGTATCGAGCACAACTGTGTCATCAATACCAATCTGTACCACTTCGGGCATACTAACGTAATTGGTGTTTAAAAATAGTTCAAACTTAACCATGGTGTTCGGCAATGTCGTCCTCGATAATGATGCCCCTTTCCAACTGATCCAGCTTTTGCTCAAAGTAGGCGATAACATCGTTGTCACCGACCCAACTGTTGTATCCCAGTTGCCTAATCAGTCGTTCGGCACGTATTCTGCGTTGTACTCGTATTTTAAAATTGCTATTTTCGTTTTTCCAATATATACCATTGTCGGTGTGTCCGGGAAAGGCCGATTGTATGTTTAACTGCTCTTTCAGTGACTCCAGTGGTGATCCCGGTATAATGCCCAGGGTAAACCCTAGGGCCACAGTGTCTATGGTTCGATCCAGGGCCATGGGTTGATATCGTGTCAGTAGATCCAATGTTGATTCAAAATCCTGTTCGGTTTCGGTGGGATAGCCAACAATCAGTAACCAAGTGCATCTAATGCCGTACAACTGTATTTTGGTCATGGCATAATCTATATCACTGTTACTGAATTTCTTTTTCATATGGTCACGTACCTGTTCCGACCCACTTTCTATTCCAATATATAAACTACGTACTCCGCTGTCTTTTAAATTGATCCAATCTTTTTCTTTGTAAGTAATTGCCGGCTTGATTATGTAATAGCCGCTCCAATGTATTTTGTTATCGCTCCAGCGATTGTAAATGGCCAATACATTGATAAAATCTCGGAATGCGCGATCACTGCCGTTTACCAAACTGTCATTAAAAAAGAAATGCTTTACATCATACTGTTCTTTTAGTTTGATCAGTTCATTGGCCAGTTTGACACCGTCCTTGAACTTGTACTTGTCCCAAAAACTTCTTATATCACAAAAGGTACAATTTCTTACACATCCACGGCTACCTTCTACACCAATGGTGATTCCGTGTACACGTGAATTTATATATTGTTCCAGCCGGAATCCGCTATAATCGGGAATGGGAATTGAGTCAAAGTTTTGCAGCGACTGCCCCACACTGTTGACTCCGGGAAACGGCAACCGATCGCTTAGTATAGCTCGCCAAGACAATTCGCCCTCGCCAATGGTGTAAAAATCGATCAAACCTTTTTCGTATAATTTTTTTCCGTAGTCACTGGAATTGGCTCCGGCTCCGCCAACTACCACAATGCCCGACATTTGTTGTCGATAGCGTTCTAAAAACCACGTGGTGTATGCAAAACTATGAATGCTAAACACACTGATCCCAACAACTTGGGCTCGAAATATTGTATCCAAGTCAAGTGTTTGTGTAAAAGCTTCGACCAAATCCAATTCATCTGCAGACAACTCTTGCTCAAGTTCGCACCAATCATTTAACAGTCGATTGTTGTTTGCGAAATAAGTTTGAAATTCCAAATTGATATCTATAAAATCTACACTGCATCCCATGGACTTGGCAATAGACTGTAACAGTGCTGGAGCCATGGGAGGATTATTCAAACCCAATTTGGGTGTATTAAGTAACACAACCGATTGATATTTGCTCTTGGCAAGCACTAAATCGGTTGTGTTATTGGGTTCAATCTTGTAAACTTTATGCAAATTTTTCTCGATTATGATTTCAATCCATTATTAAATTTTGCACATCTTCCCTCAACAATGGTTATTGAAGGATCTTGTCGAAACTTTTCTTCGGCCTTGGCCACATCTGATTGACATTCGGCTCGATTTGCGTAGGGAGTCTCGACCGACATTGCACCACATTGTGTTCCTTGACAAAAGAACACAATGGCCAGATACATGATGTTAATATCCATTAGGCAAACAAGTCCTCGCCATCTTCTCTGTGACCTTCTCGATAAGCCATATTGCTTTGTGTTTCTCTTACTTCGACCTTGAAGCACCAAAGTCTTTCTGCTTCACCTGGTCCCCACATATCGGGAATGTAAACTCCATTCACATACTTGTAAAGCATATCTGCTAATCCTTCACAACCTAAACGTGGTAGGATAGTCAACTTGGCCATTTTTTTACTTTCCAACAGTTTGAATGTTTCAAGCTCGGGATCGTCTTGTGCTACAAGTAGCGTATGATCAAATTGATCTTCTAATACCTTCTTTAATTCTTTTAATCCACCATAGTCAGCTACCCAATTACGTGCATCTAAAGTATCTGTACCAAAGTAAAATTTCATACTAAATGAATAGCCATGTATGGTATTGCAATGGCTGTCGGCTCGCCACTGTCTGTACGCACACGGAAATGCATCGTGGTATTCTTTTGTACTAGTAAATCGATAAGTTGTCATGCTGTTTCTCCTATGTTAATTATAGCATAGGCTGGCAGAGTTTGTAAAGCGGGATGAAGCCCGAGACCGCTATAGACTTATTTAATTAAGTCAAATTCCTGTTTCACATTGTGAGCTTTGACGTTGTCCATAAATTTAAGTAGGAACACACTGGCAGTTGAAGCATCATCACCATTGAAGTTTATTTTAACATAACCAGTACCGTCTTGTCTATAGTAACTGGGTTTAGCCTTACCATATTGCACAGTTTTGCGTTTTACAAGATCAGATACTCTTACGGCACCATAACCGGGTCCTGGTACTTCGGCAACAGTACCGCCAATCATGCTGAACCATTCGCACATTTCATCCGTGATAGCGTCTACATCTATCCATATACTGTAATTGAGTCGACATCCTGGTGGTAATTGTATCATACTGGTTTTGTATAAAAAGTAAAGGTGTTGTTGTTGTTCTGTATCAATAACAAACGCAAATTTCCGTCACTGTCTTTGTATAACGTGGGTTGACTGTAGTTACCAATGTCGGTGCTCATTTGCGGTTGCATACTGGGTTGAAAACTTCCGTTGGTCAATATCCATAAATCTGGCAGAGTACTAAAATTCCAATTGCTATCTACATTGTCTACATAAATTGCCGGACTACCATTGATATTTAGGCTGCGTGTGTAGTATTGAAAATAATAATTGTTGGGCTGGCTTGGAAAATATGTACTGGTAACATTGGTAAATGACAATCCGGCATTTATTTGTAATGCAGTAAATGAGCCGGTACCGTTATCCAATTTGTTGTCGGTCAGGATCAATAAATTATTACTTGATACTATATTTACTATATCGTGTGCCGTACCTTCTGCACCTGGTAACCCTATTACATTGAGAAAATTCATATTTCTGTCAAATATCTGCACCACGGCATTATACCCGGCAACAAGAGCAAATCCCACATTGGTAGTAACTATACCAATATTTCCACTATTGGCATCTTTAACTACAGCACATGCCCCACCACTGCTGATAAATTGTGCAGTATGAGTCAGAGTAAAATTACGCAAACCATTATTGATGTAAATATTATTGGCGTAGGTGTTAGTCCCGCCCATTACAATACTGGGCCCATCGCCATTTAAGTCACCAATACAAACTGCATGAGCCCATACAGTATCGACAAAATCATATCTGGTAAAAACAGCACCATCATTCCAAAACATCACGCTGGCAACGGGACTGCAACATAACTGATTTGACAGTGATGGACTGTCTTGAAATCCACCTAAAAAGATATCGGGTTTACCGTCACTGTCGAAGTCGGCAATAATAATGCGTTGACTTCCATAAATCATGTTGTTGCCAACACCCAACATGGCGTCGGTTTGATCTTTCAAAGTCCCGTCAGTTTGTTGTATCAGTATTTTTACAGGAACTTTGCCATGCACTGCATTGGCGTATGCGGCAGGCTCAACTGCCCAACCACTTACTACTACATCTTCAAGTCCGTCGCCATTTAGGTCGGCCACTTGAGTATTAAAAATTTCTCCGGTTGCCTCACTATTTTGATAAGTTGTCACCTGAGCTAAAGTTTGGTTAAGAACGTGAGAAACCGTCGGAGTATTTGCACTAGAGACCGAGCCCCCGCCTCCCCCACAAGCAGTTAATACTAAAGTATACAGAATTAGGATACTATATTTCACAGGTGCTCCTGTAGCTATTGATATCCTAATTATAGCATTCAAGCCATTTCATGTCAAATCAGCACGAGTATTCTTGTTGTAATTTGATATTGTCAAAGAACTCTTTCTTGACACCGGCGTCGTCCTTGAAGCTGCCTTTTAGTACTGTGGTCTGTGTTAGACTGCTTTTAGCCATAATGCCTCTATTCTCGCAACAACCATGCACTGCTTGGATGTAAACGCCCAAGTTGGGTGCACCTGTGGCTCGTTCTATTTCCCGAGCAATATCGTTGCACAACTCTTCCTGGAGAGTGCCGCGACGAGCACACCACTGAGCAATACGAGTGTACTTGCTAAGACCAATAAGTTTTTGTGCGGCGATGATACCAATGTAAGCGACACCAGTAACGGGCTGATGATGATGACTGCACATAGAGCGGAGCTCACTACGTACCACCAACATACCTTCGTATCGGTCTTCGCTATCGTTTGGAAACGCTGTTGCGTCAGGTCCTGCGACATATCTGCCCTCCATTATTTCGTTAAAATACATTTTTGCCAAACGTCTTGCAGTGCCCTTGCTGTTAGGATCCGTCTCTCTATCAATCAGCAAACAGTCTAACACTCGTTCAAATGCCTCGGTTGCTTCATCAATTAATTGAGGAATGTGTTCTTCTCGAACATACTCGCTAATATTATCTCCAGCCCAAAAACGTTTGCCGTTACGTCTCATCACGGAAGCTAGATATCCGTGACGTGTGCCTTCGCTATAACCACCTTCATCTATTTGATTAACGATGTGTTCTTTTTCTTTAAAATCTTGTTGTGCTTTATCGTACATTTATTTTCCTTAAGTCGGGATATTGATAGTATTTAGGTTCTTGGTCAACAAAACTTAATCTTTCTATGCCTCGTTGACAATCTTCTAATGTGGGGCAATAGTGATAGCCCTGTGCAAATACTGTTTGTTGTTCCCACGGTGAGATTCTAAGATCTCTACCATCGCTGCGTGCAAGACTACACCAATCATACAATTGTTTGTCATCTGTTAGTATAGCACCAACACGGCCTATTTGTAAAGGCTTTCCGTGCCCAAAACTTACACATTGCACTTGTCCGGGGCGATACATACCTAATTTTAAAAGTCTAGCACTGTCCCAAATTCGAGTAGCTTCAAACTTGTATTCGCCAATCCATTGTTGTCTATGCGGTAATGAGTCGGGATAGAACTCGTAATTGACGCTAAGTTGCTGCAACATCATGGGGATGCTAAGGTACGTGTATGGAGTCAATGTGGTAGCAACAATACGGTCATGTCTAAAACACAATTCTAGAGCATGAGTACATCCATCAGTGACAACCACGTAAGGAGCACCAGTGAACCGGCTGAGCTTTTCTTCAAACTCAAATAATTTATCAAATGCCATTTCTTGTATACCATTTGTAAGCACTATCAATGATAGTTTCTAAATCGCTGAACAACGGAGTCCAACTCAATTGTTTTCGTGCTTTACCGGCATCAGCATATAACTGTGCCGGATCGCCAAAACGTCTTGGGCCATATGATATTTGTTCCATCTTGCCGTATCGGGAAGTAACATAGCTAATGATTTCCAAATTGCTTGTACCTTTACCGGTACTGAGATTGTAAACGTGTGCACCCATTTGCGGATAGTCGTCCAACATCCAACTTGCACCTAGCACATGTGCTCGTGCAATATCCCACACATGTACATAGTCACGTACCGCAGTATGATCGTCGGTGCCAAAGTCAATACCATTCAAAACAAATGCAGTACCTGAGAGTTTGGCTTCTAACAATCGTGCCACAATATGTGTAGCACCAGGTTCTTGTCCTAGATCAAAGTTGACAGGTTCGGCACCAGCAGCATTGAAGTATCTAAAGCACATACTTTGTAAGGCATACGCACCCCAATAGTCACGTAGTATACTTTCAGTCATGGCTTTTGTATTGCCATATGGACTAATAGGCTTTACGGGATCATCCTCTACTAAAGGCAGTCGATCGGGCTCGCCGTATACACTGGCACTACTAGAAAACATAATGACAGGTTTTTTGGCGATATCCTTGACAACATTAAGCAATTGAATTGTTTTTGCTATGTTATTGTTGTAGTATTCTCCAGGATCTTTCATGCTGGGTCCTACTAAGCTAGTGCCAGCACAATGCACAACAACATCAGGCTCGTTCATGCGAATAAAACTCAAGGCCTCATCGCTAACAAAGTCATTTATGACCCACCCATCCATATTTTGTAATGTATGATCTCGTTGTACTTGATCAATAATGTATACAGTATCGCCACGTTGTTTGAATGCACGAGCCACATGACTACCAATATAACCACACCCACCAGTCACTACGATTTTTCTAATCATTAAACATTTCCTTAATTCGTTGCAATATCAAATTTTCAACTCGGTTACTGTTAACAAGTTTATAATTATGTTCTATTTCTTTTCTATGACTAAAGTAAAAATCTTCTATATAATCTCGTCCCTTACTTACTATTGTAACAATACTATCAATTTTTTTCAAAATTGTCATATCATCATATCCATCAGGCAATAAATCTTCCAACATTTCAAAACCTAGTCCTTTTAAGTATGCAATATGTCCTCGTGCACCTAAAATTAAAGGTATTTGCCCGCTGCGAAATGGCTTATAACTCTTTTCGGTCACCACAGGAAGATTGATATTTCTACCGTAAGGATATTCTTCGGATTCCGATTCGGTTACAATATTACAATAAGCATTATTGTAAGCCAAGTTATTAATTGAATGATCGTTTACAAAATTTTTTACTTGAGAAGTTGATTCAATGGCACGAATAGGTAGTAGATCTAGATAACCTTGAAAGTCTGGAAGTGTATTAATTATATCTGGTGCCGGCAATTTATTTACCCACCAACTGTTATAATCATTCTGAGAAAAAATAATACTCCCTAATAAATTATTTTTGTAAAAATTATAACCTAAAATTAAACGATGTAGTACACCAGCATTATTGTTCAAACAACTAAATCCATATGGCAAATTGGCATTTAATAATTTAAAATTTATACTACTGATTGTTCTGGACCAATAAAATATTGGATATGATATTTTCCAATGCAGATTATCAACTTTGGTGTTGTTGTATTCTAATGTTTGCATGAAAACATTTTTATTGACTAATGCAGGATGATTAAAAATATTTGCCTCGTTGCTAAAATATCTCCAAACATCCGAGTTAGTCAATACAACAGTATCCTCGGGTATACTTAATTGATTTAAAATTGTTATTATTGTGCCAGGATCTTTACTACTGATATTGACAATTTTTTTATTTGTGCCAGGTAGTACATCAAGCAAAGGCTTAATATTTCGATTCATGTGTGTGTTTACGATAGTCAACACTATTACGAGACCACCGGTTGTGTTCCCACCGCTTGTGTCTATTGTTACTGGTACCTTCCAAGATATCAACAACGCGATCAATAGTACCATCAGTCCAATCAGAGATCCGACCCATGTTAGGACTTGGATCATTTAACAATGGATACAATTTGTTGATAGCATCATCTATGCTCCAAGGCACATACAATCTTGTATGATCGTTAGCAAAGGTCTCAGGGAAACTCCTATAAGCAGGATATAAAACATTACATCCGAGAGTATCTGCTTCACTGACAGTGTTGGACACCCAATCTTGAAGAGCACAATTAAATAGCACCCGAGTATCGTTAAGTAAAGCGTAATAATCATTTTTCTCTAAGTCCTCGTGCAGGGTTAACAATCCACGTGCCTGCATGTCACGTGTACGGTTCATGTAACTGTCGTTATTGCTTTTTAGTTTAGCACCACTAAACACACAAAACTCTACGCCTAGATGTGGATAACGTCTCGTCCATTCTTCAATAAAGTCCATGTAAAAGTCTGGTTGCTTTTCTTGATCCCAACGTGCCGCAAAGCCCACACGTAGTGCACGTTCTCGAAACGGCTTTAAGTCACCAGGAACTCGTGCACGTACTTCCTCCTTGCCAAATGCCAATCCCGAAATATTATATACGGGGGCTTCCCAGCCTGCGATCTTCATGTGCATTACCATTTCTTCATTTGAGGCTAGGACGATGTCTGCGAACGAGTCCACCATTTTCTCATACAAGCCCATCCATTTCGACATGCCCCATACATGTACGAAATCGTCAGGATCAATACTTTGAGCAAGACAGCGAACAGCAACACGGGGCCGAAAATCAGGGGCAATTTGGTCAAAAATATATGGCAAACTTTCGATACCGGGCTGGAACATGTCTTCAAAGTAAATGACATCTTCATTGGTTACATCTCCTGCTTTAAGTCGTCGAATTAAATTCATTAACTGGCTCATACCAAAGTATGTACGTCCATGTGCGTCTAACACTTGTCCTGTAACAATAGCTTGGTCGTTGCTGAGAGTTTCGCCGGTTACTAATTCATAATTAATACCACGACGTTTAAATACTGCTTCGTTCCAATCTTGCAGTTGTAATGTATATCTTGCTTTATAAGGCTCTAGGCCCATGTACCATAGTTTTCTCATATTACGCTTTCTTTAAAAATGGTTCAAGTTCAGGAGCAGTCCAACCTAGAGGTTTAAGAACCTTGCCATCTTCACGTTTACGAACCTTGCCGGTATCTCGATCAATCTTTTCAAAGTTGGTACGCATAACTTCTTTCCAAGCACCTTCAGCATCAGCACCCATACTGTGTATAGCACCGATTGTAACAACTAAGATATCAATTAATGCATCTAATGTTTCGACCGGATCGCTATTGTTCATAGCAACAGTTAATTCATCGTGTTCTTCTTTGATCAGCCCTACGTACATACCAAACTGTTGAGTATTGATGTTGTCAACAGTTTGATCGCACGCCCTCATAAACTTTTCTTGGTCTCTAAAAGGATTAGTCACGATTTTGTTCCCTTACTCGCCAATTGGAATTGGTATCACGTGGCCTAAATGTAGTACGTTCACGATTGGGAGTACGCCAATGATCCCACGGTTCTTTGCCCTTGGTATACCGTACAAACTCACCATATGGTGTACGCTCGTTGTAGAGATGACGTTCATCAAAAACGTATCCGTAGTCTACGCAAAATTGCTTGTAAACTTCTAGGTCTTCAAAAATGTTTTTGACTTCTTGTTTCATGGTCAAATATTTTTTCAGATTTTCGTTTGCCATATATGTTCCTTAAATTACTATGGATTGACTTGGACGGGTGAGGTTGTAGTTAATGACGCATCCGTTTTCACCGTCCTCGGATACTTCAATTGTGACGTCGCGATTGGGATAACGTCCGGCAATTTGTACATACAAATCATCTGCGATCATTTCGCAACTCTTGTAGTCTAATGCTAGTATACTATCTTTATATAAGTTTTCCAACCAACGCTTGAACTGAATAAATTCAATGTCGCGATCATTGTGGAATACATCAATTGCCACCCTAAAGTGGAATATATGACGATGAGGAGTGCCCAAAAACGATACATCATATTCATCTCCTGTTGCTAGTTGTGGGTCTGTTGCAGCAGCTGGATAGCAATGAATGCCTTCCTTTTGAAACGTTACAAATATTGTACGTCCAGCGGCAGTTTTAATTCGTTCTACAGTTTCTCTTTCGGCTTGAATCATAATGGTGAGTCTTTAGTATATTGTGACCAATCAGTAAACACTGTTCGATCACGTAGGTTGTGTAAACTATGACACCAAACTCCGGGATTGGATTTTGCAAAGTCTTTGTCATCTAGTTTGAGTACTGCGTTATACCCCAGTAACTGAATATACGGCAGTTTAACCGATATCATGGGGATAAAGTTGTTGAACTCTACCAGCCCACTTTCGGCTAATCCTTCTACACAAGTGCTATCTATGTCTAGAGTGCATAGATAACCTCGTTGTAAAAATGGTTGAATCATGTCTTCCCATGGTTGCCAAACGCCAATGTCGTTAACATCGCACTTGGGAAAGCTCATGTTGGCACCAAAGTAAATATGTTCAATTTGATTCAACGATAACGCTTTTGTAATTGCTTCGTCAGTTTGTACTCCAACTACAAACAATGTTCTTTTTCCATGTGCCGGAGTATGTTCTACTTCGGTGCCATAGAAAAAATCCACATCTTCAAAGCCATCTCTGATCATCGGGTTCCCCTCGTGCTATTTGTTCTTTTATTTTAACAATATCTTCTTTGACATGCAACCTTTGTTTCTTCAGTTTGGTCATGTGTTCATCGGTAAACATACCAGTTTGTTCCATTTTGTCAATTTTTTTATCCAAAGTGGCATGTTCTTTTTCTAGATGTTTGAGTCGTCCGGGTAAGGTCATTGTTCCTCCAATTCGTCAAGTCGGTTGTTGTCTAATTCGGGTTCTACATACTCAAACAATTGATTAAACATAGTGGTGCTGTTACGTGCTTTCTTGCCAGTGTAGCCACGTCCACCAACGATCTCCATCCAATAGTCATCGTATTTTTTAATTATTGCTTCGCTGGCTGCTCGGGTAGGAGCCGCAAATATACTTTCCACAACATCTTCAAATTTGGCATAGTCGCCTTCGCTGCGTTGCATCATGCCGGGTCGTTCGCCTGCATCAAAACGTCTATTGGCTTCTTGTACCGCAGTCAAATGCATCCAAACATTGTGGCTCATCAGTAACATATAACTAAAACTGTCCCACGAACTACGTCCTTCTTTGCCGTTTTTGTTCAAGTCACCGGGCTTATATATACAGATGTCTCGCATAGTTAGCAAATCGCTCACCGGACTGGCTTGCCAAGTTGGATAGTAGCCATCGGCAACTACAGCTTGTCCGTATGGACGTGTGTCGGTGCTGTATTTTTTATCATCAGGACCGGCCGCCATCTTGTAACTCCATTTGCCTTGGTCGGGAAATGCGTTTTCGTAATAGACCTGTCCGTTTGCAGTTGCCAGGAAAGGACTTGCACAATCAAACGATATAGTAAAATTGGGGTTGGCATACCGGCGAACATTGCGTTGGATAACTGTGAGCAATACTGCCCATTCCAGTTTACTAGTGCCCAAAAAGTGCATCCAATCATGAACACCTTCTTGTAACAAACCATCGTACTTTAACGCAATCAATCGATCCAGTATTAGATGTACATCGCACATGTTTTGTCCGCCCATGCCCCAACCATTAAAATGCGTATCGGGATACTGTGCTGGATCACAATAGTGTTTCATGGTTTCGTACCAATCGTCGGCTTCTTTGTGACTAGCACCTTGTAGCACATTCAAGAATCTAGCACCACCGTTACGAATGCCTTTGCGATTGTTTATGAAGTATTCGTTATTGAATCGAGTGGCATCTACTGCTTCTTGGTGCTTGGTAATTTTACATTTGCTTTTGGCAAATTCGTCACGCACAACCCAAGTGGGAATATCCAGGCCCATGCCGTACGTGGCACTGCCATCCAGCCATTTAAGCACACTATCACGCATCTTTTGTGCTCGAGGACATCCCGAGTTGGCTTTCCAATCGCCTTCCCACAAGCCCTTGGCAATTTGGAATCCGCCCGAGTCGCCAACCAGTGTAGTGCCCTTTTCACGTTTACGCATCATGTTTTCGGCCGGCACTTCCTTGGTCAAATCCAAGTTGGCATGTCCGCCTGAATGTAGACTCCACTTGTACGGAAACAGTGCCTGCTGACTGTTGAGCCAATTCAGTTGCTCCATGCTGGTCAATCCAGCGGGAAAACGTTTGGGGTCTACATAGTCATTGTTGACCTGTTGCTTGCCCACAAACGTAGCATAAAAGCCACTGATAGCGGGCAAAAAGACTGCATAGTCGTTTTGTTTTTGTGTTAAGTTATCTTGTGCCATAAAATTGTACAGAGTTTATTAGTTTGTAATCTTCTTCGAAGTAGTTTTGTATTTGTTCAAGGTATTTAGATTCGTTAAGATAGTGCTGAAATATTTCTTTAAACCGTCGGCGTTCGGGACTGTGTTCGCTTACGTGTTGCGGTTCATATGCGGCATAGCGATTGGTACCATAGTACCCGGCAATTAAATCAGCAAAGTTCTTGGAATAGTTTTCATCACACCGCAAGAAAGTACAACGATCAGTATCAAGTCCGTGTACAAATTTTACTTGTTTTTCTGTATGGTCGTCAAATACTACTCTATCAAATACTAGTTCAACAGTTTCTCGATCATCGAATTCAAATTCAGGATGATACAAAAACATACACTCGGCAATACCACTTAACCAACGATCCACGGGATCACGTAGTGCAATGATGGCATGTTTGTCAAGTGCATCAGTATGGTAATTGTAAAATTGCCAGCCCCAATCTTGCAAATTGGGTTTGGTCCACGACGTGGCATTCTTGGGAATGTAAACGTACATTAAATCACTGTCAGGGTGACTCATGCACTCACCATAACGGTGACCTTTGTTTTTCCACTCGTCCAAGAAGCCGGCGTCGACGATCACTTGGTTTGTGCAGGAATAATGTAGTCGTATTCGATAAGTCCACTGTCTACAGTGATCTTACTTGCACCTTCGTCACTCATTTTGAATGTTTTGTCTCCGGGCAAGGCCAAGATAGCCAACACCACGTTAACGGGCCAATGCCAACTTTGCTTGGTAAAGCTACCAGTAACTCCGGCTTGGAAAACAAAGTTACCGGCATGGCTAGTTGGGTCACCAAAGTAAAATACCAAATTGCCATTGCTGTCAGTCTTGGCCGTAAACGTAGTTTCTTCACTGTTGGCACTGGCTTGATAACGAAGTCGTGTAACATTGGCAACTGCGGGCACAAAATCCACACCCCACTTGACACCTTTAAACTTCACAGTCTTTAACTTGTCATTGATCACATTGGCATCCATGAACCGATAGTCGTTTTTGAAGTCGCCCACTTTGTTTTCAAAGTGAATACCACAAGGCACTGTATCGCCTGTGCTGTTGGTTTGAGTGTTAATGGTAATCTTGGCATTCTCTCGATATTCTTCAATGCCCAAAATAGTTTTTAGTTTGCCTAAATTTGGCATACCAAATGTACCAATAAAGTCAGAATGTGGGCTTTTAAAACGTGCTTCTAAAATAACAGTTCTATCTTCGCTTACGCTATTGATCAGCGTTTCTGTTTCGGTACCGGTAATTTTAATTAGGTCAATATTGCCCAGTCCGTTGGTGTGTTGTACGATGTCTTTTAAATAATCTTGCATAATTTCTCCTATAAGTTGATTGTAACAGATGTATTTAGATTTGTCAATTTGTTTTTATAAATTTCTTTAAAAACGGTGAAATTGTCACGTGTGATTTTTCGGCCACCAAAGCCAACTGTTGGCACATGGTCGAATGCATTGGATGTGAAGCACGGCTAACGTCCTGACTGTCAAAGTTGTCAAAAGTTCCCCAATTGTCTAGTTTGGTGTATTCGCCCGTAAAACCGTAGCGTTGGCACAGATCAGCAAACGGCACAATACTGGACACATTCATTGCCGACACCACAAACAACAGAGTGACTTGAGCATTACGGGGTCGGTTGTTGCGTAACCATTCTAAATTTTCCAACAATGCATCAAACTTTCCGGGTCTACGAACCACCTCGTATACCGATTCAGATCCGGCGTCGACACTGATATGAAACTCGCTGATGTGTTCAAGTATGCTTGATGTTGGCAACAGTTTTTTCATTAACAAACCATTTGTGTGTAGCTTGATGGTTTGATGGTTTTTGGGTTGCCAATTCAACAACAACGGACGCATGATTGCACTGGCCAAGGGATCGCCATTGCCGCTCATGACAATATGCACTGGTTCTGTGAATTGATTTACAAGATCGATCAAATGCATTACCTTGGCCAATCTAGTGTGGTATAGCGGGCCCGAGGTGTGGTTAATGGACTGCCTACGACAACTAGGGCACGATAAGTTGCAACTTTCGTCGATATTGATGCCAATTTGGTATCGATTCATAACATGATCGGCATTGATAATGCCACAATGTTGTACAGCACAATAGGTATAACTGCGATCCAGTATTGTTTGTTGTAACTTGATGGCAATAGGATTGGTCCATACGTCTTGCAAACGATCAAAGTCGGTAATATTGCCCACACTGACTGGAAGATGTGCTTCGCATTGGCAAACATAACAGTCACCTTCAAGATCGATGTTGACCACTCGGAACGGTTGATCACAGTGATTGTTGATAGGCGTGGGCCAGTCCTGTCCACGCGGATAGTTGGCAAATATTATGGGGTTATACTGCATTGTTTCTTGCTACAATTTTGCCCATGGCCTGATGTGCCTTGATTGTGTGCAACACCCCGGGACGTTGAATCTCTAACCAGCTGATGTTTGGGGCAAAGAAAAAATCTTCAACAATTTCAAATCCCACGCTTTCGCAGGTGGGAATCAATAGACTTTTTGGCATGTAGGTTTGAGCAAAGTTTTCGGCCATGCCGGCACCGGCCGGAGTATCGCCGTCGTTGTAACTGAACAAAAACACTCCTCCAGGTCGCATAACAGTTTGCAGTTGCTTCAGCACCTGTGTCACAGTATCTAAACTAACGTAATTGAAATGTCCCCAACTAAACACAAATGCAAATTGATTTTTTGGCAATGCACCGAGATCGTAATTTTTTAACGGATACTTTCTTAATCGATTTTGATATGGTGCAGGAAATCGACTGTTGGTGCTGTCTAAAAATTCAGGAAATGGATCCATGATATAAAGCGGATCGGCAGCTACCAAAAACTGTGTCCATTCGCCGTCTCTACATCCTATTTCCAAAGCCGGATAACGCCAATTGGTGTGCAGCAGTATTCGTTGCTTGACAGTTTGCTCGACATCTTCACGTAGTGCAATTTTGCGATTATTACGCACATTGTCAATTCCGCCAGTGCGTTCTTCCAGTTCGTAACTGTCGCTGAACAATCGATGTGCAATATCGGTTATCTTGTTTGTTAAATGAGTCAGTGTGACTTTGTTTTGCTCCAAGGGCAATTGAGTTTGAGTCAAGATATTGTCGTAGTGTGCAATTAAAGTATCGATATACTTTTCGTATTCGGGATCGATACTGTTGACCTGTAATCGAATATTGCCTAGTTTGGTTTTTAATTCGTTAATGGATGCAACCACCGGGCCAATATCCAGTTGTTGGCTCAACGACTGTTTTAACGAAACTAGATCGTGCAACGACATCTTATTCCCAACTAAACAAACTGTCAAATGTGCTACTGATATCGGTATTGGCTTCAATATCCCAGCCTAATACTCCCAACAAATTTTCTACCTTTTGATCCACAATAGTACTTTCCATAAGTCCGTTGTCAAACGGCAAGTCTTTGAACCACTGTGGAATATGTAACACGTCTGTGGGATAACCAACACTGGTATAGCCTAAAGGATTGTCTTTTAATTTGCACACAATGGTTTTCATACCATCAACAATAGCACTACTATAGTTATCTCCGTGCATACGCTTTAGATTATTCCAGTTCATTGCGGCTCTAACGTGTCCGGGCATGTTGGCTTTGCCTAGTCGTTGTTCTTCGGCAGTGTACTTGGTTAGGTTGTTGACACGTTTGGGAGTGCCCTTTTCCCAAGCCGGACGATCTTTAAAAGCAATCTTGAACTCTTTTACCTTTTCAATAACGGTGTCACGTTCGGCTCCAGTTAGCACATCCATCAAGATCTCGCTCAAAAAGTTTTGCACCACCTTGGGAGTGTCACTTCGCTTCAAGTCCAAGCCCATGGCTTTTACTTTACCTGGGCTACCATGTGTGTCTAAACGTTTGCCTTCTTTGTCTACAATAAGAACTGCATAGCGTTTCTTTTTAATAAACAAGCCTTTACTAGCAACAAGTTCTCGACCGCCCTTGATGATAGCTCCCATTTCTCTAGGACAATGAAATGCACGTTCCATAAATGCCGGGAATGATTCGTTTACCGAGTCAGCAATGGTATCATATAACTGTATAGCGATGTCTTTGTTCCATTCCATTTTACCAGCTTCAACTTCTTCACGCACCATGGGCCAAGCCGAGAAGTAAACCGAGTCAGTGTCACCGTATATGATTGCCTCGCCCACGTGATCGTACCGGCCAGTTATTGCTTCATTGACATGGCCATCCATGTGGTGTGCAATTCCGCGTCCGGTAAGTGTCGTTGATTGTCCAATACGCTTGTCAAAAAAACGACAACCAGGGTTGAGTAAAGCACCATATAAACTATTAAGATTAATTTTCTTAACCAGTTGTCGTTTATCCCAATAAGCCTTATCTTCATCTGTTTCTGCTTCTTTAAGTTTGGCCTGCATTTGTTTGCGTTCGGCATACCAACGTTCTAGCAACGCTGGTATAATACCTTTACGGTCATACTTGAATATGGTACCATTAGCACTCAGCGTCCAAGGTTGATTACTGTTAAAAACAATATCCCATACCTGTTTGGCACTGTGTACGGTTTCTTTTCCATCTTCCCAGTCTATTGTGATCTCGGTACCCACTTCACCTGCCATGACAGCAGTATATTCTAAACTGCCAAACAGGCCCTCCCATGCATCTGCAAAGTTACCACCGTTCTCACGCATCTTGTTTGCAATGTAGAGATCGGTCATTACGGGCCGGAGTTGCCCGATGATGGTTTCCGGTCCCATGTTAAGGGCTCGAATAGCCGAGGGATAGAGACTGTTGATGTCGATTGCCCCGATGTATTCGTGCATGCCTCTTTTGGGATAAGCAACATAGGCACCTGCGGCTTGCGTTTGTTCTTTGTCATCACGACCCTTTCTGTTAGGAACTACCATACCACGTTGATGAGCATCGTTAATAATCGCCTGCTCGGTCACTGCCACTGCACCCATTGTAGTGGCCAGCAATACTGTGTTATCATGTGCCAATTCGTTTGCAAGATCCAAGAAGCGCAGTTTCTTGTCAAATTTTGCAATCAGCATTGTGTCCTGTCGGTTATACTCAATAAACTTGGGAAAGTCCATGTTGTACAATTGATCCAGTGTTCCTTCATAAGGCGTTTTGCTTTCGCCCAGTTCGTATTCGGCAATAGCATCCAAGCTATAACTGTGTCGTTCTTCGTATGTGTACTTGCGGTACAGTTGCATATAGTCCATATGCACACGACCAATCAAGTCAAATGTAATATTTTCTGCACCAAAGCGTTCAAATGTACGCTCTTTAGGCATTTGATTCCACAAACACAAACGTCTTAGGTCATCTCGGCTCAGAGCTTTCACAATACGTCCCACAGTATAGGGAATATCAAAGCCTTCACTGTTCCACCCACTTAGTATGTCGGCGTCTTGTATAATATCCAAGAATGTATTGATCATGTCTTCTTCACGTTCAAAAAGAAAACAATTGTCAAACTTACTGCATATCTCTTTGGCAGTATCCCAACTTATTGATTTTGGAGGAACTACTAGAGTAACTAATTTATCCAACCAATCTAGGTATAAAGAGAACGCGGTAATTTTATTAAACGGATCTTTTGTTGGGGCATAACCTTTAGTGGGATCAAAATCAACCTCAATGTCAAAAAATGCAGTTTGTAACTTAGGCGAGTTCGCTCCCAAGTAATTTGATTCAAGACAACGAAATATGGGATTGATATCACTTTCCCATAGTCTTTTACCTGAATTTATTTTTAGTTCTTTATGATATTCTTTGCTATTCCTAGTATGGAATCGCGAAACCGGAGTATCAAAGATGGTGCGGTGTCGGCCTTTGGGATCGTCGTAATAAAAAACATACTCGGCAGCATATTCTTTATAAACTCGTTCACCATCAACACGTTCAACAACGTGTATTCGATCTTTTGCTCGGTCAAAGAGAGCGTCTACATAACTCATATGGTTCCTTTATGTGATTTTGAGCTCACACATACTCTACATGTTGGTTGAGCCAACGACTCTATATGCTTTTACTTATCATTCTGACAAGCCCCACACTGTCAATTGTTATCAAAAAAACTGCATTGGCCATTAAGCCAAAACTGCCTCGAGTATAACAACTCCACGCACTGGCACAACATCCCGATATAAAAATACAGTACAAGGGTATAATGGGAATATCCGGTGCCGTCACAGCAAACATTACAGCACTGACCACACTGCAAAGCCAAGCAAATGCTTCGGCACAAAAACGCAGTGGATTGCTTGCCCAATCTCGTTGAATGTACTGGATAATATTTTTGATCATGCGGTCAAGTTGGTCCAAAAACGAATACTGTTGCGTGCCCAGATGTCAAGCAAACGTCGATCGTATTTGGCAGTGCTTCGTAATTTGGCATCGATTACGGCATACAATTCGGCACCGGTGGCACGTAGTACGCCCAAGTCCGTCACATGTTCGGTCCATTGATACTGACTGTCAACCACTGTGGGAATGAATTGAGCCGACTCCAATATGGCCAAACTAAAACATTCGTTCTTGCTGGGCACAAAAGCAACACGGCACTCACTGATCAATTTGAACATTTCGTCTCGTTGATCAAGACCAAATGTGTACACATCTGCACCGGCAAATAGTTCACTGTCAGGCTCGTGTGTGATCACAGTCGGGGTCACTGCCAATGCCCGTGCCATGGCCATGAATTCTCTGGCACCTTTACGATCGGTAGTGTCGCCGATGTATAACAATCCACGTGTTTGATTGGATCCTATTAGGCCTTGTGGCACAAATGGTGGCGGAGTGTAAACGGGTCTTTTGGGATGAACTTGATGACTGTAAGGAGCACACATGCCAACTCGCCATTCGGTACTGTTCACAACATCAATCTGTTGTTGCAAATATTCATCACTCAAGAAACTGTAACGCCCGTCGTTGTTCATTACATCACTCTCGTGTTGTACAAATATGCCATTATGGTAATTGGCCGATGCAGCAAGGTAACTGTGCAAGTCGTGTGCAACAACCAAATCAGCCATTATACAATTTTGGTTACAGACTTTGTCTATATCTTGTATAATTTGCGGATCCACCTGCAACCAAACGTGTCCGTCTCGCATGTTGGGTTGATAAGTACTGACATCGTTTGAGTATAATACAGTATCTGCACGTATCGCCTGAGTGGGCCGTGCATCGGTAATAAACACAGTTCGATACCCCATGCTCTTGTGCAAATCTAATACAGTATTGATATAACGCACAATGCCGTTGGGACGTACTAATACACTACTACAGGTATGAACAATAGTCTTCAAAGTGTTTTACCAACTGTTTCCAAAATTGTGTTCAATTCGTCATGATCTCTATTGGTTTCACCTAAACGTGCTTTGTGTGCAATTTTGATTGCCTTCTTTAGCGTGGCCGGTTTGATTTCTAGCTCTTCACCAATTGCCTTGATTGTTTCATTAAGCCCAGTGTTCAAGTCTTCTACTTCTTGCATTACTTGGCATCCCTCATTTATAAGTTGAGTCAATTTAATTTTTGCATCACCATTAAACGTTCTGTTGTAATCGGACATTTGTTTCTCCTAAAATTGTATTATACGGGAGATGTTGTAGAAATGCAATAGTAGAATGCTCACTTTGTACAGAATCTGGCGTAACTCATGTACTGGGCAGCAGCCGCCCACTTGACGCCTGGGCTTGCGCCCTAACCGTTGCGACAACGGAACCTAAGGTAGGTGTCTGTTGACCAAATCCAATACTTCTTGTAATGTGCTTACTGCGATATCATCATTGGGGATTGTGATTTTATATTCGTCTTCGAGTCTAAACACCAACTCCATTCGAGCTAGACTGTCTATACCCAAACTGTCCAAAGTGGTGGATAAAGTCCAATTGGTGGCATCAAGATCTTGGTCCTGGGCTATAAAATCAAACAATTGTTGTGGTGTTATCATATAAATACTTAGTGCCGTTGCGATACGGACCGATAAAGATTTGAAGAACCTGAGGATTTTCCGTGTCTCTCCTCTGGGCAACAACGAATTGGCAGACGAGCTTCATTAATTATCACGGCACGCTTTATGCACCACGCCACTGTGCATACAATCCAGTTACGTACATCATATCGTATTCACCATAATAGAGTTTGTTTAATTCGGTTTTTACTGCTGGAGTCAATGATCCGGTACCGGGCACCACGTCAAAAGCAAAAATCATATTGCCATCTTCGTCGTCTCCAAGATAGTCACCGCCCAATCGTCCCATTACAATATCAATATTTTTATCAACTATCGCGTTTCTTCTTTTTGCCCTTGCAAGATCATCGGCATTTTTTTGTTTGTGTAACTTTTTATATTTAAGATCACTATTTTCCAATTCTACGTAGCCGCGAACTTCAACCCCGGGAATTTGTGCTAGACTCATCCAATTACGTTTACCGCCGGGTGTTTGTTGTGATCCAGCAAGCAAGGTTATTTTTAATATGCTTAGTGCAACACCATACAGGGCTTTGGCAATGCCCTGTCCTCGATAATCTTCATCCACTGTGACGGTACTCACTTGGTATGCATTATTGATAGGAAAACCTACCCGCATCAATTTCAATTGTCCGACGGCTTCTTGCCCTGATTGATCTAATATTCTTATTTCTAAAAAACGCCCAGTGTCAATGGTGGCATAATTTAATCCACTGCCACCCGGTAACGGTTTTATATTCTTTTGGCTTACTGCCCTGGGATCGGTATACCTAGGATGTTTTAACACATCTTTACCACCTGTATATTGATATGATTGTAAATTTTCAATTTCGGTTATCTCGTCTTCGCTTATGGCACCGATACCTATACCAATACCGGCACTAGCCAATGTATATTTTACAGTGTCGATCCAGTTTTTGCCGTTGACTCGACTCACCACAGTAGGTATAACAGTATTCAATACTGCCTGTAACAACATGTTGGTCTGTGCTGGAGAAAGTTGTACATTTTGCGCTATATGCAACAAGCCACCAGTTAATAGTGTACCAATGGTTGTTATTACACCACCTTGTATATAAGGATTTGTTTTGGCTTTGACTAGAATTTCTTTAACTTGTCCACGAACTGAAGGATCGGCTTTGGCTAATAATGCTTGTGCTTGTTCAACGTAATTGTCAACAGGTTGTCGAGCGACTTCGCCAACCTCATCTTGGTAAAAATCTATTACAGCATCAGTAACTTGATTAGCAACTTCGGATTCAAATAAACTTTCATCTACGGCACGTGCATACTCTGTAGCATGTCCACTGCGGTCTACATGCCAAGCATAAAATCTAATATCAGGATATTCTTGGTGTAACTTTAAAAATGATTCCAAATTGGGCTTTGAATCATCGTACATAATTGCTTTGTTATAAGGATATCCTGTTAACAATCTACGTATAATACGTGCTTTCTTTTCATCAATTGGCACAGGATCTTGATCATTTCCTGCACGGTACACATGTACCTTGTTCATATCTATGTGCCATTGTTCAAATGTTTTTAAGAATATTTCTTTATTGTTAAAGTCACTTCTAGCAGTAACCATTACAACTTTATTACCGGTTGCAATATCATTTTTCAATTGCTCAATCATGGGTGCAATTGGTTGTGCATGTTTGAAAAAGTCTTCGGCATCTCTAAATGCACCAAAGTCAAATTCTTCGCCGGGTTGCTTTTTGTACAATGTAAACTCGTGACTGTCTAGGGTCTTGACAGTTTTACCATTGCGAACTACACCAACTCGAGTATTAGTAGTTACTAGCGTATCGTCAATGTCAAATATAACTAATTTCTTTTCGCCAACAGCTTCGTCAACGCCTTCTTTGGCATGTTTCTTTTTGCCAGCTTTCATATTAGCCAACCAGTGTGCCATACGAGCTTTCTCTCCCGTACTATGTTTGGCCGTTTTACGTAGGCTACTTACACTTGCTTTAGTATTAACACCACTGCGTTTAGCCAATCCTTTGCGTCCAGGATGCTTACCATCGGCAAAGTTTTCGCTCATGATCCAAGTGTCGGGAATTTGTTTATACTTTTCTACCCAGAGATCATGCATTTTTTGTCCGCTTATACCATGACTCTTGGCTACACGTGTCATGATCTTGTCTATGATATCGTATACTTTGTCGTCATTGTCGTCGACTGCTTGTATCTGTTTTTTATGTGCTTCCAATGCGGCACGTAATTCTTCTACGGCATCTTTATCTTTGTCATGATCCATGTTTTCGTCTACTTTGTTTTGACTTTGAACATAGTCAATAGCGGATTGTACTATGACTTGATCTATCCCGAGACAGTTTTTGCGATCGCTATAGCCCTGTTTATCCATTGCGTGGAGATAGGGATATATTCCTTGGATTTTTGGGAATAGTCCCATTTGCCAGGCCAGCTCAAAACTTATTTCTCCCCTTGGACTATACCATTCGGGATCATGACGCCATTTAATTCCAAAATTGGGTTTGACACCGTTGGGCCCTTTCACTGGTGGACCGTTATAAAATACTCCGGCACTGTTAAATTCAAGACGTGTATTATTGAAGGTCATCATGTATTCGCCATCACCTTTAGACCACATGCGATAATTCATTTTATTTAACAGTGCCACAACTGCGGGATCTTGTGAGGGATCTTGTGCGGGTGCTTCTTTAAGAGGTGGAGCCGGTCTAAATTCAAACATGTCGGCTTCAACGTCCGAATACTTGCTGACAAGTTTTGCTATAACAGGATCCATTGCCTTGTAGGGAATGTTGTGTGCTATTTGAATTGGTTTAGCGTTGGGTCGGCGTAGATTTAGATAAAGATTGATTCTGTCAGGATGTATGATTTTACCTTCGTCGACATCATTTTCCCAGACATTTTGTTCGGGACGATGTTTAGCCCAAAAGCCGGCGCCAGCATCAGTTTGTTGCCCACTGCGGCGGATTTTATAGCCTTTGCTTTTCACATAGTCATACATGGTTTGAGCAATGCCTTGCCCACGATAGCGTTCTTCAACTTCTAGGTCTTGTGGTAGTAATTCGTCACCATCAAAAGCAAATAACACATGACCCAACTCACGACCGTTGCTTGTAGCCGTAACATACATTACTTGATTATCGTAATCGTCATCATCAACGTATTCATCGTCTTTTTGTATTTCAATAGAAATATCTATACCGTTAAATGCTTCTTCAGTTATGCCACTTTTTTTTAAACCAAAGTATTCGGGATTGGCCTCGGCAAAGTCACGCATGACAACACCGGCATTGGCATTGGCTTCGTTTTCTTGTGGAGTACCAGTTTCGCCTGCAGCTGCAGTCAACTCTCCGGCTAAGTTTTGTTTATGATGTGTTAGTTCGTGTGCAAGAGTGCGTAGCACATCTATGGGATTGCGATTGGCAATGACAACATTTAGTGTTTTTGTTTCTGGGTTATACTGCCCAAAAGTTGTATCAACAGGAGCATCTAGCAATGTGATTTCAGGAAGTTCTTTAATTCCCAATTGCTCAGCGATCCAAGGAATGTACTTTTGTACAAATGCCCGGTTGTCGCTTTCTTTAGAATACTCTTTTGCTCGCATAATGAGTATTTAGTGGAACATCAAGAAGCTATTCATAACATCACGTCGATTAGCTGCTCTGTCGCCGTGTCCGCTGGCAAATACTACCACATTCCATTTACGTACTGGTCCTACTGGAATTTTCAACATTTCATCGTAGCTGATAATAGTATTGGGACGTATAGGTTGACTACTTTCCGCACCAAACGTTTTAATTAAACGTTGTTTAAATTCTTCCCAAGCTTCGGGTGATTTAAATTGTGTACGCCCTTCGGCATCCTTGATGGCCTTGCCTTTGGGATTGGTTACAATCAAGTCTCTAAACATATCTTTAGGCACTTCAAATGCTTGTTTAACTGTACCGCCACCGGCAATGTGTTGCTTGATTGGTTTGACTTCGCGACTTTTAGCTCCGCCACTGTGCTGAATTTCAAAGTTGTCGGGCAAGTTGGCCAATGCTGCCATGGCCATCTTGGTATAAGCATAAAAATCCACATCCGGATAGTCACGTGCTACTTGTAATGCCATGTCTAAATATTCTTTACTGAAGAAGTCACCAGCATCATGCCAACGTACTACAAGTTTCATTCCTTTAGCAGCAAGTCCGCTTTTGATTTTATCAATGTTGGCTCGTAACATAGCAAACCACTCTTCGGGATGATTAATCAAAAAGTTAAGACTACGAGCAGCACTCATGCTACTGGCCGGGAACATTACATAGCCGCCTTTTCGTGCATAACAAAACAGTTGACAAGCACCGGCTCCGGGACAGGTTACAATTTCCACAAAGTCACCGGTCGCTTCGTCCATGATAATTCCGGCCAGCGCAGGTAGTGTTAGGTCCAATACTACCTCGCCCTCAGTGGCACTTTTTAACATTTTGGCGTTGGGACTGTCCAGTATGCTTTTGGGTCTAGCCATTATTTGTCTAGCCAAGTCATCTAAATCCCATTCATTGACCGGATTGCCTTCATCATCCACTTGATCATCTTTGGTAATGGCCTTGATATTACTGCCATGTATTATACCAGCAAAACGATCTTGTTTGGTTTGAGTGTCGGTCTTGATTCGTTCAGCGCGACTTTGCATTGTGCCACGATCAAGTCTACGATGCGGAGCATTTAGTCCAATGGCTTCATCAACTTCGCCGCCGATGTGTAGGGGCTTGACTGTGAATCCACCTAGTTTGGTGCCCTTGGATTCGATTAAAAATTCACTTGCTCTCATTTTGCTGTTGCTCGTAGCATCCATGCATGTTTACGGAACGCATCAATACGTTCGGCCAAAAAGTTACTGAATCCATGTTCGCCAGCCGATTCGGCCAAGTCATAGACAACTTTGATTATGCCTATCATGTGTTCGGCATCTTCTAGTAATACGAGCACCATTTCTTCTGGTGGAAGAATTTGTGTTTCGTCTGCAATTTCGGTTAATGCACTGAAGCGTGTGTAACTGGCTGGAACATATCCACCACTTTTGCGAATGTTTTCGGCAAAATCGTCAATGCTACCGTAAACTTCCTCGTATATTTTTTGAAATAGTTTGTGGTATTGATAAAATGCAGCACCTTCTACGTTCCAGTGAAAGTTGTGACTTTTTAAATAAAAACTAAAACTGCTGGCAAAAGCAATTTTAGAGGAGTTAATTAATTCTTCGTTCATAATGTATATTTAGTCAAAGTATCCGGCACGTCGCATTTCGGCCAAACGCACTGCCATTAAACGTTGTTGGCGACGTTCAGCAATGCCCATGGGCTTTTGATATTGGCTGGTCATTGGAGTAGGCCCGGACAATTTAGAAACATTTACACGTTGATTGCCGGGCGGAACTGGACTTGATGAATCATCGGGACCGGCTCCCACTGCAGGATCTGCAGCATTGTACTCGTTCAATTCAATTCCGTAGTGTTTGCATACTTTTAACAATTCGTCGTATGTGAGTAATTCTAAATGACTTACATCCACTTTGTGCTTTAACTGGTCAATCAAGGACTGTCTACTGGGACCATCTTCGTCAAGACCGGGTGTTCCGGGAATAGCACTTGTACTATCGTTTGGAACCATATGGCCATCCGCATATTCCATTACTTGCCCTTGGCCATGCCAAGCATCACCTTCACCGTGCCATGAATCTTCGTCGACGTCGTTTTCGTTCATGCCCATGGCATTGTCGATTCTGGTTTCGGCTTTGGTTTTATAGTAGTATTTGGGTCCGCCTTCTTTGGGATCAACAGCTCGCCACATGAACAATTCTTTGCCGTCTACGTTCATCAACTTGGCAGCACCCGGCACTGACATTTCTCTTGGGGCATGATGAAACGAATAGCCTTTATAGTCAATGTCTTGGTTGCCCATCATGCCAGCAACACCGGCTGCACCCAATGTAAATGCACCCAGTGCGTTTGCAAATTTGCCTTCTTCTACACCTTCAACTGTTGGTGGTTTGCCAGTAATGTACATTTTCCACTCTTTTCCAGTTTGTGCAGTTTTACGAGCACACATCTCTCGCATCTTTTGTTTTTGTTCAAACCATGCTTTACTGTTTTCGGGACCGGCACCGGGAAAAATCTTCCAAGTACGCCCATTGATCTGTATTTCAATGTTGGCAGTGCCCATTGGCTCGTCCTGACCTTTTTTGTGGCCTAATACTTGTTTACCAAATTTGGCAGTGTGTGGTTCAAATTCTGCTTCAGCTACACCTTGCTCTTTAATTTTTAAATTTTTAAATTGATTCATGCTACTGCCAAACATATTGTCAATTGCAGCTCTTGTTCTTTCTTGGTCTTGCCGTTTTTGCTCGCGTCTATCTGCGGTGGCTTGTTTTTTGGTGCCCGTTTTAATAGTCGTCATCATGTGGTCAAAAGGCTTATCGCCTGTGGTCTCAGCCACATCTCGCTCGTATCCGGTTTCTTCAGCTGCACCGCCAGCGTCGTGTGCCAATTGTTGTATAGCCGCCCAATACTTACGTGGAGCCGTCATGTCATCGCCATGCCAGCTGATCGCTTTGCCGAATTTGGCCATTACTTGATTGTAGGCCTTTTCACTGTCAACGCCAAATGTTACGGTATCATATGATCCTTCCGCCACATCCTGTTGTTTAAGAACAAACACACGTGCAGGACTAATAGGTGATTGACCTGCTCGTTGTGATTTTACTAAGACTTGCCAACTTCCAGTCATCATTTCTGGTTCACTAACTACTACACCTCGGTCCCAATACTGTTTATCATCTCTTGGAGGATTTGGTAGCATGTCTTTTGGGCCTAACCATAACATTACATGAGTTCCTGGTTGTAGTCTTGATTGTGACCCTTCCGCTACGCCCTGTTGTTCTCTAACTGCAGGATTGTCAATCTGTTGTGCCACTGCAGTCAAGCCTTCGTTGCCGTTGGTGATCTTTTTGTACATCCATGCTTCTAGTGGTACGCCCTGTTTAACAGATCGGTAAATCTTTTTTGCAGCCTCGGCTATGGCCCGTAGTTCGCCCAGTGCCATACCGTCCAGTTGTTCATCTTCCATGGCATAGGCTTCTGTGCCTCCGGTCATCATGGCTTCTTCTACACTCTCACCTAAATCACTGCCTTGAAATTCTATGTGGTCATATGGACTCCAGGGTTGGCCTGTACGACTGTCTACCTCTTCACCGTTCTCGCCATCATCAGCATATTCATAGTAATCATGACTGGCCATGTCTACACCATCAAAATCTGCGTTGTAGTCAATGTAGTATTTTCTTACCTTGCCATCAGGACAATGTACGCCACGACTCAATATTTTTTCCACTGCCACTTGTGCATCAATAACCTTCTTCATTGGGCTACCACCTTTTCGGGCTATGTCTGCCAATAGGCTCAGATCCTGTGTGTACCAAGCCTGTGCCAAAGCATGTAGATAACCCATACCATTGTCACCACCGCCGTATTCGGGACTGGGTGCAAATTCTTTTAAAGGTTTATTTTTAACACAGTTATTGACCTTGACCTCTTTGCCATAAGTGGGACTGGCCTTTGATCCTTCTTTGTGCCAACCGGTGCGGCAGTGTTCACGATTGCGTTGTGCTTGAGTGCGTTTGGCTTCTGCAATGCTCATGGCATCTACAATATCATTTAAAAACATTATTTGACTCCTGCGGCAGCATTTTGTTTTTGTGTTGCCTGTTTAACTGCTGTAGCAATTTGTTGTGATGCTTGTGGATCTAGTAGTGCCGGCCCAAGTTCATCAGTTACAGTGGCAGCAAACTTTTTAGCTTGTGGGCTCATGCCTTTTCCTGTTGCAGGATCAGCATTGGGAGTGTTTAAAAATTCAGCTCCACCGTTTGCCGCAGTAGGAACACCACCTACGGGCTTTTTACCAGTGGCTTGAGAAATTTTTTGTAAACCGGTTGTTATTGTTTGTTTTTGCTTTGCTGCCACCTGTGGATTTTGTTGTTGTCCACCTTGGGCTGGATTACTGGCTCCTGCTTCTTGAACGTAGGCCTTCCACTCGCGTGCAATAGCCTCTTCTATGCTTTCTTCGCAACCACCAACACCTTGTCCGGGACGAGGTGGGTTCTTGTCGGTGCCCTTCCAGTAACCACCAAATTTGGCACCACGTGGATTATGTTCAGCCGCCGCCATACTGTCTTCGTTCTTGGGACGGATGTGATGTTTTTTCATGTTGATGGCCTTGGCAGCCTGTATCTGTGCCGGACTAGCAGCTTCTGCTTGTGTCTGGGCCTGTTGATTTTGTGCAACTTGTTGGCTGGGTGGAGTTGTTGCCGGTGGTTTGAATGCAGTTGAGCCTATTTCTTTTTGCACTGTGTATGTTTTACCATCACTAGCCTTCATTTGCGTAAATGGTTGCAGAGCAAGTTGTTTGGCTACGTCTTGAGGATTGAACCCGTATTTTTTTGCAGCCGTATCCACATCCAAGTAATCCAACTGCTTGCCAGTTTGTGGATCGGATATGGCCACTGCCTTCATGCCCTGCGGAGCCATTTCATCTAACCGTTTGAATGTGTTTATGATATTGCTAAAATGCTGATCCATTATTTTTTGGCCTTTGGTGGTTTGATATCGTGCTTGACGTTGCTTTGTCTATTGGAATAGCCTTGCAATCGTTTTTGCACTTGTGCCTTGGTCATGCCACCAGCACCCAATTCAGTAACAACGGTAGCAACTGAACTGCTTACAGTGGCACCAGAATCTTCACTTAGTCGATTTAATTCTTGTTTGAGTTGTTGTCTTAACGACTTTGTTTCGTTAACACTCTCGCCTGCATGTTTAAAATATTGTACTTGACGTTCACGTTTTTCTGCACCGGCTCTAGTGGGATACTTGCCCAAATTCTTGTCGCCATGTTTGCTCTTTAACTCGTAACCGCCTTTGACTTTAACAATGTGCTCCTCCACACCTTTCTTTAAAAAGTTAGGTATCTCTCCTGGTGCTTTACTTTTGTTCACGGGCTTTTGTGGTATATTATATTTAGGACCATCAAGTCGAGTGGCAAGTGGACCAAAGTGTTTACTGGCTTTGGGATCGACTTCTATACGTTTGCGATTGGGATAACTCAGTGATGTCTTTTCGTCGGCCCAACGTTGGCCTTCCGCCATACCTTGTGGTTGTTGTGCTGACTGATATAATTCGGGGTACGCTTTTCTAATATCAATAATAGCATCTTTTACAGTTTTGTTAGTTCTGTCGCCAACTTCTTGGCCTAGTACCTGTCTATTTTGTTTTACATACGTTAAAATATTTCTAACAGTATCAGCATCACGGCCCACTAACTCAAGTGCGTGTGCTCCGTCTCCGTGTGGATATAGTGCTTTTGACCAATTATGCCAGTCTGATTCTACAGGATTGTAGCCCTCTTCTATGCCTTCCCAATCACTTGGATCGTGTTCGCCATAATAGTAGTGCTCCATGGCCTCTTGACGGCTCCAGTGATATTTTTGCATTAGATGTTGTATTTTTCTTTCTGCTTCGTCTTCGTCATCAAGCATTTCATTAACAGTTTGTTCAGCATTGCCAATATTGAACGCAGGCAATCCGTCTTCGTGTTCTTTGTCCATTTCGTGTTGGCTCAATGCATAGTCCATGACAGTGACCATCATTTCTTTAATAGCTCCGAGTTTTTCCTCGACCCATTCAGGTAAATGTTCGTTGTCGCTTAACGCACCTTCTAAGTGACTGGCTACACGTACAATGGTGTGCAAGGTGTTTTTGGCCATAGTTGCATCAGTGCCATCACTGGGTGCATCGGTAAATTCTTGTAAAAATTCTGTGGGTTTCATCGTGATTCCTGAATATATTGTATATTTAGCGTTAAGTAGAAAACGTTAAATCTTGTGAATCTACAGTTTTGCTATCAACAGTTAAATTGCGAGGTCTAAATACAGTTTCAGCTCCGCAACTTTCTATACGAACTTGGTGTGTGCCGGATTCGATATCGACTTCTAAGTTTTCTTGTATGAATATTTCGTATGCGGGCCAGATCCAACTGCGTTCGGTCAATAAGTCATTGTCCACATACACACGATATGCCGGAGTACCGTGTTGTGTTGTATCACAGTAAACATCGAGCGTGATCACTGTGCGGGCCATGTTACATGGCTCCTAACTTTCTACCCACAATTATTTCCAGTTTCTTTTGTTCAAGTTCTTTTAGTTTTGGAGCATACGCACGTTCAGCTTCGGGATCGCCTTTGACCATGTTTTGAATACTGTTGATACGCATGTCGATCATGTCTAATAGATTTTGTTTGGCTCGAGCAAGGCCACTATCAAAACTATCATTTTCTTTCAAGCCCCGACCCACGGTATTTTTAACTGGTGTTTGGCCAGTTTTGGGTGCTTTAACTCCGGTCAAATGAAGTGCCTTCATTTCGTCGCCCAATGTCTTGCCAGTTACTGCATTTTGATCGCCAGCAGTGCTCATTACATAGCGTGGATCATTCCCGCCTTTGACCACACCAACCCCGCCCATTTCACTGACTAGAGAATTGGCTCGCTTGGCACTCTTTTTAACCTCCATACCACCTGCAGGTTCAGCCGGTGCCGGTAACCGTGTAGCGGTCTTTGCTGGTGGTGTCCCGGCAACAGGTTCGGCTCCCGAATCCGGGGTTATTTTATTGAATATGTGTACCAGCTCGGGAGTGGCACGTCCATATAATGCCTTTAAGAAAGCATCACGTTGCTTGGGGTCGTTTCTAACTTGGTTGTAGACTGCACGGCATTCGGTGCCATGACTGATATCCACTATTTCACCATTTACAGTAAACGGCACTTTCTTTTCGGGAACAACCAGCACATAAGCATGTCCTTCACCTACAGTAACAGTGTCAGTTAGATTCTTTGGTAATGTTTTAAACGGCTTTTCGTCGCCCACTGCTTTTCCCGGGGGAATAGTGGCTCGACGTCCTGTGGGCGTAAACTCTTGATAAAAGCTATCAACTTCCAAACGTTCTTTGTCGGGAGCACCAACGGCAAAAATTAAAACTGTAGAGTTTGTATCGATTCCAGCAGCCGCTACCACTGAATCTATCCCGTAAGGATCATTGACCAATAGTATTTGATGATCGTTGACTCCAGCTGCCTTCATGAGCTGGATTTTTTCATTGGCGTTAAACGGATTCTTGGGAAGTGATTTCTTGTCGTATTTTTGTCCCGATGCTATTTTGTCTTGAACTGTATTGGGACTAGTGGTAATACGCACATTGTCAGCACCAAATTTGGCCTGCAACAGTTTTAGTACAGCAAGATGCCCTTGATGAAAGGGCTGAAAGCGTCCGGGATAAGCTACCAGTACACGACGCTCTTGTGCTTCAAATAATTCAGTGACAAACATAGTAATATTCTCTATTACTATATTTAGTTTATATTGTTTCTAACAACCAAATATAAAACGGACAAGCAAACGGCAGTTCCCATGCACCGTTCCAGCCGAGATCCACACATCGGGTCAACACAGGACGATCAGGATCATCGGCACGAAATTGAGTCTTGAAAACTAATATACTGTCCAAGTCAACTTCGTCAATCGTGATTTTTTTAATGTTCAGCAGCATGTCCTTGACTATTGCAGTCTTGTCGGCATTTTCCACAGTGTCGTCATTGGTTTTATTTTCCAATCGGATCTTGAGCATGTGATCGGTTTCGGCAAGCTCGAGATCGAATTCGATTGTTTCAACTTCGCCACTGGGATTTTTAACCAAAGCCCTGACAATTTCTGTATCATCCACCAGGATCGAGTACTCGGGCACCTTGTGCCAATAAGTACCTCCCAGTGTGATTTTGAAATGAAGTTTTTCGGTCTTGGACATGATTACGCCGGTGTTGGAGCAGCTTCTAGTTTTTGTCCTTGTGCAGCCAGGGTATCTTCAATGATGCCCATGCTTCCACGCTCGGCAATTTTTAGTTTGTCCAAGTCTCCGGCATACTCGTAGTGTCCCACGTGATTCAACAACACTTTGCTGTGTGCCCAAATCTCGCCACCTAGTTCTTGCCAGCGTCGGCAAAACAACCAATCTTCGCTCAAGTAGTGTCCACGCTCGTCGATCTTGCAATCAAAGATACTATACATCATGGGCTCGAATTGTTTGCCTAGGCCCACATCGTCGACATATTTTGTTTCGGGATGTGCCTTGATCAAGTCTTCGTATACCTTGCGTTTGAACATCAAGAAGCCGGTGCCCATGGTGTCCACTGTAAAGATATCGCCTTGAATCTTGGTTTCGGGTTTGAGATTGATAACATAATTGACTGGCAAGGCTTTCTTGGGATACAGGCCACCGATCACGTCTTTCTCGTATGCCATCATTTGCAGTATGGACTCGGGCTGGAATCTAATATCAGCATCAATAAACATAAAGTGAGTGGCTTGAGTATTGGTCATCATCTTGGCCATCAAGTTGTTGCGTGCACGTGTCACCAAACTCTCGTTTACCATGGTGTCCAAGCTCCAGTTTAGACCGGCTTGTTGTGCCAACAAAATAAAGCGTAACAAGCTGGTCATTGTGGGTTCACTTACCATACCACCATAACAAGGAATACCAATGTGCAAATGATTCTTTCTAAAATCATACGGGGTACCTTGTGGTTGAGGTTGTTGTGCCTGTGCAGCTTGTGCAGCCTGTTTGGCAGCAGCAGCCTTGATCAAAGCCACGGCATCGTTTTGACTCTTTTTAGCGTCAGGTTTTTTAGTACTCATGTTTTCCTTTTTGGTTAATTGATTATGCTTTGCTAACTTCGACAACAACTCCGTTGCCAAGTAATTCTTCGGCCACTGATGCCAATGCTGACATTGTATCTTCTGATACAATATCGCTATCAGTGACAGTAGCTTCAGGTGTGTTTTTGTGCAATTTGCTAACTGTGATAACGATCACTTCTTCTTGAATCCGTGCCATCATGCACTCCTTGAATTATATACAGATATTTATTAGGCCTGTACAACCTCGTGAATTTTTCCCACTATACCCGGACTCATTAAAGAGAGCATGGTCACAACGCCCAAATCATTGGTGTAGAAAAAAGCTCCCCACATGCCTGGATAGGGTCGTTTCAAATTGTGTCTTAACCCGGCAGTGAGTTTTACATCTTCTTGACTTTCTAATAGATTAAGCATTTGTTCTTTTAGTAGCAAATCGTAAGTGCCATCTCTCAACAGTATCTTATATTTAAAAGGTATTTTTGGAGCAATGATTACATCTGAACAGAGCAATTCTTCTGTGCCTGCCCGCGGACCAGTTATAGCCCGAATGCAACTATAAGTCGATAAGATTTTTGCTACTGATTTTAAATCATTTTCGTCTTTTGTATAAAATTGAACATTAGAATCTTCAATACGAGTTTTTGTAAGAGATACAAAATTTTCTTTCAGTGTCCTGATACTTTTTAATAAACCAAAATCGACTTTATCGTACCTATCGGCTTGTGCTTTGTGTCGCCAACTGCCGCCCCAATTGCTTCGATTTTGAGCTTGAAGTTTCAATAGTTCTACGGCACGTTCGGTATTATCATAACAAGCCACTTGAGCACAGTCGGCATGTATTTCCATACGCCAAAGATACTGACCCCAGAATCGTTTCTTGGTCTCTTTGAACTTGATACCGTAATTAAGACTGTTCCAGAATGATGTATCCATTTTCGTCCACAGTAGGTTGTTGAAGTTGCATTTTGGGCGAGAATATAAATTCACCAGCATAGTCAACTTCAATTACAGTATCACGTGCAACACTTTCAAACAAGATCTTTTTACTCAGTGGTACTTTGATCAAATCATTTATCTTGCGTGCCAAGGGCCTTGCACCCATTTTGCTATCGTAGCCGACCGCGGCCAATCGATCAACTGCAGCCTCGGTCAACGTGATCTTGATTGCTTTTTCGCTCAACAACTCGTTGACTTCGTTGATAAATTTAATAACAATTTTTTTGATACTAACTTGTGTAAGTCGATTGAACTTGCAAACACTGTCCAGTCTATTGCGGAATTCGGGTCTAAAGAATTCTTTGACTGCTCGGTCGTCTTCGTCGGTCTTTTGCAGTTCGGTACTAAATCCAATGGTGTTACGCTCGTTGTCGCTGGCACCCAAGTTGCTGGTTAGAATAACAATACAGTTACGTGCGTCGGCTTTCTTGCCGTTGCTGCTGGTAATTATTCCTTCGTCCATGAGTGCCAGCAACACATTCATTACATCGGGATGTGCTTTCTCAACTTCGTCAAACAGGATAACCGAGTTGGGATTCTTTTCAATATCGCTGATTAACATGCCACCTCCCAAGTTGCCGTCATCGTAGCCCACATACCCGGGAGGAGCACCGATCAATTTGGCCATGCTGTGTTTTTCTTGATACTCGCTCATGTCGTAACGCAACATTCGCATGCCCATACCTTCGGCAAGCAATTTGGCCAGTTCGGTTTTACCAGTGCCGGTTGGTCCCAAGAACAAAAAGTTGCCCACTGGCTTGTTGAGACTTTTTAAGCCGGCTCGTGCCACGTAGATCTTTTCCAATACTGTGTCAACTACACTATCTTGTCCGTACAGTTTTGTCTTGATAGTGTCTTCCAGTCCCACCAGGCTCTTGGTACTTTCGCTACCAATTTGTTCGGCCGGTATCTTGATAAATTTACTGATAACATCCACTATGTTGCTTTTGGTAACAGTCCAATCCACGGCATGTATTTTCAATCGTGCTGCTGCTGTGTCGACGAGATCAATGGCTTTGTCAGGCAAACGTCGATCTGTTTGATAACGTACACTGAGATCAACAGCAGCTTCAATGGCATCGTCACCGATCTTGCCACCATGAAATGCTTCAAAATATTCTCGTAGATTGTACAAGATTTCTTTTGCCACTGTGGGAGTGGGCTCTTCAACAACAATTCTACAGAACCTACGCATCAAGGCACGATCCTTTTCAAAACTCTGTGTGTACTCTTCCCAGGTGGTACTGGCCAAGACCTTGATACTGCCCTTGGACAAGGCCGGTTTGATCATGTTGGCAAAGTCCACACCTGATCCGCTACTGCCCGATCCGGCACCACGCATTTGATGTGCTTCGTCAATGAACAAAACACATTTGCCTTTTAGTTGCAGTGCCGCAATTACGTCTTTGAACTTTTCTTCAAACTCGCCGCGATATTTGCTTCCGGCAAGCAAATTGCCAATATCTAGATTGTAAACAGTGTAGTCTTTCAAGTAATCGGGGCAGTCACCATTCACAATGTTACGTGCCAGGCCTTCGGCAATGGCAGTTTTACCTACACCGGCATCGCCTACCAGTAACACGTTGCTTTTGTTACGCTTGGCCAAAACTTGTGCTATTTCATCTAGTTCAAAGTCTCTGCCCACCACCGGATCAATTTTGCCTTCTTTGGCCTGTACATTTAAATTTTCACAGTACTCTCTCAGTATCTCATCGGCTCGAACATTGTTTGTTCTACGTGCCGGTCTTGCTTCGGTATAGTTGTTACGATAAAATTCAATTAGTTCTAGTTTGTTGATGCCGTATTTGTTGAAAAAGTAACTGGCATGACTATTGGCTTCGGCAGCAATACTCAAAAATATATCAATTACTTGAGCATGGCTACGACCCGAAAACATCACTTGTGTCAGTGCACGATTAAACACACGTTCTAGGCTTTGTGTTTTCTTTGGTGTTGTATTTTCTTCTGTGGTGATAATGTAGGTTTGTTTGTGCAAGTATTCTTCTAGATCAGTTGCCAATCCAGCAACATCGATCCCGAAGTTGGCCAACAATTCGTTGAACGGTTTAAACACTATTAAACCATGTGCAAGATGTTCGAGTGTTACATATTCATGATTGTGTTGTTTGGCCAATTCGGTGGCATTTTGTATTACCACTTCAATTTCGGGATTTGTATGTAAGCTCATAAAAATATTTAGTTAGAGTTGAGTATGTTTTGGATAGTGTCAAGTTGTTGTTGATCGAGATTTTTAGGAACAGTCACAGTCATCTCGGCATATAAATCTCCTCGATGTTCTGAATGCATTTGATATATTCCCTGTTGTGCCAATCTGAATTTAACGTTGGGTTGTGTACCCGGTGGAATAGCAATGGTAAATTTTTTATTGTCAAGACCAACAACTTCGGCAACACCGCCTACTATTGCAGTTAAACAGTTTACACTAAACCGGGTGTGTAAGTCAATGCCATTTGATACATGAAAATTGTCGTTGGCATGAACTGTTATCTGCACAAACAAATCGCCACGCGGCAAAGTATTAAACATATTATCGCCAAGTCCGGGATATTTTATTTGAGTTCCGCTTGTTACTCCACGTGGAACCATGACTTCTACTGCTTCTCTTGTGCCAGTGGTGGTTTGTATGCTAATTGTCTTGGCTTGCTCGTGCAAGGTTTCTGCTAGACTAATTGGCAATTCGATCCGTAAATCTTTATTGCGTCTCTGTTGTTGTGGACGTAAATGTGCAAAAGGATCGTTTCCAAATCCAAAGTTTTTGAATATTTCTTGTATGTCGGGATGCCCGCCATTGTGCCAAGTAAAGTGTACTCCGCCGGAGCCGGGATTGCGACGCTCGTGGTCATAGCGTTGACGTCGGTCACTATCGGACAAAGTATCATACGCAGTTTGAATCTCTTGAAATTTTTGAGTATCTCCGCCTTTATCGGGATGATGCTGGCTGGCCAATTTTCGGTAAGCTCGTTTGATTTCATCGGTTCCGGCAGATTCTTCAACACCTAGTGTTTCATAATGAGTCATAGTATTATTATAAATGAAAAACCGGACAGAGTCAACATGTCCGGTTATATTGTAGTCGAAAAACTACGCAGTGCCGGCTTTCTTTTCCATTGTTCGGCCAAATGCACTTACGCCCAGTATACCACCAAACGCCAAGTGGATAAGTCCACCGTTGCTGAGTGTTAGACTCTGCCAAGCAGTATAGCCCATTTGAACCCCAAATCCCTTTTCAATGATGGGCAAGAACATGCTGATCATGGGAAAGGCCACAAAGTCCATGAAACAGATCAGCATGTACAACCAACCCATTGCCGGACGCCAAAAACTCTTCATCCAGTGTTCGGGCTCTTTGCCCTCACTGGCCGCCATTAAGTTACCAAATGCAGCGGTTGTGTTAGCATCTGGAGCAACTGGTTGTTGTCCAAATCCTGTTCGTGACTGCCCAAACCCTCCGCCAAACCCACCTGTGCTCATACTGTTACCCAATGGCACATTGCCATTACCAAATCCGCCGGGAGCGGATGATCCAAAGTTGGATTGTGTGGGAGTGGCATTAAACACGGGTGCTGGTGTTGGTTGAGCAGGAGCACTACTTGTAAACAAACTAGGGGCTTTACTGGTTTGTGCCGCAGCTATGTCGGCACTTGTTGGGTGTTGACCTTCGTCATCGGGATCTAATTTTGGCATTTTGTTTTCCTTTATCCTATGGCACCGACTAAACTAATCGCACCATTTATAACTGTATTTAATGTTTCCTTCATGGCCATTTGTTCCATGGCCTGAATTACATCTAGTTGTTGTTGCACATCTTGTAATACTTCTTGTGCTTGGTCCGGGGGCATATTGCCCGATTGCACTTGTTGTATTACCTGTTGAACAAATTGTGCTGCATTTGCAAACTGTTGATCGCCACTGTTGATCAAAGTGGCCAAATGGTTGTTTAAATCGTCTTGTGTCATGATGGTCTCTTTCCTTGTACATGTTGGATTAGTCTTGCACTATTTTCTATACTTTCAAATTTGAGTTTGCAATACAATGCATTGATCTTTTCTCCGCTGTTGTATCTTTTCCGTAATTCTTGTGCTATTGTATCTAAAGCCTTTGAAGCCGTGATACTGTCTTCGTTGTGTGCTCGATCACTTTCGTATAGTGCATAAAGTCCTGTGTTGTATGCGATAGTATTTGCACTGGCTCGTGATGCCGCATCATCGGCACAATTAGCACTGGCAAGTTGTGCATCATATCGTATGGTTGTTATCAATTGATATTCGTTGTTGTCATATTTGCCCATTAACAGAGCATCCACCGCCGCGCAACCAGATAGACCAACTATCATGAATAAAGGTATTAATCGTTTCATTTTGTTGCCTTTTCGTAAATTCGTTTTTGTGTATTGTACCAATTGTTCCAGTCATCAATCTTGCCGGCACATAGATAATATTGTGTATAGTTGTCGGTTACCACAGTTAATACCTCGCTTAGTTTTTCAGTATTAGTGTCAACGGTTTTTAAATCCGGACATGCTTCCATCATAGCAGGTGGAACATCGGGCCACTGTGGAGCAACTGTAACAGGAGGTGCTCGAAAACTGCCGCATCCAGCTAATAATAAAACGGGTACGAGATATTTCATTTCTTTGTCTCCGGATTAGCTGCGGCATCATTTAAATCTTTAATTGCCAAAGGATCAACCTTGCACGTTGCATCAATCTTGGCAGCATCTTTTACAATACGTTCTTGAATTACAACTTGTCGTTTGTATATTACTTGATTCTTCTGCTTGCGTACTTGTGCAAGTTTTGTATTAGCCTCGTTACTTTGTGCCTTTGCTGCATCAACTCGTGCTTGTGCCGCATCAACTTGTGCTTGCCATATGGCAGTAACACCTGCACCGCCAAACATAAAAATGCCCAGTACAAATACCAAAACGCCTAGTGGTTTGAATAACCAACCGTATATTTTTAGCCCGGGGAAATGTGTTAAAAATCCTGCAAGGAAATATATCAGTACTCCTGCACCAGCCGTTGCGGGCCAGAACCAAACAGGCAAATGTGCCAGTATGTGTTGAATGATAAACTCAAACATTATGCACCAAATAGTTGTAATGCGTGATTGTAACGAGCAGTACGATCTTCAATGCCCAATGTACCGCCGTTAATTACCTTGGTGGCATGTACTATGTCGCCAGCATCGCTGATGGCATTTAGGCCATGATGTTCCCAAAAGAAACAGGCACTCTCTACTGCACCGTCGGGTGTTTCGCAATAGGCCACAGTTTCTTCAAGGCCTTTACCTATTTCTCGAGCAAATGCCTCGTACAGACTACGTCCAGTAAGTTGTATTAGGCCACGTCCGTGAAACATCCAACCATCTCCGCTTTCTTCTGATCCATTGCCCATACGATCACAATAGGCTCGATTGGCAATTTTCTCGGGATTGTGTGCATATTGATTTGCAATATCCATAGTAGGGAAACGCTTCTTCCAAATAGCCATTAATGCCTGTGGTTTGTAGTTTAAGTTTTCTACCAGAGCAGTATAGTTACCGCTCTCGTGCCCGGTTTGTGCCATGAACATAGCCACACGCTCTTTAGTGGTAATTTTGTATTTTGGCAACTCGTCGCACAGGGCATCATACCAGCTCTGGGCATGTGGATTACCATTTAGTAATTGGTGTACGTGGTTTGCGGTAAAATCGAATTCGAAACTCATTGAAAATCTCCCCTATTAGGTTACAAAAGTATTTAGCAAGGAAACAGTTTCTTTTTCGTTTGTAACAATTTTGTTATCTACTAGAAAGTCGACCCACTGCTGAATTTGACTCGGGGATAACAGTTTATAGGTGCGTCGATGTATGCTGGCCGTGAGCAGTTTGGGATTGGATTTTGCAGTTTCTAGTAGATGGTCAAAATTGTCGGCTTCCCAATCGGCTATGTTTAAAACATTGTAGTAACTGTACAAATTATACAATTTATCGTAGGTGCCACATTGTGAAAGCACAAATCCCGAATACAAATGAAATTCTGTAACCAAATTGGGATACCGTACATTGGTTTGAAAAAACTCGGGAAAATCACTCACACTGTCTACTAGATTGCGTACAGTGTCGGTATGAAACAAAAAAGGTACACCGGCCGGACCCAGCACCCGTGGCATAGCGATGTTGTAGTAGCGTTCGACAAATTTTTGGCTTGATTCAAACACGGGAAACACATTGATAGCTCCGGTTCTCGGTCGACCTTGCGGGTCAAATAGATTGTCAAACGATTGCACAAACCAAGTCTTGGCATCCAGAACCATGCTCCATGTCATGGCAGATTCTCCGGCGGCCAACAGTTTTAACAGTTGTTGTTCTTCCCAACCGTTGATTCGGCTTTGATAATTCCATTTGCTTTTGGGAACAACACGCACCAACGAGCACAACGGTCCCCACCAATTGCAATCAATTTTGTGAACAATACGGTCATGATCGTTGACCACAACGGTGATACAACCTACGTTGTTCACGTGTTGTTGTATGCTTTGTGCTTGTATTTTTAGTAAGGGTAGTTCGGGTTCAAATACTACAGTAATGAGTTCTAGCATAGAAATACTTATAGTATTCCTGCGGCTGCCTTTAAACTTCGAATATATTCAGTATTGGCCGATCTAGCCGGTATCGGCAAGCCGGCAGCACTACGCATCTCGTCCAAGGACTGATTGCCAAATTTGGCATCGTAGTCTTCGGGAGTGCACGGAATCATTTCCTTCAACGAGTCAACATCAAAGTAAGTTTCTCTATTGTCTTTTACATAACGAACACGCCAGTCCTTGAGTTTTTGCTTGGTCACGTTCATCATGTCCTTCATGATTGTTTCTATATTGTCTACCACTTGTTCGTTGCGATCCAGTTCCAAGAACACAAGATAATCGCCGTCGTCCATTTCGCCGGTGCTGGTGTCGGCATCAATAACACAGTCGTAGCCCTTTTCAAGAAAGTTAACGAGATCGGCAGCCGGTTGTTTGCCGGCGACTTTGAAGCTCAGTACAACAATGTCTCGGTCCTCGCCAATCTTGCTCTTGAATTCGTCGATGTGCAATTCGGGATGCACTAGACGTTTCAGATCGCCTGGCTCTAGTCCTTCAAAAATATTATTGTGTTGGTTGTTCAGCATCAGCTTCTCCGCCCAAGGATTGATTGTCGATATTGGTAGTTTGATTTAGAGTTTGATCTCCGCCTTCTTCGTAGGCCTGATCAATATCTTCCATGTCCACTGTGCCCGATGCCAATTCCAATGCACCCTGCTCGATGTCTTGCATGAGTTTTTTGGGCATGATGATTTCTACCAACCAAATTGGACTTTTGATCAGTTTTGGTACTTTTGTACCAGGTTTGTAATCGTACGGTGTTTTTACTTTTTTGGGATGTTCAAAGTAGTCACGTTTGTAATTTACTTCGCAATCAAATTCCACTAACCGTGCAGCTCCACGCGGGTCGGGCATTTTTTTGTAAGGCCACATAAATGTGCAACCCACAAAATACTTTTCGTATACAGGTCCTTTGACCAGTTCGCCCTGTTTCCAGTTCGCGAATGCATAAACATCTAGTTCGTCTACCACACGCTCGAAGTCTAGCAGTGTGTTGACTGCAGAGTCGGTCATGAAGATATCTTTGGTGTTGTCTAATAGTTCTTTAATATTTGCCGGCATAGTAGTGTATTTATACAATCCTAGAACTTGTAATGGTTGTTGATTCCGGTGTCGTGATAGTCGGCAGATCCTAGACAGTAAAACGGGCTTAAAAATCCCACAAATCCCACGGGTCGTCCCAGCTCGTTATTGAAATACTTGGGATCTATGGTTTTGACCAAGAGATTTTGTCCGGCCTCTTGAATACGAAAAGCAGCGGTATTTTGAAAGTTGTGATAAAACCAATAGTCCATTTCGTTGTAAAAACTGTTGGTGGGTTTACTGGTTTGAAACGTAGCCGGATCGTAGTCGGGATAGATCAAGGGTTTGACCACTTGTTCATAGGCACTGCGATGTGCAATGCTGTAATTGGGCCAACGCACTAGATACTGTAGATGTTTGTTGGCCGGCAAGCTGAACCAGGTGCGTATTATGTGTGCTTGTTTTTGCACTATTTCGGGAAAATCTGGAGTCCAATAAAAATATTCGTTCGTGATATTGTTGTAATCGTAAACAGTATTACTATGATTGGCCTGCAAATCCATAAAATACACATACCATTTGCCGTCCTTGATGCACATCTTGGGCTTGTCAATTCCGTACAACACACAGATTTTTTTGCCGGTATCGGCAAATTCACGATGTTCTTTCATGGCCACAGCATCGTGCTTGCACACATGAGCCAATTGAAAATAGTCTTTGCCTCGAAAAACCCAAGTTTCATCAGTGGCACTGTCCAAGATAAATTCACTGTAGTCGTGTATGGTAATTCGCACTCGAGGAAAATGTGTTTGGACCCAATTCAGTAACGGTCTAGCAGCAAAATCGTATTCGCTAAGAGTATTTTGGGGTTTGGTATTGAACGGATCACTGCTGACTCCTTTTTCGCCCTGTTTGGGATAGCGAAAAACTATTTCATCTATGTGTATGCCGTTGCGTAAAAAACTGTAAATAGCAGTAGTACTGTCGCCACCGCCGGACGCTTCAACTCGAATCCAATCATAACGTTCGCGTAATTGTTGTGCACGTTGTCTATACAATTCACGCAAGTCTGTTTCGGGTTCTTGTTCCCATGCCATGGCATCAAATATTGGTCTATTAAAATTCCATTCGGGAAAACGATTGGTCTTGGTGGCAGTAATCAGTGCCTGCACTTTGTTGTATATTTTTTCATCACCAAGTTGGTAGTACCCCAACTTGGTATTTTGTTCAATGCCTTTAATCAATTTTTACACCAGTGCTCAATTTCTTCCACTGGGCCTGTTGCGATTCGTACCAGGCATGCAAGTCTTGATCTTTCATTTCGCTCATGCTGTAACAATGATCGATCAAGTAGGATTTTTGCACCGATTCGGCTCGAGCAGCCTGTACCAGTATCTTACGCCATTCGCGAAATTTTTCATCCGGCACCGATTTTGGTACAACCAAATGATGCGGGGCATCCATGTTGGACACTATTTTTGCAAATCCCTCGCCGGCCAAGATCGGATGATGATTGACCGATTTGGGGCCAGTGGTTCCCAGTATGTGTACCTTGTCGCCCCAGGACTCGCTTTCGCCTAGAAATCCCACGTGCAAGTCAATGTTGCCCGACATCATGGACAAAATGCTGTCGTTTGTACTCTTGAACGGCACAACTTGAACATTGGGAAATTTAGACACAATCTGCAACGAAGTCAAATGGGTAGTCACTCCCAATCCGCTTGTGCCAATATTGAGTGGTTTGTCCTTGGGAACATCGGCCCAGGTTTGATACTTGGTGCTACTGATTGCTATTGGTGCATTACATTGTGGCATTAGTTCTTGAAAATCGTTGACATTGTAACTTTCATTGGGATAAAAATTGGGTCGGATAAAAAATGCACTGCTGGTGGCCAAAATAGTATTACTGTTATTTTTCACAAAATTAGCAGCAATGGCATTGCCAGCACCGGGTTTGGTATCAAACACAAAGGTGTATTTGTCCTGTATATGGTTGGCTTCCTCGACCAAGGTCCTACTGTATGCAGCCATGGTGTCTGCGGGACTAAAAGCATAATAAATTGTCACAGTTTCTTTAGCCATGCTCGTGATTGCAAATGCAGAAAGAACAACGGCGAGTAATTTTTTCATAGAAATTCCTTTGTAAGTGTTTGTATTTTATACTAAAATTGTCAATCGAGCAATCGTAATTGCCCATTTGCTTGTAGAGAAAATCTACTTACGGGAATTGGCGTTCCAGGCATATCATGCTAGTAAAAGGGTTTCGCTACCCTAGGCGTCAATGTGCAGTCCGACGTCAGAATCATTTCCGGCGTTGCTACAGTATTTATAATTTATTTTTGCAGTCGATTATTTCTGTCGGGTCGACAACCGGCCAGCACATACTCGTCAAGCCAGTGCTCGTCAATGTATTTTACATACTTGTGATTGGCATCTTCACTGATAAAACTCATTAATTTTTCCGGATCAGTTTCTACAGGAAATTGAGTTATAGTTCCAACCCACTTCATGTAGTGTTCGCGGTGCAGGAAAAATGCCTCATGATCCAAAAAATGCACAAGAAAACCGCTGGGAATTAAAATATTGTAATAGTATTCTTGTGCAATAGGCGTTGTGTGTTGTTTACGTACACGCATCTGTTGCACTTGATTGATATTTTGATCTCGTACAATAATGGCCACTTGCACATCAATACCAAAACTTTCAGCACGACGTGCAACTCCTACTATGTCGGGAATCCTACGCTCACCATCAAAAAAGAACGGACAACTTACGTTAGCAAGATGATAGTCCCGGTTGTCAAAATGGCCGGCTTCTAGTTTTTTGGGATCGACCCAATACTCGGCAAACGGTTCTTGATCACTAGGTACCCAATAGTTAGAGAGCATTTCGTCCCACCCGGCTACCGCAGGATGTTGACTTAGTACACGACTAAACAAATGATTTCCTGACCCTTGCGGCCCGGTTATGATTAGTAAATGTTTCATAGTATTAGCGGAGTTCGCTTGAGTTCTTTCAAGAATGCTTTGGTCTTGTCTGTTATAATACCAGTTAACTGTAGCGTAACTCGGGGATGGAATCCGGCATTGGCGGTACTGTGTGGCATGTTACGCCAATCAAATGTATGTACATCTCCAGCACGCCATTGTGTATGTGTATAGTTACCGTAACTCCAAAACTGTCCCGGTTGCCAGTCAGTTAGTGCGATAAAGTATCGGCCAACACGTTCAGGTTGTTCGGGGAACCATTTGTATAGTTTGTCAATATGCAAGTGCCACAACTGACCGGGTTGTTGTACATGGATACGTTCCATGTTGTCTTCTAACGCAAATGCATCACTTATTGTCTGCAACTTCTTGGGCAGTCGCCACGCCAAGTTTGTAATGATAACTTTGGGATCAATTCCCACACGCTCCAAGTCATATTCCTCATCCACTAGTTCGGGACGTGGAACATCCACTCCCTCGCCCTTGAATCCACGTGTTTCCCAATTGGCCGGCTTTGAATTTGCAACAATCTTTTTAACTTCTCGAGAGAAGTCTGCTTCTATTCGGCCCAGCTCAAAGTACACATCTCGTTTCTTATCAACAACGGTGTTGTCAAAATGATATGTGCTCGCTTTGCGTAATTTATCCCAACTGCTTTCTTTTTTCATTTTATTACCTTTACTGTTACGTCATTCTCAATATAATTTTGCTTGTATTCCGCGGGAGGAGTTGCTATCGCCAACGCTCTGCACAATTGATGATTGTTTGTTGGCATTGCAAGATTTTGGTCATACTCGGTCCAGGACTCTACTAGATTTGTATTCTGTTGATGTATACGTCGAGCCATTGTTTTTAAATCCACATAATACTTATGGTATAGCGGATACGTGATATCAAAATGTCCGCATTTGACCCACCAACCCAAACAAGCATCATCACTGCGGTGAACTAATACAACGGGACACTCGGGCCAAGTTTTACGTAAAAAATCTATGTGGTTGCAAAAGATGTGACTTTTAATAATACGTATACCATTGTTGTCTCGTGCAAAGGGTGCATCAAATATGGCTTCTAAACTGGCCCGGCCATGAAAGTCCACCGACTCGGGCAAGTCCGATTCCATTCCGGGATCAAAGTACGCACCCAAGTGCATCAAGTCCATGGTACCGCTAGCATCGTGATAATAAGTCCATTCCGCACGATAGTCACTGCGATCTATATCGGGACTGTAATAAATGTTTTTAACAACACTGCTCCATTTTGAGCCCGGAGCACCGGCTACAAAAATGTACTTCATTAGTCTTTACTGATATCAATCTTTTCCAACATGGGTAAAAATGTATCACGTAGACTTTGTGCATGTCGAACCAATCCTGCAGGAGTCAATTCTGCATCATCGGTAAACACCACATTGTCATAACACCATTGTTGATACTGTTTACTGTGTACGGCGGCACTAAATGTCTTGACATACCAGTCAACGACTTCTTGTGGTGTGTTGGGTGGCAATGCAATACTCCAAGCGGCATATACATTTACTCCGGGGGCAACACCGTTCAACAAAGGTACATTGGGATACTGTGCCATCTTGTGTGTTCCACTAAATCCAATTGCTTTGACTTTGCCGGCTTCGATCAAGGGTTTGGCCACTGCAATGGGCATGATACCAAACTCTGTGCCCAAGTTACCATCAAACTGTGCCACACTAGTAACTGCTTGCAATGGTCCATTAAATTTAACTGTTTTAACTAACTCGGTATTACCGTGTCCTTTAACCATTAAGTATTCAAACACTGTGCGATGTGCCCCTCCGCCCACCGCTACACTAATGGGGCGGTTGGTTGTGCTGATCAACTTTACAAATTCTTCAGGAGTATTAATTGTACTTCGAACACTGGCCACTAGCACTTGTGGACTCTTGCCCATGGTCAACACATGAGTAAATTCATTCCATTGCCATTTCTTTACAGACTTTTCCCAAATATCGTTTGTGACAAATGTGCTCATATGGCTTAACGCATTTATAGTATATCCATCTGGAGTGGCTTTGTACAATTCGTTCATTGACACCACACTGTCGGCTCCGGGCTTGTTTACCACATACCACTTGACCGTGGGTTGTGTTTGATTCACAATGGCCATTAGTTCTCTAAATGCCAGTTCATTACCAGCACCAGGATTGTTGCCTACAATTACTTCAATGGGCTTGTTGGGACTGGGTTCCCATGCAAATGCTAATGCAGGCAGTAGTAATAATATTGTTAAAATTCGTTTCATGTTAAAGTCCTATTAATTGATTTATTTCATCGGGCATCCAAGCAACAGGCATGCGTTCTGGATGCCACACAACTCCGGCTAAGGCTAGCCTACTATCTATCCATGCTTCACAGTTTCCGGTTTCGTCTGTTGCTAATACAGTGGCATTTGGGTGTAATTGTTCTATGTATAAATTATGATGACTGTTTACTGTTTTTGTTTCACCAAAATAATTTATTTCGTGCAGTACATCCAAGTGTCCATCTATGGTACTTACTTTACCGCCTAATGCATCTACCAACAAAAAACATCCATGACAAATACCAATTATTGGCTTGCCCTGTTTCATTACTTCTGTTGCTAGTTTTAATTCTGTGTTACGTCTAATTGCACTGTCATCACCACCTGTGATAATTAATGCATCAATTGAAATTGCTAATTGTTTAAAATCTTGATCGTTTCTATTGGGAATAAAAACAAGCGTATGCTCTCGTAAATATGAATACCATCCATGTTCAATTGAGTCATACGCTCGACTTTTGTGATATAAAACTCGTTGTGTGAGTCCTATCTTCAAATTACCATCCGTAAGCGTCGGCTACTAGTTCTTTACCAGCTTCTGCGGCTACGGTATTCTTGCAGGAAATTTCATACAAGTCTTTACGCATAGCTTCTACTAGTGCAAAGGCACGAGCTTGAGCTTCTGGAGTTGTTACTAGTTGTTCTAATTTACGTGCACCAATTTTACTGTGGAAACCTTCGTCCTTGGCAATCTTGGCATAAGCACCAGAGATAAATTCATCTTCAATACATTCGGCCATTTGATTCCAAACTGCTTCAGCACGTCCTTCAGCAACTAACTGATAAGCTGCCAATGCAATTGGATCATTCTCGGCATCGTACTTGGCCAATAAACCAGCACCTTTGGCAGTTGGCTTAGCGGCTTCGCGAGCAATAGCGGCTTGTACATCAATTGGACTACCTTGGATGTGTTCGATAACTTCTTTAACTAAACGGAAGTGTACTGCTTCATCGTGTGCTTGTTGTGTTAACAGTTGCAGTTCCACTGGATCTGCGTCAGCACCTAGTTCGGAAACTTGCTTGCTGATTTCAACCATGTTCATACGCTCGTTTACCATACGACCAATAAAGTGATCAACTAGTTCTTCTTGAGCAGGCTTGCTGTCAAAATATGCTTTAACATTGTGTTGACTTGCTTTAAATAACGCTTGATTGTCGGCCACGATTTTGGCAACAAATTGTTTTGAGTCCATACTATCTCCTTAAATATATTTAATAGAATTTGCATTTCTGCAAAAATATTTATCCAAAACAAAGAAAATTTCAATGAATACCAAAATTTTTAACTTAATCAAAGAAAATTTGCACTCTGCATTTAATTTACCCAAATATGCCAATATCGTTATAGACGAAAACACTCAAGTGGATCAACTGCCCTGGACTCCGGCACGCTATCGCAAGTTTCGAGATGCAGTAGAATCAGAACTGAGTTTACCTTGTGATTATGTTGGCACCTTGCGTAGCATAGTAGATGATCTCAGTGAACGATATATCCTACGCTTTTTTAGCGAGATTTGGAAACCACGCACCAATGATTATGATTACACCGGTTGGGCACTTGTTGAAGAAATTAATGCCCAAAATCCTCGAGCAGTACTAGATGTAGGTTGCGGATACCATCCGTTTAAAGGACGTATACAAAATCTAGTGGGAATTGATCCTTACAACAATTGTGCCGATTTTGAAGTTGATATATTAGACTATAAGGTAAACCAAAAGTATGATCACATACTTGCACTAGGATCAATCAATTTTAATAGTCGTGATGATATTGAAGCAAGATTCAGTCATTGCGTTGATCTATTAGAATCGGGAGGTAAATTTTATCTACGTGCCAACCCTGGCATTGTACACAAGAATGGGCCTTATGTGGAAATATTTCCTTGGAGCTTTGAGATAGTAAGTGAATTTGCCGAGCGATACAATCTAAAGTTGCTGAAGTATAAACAAGATGCCAATGATAGATTGTACTTTGTATATGAAAAATTATAGTGCAGTCTAATACTTAGTCCTTAGATAAATTTCATTAACACTAGTAAAACCTTTTTGGGTTGGTTCTTAAATACTTGCGTGAACATACTGTTGTTCGCAACACAGTATGGAACATGATGACACAAACCCCAAGGAGGTACTCTTGTCCAAACGTAAGAATCGATTAGTAGAAACCGTTCAGTATCAACAACCCAAACAAAAAAGACATATCCAGCCCGACTTACGAGTAGTAACCGAGGAATACGTACAACGAAGTCGACGTGTAGAATTAAAGCCTAAGAGTTTAAATCAAGAAACTTACATTGATTTATTGACCAATTCTCAGAAACTGATTATATTTGCAACAGGACCTGCTGGCACAGGCAAAACCATGTTGGCTGTAATGGCCGCCATCAAAGCCTATCAAGAAGGAGACTGTAAAAAGATTGTCGTCACTCGTCCGGCAGTGGGCGTAGATGATGAACAACATGGATTCTTGCCCGGAACGCTAAATGAAAAAATGGCACCCTGGACAAGACCCATAATGGATGTGTTTGCCGAGTATTACCGACCGGCTGACATTGCTCGAATGCTAGACGAACAAGTTATTGAGGTTTCTCCCCTAGCGTTCATGCGTGGACGGACATTTAAAAATTCGTGGATCATAGCTGACGAAATGCAGAATGCCACACCATCTCAGATGAAAATGCTGTTGACACGTTTAGGCGATGCAAGCAAAATGGTAGTAACCGGAGACACACAACAAGCGGACCGTAAAGAAAACAACAACGGATTAATTGACTTCAAACGTATTGTGGGACAATACGAAAATAGTCGCTATGTCGCAGGTGTTGAATTCGAAGGACGCGATATACACCGTCATCCTGCGGTATTTGAAATACTTAAAATGTACGGGGAGGTATAGCCAATAAATATTAGATGTTCAAATATGGCGATATACGCAAAGTACATCTAGAGATAAGTAGTCGTTGCAATGCTTCGTGCCCTGAGTGCCTTAGAAACCTCAGGGGCGGAGACATTGAAGATCACGGTGATTATGTAGTACATGACATGAGTTTGAGCGAGGCTCAAACTATCTTTCCGGTAGACTTTTTACAACAACTTGATATTTTTACAATCAATGGCAACTTTGGTGACTTTATTACCTGCCGTGACGGATTGGAAATTGTACAATACATCAGTGACGCCAATCCCCGTATGTCAATTGAGATCAGCACCAACGCCAGTGGCCAACCCAAGATCTGGAGCCAACTTGGTAAAATCAAAAACCTACAAGTAATATTTAGAATTGATGGATTGGCCGATACACATCACTTGTATAGGCAATATACCGATTTTGATTTGATAATCAGTAATGCCAAACGGTTTATTGCTGCGGGCGGAAATGCAGCCTGGTACATGATCGAATTTGACTTCAATCAACATCAACGTGATACTGCACGACAAATGAGCAAGGACTTGGGATTCAAAGAATTTCGACTTATCAATCACGGAAGAAACAACACTGTGGTGTTTACACGAGACGGTGAATTTAGCCATACCATTGGTACTCCCGATCCCGATATCAGAGATTATCAAGTATTATTGGACATGCGTGAATTTGTTAAGACTCGTGAAGGAGGTAATCGAGTCTACTACGAATCTCGAATCAGCAAAAAGAAAATCCGTTGTCAAGTGCAGAATCCGGCCAGCATTTATGTACAAAGCAACGGACAAGTATATCCCTGTTGTTGGGTGGGATTTGCACCCGATACTAATAAAATAACTCCGGGAATGGATCAAACTGCTGCCATTGCCAAGAACAACAACGCACTAGATGTTGGAATAGAATCGGCCATGTCTTGGTTCGCCGAGCTGGAAAAAACTTGGTCTATAGATACTGTGCTGAACGGAAGACACTACAAGTGTAATTCTATTTGCGGGTCAGACGACTGACTGCATTGTGTAGTTCGGATAGATATGCTGTTTGATTTCTAAATTTATTTTCAAGTTCGGCAAGTCGATGTTTTAGCATGGCAATTTCGTTATCGCGTTGATCATTGGACGATTTGACATCTTTAAGAACTTTTTCGTGACTGAGCAAGTTGGGACGAGGCGGTGCATTGGGGTCCACTGCACGTTTCTTTTTGACTTTGTACATGTCTAACATACTCATATTTATTTCCAATAGGGTTCAAACTCGGGAACTATATCCAAGACATTTTCTTTGCGTACACGATCAAGTTCATTGGTTCGGTTCATTACCACGTTCCATTCGGTCAACGGAATTTGATTCATGTAATTGATTATGCCCTGTGCTCTGGGATAGTTCTTGAGTCGTTGTTGTGCAAGATCTTTAAGTTCTGGAGGCAAATTTGTAATGTTTTGCTCCACCGGGTAATTGGCAATACTTAAATCGTATTTGTCAAATCCATTGGAGTCAATGAAATCCAAGACTTGATGCAATGATAATATATTGTAAATGGTCACAACAATATTGAATCTAATATTGACCTTGAACTTTTTTATCAAATCGAGATTGGCCACGAACCGACTCCAATTGCTGCCACTGCGAATATATTCAAATACCGATCCTAGGCCGTCCATGCTCACTATGAACAATACGTTGGTAAAATAGGTCAAATAGTCTTCGATATTGTAGGTTCCCAGGGTCAAACGTGTTAAATTTGTCACGTATGTGAGTCTAATATCTCGCATGCCCAACTGCCGCAGATGTTCTAACATAGCCCAATGTTCTTGCTGAAAGAACACTTCGCCACCGGCAAAGTAAACTTCTCGTAATTCACCAAGATCACCGTACTTGGCAATAATGTCTTCCCACACTGTGGTATCGTGTGCTTGTATTATGTAACTGCCATTTACAGTGGCGTTTAATTCTTGGGCCCAGGTATGACTGTATCCGGGCCCGCACATGCGGCATTTCAAATTACATACATTGCTGAATCTAGCGTCCCAATACTGCATTTGAAAATTGTGCAAGGTACCATCGGGTTCGGTTTTGGCCAGTAACCAATCTAGATTACTTTCGGGTATGTTGATATTTTTGCTGGTTCTAAAACTTTCAAGACCGTGGCGTTCTTGTCTATAACAATTGGCACAGGCTTCGTGTTCGTGTCCCTGCATCATGGCCCGACGCACCGACTTCATTTCGGGAACATTTACTATGTCTTGAGCAGTAGCAAAATCTCGTATGTTTCCAAACTCGACTGCTTGTTTATCGGCACTGCAACAAGGACCAAACTTGCCGTTGGGCTCGTGAAAGAAATGAACCCATGGCAAGATGCAAAAAGTCTTACTCGGCAACAACTGAGTCAACTGTGGCTGCCTCTGCGTCTACTGCAGGTTCTTCTTTGGGAATAAACTGCTCAAGGTAAGCAAGATCCAATTGTGCCATTACATTGATAACATATTTGGGATAGGCTTCCAAAAAGTATTTGAATAGCTTGTCAAAGTCGCCATCATAAGCATTGAAACGATTTTTAACAATGGTCTTCTTGCTTAAATTTAGTACTACACCGGCGTAACTGTGGTCATTGGGCTTTAGGCCTTTAGTAAACTCAATGCGTTCGTCGTATTGATGATTGTTGGGATCGCTCATGTATCCTCTAACATGTGTCATTTTGGGATCTTTGGGCTTGATCACGTAAAACGCCAAGAGGTGTAAATCTTTAATTTTCATTCGTGTCCTATCTTTGATAATTCGGTTATGATTGCTGATACATTGATTTCTGCGTCGGACACCAGTGTATGATTGGCATATCCACGGCTTATAATTATAATTGCTTCGTCCTGTCCTTCGGGCGTTGAACTCCAGATATCCAAGTTATCGTACATCCAACGAAAGAAACTTTCCATGTCTTCGTTGGCAATTTGACTGCAAATTAATCCACGTGCTTCGCGAAATTTTCCAGCCTTGAACAATGCCACACTGTCCAGTTTCCAATCTTTGACACTGGAATCGGTTTGTCCGGGATTGATCAAAGTACCAGTAGTGGTACTTCGTTGCAACAGGTTCAAACACTTGCGTAAATCGGGATAGGTTGCTTTGACATAGCTGTCTAAAACATCTAGATCAAATTCAATACCTTCGGTTACCAACACAGTGGCTGCTCGTGCAGTGAATTCGGTAGCATCGGTTTTGTCAATGTGGAATCCTTGACATCTACTGTGTATGGGCGGAAGTATTTTGTTGGGATAGTTACAGGTCAAGATAAAACGTACATTTTGACTGTAGTCTTCCATCAAGTTACGCAGTGCCGGTTGTACACTATTGGGATTCATATAGTCGGCTTCGTCAATGAGCACAACTTTGAACTTGCCAAACGGCATGGTTTGGCAAAAATTAATTAGCTTGTCGACCCACTCGACTTTACGTGCTTCTTTACTGCCGTTTGCATACATTACATCGTATTCTTCGATACCCAGCTCGTTGATCAATATCTTGGCCAGTGTTGTTTTACCGGTACCGGGACTGCCGCTCAATAACAAATGCGGGATAATGCCATCCTTGATCCAGCTTTCGACTGTTTGTCGTTGTTCGGGATCGGTAAAAACATAATTTTCTACTGTGTTGGGTCGGTACTTTTCGGTCCAAAGTTCTTTCATTTAATATTCCAATCTTGTTTTGCTTGTTGCCATACTTGACGCGGATGCGTTATGCACCATACAGGAATTATAACGCAGGCTGCAAGTAATAGCAACCAAGTTGGTGTAGTTGCAGGGTGATGTGGACAACGCCCTTGACGATAGTCGCACCCGGGACTATACTCGTGTCTACAAGTGGTACATTTCATTGTTTAAGTATCCTCATAATGCGATCTTGCTCTTGTTCTTTGAGCCATTCTTCCTCGCCGGCATAAGTGCTACAAGCCGCCAAACTTTCATCTACAAGCCATTTGAGCCGGTACAACTCTTGTTTGGTGTTCCAAGTAACAAATCCATCATTGCGAGGATTGACGCATTCGGCACGCATCATCCAAATGCCATGTCGTATGGCATTGGCATCCCAGTCACGTCGGTATCCCATTTTACCAACGTGTTTTAGAATCGACTAATTTGCCGGTGTTGTGTGTGTCATCTCCGGTGGGTTCGGTATCGGATACCAACAAGATATCGTTGGGGTCAATTCTACGAATTGTTCGTTCGCCGTCGTGATCCTCAATACCAACTCCACGTGTCCAACGACCGTGGGCAACCATGACCCATTGTCCCACTCTAATATCTTCTTGCTCGGGTCCAATGGCATATACCTGTGCCCATCTTGGACGAACTCCAGCGGTTCTACCGTCGTCGCCGAGTAAGTACAATCCACTACTGGTTTTCCTCTCTTTGAAGTTCATATCGGTCACCAGCACATGATCTTTGATGGTGCGTATTTCTTTGATTTTAATTGGTTTTAACATATCAAATTCTAGTAGGTCCTTGTGATTTTTTTTGCTCTTTAGCGGTGGGTATAGGTTGTTGTACCACTGATGCTGTTTTGGCCGCTGCTGCTGCCAAACTGCCACGTGCCGGTGGCTCAGATGGTGTTGTTGGCTCCAATGGGCCACTGTTGGTAAGATTGTTTACCATGTTATGTAATTCTTGTGCTTGGCTTTTTTCAATTAATTTTTGTTGTGCCATGACCACTGCCGGGTCATTGGGACTGTACGGAGCATCGGCAACTGCATAGGCCTGATCCATGATTTGATTTCGCCCCATGGCCACTTCACCGTTGTTGCCCAATAAATCACCACGTGCATTGACACGCATGTTGCCAACGGCTGTGACATTTTCGTTGGTTAATTTGACTCGATCAATATCAACCATTTTGCCACGTGCGGTTTTGTATATTTTTGACATCGTTATTCCTTATTTTAAAAATTCTCGTATATCAAGATCATAATACATACTATTGATCTTGTGTACGCCCAGCAAGTATAACACATAACTGGCTACACTACTACCACGACCCAATCCCCATAATACTGAATTAGCTCGCATGGTGTCTACAAAGTATTTAAGATATTGTAGCAAGGAGAATAGGTTTCTTTCCTGATACAACAATAGCTCTTGTCCCACACGTTGTAGTTCGGCATCGGTTTGGCACAAATTTAATACATGTTGTGCAATATCCAAATCTTGATATTCTTCGGGCATGTACCATGTTTGTTGTTGTCCCCAGTGAAACAGTTCCAAGGAAACGTCCTCTTGGGGAACTGTATATTGTCGCAGTTGCGGAAATCCGCTAAAGGTCTGCATCACTGCTGTGTTATAAGGCAAACTGTCCACGACTCGAAACTTTGACAAGTCCAAGTCAGGATCGAGATAAAGCAAGTCGCAAAGTTCTCGAGTATCGGTATAGGCCTGTCCGTAGGGATCGTAATTCATTTAATATCAATTAGCTTGTCGAAGTTGGGATTCTTTTTGGCCATTTCTTCCATTTGTTTTCGAGTGCGTTCGTTTAATTCAAATTGGTAGTCGTCCAACATCATGTGTATTTGTTGTACTATGTCTCCTCGACCCCAGCGATAAGCCATACTCAGTCTAGAGTTGAGCTCGCTTATTTTCTTTGACAGCTCTTCTTGAGATAAAGAACTTAATACAGGTGTGAGTGGATGTCCCATACTCGTAGTATATGTGAATGTTGTTTAAAAATCAAGTCTTTTGGTTAACTTAGATACCAAGTGTTCGCAGCCGAAATATAGGTCAATTGAGCTGTTACATTACCGGCACTGAACTTGTTGCTTGGAACCCATTTGACTGTGGATGTCGAGTATACATTTGCCGAAACAATGGGAGCTACCGATACAATTTTGAATCGTTGTCGATCAACCGGACTAGGCGGCAATATAATATTACCGCTAGAAATTGACGCCGACCCAGTGCTGTCGATGATCACGGTGCTTACTGCATTATTGGCAGTGAACACACTACCACCACTGGTTACAAAATTTGTAATATAAGTACCGCCTTCTACTATGCCCGATTTGGTATAGAAGTTGCCGTACACATGAACGCTCTGGTCGTTTTCAATGCCCATGCCCTGTAGTACAACATTACCGCTATTGCCGCCATCGTCGGCAGTAAAGAATGCAATATTACCACCTAGACCGTATGTGACATTGGATCCGGTCGCATAATGCACAATGGTTGACAATTGCTGGAACACATTGCCAGTACCACCGGTGCCGGTATAGGCAACAGCATTGCGATATCCAAGATAATCACCGCTTTGTACCGGAGTAATTGTGGCAGTACTCAAATTACCGCGTGCAGCAGTAAGAGTATAACCGCCAATTTTGGTTGTATCAAGTTGTGCATTTGTGGTGCTGGCCAAACTCAAATTACCAAGTGCCACTGAATTATACGATCCCAGGGCACTGACAATGTTTTGTCCTTGATCGCCGGCCAGTGCCACTCCCAATGCTGTTTGGCCGCCATTGTTTTGACCATAGCCCAAGAACAATGTGGGAGCTGCAGTGATTGCAGGATTGAAATAGATCTGTGGGTCACGCAAACTGTTGCGATTGCGAGTAACATCAAATATCAAATAGTGTGATCCGCCGTCGATTGAACTAAAATCAAATACATAATTGCCGATTGCATCAAAAGTAATAGTACTTGTGCCGGCATTGAATCCAGCAATATCGCCGTCGGCAATGCTCACACTAGAGGGAAGTGTTACAGTATATGCGGTATTGGTCACATTGATCCAAACTCGCATCAAGCCATAGCCCAATGCACCCGATCCAGTACTAGCTGGCCAGTTAATAAAACTCAAGCTGATTGAGGCATTTGTGGTTAACTTTTGAAAGTTGGCTTTTGAAAAATCCAGCTGAACTGCACCGCTTGCTGTACCCAAATCCAATAAACTCTGTGTCCAAGATGCCAATTGCGGAGCAATAATCTGTGCCCCGGCCATGTTGTTGTTTAAGGTTTGTCCATTTAAGGCACTGGTTGTAATGACTTTTGACTGTAGATCAGAAATTTCGTTTTCGGCATAGATAAAGTTATTCTTGATATTGGTAAAATTATCTCTGAATCCTTGGCTGGAATTATCTTGCCCAGCAATCGGGAAAGTGCCGTCTACGTTGTATGGATTGATGTTGCTTGACATGTAATCTGCGTCCTAAATATGATATCAAGTATTTATACTCAAAGAGTCATATTAAAAACTATTGCTGACTGCGGCTCGTACCCAAGTGTTTGTGGCAATACATAGATAGATGTAACTAGAATTATAGGCTATTTGTCCGGTGATTCCGGGTGCACTAGAACTGACCGGCACTGTGGTTGACGATATATAGGCCGAACTATTGGCCTGCAATGCCGAAATCTCAGTGGCAGCAACAGTAAAGTTTTCTTGTATGACAGTAAAATTGGTTCTAAAACCCTGTGTATCATTGTCTTGCCCGGCAATGGGGTAAGTGATATCTATATTGGTTGCATTGATGTTTGATGCCATTTGATCTTTACTCCTACAGTATATTTATGGAAAAGCACCGTACTGCGGGAACTTTAAATATTGATCTTGTGATCCTGGGACGTAATATTGATCTCGGTCCGAGAAGAATCTAGTGGTCCCGCCATTGAATGTTGTTTGTGTGCTATTGGCCAATTGTGTGCTATTGGTTTTATACGGCACATAATAGGGAACTGTGTGTCCCAGCGTAGTATCTAGTGTGTAAATCAAAATACTTCCGTTGTAGGTTTGGCCCATGGCCACTTGTATTTTGCTGTTTAACACAACGGGTTTGACAAATATCAAATTTACCACATCGTTAACAATGTCAATTTGCCAAATACCGCCGCGTTGATTTACACTGTTGGCCAGACTGGTCACTAGAATTGTTGGCGGAATTTGCGGATATGTGATTAATGGTGGAGTAGTAGTAAATGTAATCGACGTGTTGCCGTTTATGTTGGCCAATGTGTAATTTGCATTGGTTATCACAGTGCCGTTGACTAACACTGTGGTTGGACTGCTTACAATATTGGCCAAGGTAAAAGTCGCAACATTTCCGTTGGCAGTAAATGATTGTAAGTTTACTCCGCTGTAGACCGATATTTGAGCCGGATTTGATGGCACAACAACATTGGCCGGCGGTGTTGTAAACAACAAAGTGGTGCCCGATATGGTATAACTTGAATTAGATTGCAAAATTCCGTTTACATAAACATTGACTGCACCGGCATTGGCAATGCTTTGACTTATGGTATAGGATGATATTGTGTTATTGCCAGTTATTGTGGTCGAAGCTTGAGTGGATTCTAGATAGCCCGGCACAATCGAGTAGTCATCATAAGCCTCAGAACTGTAGCCTTGATCCACTCCGGTCAAAATATCATTACCGATATAGGCATCTACATAATCTACCCAACCGTCGTATGATCCGCCATTGACAAAATTTTCTTGTTTGGCAAAAATCAAGGTCTGTCCCGATTGATAATTTGTTACTCCGTCTATGCCACCATGATTGTTGATATAATCTACAGGTCTGCCGTTGATTTGATCAAACGGAACCGACAATGCATAATTCACTGTGGCCACAATGGCTCCGATGTTGTTGACCGGCAAGTAGTCAAAAGTTGTTTCGTATCCGGTAATATACACATTGGCACTGGTGTCAAAATATCGACTGTAGTTGTTGTCCATGTTGTATCGATCAATGGTAAAGTCAATATTCTTGAAGTTAATGCCTGTGGCTGCAAGATTGTAAGCAATTTTTTTACTGTAACCCGGTTGTGTATAGGCCAAGACCACAGCCTTGACATAGCCCAAGGGCGGATTGAAACTGTTGCCCGAACTGCCTTCTTGGTCGCTGGTCATCCAATTGGGCAAACTGCTCTGGTCATAATAGCCAACATTGTTTACCAATCTCGATATCATGTTGGCCGAGTTGTTGGGATAGATAACGTCGTAATTGTTACCGATAGCATCAATATAGGGATTGGCTATCACCCCGGCAAGATTGATCTCGAGTGGAGCACCTTGTCCAGCGGAATTTTCTTCGGGATCAACAATTTCAACATAAACAACCTCGTACTTGACATTGTAGTTGTCGTCAAATACCACCGCAGTTTTAATCGAGCCAAAATTGTAGGTTTTGGTCCAATGATTGTTGAGTATGGCATTGGCATAGTTGACATATTGGGTACTGTTAAGTCCGGGCAAGAACAACATTCTTAGATTGTTAGCAACGCCAAACCAAGGATCGGTGGGTTTGTAAATGTAATCGGGATTGAATATGATTGTATCATTCAATATTGATTGCAAGGCTGCACGTTGATTTTGTGCCGGCATTGCTGTAAGATACAAATCCACATAGGGCCTTTGATCTATTAGATCTACAACCACTGTGAATTTTCTCAACGACGATGAAGTTCCATCAGTGGTAGCGGCTTGTACAGTAAAATTATAAGTTCTATCTAGAGTCAATGCCCCGTTATCAAATGTGGTTGCAAAATCATCTAGACTGAACAGTTCAAAACTTACACGTCCACTGATATCGCCCGATGGCAATAACGACAAGCCCTGTGGAAGTCCGGCAGGATATCCCGGAGCATCATATAAACTATAAACTAGATCTTTGCCAATTACACTGGTTGCCGTCACAGACAATTCGCTGACGCTGCCGTTACGGATAGTGCCGAGATTGGCTGGTGTGACCCAATTCACAATATTGTTGACATCGCCCAGCACAGTCAAGTTGAAGAATTCCGGGGTGCTGGTGTAGGTATTTCCACTAATGGTCTTGGACACAACTATACCAAACGTGTAAGTCTGTTCTGAAGTGGATTGACTGTTCAATTTTCCGTACAACCATCCGGTTGTGCTGTCCAGTGTCAGTCCCGGCAAGTTGGCCGGTGATGTATTTCCCGACGAAAAACTGTCAAAGCCAATATAGTCAAAACCTTGATCGGTACCAGAAACAAAAGTATCAAATGTTCCAGCTTCGTTGGCCAAACTGTACGTGATAGTGTCACCGGAAAAATCTAGACCTTGAAATTTATAAGCATAATAACTGTCTTGTCTAGCAGTTGGTATAGCTCCGGGAGTGTTTAAAAGAATAGGAGTGTATACACCGTTGTAGGACTGTACCGAAATGGTATAGGACTGCAAATCATAATTGGCACCATCATAAGCCTGCACAGTAAAACTATAACTCAAGGATTGTGTTGCAGTATTGCCAAAATCGTATGCATCGCCGGGATGATCGTATTCTTGTTGATATATGATAGCACCACTAGCGGGATCGGTCACAATCGTGTTGTATCCCGATATTGATGAAGCATTGGCTTGCGGAATTGGATAAATGTAACCGCTGATGACACCGGTATTGGCGTCCAGTGTAACCCCATCGGGCAATGCCCCCGATTCAATACTCCACTGTACTTGAACCAATGGGCTGAGTTCGGTCACTGTGAGTTGTTGATAAAAATAACTGCCGTCGTAATAGGTTTCCAACGAAGTCACTGCGGGTTCAATAACCGGGCCATTGACATCGGTGATGCTGATACTGAACGATCTATCATTTACAATTCCACTTGAATCTTGGGCACGTACTGTAAACGAATAAGTCTTGGTTTGATCAACCACAGTTGATGTAGTAAAAGTTGGTACGCCTTGCAGATATCCTGCCTTGGCTATTTCCATGCCCGCCGGCAATTCGCCCGACAACAGAGTATAAGTTACTGCACTATTGTCTGTGGTTTGCGTCTGTAACGGAATTTGATAATATTCGTTGTTGGGCACTGTGCCCAAACTGCCACTGGCCGTTACCCAAGAAATTTTATTTGTAATTGAATTGACAATGTTTATTGTAAATGTACCATCTAGTACGTAACCATTTTGGCTGTTTGCACGAACTGTAAACGAATAGGGTACTCGTAATTGACTATTAGTTGAGTAAATAGATGTTGGAGTTCCGCTGATGACGCCGCTGGAATTACAAGTCAATCCCTGCGGCAGTGCTCCACTAATGATGGAAAAAGTAATTGGTGCCCCGTTATTGGCCGAATCGTATGCCAACAATTGGTAGGATATGGGTAATTGGCTGGCAAAATTGGCTATAGTGCCCGGAGTAGTAATCCAACTTAGATTTGACATGTATAATCGTTTCTCGTAGTGTTGGATCGGGCCAAGGCCTTAATCCAAATCCTTATATAGCTTATTTAGCGGATTTGAATAAAGCGGGTCTGGGCTAATTGATAGAGAAACTGCTGCCGCAACCGCAAGTGGTTTGGGCGTTGGGATTTTTGATTGAGAAATTGCTGCCCATTAAATCGTCTCGATAGTCGATTTCGGCACCGGTCAAATACTGCATGCTCATTGCATCAACCAAGACTTGTACTCCTGATTCGTCTAGAGCAAAATCATCTTCGTTTTGTTCTTCATCGAGAGTAAAGCCATAACTCATGCCCGAACATCCGCCGCCCTGTACAAATATGCGTAGTTTAAGGTCGGGATTGTTTTCTTCGGCAAGAATATCTCGTAGTTTTATAGTAGCGTTTTCGGTAATTGTAATCATAATCTTCTATTAATTGCGTCCCAGTCCATGATACGCCAGATGTTGTCTAGGTACTTGGCCTTGTCGGTGTGATAGTCCAAGGTCCAAGCATGTTCCCACCAATCCACTAACAAGGCAATGTCGGTGCGTTTGGCGTGATTGCGAATGGTTTTGATCTGTCCCGATTTGCTGAGATAAATCCAATTGGATCCCTGCAACTTCATGGCTTCGGTTTTGAATGCTTCCTTGAAGTCATTGAAGTTTTTGTGATTGCGTTCGATCAGGTTCAAAATAGTTCCGTGCGGCTTGCGGGCCCCGGGACTGCGAAATTGTGCAAACCAAATGCTGTGTAAAAATGCTCCGGCTTCGTTAAAACCGGGATCGCCTTCGCCCCGGTTGTAGCGATCCACATAGCCTTTGTACAGTTTGCCAAAGTGCAAATCCACTGTGGCCCCACTCATGACCGGAGCAAGTGCGGTTCTACTGTAGGGCAATTTTATTTGCTCCAAGGTCTGTTTGTTTTTGGCTTCTAGTAATTCTATGGTGTGTCTAATGTCGTTCATACATTATTTATTGCGATACACTACACGTCCGCGATTCATGTCGTATGGTGACATTTCAACTTCCACACTGTCGCCTAATAATATACGTATATTATTCTGTCGCAGTTTGCCACCGATAGTGGCCATGACCCGGTGTTGATTTTCCAACACAATTCTAAACATGGCATTGGGAAGGACTTCCTCGACTCGACCGGCCATTCTAATTAAATCTTCTTTGCTCAACGGTTGGTTTACTCCTAATAATTCTATTTACTGTTTACTTAGTGCCATTTCTTCAAATGTGTCATATTTGTATTGCCACATATAGTTGTCCAATCGGGGCTCAAAACTGTCTCGATCAAACGGAATAGAATGTTGTTTCAAGTGTACCGGAAAACTAAAGAAATAGAATTTTTCTTTGTTTTCTTCGTACACACAGGCAAACACGTGCTCTTTATTTTGACATCCCGATATCAAGGCCGAATATTGAGGATTTTTTGCAGTGCCATTTTTTCGAACCACGCTGAATTTGGCATCTACATTGTTGCTATAATCACTGCCCGCACCCAGTGTTATCTCTAGGTTTTTGTTCACTGTGGCAATTGCGATCTCTAACAAATCATCATATTTGAGATATTTAAGATCGCTTTTGCTCCAAGGAAAATCCGGTTCCGAGTGTTGTAGGATTCGATCTATTAGAAATTTTACAATTTGTCTATTTTGTGCAATACGTTTTGTGTACCAAGGAGCTCGATATCGAACTTCGGTGAGCATTTGCGACATAAATTATCTCCTCATTCTACTGATGTCAACTGCCTGCTCGTCACTGAACACAGGTACGGCATTGCTCTTGTGCATGGTGCCAATGCCCAATATTTTAGTGCCAGTGTATTGTGGTATTTCTTTTGAGCGTACTGCACCCGAGTGGCCTGTATCGAGACTGGCAATTTCGTGTCCGGTACTGCGTCCCGCAGGTGTGGACAATTTGTAATTCAATGCCGGAGCCCGCATGGCACGACTTTGGCGTTTTGCTTCTAATTCGGCACCTTGACGCTTGAGCAATTCTCGCCATTCCTGTTCTAAACGTTCGTGCTCACGCTTTTGTTCTGCTGATTTAAATTTCATTTTGCCTTTGCATTTGCCATTTAAACTTAGTGCAGGATGATGAAGATGCATGGTCATAAAGTCACCTATATTAGTACGTCAGAAGTTAATTATATTACATTTCTTCATCAAAGTCAACCGGCACCACATTAACCTGTTGCATTTTTGCAACACTGTTTCTAATTACAGTACTTAGGTTTAGAGCCGCTTGTTTACTGAGAATTAGGGTACTTTCTTGCCTTACATACCCACGTGTTAACATGGTCCAAATTTGACACCAACGACTGATACTGTACCAAGGGCTTACTGTTTCTACATAAAATGTCACTGTGACGTTTTGCAGTTCCCGATCATGCTCGTCGCCAACCTCAATCCACATCTGCGGAAAGTGATCGGTGTCGCCACATTCACAAGCAATGGTGTAGACCCGAGCTGTGTCCCAATTGCGATTTAACATAATTCCTTGTGCAGGTGTTTGAGGTTTCATCTTGAATATCCTATAGTGGTATGATTGAAATATTTTGGGGGTAAGTTTTGGTAAGCCATTAGTGCCACAATGCTTAAAAATATCAGTAGTTCTCGAGTCATTTATCAATTACTTTTTCTGCTAACATTTTGCCAATCTCATCGGGATCTTTAATTTCCTGCATTTTAAAGTCAGGTCCGGCCATGTAGTGTCGTTCACCCACAATAAAAATATGATCACGCCAACGTGCTTTGAGTGCTGCAATCAGCTCGTCGTCGTTGCGACCCTGTGCAATGAACTTATTAGTTTCTTCCTCAAAGAAATAAATAACATCACCATGTTTCTCGCTTTTGACTGCATGTATAATGGAACTTAAATATTTCTTTACATTGTCTCCGGTTTCATTTACATCTTTCATGACCTCAAAAAACCCAAGTATAAACCTTGTTAGTTTGTAGACTGCATAAAATATCAAGGCTTGGCCACAGGCCGTTACAAATTCATTAAACTCCATCTTCGCTCCTTAAATGTCAAAACCAATTGTGGGATCAAACTCGTCTGCTCGCTCTTCGTAATATTTATAGCCTCGGGGATTACAAATAATTCGTGTTGAACCAATGGTATAATCAAACGGATCATGTGTATGTCCATGTGTCCATACCTGGATTTCGGGATGATCTAAAATAAATTCGCTTAGGTCACTGCTGTAAGCACCATTCATTAACACATCTTTTTCATACTTGGGCTTGATGCTTAACTTGCTGGGACTGTGATGTGTCACTACCACAACCGGCAGTGCACCGCCTTCACGAGCACGATTTTCTGCAAGAGCAGTGGCAAAATACTTCATGGTCTGTAAATGTTCTTGCACAGTATATTCGGGTTGCAGTCTATGATAAGCATCTCGTTCTTTATTGTACATAGTGATTTGACGATAATCATTCATAGCCCCCTGCATATGGTACAGGGTCAGTGCATCTTGTCGATTCATGTCGGTCCACAATGTTGCACCCAAAAATAGCACACCATCCAGCACCATGCTTTCTTTTTCGAGTAAGTGCACATTGGGGGGCAATTGACTTTTGATATGATCATAAGTTTTATGAAACACAGATCTATAGAATTCGTGATTACCCATGACCATTATAACCTTGCGATACTTGCGACTGCACTCTTCCAAGACGAATCTATAGAATCTGTCGGGCCGCTTGTCCTCTTGCTCGTGTGCTAACAACACCATTTCGGGATTGTAGTTTTCTTTCTTGAAACTTCTAGCTTCGAATATATCGCCGGATAGGATTAACACATCACCCCCGGGCAGGGTCAAATCTGCAAAATCAATGTGCAGGTCGCTGATTACATTTACTCTCATACTAATCCCACATTCCTCTATAATATTTGGCAAACAATCTTAGTCCATTTGCAATGCGATCTTCGACTTCCTGATAACCTTCTCGGTCAAATCCCTTGTCGGTGTGAAACTTATCCTCCCAATCGTTGTCAGGATGCAAGTGTTCAAAGGTCCAAATCATTTCACTTAGTATCCAGGACCAACGTTCATGTACTGTACTGTCTGTGTATCCGTTCTTGGGGTTGGCTTCTTCTGAAGGCCACAACTCTTCGGGACAATCTTCGGGATCGGTTAATGGACTGCCGTGTTTGTCCATTTGAAGTTGTTTCAACATGGGCAAAATAATTATGGCCAGGGTTGCGTCCATGCTCCAAGTATCATAATGGTCAATTTTGACATATTTGATCTTAGGATGCACACAATCCAAAATCCATTTTATGCCTCGGCTAATAAATTCAATTCGATCTGTCCAACGCTCAACCCATTCGGGGTATGGGGGACCGTCTTCTCGTGCCCAGTCACACCAAAAGAATATCCGTTCCATAATCGTGTAAGGTGAAATCCAATGATTACGATAGTTAGAAATGTAGATACGCATTATGGTTTACTCTTACAATTATTAAAATGCCATTGATTCATTTGTGGTGCTCCGCCTTCTTTACCGCAATGCGGGCATTGTAGTTTGGGCTTTGGTTTTCCGGTCATTGACTTACTTCTTTTTTCATTTGCTTCCGTGGTAGTTGCATTCAGGCTCCAAGTTATTTTTCTGCCTTTTAACGCATCTCTTTTTTTCTGTTTTGTTTCTTCCGAATCCTTCTTTCCCAATCTAGCCAATCTATTCTTAACTCGTTGCTCTTCAGTCCTTACCTTACCTCTATTTGCATCTGCAATTTTTTGAATATGCTCTTTAGTTTTTGGTTTTCTTAGTTTTTCTTTATGCTCTTCTGACAGAAGTTTGCCTTTATTGGCATGACTGATTTTTCTTTTTGTTGATTCTGAAACAATTCTACCAGTACGTTGTTCTTTCCATAATTTTCGAGTACTATCGGAAACTTTATGTCCTTTTAGTGAGTTACTAATTTTTGACTTTGTTTCGTCATCACGCGGTCCTCTGATTATATTGGCCTTTGCTAACCCTTCTCGTATATTTTTTCTGGCCTCATCAGTATGTTTCCTACCAGTCCAAGTCCTACGAGTCGCTTCTCTCCTTGCTTCATCTGTAGTTATTTGTCCGGATAATGCCTTCCATGCAACTAAATCTTGCCATCTACCGTCTTCTTCGTACAATTTACGATGTGCTTCAGCATGTTCTTCAACGGTTAACTCAATTAAATTTTCTGGATCATCAGTGCCACCTGCATGTTTTGGTATAATATGATGCTTGTGCTTTCCCATTTTTAAATACTCCTAGTAGAGTATTTAGTCCGATATATAAACTTTCATATCTATATTATAGCACCTTTTTCATTTCTCGTCAACTCGATCCAGTACCCTGCGAGCATATTTACTTATGCCGCCGCCGTGATCCATTCGCTCAACATCTTCTAATGCTAGTCTAAGTCGAGCATTTTCCTCTTGTAAACCGTAAACTCGATTACGCAAATTGGCAGCATCGATCCACGATCCAATTGCAGATATCAATTTGGCAACAACATAGCCCCAATTCATTGGGCGTACTTTAATAAAAACATCATGTACTTCGGCTCGTCCACAATCCTAACCTCAGGCTTGATTGTGTCTATCTCCTCGTTGGACCACTGTAATTCAATTCCATAGGTTTCGCAAAACCATTGATGCATTGACCGCGAAGTTTTACAATGTTCCCGGCCTTCACCATCTCGGCATTTCCGCATTGCGGCCCAAAAACCTGCACTGCCCATGACTGTGTCCAGTCTGCGTTCGTGATCACGGTATAGGTCGTTTATTGCCATCGTAATACAAATAATGTTAACGCTTCTTCGCTGGGAAATTTAATTATCATACCCGGCATGAAACATTTGTGTGTTTTTACCCACGCACCAATCTCGTGCTCATTTTCATTGTACCATATATAGTTGGTTACCCACACGCATTTGGGTACGTACAGGTTCTTTTGTCCATAGTCATTGTAATCGTCAACAACAATAAACTTTTCTACAGGTGGCATCATAGGTAAGTCAAGGCAAACACAGTGGCAATCTCTTCACGATAAAATGTAAACACAGTTTCTGGCGGAATTTCGCCCGTCATGTCGTCCCAACGTCGTTGACGAAATGCAAAGTCAAAATCTTGACCCTGTCGCCAGCCTCGTGCTCGTAGCTCTTCTACCAGAGCCAATATTGGACCTGCTTCCTGATTGGTTACAGTGATTTGGATCAACTCCACCTCAGTGCAAAAAAGGTTGCCGTTTGATCATCTTTAAAGTAAAAATCTGTTCGATCGGACAAGTATACCACATTCCATTTATCTTTAAATACGCCTAGGTTTTCCCCAAGCCACCATTCTATCTCATCGATTCGTTTGTCATGTTCGTAATGGCTGTGGTATACCTTGACAGTAACCTTAAAGGGCCAAAGTTCTTTTTTAAGTTGTCTCATGACCACCTCAGTAAAAAGAACGCCAAGTCCTCTTCGTTCTTGATATAAACAACGGTACTGATAATATCATTCCAAGTAGAGCATTTGAAGCCGGTTTGGTCAATCCAGGATATCAATTTAATCCGTTCCATCTTTTTCATGGCTGGAATCTCAACACGGTATTGATACCCGTCCAATTGGTAAGGGCCAGCAGTGCTGGGTATTCGATCTATCTGCATCATGACCACCTCAATAAAAACAGGGTGCGATCTTGTTCACGTTTAAACTCAAAAACACCTTCACCAACAAAACGCCATCCCGGCCCCGATACAGTGGCTCCTATACCGCCTCCAAATGTTTCTACACACCATTCCATGCAAGGTCGCCAACCCGGATCCGGGTTACCCGGATATACATGTTTGCTGACGCGGTCTCGAATCGGTGCCGCCACACTGGCCACATACCAACCCGTTAATTCGTTCTTCATGCCCACCTCAATAAAAACACGGTAATTTCTTCATCGGTTCGAAACTGCCAAGTATCAAAACTTGTGCGGATTCCACAGTCGTTTTCTTTGCTCCAATGGTGTACGGGATCCATATCTCGTTCGTTAAGACCCCAGCCGGGATTGCTAGGCCAAAGTCCATAATCAACGTCGGCCCGCAATCTCATTCCGGTCCTGATCCATGTAATTTTTTTATTCACGATTTAAATATTTAAGTATAAACCAAGTCTCCTTGGCGTCATCATAGAAATCCAAAAAGACTTGACGTTGTGTGCCATGTTGATCAGAATACCAACGATGTTCACGAACTGTAAATCCCAGTTCACGCTTCATTACACCACGCATCACAACATAACTTCTTGGCCAGTCATCCAGTAACTGATCCTGAATCCTATCCCATTCTTTTTTAGTTAACGTAATCATGACCATTTCAATACAAATGCAGTATGACTGCTTTCTTGATCCCAACGTAGATACATGCCCTGTGTGCTGGTTACAATCAATCTACCACCTAATGGTTTTAATTCATAGTTGATTACAGTTTTAATGTCCCACCCAGTTTTCTCGACTATTTTGCCACAATACGAGCAAAAGTTACTAAAATAACTTGGCCACTCATCGGCATCAAATCTACCAGTTGTCACACTAATACAAAATTTATCATTCGTGATCCGGTTCATGCCCACCTCAATAAAAACAAGGTTCTATGATGGCTGTCGGCAATATACAAGTCACAATGAAAAGTTTGTCGACCCTGTCGAGTACGACTATGTTCGCCTTGCCATTCATACTCAACTCCATTGTCCTTACACCAATCATAAACGTCGTGTAAAAAATCTCGTACTGTGCGATATTGCTCCGCAGTGGCCGTTCCAGTCACAATATGTTCCTCAGGTCGTCTCATAGCCACATCAGGGTAAAATAACTTGCATCTTCGGGACGTCGAAATCTAAAACTGAAACCTTTGGCTCCAACTAAACCACTGAGGTGATATTCCCCGCCCGCCGCAGTCGCAATCCAATCCAGTATTTTTCTTATAGGGTATTCAGGACCGCCCAAAACATCCTCCCAAAGTATTCGTACTTCGGTCCAGTCTTCGGGAGGAGGCCAAAATTCAAGTTGTTTCAAAACGTTTGTATTTTAAATTAAAATAAGTCAAATTGTGTTCTTCTAAATCACCATACAGATGAACCTTATATCCATATCCATAAATATCAGCACCTATTCCGTATGATAATGATTTGGGAACACAATTCTTCATGCACCATTTACCAGCTTCGCTTTGTTGCCATTCCCAAATTGAACCTGCAGCATATATTTCGGGATCATCATTATCACCCATTCTAAATTCATGTAATACTGTTCTTATAACCATTTGCTAAAATACTCCGTTGTCATATTGATTCGTGTTTATTCGCTCACTGTATCCACAATACAATTGAAACATAAGTGCATCATGATCGTCCGCAAAAACGAAATCCATATGATTTGCCTTGGCACGCCATGCGTATCGTTCAGTGTTGGGCATGCCAAATCGTTCTATTGACCATGCACATAACTCGTTCCACGCCGCATCATTGTTATAAGGTGATTGCCAGGGTACTCGTACGGTTATCGCCATTTTAATGCAAAGTGACTTGCGTCTTTGGGGTTGAGGAATCGAAAACGATATCGAGGATTTGGACCAAGCCCCAAATCCATATCAATTTCGTAATCAATGTCGTGTATCAAAAGCCAAGTGCCAGCGTCCAACGCTCGATCGGCACCTTCAATGGTTATAGTGGTCATGTTTAATTGTAACACATCCGCCATTTGTTGTCAAAACGTCTGTTGTTTTAATGTTTCCCATACCTTTTTCTGGTCCAGGAACTTTTGACGCAATCGCTCATATTCTTGTGCACAGGCTTTGAGTTCTTCAAACTCTTCTTCCAACCGGGGATCGGGAGTGAGCATGGCCAATTGGTTTCGAATTTCTCGTAGTGTTTCCATTAGACTGGCATCTCCAAATTTTATGTCGGCACCTTCATCCATTTGCAGTGTCTTGCCCTGTATAACAGTACTTGAACTCCAAGCGGGGCTTATCGAGGTATTGACATAGTACTGTCCACTGGCACTTGATAAATTTTGCCATGGGGTTGCTGGTACTGTAAGGTTACCGTAGCTTGTTGGGTAATAACTCATAAATACATTATACGTTATTTGCGACTACAAAGTCAAGTTCTACCAAATAATTGGATAAATATTTACTACACAACAGGAGCATTTGATGACCGAACGCAGGAAAATTCGTTGGTTAATTGCACATTTCCCGCAATACTTATTTGTAAGAACTGCCAAAGCCTTCAAGCATGAGTTAGAAAAATTGTGCCCGGGAGAATTTGAAATAGAAATTCTTACTATGTCTGAATATGCCGACCAGTACAACAAGCATCCCGAGTTCAAATCATCGCCGCCGGTGATTGCCGGTTTAGATGGTAAAGTCAATACCAATGATCATGTCAAGACGAACACCAGCTGGGCTCAAAATGCAAAAAAATGGGCAGCACTATTCCAAGCTCTCGGCGACGACGAATTTCAATTGAGTCAAACCCAAATCAGCATAATTGGAAACGAGCTGGACAAAAATTTCCACGCCATAGATTTACCATTCTTGTTTGATGATCACGACCACGTGACGCGAGTACTAGATGGCGACATAGGCAATAAATTATGTACCGAGATCGGGCAAAAAACACCAATTACAGCATTGGCATTTACATATTCTGGCGGTTATCGAGTAATTGGCTCGAATACAAAAATTACCAATTTGTCAGATTTGGCCAACACCAACTTATTGACTCAAACTGCACACAGCGTGAAACTGTTTGAAGAAATTGGAGCTAAACCGGTTCGCAGATTGGCACTGAGTGGAGATCAATTGGCCGATGTTGCCAACGATCCAGCAGCATCAGTAGAAACCACATACTTACGCTTTAGCGGTAAACATGTTTACAAAACCGAACACAGTATGTTTACTACAAGTATTTTGACCGGTAACAAGTTTTGGAATTCATTAACCAACAAACAACAGGACGCTTTCCGTATTGCTGCAAAGAAAACAGCCAAACACGAACGCAAATGGAGCATTGATGATGCAAAAAAATACGAAGATCTTGCACAAGAAAATGGTGTTGAAATCATTGGTATTAGCGAACAAGATCGAGCAGTTTTGCAACAGGCCGCTCTTTTAACCTACCAAGAACTTGAATCATTGGGCATTGATCCAATATTGGTACAGTCTATTATAGCACAACGAAACAGTCACATACAGTAATTGTACCAAGAAAAAACCCGCTGATTCAGCGGGTTTTTCACGACTAATAATTTAGAATTATACCAGTCCCATTGCCATTGCTTTGTAAGCAACAGCCACCATTTTGCGACTGGCTTCACCATGCACATACTCGGTAACTACAACACCGTTCTTGGCCACACGAGTGTTGGCATAAATTGCATATCCGCGATTGCGAATAACACTGATTGTGGCACTTGGGTTCTTGATACCAAAACGCTTGGCGATTTGACCTTCGCTTAGGGTTTCACCATTGAGTACCAATGCTTGGAATAGTTTACCTTGTTTTGTTTCGAGGTCGAAATGTTTCAAACTGATTGACATAAAAATTTCCTTTAAAATATTTGCAGTAATTTCAACTGCTACGTCTATTATAATGCAACTGTTACAAAATAGCAACAAGTTTTGGTTAAACATCTTGATCATCGTTGTCCAAAACTTGCCACCCCAACCGCTTTAAATCGTCGATTATTTCCATGGTAACCACACCTTCAGGAACATATCCCTCGGGAGAATCGTCGTTAATAATTCCCGAGCAGTACCAATTTAAATACTCACCTTCTTCCCTAAGATCAGCCACCACACCACCGGCCCGGCGCCAACTGCAACCCCAAGTGTCCCCTTTAAGTATAACCCAAGGTTCCATTTTTTGAAAGTCGTTGTTGCACATGGCGGCATAGAGATTTTGAGCGTATGCTTCGCTGGCTCGTACTTTGGTTCGAAACCATTCGGCCGCCATCATGTCCTCAAACATATTTGGAGCGTCGTTCATGCTATTATGGGTGCAGTTTTTGCTCGGTCACTGTAGATCGCAGTGCCACGAGCACGTATTAGATCCACTGCCGCTTGCGGGTTGTCCTCAAACATAACCTTCATATCCGTCACGCTTATGTTGTGTTCCACTGTTATTGTATATATCTCGTAGCATCGGTGTGCGTTGATGCGGGCCCGCATCATCATGTTAGCAATGGGTAAACTGGGCGGTCGAGTGTTGCTCAGTTTAGCCCACATTAGTTTTCGTTCGTAGGTACTGATATCAAGGACCGACTCTAAGCCTTGATTGTCCCACATCATTAAAAATTTGTTAGGTTCCGGTTTGCTCATTTTCCATCGATAATCTCAATCTTGGTCACATTGGCCACTTTGAAACTACGCCATTCTTGCTTGTCCAAGCAGTAGGCACTTATTACAGTTTCGTTTTTGGCCTTGGTTTTTTTGCTTTCGTTCAACTTGGCCGGCAATGCCTCAGATCTCAGCGTACAGGGCATGACCCGTACACTGCCATCTAGTTTGGTAAAGGTAACTTCACAATCGTTGTTGTGCAATAAATCTACAATTTCTTGATATTCCATAACAGTCTCCTATACTTAATTATATGCTATTATAACTCATTTGTCAACTCGTAATTTTGGCAAATGGCGTAAATACAACAAAGGATTTGCAAAATGTCAATATACACTCCACCAAATTACGGAGCCCAATACCCAGGAAGCCCAATTTATGGTCAACCTCCAGCTACAGGGATTGCAAATCGTACTCCTATAACACCCGGCCCCGAAACTGCTCGGTCCAATTTATCCAATCCTACACCACCGGCACCAACAATAGGAACCAAGATCAAGGTTCACAATCCGGTCACACCCAGTCCAGTGGCTGCTCCTGTACATGTTCCAATAACACCTCCGCCCGTGATTGGCGTTCCGGCACGTACTCCATTGATAACTCCCTTGGGAACTCATCCCACGTATACCACTCCCACCGAGCGTTGGGAATACGATTACGGCAACGGCGGAGCCGGCAACGGTGATGGCGGACCTTAATTTACTATTTTGGATAAATAATTGTATCTAATAAAGGAATAGAACATGGCAATATCTCCACAAACTGGCATACCCGCATATCTAGGCACCAACGGTGCCAACGGAACAACTGCGGTTGGTAAGAGAAACAAAGTGGCAAACACACTAGGTACCAGTGCAACCACTGGCCAACCCAACTATCCAGCCAGCACTGTAAGTGCAGCAACTGGTACTCCGGCTTATCTAGGCCCAAATAGCAGCAACGGCACTACTGTTACAGCTAGACCGGCCGCTGGTTCATTGAATGTCAACACAACTGTAACCGGAAAACCAGTATACGGCGGTGTTTATAGTTAATCATGGCCGATAAAGAAACTGCAACAACTGTCAAGGTAGCCAGTCCAGTTATCTCTGTTGTGGCTGCACCAAAATCCAAAATAGTTGCTCCTGTGGTAGCAACGACTACACCGCTACCGCCAAAGTCAATTGCTCCTACTGTTGCAACAACCATTCCAGCGTTAACAACAAGACCTGCCCCTGGCGGTGATACTGTTCAGCCAGCAGCAATTGGCAAGGCAAAATATTAATTAATCCGTTACAGGTTTAATACCGCGACCCAGTATAGTTCCATATACTGGGTTTTCTTCTGTGTAAAGCACTTCAAATCCGTGATTCATCAAAAACGGCACCACTGCACCACTCTTGCCCGAATAGTGTCCCCACCACTTGTTGTACCAGGTGTCATCGCAGACAACAAGACTTGTGGGTGCTAAACGTGATACTGCCAACTCGGCTTGCCTTAAATGTGCACGTTGACTATTGACATTGTTCATTTCAGGCATACCCAAATCACGATAACGCTGTTGTTGCTCCAACACAAACGCTTCGGTTCGATCCGGATGCCAATCCCAATCAAAATTATCTAGATATAAAAAACTTATATAAGCAATGTGCCCGGGAAAAGTCGCCAAGTAATCTTCTCCGGTGCTCTGCACAACTTCTACATTGGGCAAGGCCAGCAAACGAACTAGATCACAATGATGTGGATCTACATCCACAGTCCACAAGTATCGACCTTTGCGTAGAGCCCATTCGGCCAATACCTGTGTGCTACCATCGTCCCCGGCACGACCGCATCCGATCTCGACCCAACAACCGGGTTCGGTCAGCTGATCAATGTACTGTTCGGCTTTGCGAAATACTGCTCCCATTATGTTGCGGCTTTATCCTTCTTGTTAGTGCGAAATTTAGATTCGTTCTCAATTACTCGTACAAAACTACGAATAAATGCTCCACGTTGATGTCTATCTGTGTAAGCGGCCGCACTGCGTTTTACCTGCTTGGGTAATTTGATTGCTCTAGGATCGTATGCCATTTATATTCCTTTAGGCTTTTTTAGTCGCAGCTCTTGCGTTTTTAGTCTCGGTAATTTCATTACGGCGAGCCTTTACTGCCTTGGCCAGTTCTTGTAGTGCTTTGCGAGCACGAGTTCCGGCGGCATTATTGCCCGCTTCGAACTTTTCATTTTCGGCTAGGTATGCTTCGTAATGTGTTTTTAAATCAGTCATTTTTGTTTCCTTTAGTTTGTTTTGCTATTTCCTTATATCCAGCCCAACTTGGGTGAATTCCGTCTGGTTGCAGTCGAGTAATTGGTAATACTGCATCACCGTGTTCCTTGGCCACTTCTCGTACAATCGCTTGTACGTCGGGTTTGATTGCCGGCAAGATCCAAAATACCCTATTGCCTTTAACCTTGCCACGCACCCGTTCCAGTTCTTTTCGTGTCTTGATACCTTTATGATCGTTTGAGCCTAGACTGATAATAACTGTTTTGGCAGTCAAATCATTTTTCAAATAGTCTCGATTCCAAGCCCAAGTGTTCCACCCGCTCTTGGCATACGCCACACATTCGGGTCTAAACATTTGTGTACCTACTGCTATACTATCGCCTAGTACTAAACAATCAATCATTGTTATCAACCTCTATAGTAATTGGACCGTAAAATATTACATCTCTATCACTCCATTCCCACCCTAGTTGTTCAGGGCCATATTCATAATCCGTTTGGAATGATTCTATTAGTTCGGCTTTTTCATCTTCAGTGAGATCGCCTTCGATGCCCCATTCAATGCGTTCGCCTTCATCTTCATCTACCCAACCAAACACTCCGGTATGAATTCCCTCTTCACTGTCGGGATCGTATTCGGCCCATGCGTCTTCAGTTTCGTCCCAATCTTCCGGATTGGAATAAACTGCATAGGTGTTAAAACGATTTACAAACGTAATAGTCTTGCCTGCCTTTGTAAATTCAATACGCTCCACTGCACTGTCTTCCTGGTCTGGTGAGAATTTAATCATACTGTCTCCTTTGCATCTGGATCTACTGCTAGGCCCTGCCATGCCTTGATTTTGACTTCTTCATCATTGTATACATTGGTCCACTGCTCGCCAGTCCACCGTGCTTGATGCGTCCACTCACTTTTACCTGCAGGTTTAATCATGTAATTGCCGGTACGCACCGGTTTAATTTTCTTAGGGAACCACTCGGTCATGGGATAGTCAATGTCATCCATTTCTCTGTACTTTTCCCATTTGCCTGTAGTATCCCGGCTACCAGCAATGTAAAAGCCAAAACTACTGCTTTTACCATCGGTACTACCACCCCAATTGTCAATCTCTTCGCCATCGTACAACACCGAGTTGATAATAGGTTCACCATCAATTTCATCGTAGCCCAATATCAACTTGGCGATGTCAAATGGTTGTGTTAGTTCAATTTCACCTTCAAAGAATGTGCCCTTTTCATTACTGTCGCCCAAGAACACAACTGTACCTGCCGCTTCTTGATCAATCCACACTTCATCATTGCAGTCAAATTCGGGCTCGGGTTCTTCTTCATTGAATCCAGTTAAGCCATCTAGTTGACGTTCGTAAACTGTCTCGCCAGTTTCATCTTCAATTTGTAGTGTGCCAGCATCTCTATTGACTCCATGTGCATGTGCCAAATTATCACACTCGTACCATGAACCTGCAGGGAACGGTTGCATCTCTTCAGGAATATTGTTTTCCTCTGCGTAGTCACTATCCCAAGCATAGTCAGTGAGATCTAGTCTACGACTTTTAAAGTAATCGTAAATTTCTCGATCTACTGTACCCATAACTTTCTCACCACCATAGCCCCATAGACTAATTTTGTAGGTACGTGGTGTAAACTTTAATACTTCCAATAACTTTTCATGTTCGGGGTTTGAGATTTCTTCAGTCATTTTTGATCCTATTGATGATTTAGTTGCCACCATGCCAACCATTGCGTAAAACTATTATACACTTCTCTTGCTTCTCGGTCATCCTGTTCGAGTTTTTTGCCTCTAACATAAAACCCATCTGGGCCAATACGCAACCATTCCTCGGGTTCGTTGTTTTCGTTTGTTAAAAACGTAATGGTATTTTTTATTGCTTCAGTATCAGCCATGTATATTCCTCTTCGGTAAATGTTACACTCATTTGAATCCATCCATTACTATATGCTTCTTGAATAGCTTTTGCAATTCTTTTGGGACAATTGAGATCAATTTCAAGAAAGGCTCTATTACCTACCACTACGCCATCTGACACTGTGTAGCCGGGATCGTCTCGTCTTACTACTTTGAATGCCATTATCCAATCCTAGTTGTGCTAAAAATATCCCGAACAATGCCACGCAGTGCCTGACCAAGGGTTGAACCACGACTCATTCGTTCCTCGACGTTGAGCTTGGCCAGCCATACAATCAGAATCACAAAGTAACCCAACATGGCCAAAGTCATGGCATCTAAAAATAAATCTAACATAATTGTTCTTTATAACTTTTCGCCTGGAGCAAAGCCCCTAAACGATTTGAATCTTGGAAAGCGCAAACTATAGCTACCGTCTTGATTTTGTGTGACTGCATCGGCACGCACTTCAACCACTTGCCCAATAGTTCCTGCTTTATCGGCCCATACTGTATCCCGCAACTCATCTGATAAGCCACCGCCCACACTTACACGAATTAGCTTACCATCGTCCTCGCCTTCACAGATCAAGTTGCCCAGTCTTCCCGCATTCTTGCCTGTACCTTCTTCACAGTCTACTACAGTGAGCGATACTTCGATGTAGGGTTTGAGTTTGAGCCATGTGCGTCCACGTTTGCATTCGTAAACTGCCTCGGGGTCTTTGATCATGATGCCTTCGTAGCCGCCTGCAATGGCCTCACGATTGATTGCATTGTATCGTTGTTGTCCGGCCTTGGTATCTAAGTCTACAACTTTTTGTCCAACAACTGCAACATTAGGCATGTGGTCTCCAACATGAGCAAGCCAATTTGTCAGTGTAGTACTACGGTCCCGTTGTTTAAAATCACCGCGGCCTGCACTAAATTCCGCTAAACTAAGTATGTCAAATAAATGCAATACGGCATCTTGTGTTTGAGCATTTTCTTTTCTACGTGCCTGCTTCATTAGGTCTTGGAAACTAGCACTCATAACCTCGCCATCAAGCACTGTAGGTACCTTGAATAACCGGGCATGCCGGGCAATCTGTTCCTTGATGTGCGGAAAGTTTGCCAGCTCTTTGCCATTGCGACTGTACTGGTCCACTCTACCATCGGGATACACAATAGTGATCACACGCATGCCATCTAGTTTTACTTCAACAATTTTTTCGCCAACAAGTAAATCTTCATGATGCGTACTGTCGCTAGCCAGCTGACAACTAAAAACGGGAATTGAGTACCGGTCATTTATTTTTGCCACCACTTTGTTTACGGTTTTCTCGCTTACACCACAACGCAGGTCTTTGATTAAAATTCTGCGATACCAACCATTCCATTCTTGAACAGTGGCATGGTTCATCATGTGCACTATGGCCACACGAGCCGCGTCTCCGGTCAATTGTCTCTTTGCTAGCAGTTCAGCATTCTTCCAAAATGTATTGGGATTAAGACCGCGTCCATCCTTTACTGCTTCGGGCACTTGCTTAACGCCATAAGTTATCATTGGATCAAGAGCAGCACGAATACCGCGGAACAATTCCGCATTGCCAGCAATAGCTTCAGCTTCAAGAATTGCTTCTTTGTTTAAACGACTGGGATGCTCTTCTAAACTGGTTATAACTCGAAAACATTCTGACATTGCAATTCCTTATTTCTTAATATGTACATATTATAGCACTTTTGCCATTCTGTGTCAAATCACTGATTCTGTGATTTTGTCAACAAGAACATGGTGACATCTGCGCTATCAACTTTGACACATTGTGAGCTATATCTTGTGATGGTTTTTCGCCAGTTCCAACTGTTATGATCACTTAACGGAGTCATTGCGGCCTGCTTGGGAGTAAACCGTTCGATCCTACCCAATACTAGTCCGCCGCCATTGACGCCTTCAAATGCAACTACATCACCCACAGTCAATTCTCGTCCTAGAAAATCTTTCATTTACACTTCCTTTAATTTTTCAAATACAGTCAACTTGCTGATCATGTACTGTGTTTGATCCAAGTTCTGTATAACACTGGTCAAACTTGATTTGATGTGTTTGATTTGTGATTCGTCAAGTTCGCGTATAAACCGTGAACTCTGCAAGGGATTTGTCAGTTTAAGTTCGTACCCCACTTGGAATACCGTCTGCTTTTCAAGTTGCGACATGCCAACGACACTGTTGTGTCCCAACATGAGAGCAACGTCATGTTCTGTGACCTCGGCTAAGAATTTTGTACTGTCTACTTTGGCTATGATTTTCATTCTACTTCTACCTCTCTGTATTCGCGCCATTCTTGTACGTTACTTGTGAATTCATCTCGCCATACTAGGGCTTTGGCTTCGTCATCAAACACCTTGACCACAGTTTCATGTTGGTCACAACCGTTATAAAAAACTTCAACGCCTAGATAAACTTTCATTTTGCAAACGCCTTAACATGTCGGCAATCACCTCTAAACTTGAATCCCGAACAACTGCAACTGTATACTCCATCTTCTAATCGCACAATGTACAAGTCGCCCCGGCTACCAGTAACTTCCCAACGATTGGGGTTTGTGGTTTCTTCAACTGTAAAGTTATTGGGGTCGGCAATTTCTCGAAACTTACGACCACGTGTGTCTATACGTATAGGCGTTTTAAATTTGAAAACTGCCCGATCCCCGGCCCGGATATAGGCAAACATCTTGCTCTTACTGTCGTCCATGTAGTAGGCATGGTTCGGAGTCGAATCAGGCCACTCAGTGGTTTCTTGAAATAACTTCATGTCTACTCCTTAATAAGGTACGTTTTTATAAAACACGTGCGGGCCGGCCTTGGCCACTACTTGGCCTTGTCTGGCCCATCTGGGGTTAACATAATTTGCGTGATAATGTAATACATCTTCACTGTCTAATTTTTTAACTCTAAGTCCATTCATTAATGCTTGAGCCTCGGTCACATACTTGTTTTTCTGTTCTTGAGACCACTGTATTAATCTTTCGTCAGTCCAACTAAATTGTTTAGGAGAGTAAACTACCTTGCACATAGTATCACCCCAAGCACCTTCTCGTAAACGATTGATATGTACTTGACCCACTGCCAATTGTGCATTTTCATTCAAGTTACCTGCTTCACGAAAAATACTGTATGCAAGGCAATCTACGTCCCGTTGACTTTGTCCGGCAATTTTTTTACCTTTAAGGTCAACTGCTAGTTCGCCCTTTGCAATATCGGCCTTGAATGGAACATTGTCTAACTTGGCAATAGGCTTGGCTTTGGGAGCAGGCTCGTCGAATGAGATTTGCACATAATAGCCCTTGGCGGCTTTGGTTTTTTCAACCTTTGCTAACTCGGCTCGTTTTTCGGTATTGGTTTTAAAGTTGGCAACATTGACCTTGTGTCCTTTAGCCCTAATAGGATTTCCAAATTGGTCTTCGGTCCACATTGCATAAACCTGCGTACTTGCCAACAACAGTAAAATTGATAATCTTTTCATCTTGAATTAATTTATTACTATAACTTGATTATAGCAAAAATCCCAATTTGGTGCAAATCGGGCGTTGTTTTTGTGCAACAAAAAACTAATACTTGAGTATTACTCGACCAAGCGTCTAAAATGCTGAGTCTGTTCCTCAATGTACTGATTGGGGTTACGCACCGGCTTCATGGGAATGTATCCGGTCTGCATCAAATTTTCTACTTCGGGCAAGTAGTTGACAAAATTTGTCAGCACATCTACAACCACGGGATTGTGCAATAAATTACTGTCATTGGGAACTGCAAACGCCAGCCATTGGTGCAATTGAAATCCCGGCAGTGTGGTCGATATCAAGGGCAAGTCAACACCTCGAACTCGATCACTCACGGCCAGTATTCGTACCAAGCCGGCCTTGTGATTGGGATATTCGGTGCTGAATCCGTCGAACCCACAGGCAACTTCTTTACTGGCTACAGCCATGGTCAACTGTGCTCCGCCTTTGTAGGGCACTGGCTCAAAATGTGTGCCGAATCGGTTGTTCAAGTAACGTATGGCCAAAAATGCATGAGCACCTCCGGCAGCACATAACACTGTATCTTTTTTGGCAGCTGCGATCAATTCAGACAAACTTTGATAACCAGTGGGATTGGACACAAACACAGTGGGAGTATCAATTATGGGCGAAAAGAATGTCATGGTTTGAGCATGTAGATTTTCTCTGTTCTTGACCACGTGGTTGTAAACAAAATCACTAGTGGCTCCGTTTAATATGGTATTGTTGTGATTCAATTGCATGTGTGCATAGGCCACATCGCCTTGACCACCTGTCTTGTAGTTTATGATATTTTTTACACCACGATTGGATAACATGATACTGAGCATGTGGCTGGTTATGTCGCTAGCACCACCGGGCGATACCGGCACCACAATTTCAATAACTTCCTCGGCATACACCAAGTTGGCGACAAAGATCAATAGCAACAACAGTTTTTTCATTTAGGGTCCTAGGTTATAAGATTTAGCGTGAAGGGTTCGACTTAAAAATATATGATTGGGTTTTTCAAATGCTGTTTGATTCAAGTATTCGTAAAAGCCGCGTTCGCTGGCCAAATTGTGCCAGCCGCGTACATAATTGGTGACTATGGGATTTTGACTTTTCAAGGCGTCGATCACACTCTTTTCGCTGCGTACTGCATCAAAATCAAACACACTCTTGGATACATCTAACTGGGTCTCGGTCACATGCGAGCCATTTATTTTCTGTGCAAAACTAACACCCTGAGATAGTTCGGGGTGTCGTCCCACTGCTCTAGCCCAGGCAGTATATCCCGGACTGCTTCGGGTATAAAATCGTGTACGTACTTCGAGATTTTTATCTTGGCGTTGCAACTGTTTCAGCATGTTCTTGGCCATGTGACTCTGTTTGCAATTGATCACTGGATCAAGGAAAAAGCACTCTTGATGTTGTTGTCCCATGGCTATTTTTAATCCGTTGTGATCGCTCTGCTTGGTCCACCAGGTGCCGTCCCGGAATCCCACTATGGGTTTTTCTAGCCCCACAATGGCTGCCCAAGTATAAGCCCCGTGATGTTGTTCGCAGATTCTAGTGGAATACTCGCAAATTTGTCCGTGTATGGGGAAACGTGCACTACCTCCGCGATTTTGAAAAAGCCATTCGTCATTTTGAATTTCGGGTTCTCTAACTTCGGGATCGTCTTCACTGTAACTGGTAATAATAGTGGTGGGATCCCAGTGATTGGTTTTCATCCAGGTCACATGGCTGTAGGGTTGCCCGGGCACTTTGTCTCCGTACTTGATAATTATTTCATCCAAGTGAATACGATTTTGTGCAAAGATATTGTATATGGTATGACTGTCAGTTCCACCGCTCCAGTGTAGCACCAGTCGTTGATATTTGTTACGCAGATTGTGGGCATGCTGGGTCATCAGCTGATCTAGAGTTTGCGGCGGCTCGCGACTCCAATCGCCTAATGCATCATTTTCTTGATCATAGCAGTGAAAGGTAACGGGTAGCCCGGTCTTGTACGATTCAAATTGGGCCAGGTACCAATTGAAAATTTGTTTGTTGTTTACTTGATAATAGATCATGTCGCTAGTATACACGAATGAGGAGATTTTGTCAAGGAAGAAGCCCACCAAAGTGGGCTGGTTGTTTCTGTTACGAGGTATTTCCTACCCTAGGCCGAGTTTAGGCAGCCAATGCGAACAGTTCGTCGTTTGCGTTTACGTTTTTTGCTTCTTCGACCGGGTCACCCCAATCCTAACGGCTTCTACATTGCCGAGCGCCACTATTCTTACTCTTTGCCCAATCGATCACCATGTCAGGCCCATCATAAAAACACAATACCAAAGTAAATTTACAGTGAATACCAAAGTAAATTTATGCTCTTATGGTGGACCT